>JACCED010497279.1_pt1 | contig 28276 bp, 28 predicted proteins | sample 7455021 | NCBI WGS metagenome assembly JACCED01 (sample SAMN15323456, study PRJNA562643) | freshwater metagenome | isolation source: river surface water | place: USA:Blue River Watershed | collected 2017-08-19 | reverse complement strand
TGGCGGTGGTCGAGCGCACCGTGGCCAAAAAAGGCACAGCCGCTTTGGCCAAAGCCTATCTGGATTATTTGTATTCCGACGAAGCACAAGAGATTGCCGCCAAGCACGCTTTGCGTCCGCGCAACCCAGCCATCTTGAAGAAGTACGCCAGCACCTTCAAGCCGATCCAGCTGTTCACCGTGAACGAGGTGTTCGGCTCTTTCGCGGATGCCCAAAAAGTGCATTTCAACGACGGCGGCCAGTTCGACAAGATCTACACCGTCAAATAAGTTTTCTCCATGACCGCATTGCCCATTGCGGCGCCTGCCCAACGGCGGACGCCAGCCAAAGTGTTGCCCGGGTTCAATTTGACCCTGGGTTTCACGATTTTTTACCTGAGCCTGATCGTGCTCATCCCCCTGTCGGCGCTGCTCTTCAAAACCTTCACCTTGACTTGGGACCAGTTTGTCACCGCCGTCACCGGCCCACGGGTCATGGCGTCTTACCGACTGACCTTTGGTGCGTCACTGATCGCAGCGCTGGTGAATGTGTTTTTTGGCCTGTTGGTGGCGTGGGTCTTGGTGCGATATGACTTTTTCGGCAAAAAAATTGTCGATGCCTTGGTCGATTTGCCTTTTGCCTTGCCCACGGCCGTGGCGGGCATATCGCTGACCGCGCTTTTGGCGGGCAATGGCTGGGTGGGCCAGTATTTGGAACCGATGGGCATTGTGCTGGCCTTCAACCCCAACGGCGTGGTGATCGCGCTCATCTTCATCGGCCTGCCCTTTGTGGTGCGCACCGTGCAGCCGGTGCTCGAAGACACAGAAAAAGAACTCGAAGAAGCCGCCACCTGCTTGGGTGCCACGCGCTGGCAGACGTTTTCCAAGGTGATTTTTCCCAGTGTTGCGCCCGCACTGCTGACGGGTTTTGCCATGGCGTTTGCGCGGGCCATTGGGGAATACGGCTCGGTGATCTTCATCGCGGGCAATATGCCCATGATTTCCGAAATCACACCCCTCATCATCATCGGCAAGCTCGAGCAGTACGACTACGCAGGGGCCACTGCGGTGGCTTTGGTCATGTTGGTGGTTTCTTTTGTGCTGCTGTTGGTCATCAACGCTTTGCAAACATGGCAACGCCGCCGTTCAGGAGCCCCCGCATGAGCACCGGCATGACATCCAAGAAAGTCCAGGCGGGCACCACCGAAGCCCGTTGGATCCGCTACAGCTTGATTGGCCTGGCTTTGACCTTCATGTTTTTGTTTTTGGTTTTGCCCTTGGCCGCGGTGTTCACCGAAGCCTTGCGCAAAGGCCTGGATGCTTACCTGGAGGCCCTCCAGGAGCCCGATGCCTGGTCGGCGATTCGCCTGACGCTGATCACCGCCGCCATTGCGGTGCCCATGAACCTGGTGTTCGGTGTGGCGGCCGCTTGGGCCATTGCCAAATACGAGTTCAAAGGCAAATCGGTGTTGACCACCTTGGTGGACTTGCCGTTTTCAGTCTCGCCTGTGGTGGCGGGCCTGATTTATGTGCTGATGTTTGGTGCGCAGGGCTGGTTTGGCCCTTGGCTGCAGGCCCACGACATCAAGATCATTTTTGCTGTGCCGGGCATCATTTTGGCGACGGTGTTTGTGACCTTCCCGTTCATTGCCCGCGAACTGATCCCGCTCATGCAAGCGCAAGGCAACGACGAAGAACAAGCCGCCATCGTGCTGGGTGCCACGGGCTGGCAGACCTTTTGGTATGTGACGCTGCCCAACATCAAGTGGGGCCTGATTTACGGTGTCATCTTGTGCAACGCCCGGGCCATGGGCGAGTTCGGTGCGGTGTCGGTGGTGTCGGGCCATATCCGGGGCCAAACCAACACCATGCCACTGCATGTGGAAATTTTGTACAACGAGTACCAGTCGGTGGCCGCCTTTGCCGTGGCATCTTTGCTGGCCTTGCTGGCGCTGGTCACCTTGGTCATCAAGTCGGTGATCGAGTGGCAGCACGACAAAGACATGAAGGCTTCGGCCGACACGCCGCCTGAGCGCCCTTTGGCATCGACCCCTGATGCCCTCGCCTGAACCCGACGGAAAGCATTTGAACCATGAGCATCGAAATCCGCAACGTCCATAAACAGTTCGGCGACTTCACCGCCTTGAACAACGTCAGCCTCGACATCGGGTCGGGCGAACTGGTCGCGCTGCTGGGCCCATCGGGCTGCGGCAAGACCACGCTGCTGCGCATCATTGCGGGCCTGGAAACAGCCGACCAAGGCGCCATTGCCTTCAGTGGCGAAGACACCACGCATGTGCATGTGCGCGAACGCCAAGTGGGTTTTGTGTTTCAGCACTACGCCTTGTTCCGCCACATGACGGTGTTTGAGAACGTGGCCTTTGGCCTGCGCGTCAAGCCGCGCAAAGAGCGCCCGAGCGAATCCGAAATACAGCGCAAAGTGCACGACTTGTTGAACCTGGTGCAGCTCGACTGGTTGGCCGATCGCTACCCGTCACAACTCTCGGGTGGACAACGCCAGCGCATCGCCTTGGCCCGCGCATTGGCGGTCGAACCCAAGGTGTTGTTGCTCGACGAACCCTTTGGTGCCTTGGATGCCAAAGTGCGCAAAGAGCTGCGCCGCTGGTTGCGCCGCTTGCACGACGACTTGAACGTGACCACAATTTTCGTCACCCACGACCAAGAAGAAGCCTTGGAAGTGGCCGACCGGGTGGTGGTGATGAACAAAGGAAAAATCGAACAAGTGGGCTCGCCACAAGACGTGTGGGAACACCCGGCCAGTCCCTTTGTGTATGGTTTTTTGGGCGATGTGAACTTATTCCATGGCCGCGCCCACCAAGGCGAAATGCACATCGCCGTGGACGAACAATCGGTGCGCTTGGCCAGCCCAGAGCACAGCCAGGCCCAAGATGCCAAGGCCTTCGCATATGTGCGCCCGCACGACCTGGATGTACGCCGCTACCAAGCGGGTGAGGCTGGCATCGTGGCCCAGTTGCAGCGGGCCGTGGTGGTGGGCCCGATTGCCCGCTTGGAGTTGATTGCCGCCGAGGGCGACCCCAGCCAAGAAGAGCACATCATCGAGGCGCAAATTTCCGCCAATGAGTTTCGTGCGCAGGGCTACCAAGAAGGCGACACCTTGTTGCTCACACCGCGCAAAGCGCGGGTGTTTGTGGCGGCGCAGGGCCAGCAGCCCACACCGGCTTGACCGGCTGTCAGCAAGCCCTCAGCCTGAGCGGTTTGTTCGGCTCAAACCGTTTCTTCAAAGGGCTGATCGACCGATTCTTCGTGCACCAAGATGATTCTTTTGGGAGAAATGGTGTCGTCTTCGATCACCGGGCCTTTGTATTCAAAGCGGGCCATTTCCAAGAAATCATCGTCTGAAGCCCGTTGCTCCAAGCGCAAATTGGCCAGGCTGAGCCGGTTCTCACGGATTCTTTTTTTGAGTTTGAAAAACACGGCCTTCATTTGCGCCGCGTCCTCCACATGGTGTATCCATTGCCATGCATCTCCCGGGGGTATGCGGCGACCCTTGCCCGAGCGGTTGACCAACATGTAGGAGATTTTCATCCGTGCCCCAGGCTCAAGCGGCCATCAAACGCATGAAGTTGGGCAGGTCAAACACCGAGTTGGGCGCTTTGGGCAGCGGCTGTATGGCCAAGGGCTTGAAGTGGCTGGAGAGCTGCCGAACCACGGTCTTGTGCGCGATGGGTGGGGTTTTTTTCACGATCTCGGCGATCGGGTAGTTGTGTAAAAAATCGTGCTTGAGGCGCTCGAGCGCATGGCCCATGTCCAAGCAACTGGCGTATTCGGGGGTGGGTTGGTCTTGGCGCGTTTCTTCCTCGGGTTCAAAGCACCGGACCACCTCCCACACCGACAGCGCCTCCACCGGCTGGCGCAACAGGTAGCCGCCGCCCGGCCCACGGTTGGCAACGACCAAGTCGTTTTGTTTCAGGGTTTTGAGCAAATTTTCGATGTAAGACACCGACAGCCCCAATTGCAGGGACAGTTGTTTGGAGCTGACCGCTTGACCGGTGTGGGGGCTGGCAATCAGCGCGACGATTTTCAAGCCTTGCAAGGCACGGGCACTCAACATGGATCACTCCTGTGAACTTTTTCAGAACCAGCAATCTAACATCAAATTGAATTTATCTATACAATTACTGAAAATAAACTTATTTAACTCTTCAAAATTTATTCAAATCAAGGCCTCAGCCATGAAAACCCCACTCCCAGCGCTCCACAAAATCGGTGCCGTGTCCAGCCTCAGCGGCGTGCCCGCACCCACCTTGCGCATCTGGGAGGCCAGGTACGAATGCTTCACCCCCCACAAATCGCAAGGCAAACATCGGCTCTACACCGATGACGATGTGTTGAAGGCCACGCTGCTGAAACGGCTCACCGAAAACGGCCACAGCATCAGCCGAGTCGCTGCCCTTTCATGCACGGCGCTCAACGACTTGTTGCAAAAGCAGCAGACGGCCAACCAAAGAAAGCAGCCCGCCCAGCACAGCGGGGGCATGGTGTCGATGGCCGTGGTGGGCCTGACGCTGGCCAGCCGCATCGAATCCAAAAAATTCACCACGGTGTTTCAGCACCACGCCATCCAGGTGACCGATATATTCAGCAACCTGGGCCAAGCGCTGGAGAGCCGCGTTCAACAAAAGCCCCAAATATTGCTCATCCAATGCAATTCGCTCGATGTGGGCGTTCAAGTCGACATCCACCGATTGGCCGAACTGCAGGGCGCTTACCAGGTGATCGTGCTGTACCGCTTTGGGCAAGAGCCCATCATTGAGGCGATGAAACGCTGCGGGATGATGGTGCGCCGAGACCCGATCAGCGATGCCGATTTGGCGGACCTGGTCAATGCCGTGCTGCTGATCGACCCGGCACAAAGTGCGCTGGGATCTGGCACCGGCACCTTGATACCCCAGCGCAAATTCAACGACATGACCCTCATGCGGGTGGCGGGCATTTCCAGCGATGTGCTGTGCGAATGCCCGCGCCATGTGGCTGAAATCATTGCCCAATTGGCCAGCTTTGAGCAATACAGCCACGATTGCCTGAACAAGTCCAATGAAGACGCGCACATCCACGCCTACCTGAGTTCTGTGTCGGGCTCGGCCCGTGCCTTGTTTGAAGCCGCCTTGGAAATGGTGGCCCAACACGAAGGCATCGACTTGGCCAGCCTGTCGCAATGAGGCCGCCCGACACCCCTTTGGCGGCGCTGGACCAGGCCATGGCGCACAAAGGCTATGCGGTGGTCAACCCAGCCAACACGGCGCGCTGGGTTGGCTGCGAGCTCGCCGCACTCATGGCCTTGCTGCCCCATTGGGACCACATGCCATTGGATCAATACCTCAAAGACGGTGGCCGCTACCGCCGTCGGCGTCACAGTTGCTTTGAATTCCACGCTGGCCAACTGCACCAAACCCCGCACCGCGCCCATTGGCAATCCTTGGACTACAACGCCTTGCACGGGGGCATGCACCGGTGGTTTGAGCCCATCGAAGCGGCCCTGGTGAACCAGCCCGTGTGGACCCAACTGTTGACGGCCTTTGCCTTGGCATGCAGCCAATGGCGGGGCAAGCCGCAAGCCCGCTGGTGCATCGAAGCCCATCCGTTTCGCATCGATTGCAGCCAAGGCATTGGCCGACCCACGCCCGAGGGCGCACACCGCGATGGGGTGGATTTTGTGGCGGTGTTTTTGCTCGGTCGCCACCACATCATCGGCGGCGAAACACGGGTTTTCGATGCCCATGGGCCGCAAGGCGAGCGCTTCACGCTGGACCAACCCTGGTCCATGCTGTTGCTCGACGATGCGCGGGTCATCCACGAAAGCACACCCATACAGCCTTTGCAAGACGGTGCCCACCGAGACACATTGGTGCTGACCGCCCGCGAAGATGCATTCCAAGGGCCAGACCAAGCTGAGCCCCGCCCAGGCGCTGTTGCGGCATGACGGCACCCCACTGCCCCGCCACGCCGGCGGCAGCCTGGGAGCGGATACGGGCGGTCAACCCGGCCGACTATGCGCGAACCCGCAATGCCTTGGATGGCGCGGTGTCCGGTTTGTCCCCCTACATCACCCACGGGTTTGTCAGCCTGCGCGAGGTGTTTGAAGGGGTGGCTCAACAGCACCCACTGAACCCGCAGGACAAGTTTGTGTTTGAACTGGGCTGGCGGGCCTACTTTCGGCATGTGTGGCAACACCGAGGGGATGGCATCTTCACCGCCTTGCACAGCGGCCCCTTGCCCGAGCACCACTACAGCGACCGTGTGCCAGACGACATCCGGCAAGCCCGCAGCGGCGTGAATGCGATCGACATGGCCATATGCGGCCTCTACGACAGCGGCCACCTGCACAACCATGCCCGCATGTGGTTGGCCAGCTACATGGTGCATGTGCGCAAAATCCATTGGCGCGCGGGGGCCGATTGGTTGTATGGCCACCTGCGCGATGGTGACCTGGCCAGCAACCACCTCAGCTGGCAGTGGGTGGCTGGCACCGGCAGCACCAAACCCTATTTGTTCAATGCAGACAATGTGGCCCGCTATGCGCCCGGGCCGTGGCACAGCCCGGGCAGTGTGATCGACACCAGCTATGAAAGGCTGGCCCAAATCAGCCTGGACCCCAACCACAGGGCCACGACCACTTCCCCCGCTGCCCCCCATCGGCCTGCCACCACCGAACCCAAGCTTTGGAGCGCACCGCCCAGCCCATGGAAGCATGAGGCACCAGATGCAGCGGCGCTCGCCCACCGCCAGGTTTACCTGGTACACCCATGGAGCCTGGGTCCCTTGCCCAGCGATTTACCGGCGAACAGCTTGGTGATTGGCATTTCGGTGTCAGACTTTCACCAAGCATGGCCCTGGAGCCAGCTGCGTTGGGACTTTGTGGAGCAGCGCATGGCCGATGTGGTGGCGCTGCGTTGGCACGGTTCAGCCCAGGCCTTGCAAAGCGCGCTGGCCCATGCCCAGGGTGTGCGGTGTGTGGCCGACCCGCACATGGAGCGGTACTTGCCACCGAGGGTGGCGAGCGCCTCTGCGGCCCCATTGTTTGCGCCGGTCGATGGTTTGTGCGGCTCTTTTTCGAAGTGGTGGAAACACGCGGCCCTGGGCTGACCCAGCCCAACAAGCCGCTCAGAACAACAGCTTGACCAGCCCCAGGCAAATGACCGGGAAGCACAGCAAGAGCACCACGCGGATGGCATCCCAGACCAAAAAGGGCATCACCCCTTTGTAGGTTTCGGACATGGGCACTTCTTTGGCCATGCTGTTGACCACATACACATTGAGCCCAATCGGCGGCGCGATCATGCCGATGCTCACCGTCATCAGCACCAAAATGCCAAACCAAATGGCTTTGCCCTCGGCATTGAGGCCCCACAAATCCAAGCCCATGATGGCGGGAAAGATCACCGGGATGGTCAGCAGCAGCATGGACAACTCGTCCATCACACAGCCGAGCAACACGTAAAGCACCAACACCATGATCACGATGCTCAGGTCAGGGATGGGCAAATGGGTCACCCATTGGGCGATCATTTTGGGCATTTCGGTCAGGGCCAAGGTGGCATTCATCATGTCCGCACCCAGGAAGATCATGAACACCATGGCGGTGGTGTCGGCGGTGCTGAGCAAGGCACTTTTCAGGCCCTCGGCATCGAGCTCGCGCTTGAACAAACCCGCCAGCAAGGTCATGGCGGCCCCCACGGCGGCCCCTTCGGTGGGTGAAAAAACCCCGCCGTAAATGCCCCCAAACACCACGGCGAACACCAAGGCAATCGGCCACACACCGCCCAAGGCCACCCACTTTTCGCGGCCCGTGGTTTTGCCGGTGGCAGGGGCCAGATCGGGCTTGAAGTACACCGACAAAGCCACCACCACAATGTAGCCCAGCATGGCCAAGATGCCAGGCACCATGGCCGCGGCAAACAGCTTGGCAATGTTTTGCTCGGTCAAGATGGCGTAGACCACCAAGGGAACCGAGGGGGGGATCAAAATGCCCAAAGTGCCCCCGGTGGCCAAGGTGGCGGTGGCCAAACGACCGCTGTAACCATGGCTTTTCATGTGGGGGTAAGCCACCTGGGTGATGGTGGCCGAGGTGGCCACCGAAGAGCCGCACACCGCGCCAAAGGCACCGGCCGACAACAGCGAGGCCATGGCCAAACCCCCGCGCACATGGCCCACCAGGGCTGACGCGGCTTTGAACAAATCGCGGCTCAAGCCACCTTGCGAGGCAAATTGGCCCATCAACAAAAACAAGGGGATGACGCTCAGCTCATAGACCGTCAAACGGGCCACCGCATTGCCCTTCAAAAAATTCAAGGTGGCTGCGGTATCGGTCATCAACCAATAACCAAACACCCCCGGAATGAACATGGCAGCGGCAATGGGCATGCGCACCGCCATCAGCACGATCATGGCGATGAACATCACCACACCGACTTGGGTGGCCCAGGCACTCATGCGGCTTCCTGATTCAAGGGGGTGGTCCAATGGTCAATGGTTTGGGCCAGCGCAATCAATGCGCTCAAAGCCAAACCAGGGGCCAGCGAGGCATAAGCCCACCACATGGGCAGGCTGATGATCATGGTGGTCTCACCGGCTTCGCGCACCGACACAGCCCCCACCGATGTGCGCCAAGCCAAAAACCCATACATCACCGCCAAAGCCAAGCAACCCACGGAGTCCATGAAGCGCAGGCTTTGGGCGGAACTTTTTTGGGTGAAAAAGTCCACCAAGATGTGACCGCGTTGCGTTTGGCACCAGGGCAAGCACATGGAGATGGCCAGTGCAATGCCCATTTGGGTCAGCTCCACGTCGCCAGGAATGGGCGACTGGAAAAAGGCCCGCATGAACACGCTGGCAAAGGTCATGAAGCCGGTGAGCAAGGCCAAGCCTGCACCGATCACGCCGAACCAACGGCTCAGCGGGGTGAACCAAGCAACCATGTCAGGCTAAGCGCATGCGCATCAAGGGGACTGTGGACCAAATCACTTGGTGGTGCTGTGCTTTTTGATCAGGTCACGGGCATCTTGCAACATTTGTTTGCCGGGCAAACCCTTTTTGTCCATGTCGCTGACCCACTCGTCATACAAAGGCGCAGAGGCTTGAATCCACTTATCGGTTTCGGCAGGCGTGACCTTGATGAAGGTGTTGCCGCGATCGGCAGCAGCTTTGCGGCCCACAGCGGTGGCTTCATCCCAGTAACGGCCAATGGTGCGCGACAAGGTGATGCCACTGTTTTTGTCAATGATGCGCTTGAGGTCCGCGGGCAAGCTGTCGTACTTGGCCTGGTTCATTGCAAACACAAATCCAGCGGTGAACAAAGACGGGCGGCTGGATTCCACTTCGGTGTGGAACTTGCTCACCTCTTGCAACTTGAAGGAGGGGATGATTTCCCAGGCGGTCAAAAACCCATCGACCGTGCCCTTGGTCATGGCATCGGCCACGGCCGGAATGGGCATGCCCACGGGGGTGGCCCCCAAACGTGCCAGCAATTTGCTGGACTGGCGGCTGGCCGCGCGGATCTTCAAACCTTTGAAGTCTTCCAATGTGCGCACAGGCTTGTTGGAGGTGCTGATGAAGCCTTCGTCGTGCACCCAGGTGGCCAAAATTTTGGTGCCCGGGAACTCTTTGGTGGCGTATTTGGTGTAGTACTCCCAAGCGGCGGCAGAGGCCACATCGGCGGTATTGGTCATGAAGGGCAGCTCGAATGCCTCCATGATCGGGAAGCGACCGGGCGTGTAACCGGGCAAGGTGATGGTCAGGTCGTCCACGCCGTCTTTGACGCGGTCAACCAGCTGGCCCGGTGTGCCGCCACCCGACATGGCGGGCAAAATTTGGCAGCGCATGCGGTTGTTGCTTTCTTTGGCGATGGTTTCGCACCAGGGCACGGTCACACGGGTGTGGCCCATGGCCACCGTGGGCCAAATGTGGTGGAACTTGAGCACCACTTCGTCGGCCACTGCCGAGCTGGACATGGCCGCCAACAAGGCGCCCACGAGGGTCAAGGAACGAAGGTGGGTCGGCAATTTCATAGGGGTCTCCAGGTCTTGTGAAAAACAAATCCATCGCAGCGATGCGGTCGCGCATTCTATCCACGCCCAATGCCTGACCCTGCCCTGTGGTCTATGGCCTGGAAGACATCGCGGCAAATCCACTGCAACCAAGGGTAAACACCAGCCAGCGCTGGGCTGCCCCAAGCTGCGGTCAATCTTCACTAAGATGGCGGCTCATTTTTTGAACCAGGATGCCTTTGATGTTGAAAATCCCCGCCCGTTATGACCACGTCGGCAGCTTTTTGCGCCCCGAATACCTGCTGCAAGCCCGTGCCCAAAAGGCCAAGGGCGAAATCAGCGCCGAGCAATTGCGCGCGGTCGAAGACAAGGCCATCACCGAAATCGTGCGCTTTCAAGAAAGCGTGGGCCTCAAAGCCATCACCGATGGCGAGTTTCGCCGCACCTACTTTCACATCGACTTTTTAGAGCAACTCGGCGGCGTGGCCACCGACATACCGGTGTCGGTGCTCAACCCCGATGGCAGCCAAGAACCGGCACCGCCGGCCATTCGGGTGGTGGGAAAAATCACCCACGACAAATGCATCCAAGGGGATGACTACAACTACTTGAAGTCCCAAGTCAGCGCGGGCCACACGCCCAAGGTGACCATCCCCTCGCCCACCATGCTGCACTTTCGCGGTGGGCGCGGCGGCATCAGCAAGACCGCTTACCCCGAGCTCGACCCGGTGTTCTACGACGACGTGGCCAAGGCCTATGGCGACGAGCTGCGCTCGCTGGCTGCAGCGGGCTGCAACTACGTGCAAATGGACGACACCAACCTGGCCTATTTGTGCGACGACAAAATGCGCGAAGCCGCGCGCCAGCGCGGGGACGACCCCAATGAGCTGCCCCACCGCTACGCCGCCTTCATCAACAAAGTGGTGGCGCAAAAACCCGCGGGCATGACCTTGGCCATGCACCTGTGCCGGGGCAACTTCAAGAGCCATCACTTTGCCGCAGGCAACTACGAACCCGTGGCCGAGGCGCTGCTCTCCGAGATGGACATCGACGCGTACTTTTTAGAGTACGACGATGACCGCAGCGGCGACTTCCGCCCCTTGCGCTTTTTGCCCAAGGGCAAGTTGGTGGTGCTGGGTTTGGTGACCACCAAGTTTGGCGCGATGGAGAGCAAAGACAGCTTGAAGCGGCGCATCGACGAGGCCGCCAAGTTCGCCCCCATGGAGCAACTCGCGCTGTCACCCCAGTGCGGTTTTTCCAGCACCGTGCACGGCAACAACATCGCCGTCGAAGACCAGCGCAGCAAGCTGCGCTTGGTCATCGAAACCGCTCAAGAGGTGTGGGGCAACCACTGAGGGAAATAGCGTTTGACCACCTCGCCCTCAAAGCTCAGGGCATGGCAACCATTGAGGGCCGAGGATTGGGTTTGTCCGCCTTGGGCTAGGGCCTGTGGGTCATCGTCGGCACGCGACCACAAGATTTGATAGGCCGTGGTGGCCATGACCGGCAGCAATTCGGTGATGTGGGTGCAACCCAGCACGCCTTTGAACAAGCGCTTGACCGCCATGTTGAAGCCGGGTTCGATGCGCAAACCCACCAATTGTTGGTAGCTGGGTCCGATTTCGCGGCACACGGCATACGGTGAGGCCAGGGTTTGCACCTGGACGGCGTGGATCAGCCGCTCGCGGTCAATGGTCAGGCACAGCTTCATCAGGTGGATGGGCTGTCCGGCCGATACCGGCTTGGTCTTGAGTTGCAAATCGATCGGCTTGGTGTCGGTGAGCGTGCCCTCGATGTCCACCAGGCCATCTTCGCGTTCAAAACCCTCACATTGGATGGTTCGCAAGTGGACGGATTTGCGCTGCACCGGATGGGCAGCAGGAGACGGGGAATCGGATGCGACAGACATGGCGGGCCGTTGGACACAAAAGCCAAGGATAACAAGGCCCTGCAAAAGTCAGGTGATGGGTGCGGGGTTGAACAGCACCAAATCGTTTTTCAGACCCCAATGCTCGGCCCAGGTTTTGCGCCCACTGGCCACGGCCAGCATGTGCTCAAACAACTCCCAGCCCACTTGCTCGATGCTGGCCTCTCCGGTGGCGATGCGACCGGCATTGATGTCCATCAGGTCGTGCCAGCGGCGGGCCAAATCGTTGCGGGTGGCCACTTTGATCACCGGCACCGGGGCCAAGCCATAAGGTGTTCCCCGGCCGGTGGTGAAGATGTGCAGGTTCATGCCTGCGGCCACTTGCAAAGTGCCACAAATGAAGTCGCTGGCCGGGGTGGCGGCATAGATCAATCCCTTTTGACGCAGCTTTTCGCCCGGTGCCAGCACGCCCGCAATCGGGGCACTGCCCGACTTGACGATGGAGCCCATGGCTTTTTCAACGATGTTGGACAAGCCCCCCGATTTATTGCCCGGTGTGGTGTTGGCACTGCGGTCAACCGAGCCGCGCTGCAAATAAGCGTCGTACCAGGCCATCTCGCGCACCATGGCATCGGCCACTTCGGGGGTGGCCGCGCGGGCGGTCAACTGGGCGATGCCGTCGCGCACCTCGGTGACCTCGGAGAACATCACCGATGCGCCAGCGCGCACGAGCAAGTCGGTGGCAAAACCCACCGCCGGGTTGGCGGTCACGCCTGAGAGCGCGTCGCTGCCACCGCATTGCACGCCCACCACCAAATCCGAAGCGGGGCAGGTTTCGCGCCGCCGCAGGTTCAGGCGTTCCAGGTGCACCCGGGCTTGGCGCAAGATGCTGTCGATCATGCTCATGAAGCCCACATGGCCCTCGTCTTGCAAACACACCACGTCCAGCGCTGCATCGGTATCACTTGAGCGTGCATCGTGGACCGGGATGCTGCCCGGTGGCAACAGGCGCTCGGGCTGGAGTTTTTCGCAGCCCAAACTCACCACCATCACCTCGCCGCCAAAGTTGGGGTTCATGCTGATGTGGCGCAAGGTGCGGATGGGGATGACGGCATCGGGCGCGTCAATGGCCACGCCACAGCCGTAGCTGTGCGACAAGCCCACCACATCGTCCACATGCGGGTATTGCGGCAGCAACTCTTGGCGGATGCGTTGCACCGCGAACTCCACCACCCCAGTGACACATTGCACCGTGGTGGTGATGGCCAAAATATTGCGCGTGCCCACGCTGCCATCGGCATTGCGATAGCCCTCAAAGGTATGGCCCGTCAAAGGGGCCCAGTCGGGCTTGGGTGCGGTGGCCTTGGGCAAGTCGTCCAAGCCGCAGGCATCGGGCATGTGCAACACGCGCTCGTGCACCCAACTGCCCGCTGGCAGGTCGCGGGCCGCATGCCCAATGACCACGTTGTAGCGGCGCACGGCCGCACCGGCGGGCAGGTCCACCAGTGCCACCTTGTGCCCTTGCGGCACTTTGTCGCGCAAAAGCAAGCCCGCGCCAGGGCCGTTCCCGGGCAAGCGTTGGCCCGCTGGCAAACCCCCGTCGTTGGCCACAATGGCCACGTTGTCCTGGGGGTGCATGGCAATCAACAAAGGGCTGGTCGGGGTCATGGAAAAAATGAGTCCTTCAAGGCGATGGGGTGGCCGCACGCCAGCGCAGGGCATGCTCGGCATTGACGGCACCGACTGGGCACTGGCCTTGCAAAATGGCCCGGGTTTGGGCCACGGTCTCCAGGGCCTGGTGCTCGGTGGCTGCGGGCGTGAGCCCGCCAATGTGCGGCGTGGCAATGACCTTGGGATGCTGGGCCAAGTCCAAGCGCGGGGTTTGGTCCGGGCCTGAGCCCACATCCATGGCCGCGCCGCCCAAATGGCCATGGTCCAAAGCGTGGCGCAAAGCCTGCTCATCCACCAATTGACCGCGCGCGGCATTGATGAACCAGGCGCCCGCTTTCATGCGGGCAAATGCATCGGCATTGAACATATGTTCGGTTTGGGCATTCGCCGGGGCCAGGCACACCACATGGTCGCTCTCGCGCAGCAATTGCGCCCAGGGCACCAAGGACACCCCGACCTCGGCTTGCTGGACATGCGGGTCGTGGGCCAACACCTGCATGCCAAAGGCCTGGGCCAAAACGCCCACTTGTCGCCCAATGTGGCCGTAGCCCACCACCCCCAAGGTGGTGCCTTTCAGTTCTTTGCCCATCAAGGCCTGGGCCGGTTCACCCGCTCGGTACTGCAAGCGTGCGGCACTGATGTGGCGCGAGGCATCGATCAACACGCCCATCACCCACTCGGCCACCGCGGTGCCAAAACCTGCGCTGGCACGGGTCACCAAAATGCCATGGCGCGATGCGGCTGGCACATCGATGGTGCGGATGTCCATGGCGCAGCGGCACACCGCCAACAACTGCGGCAAGGCGGCCAATACCGCCGCATCAAATGGGGTTTGCCGGTAGGCGATGACCACATCGCAGCCTTGGGCGGCGGCGATCAAGGCCGGGCCTTCCCAATCTTGATCGCTGGGGTTGAGCCGCACCTGCGCCAAGCCGCGCAATTCATTCAGCGCGCGCTCACCAAAGTAGGTGGGCAAACGCGCCGCAGGGTGGGTGACCAAGACGGTGGCCATGGCCGGTCTATTTCATCAGGCCTGGCAACCACAGCGACAAGGCAGGCACATAGGTGACCAGCAGCAAGGCCATGCACATGGCCCCATAAAACGGCCACAACTCTTTGGAGACTTGCTCCATCGTGACCTTGCCCACCGCGCACCCCACAAACAAGGTGGGCCCCACCGGTGGGGTGATCAGCCCAATGCCCAGGTTCAAAATCATGATCATGCCAAAGTGCACCGGGTCAATGCCCAATTTGGCAATCACCGGCATGAAGATGGGCGTGCAAATGAGCAGCATGGGTGCCAGGTCCATGAAGGTGCCCAGCAGCAACAGCAGCAAGTTCACCAGAAACAAAAACACATATTTGTTGTCTGAGATGCTCAAAAAGAACATGGTGATCTTGGCCGGTATTTGCATCAAGGTCATCATGTAACCAAAGGCCACAGAAAAACCGATCAGCATCATCACCATGGACACGGTTTTGACCACCCGGTGCACCATGCGCGGCAACTCGCTCCATTTGTAGTCGCGGTAGACCAAAAAGGTCACCAAAAACGCATACACGCAGGCAACGGCGGCCGATTCGGTGGGTGTGAAAACCCCCGACAAAATGCCCCCCATGATGATGAAGATGGTGACCAAACCCCACAGCGCATCGGTGACGATTTTGGGAATGTCTTTGAGGGCCACTGGCTCGCCCTTGGGGTAGCCGCGCTTGTGCGAGGTCCACAAAACCAAGCCAATCAGGCACAGGCCAAACAACAGGCCTGGCAAGATGCCGGCCAAAAACAAATGCGCCACCGACACCGTGCCACCGGCGGCCAGCGAGTAGATGACCGCGTTGTGTGAAGGCGGGATCATCAAGGCCTGGACCGAGCCACAAATGGTGACATTGGTGGCAAACACCCGGGGAAAACCGGCCTTGACCATTTGCGGGATCATGACCGAACCGATGGCCGAGGTATCGGCCACCGATGAGCCCGAGATGCAACCAAACAAGGTCGAGGCCATGATGTTGACCAGGGCCAAGCCACCGCGGATGAAACCCACAAACACCTTGGCCAGGTTGATCAAGCGATTGGCCATGCCCCCCTCGGCCATGATGCCGCCAGCGAGCACAAAAAACGGAATGGCCAGCAGCGAAAAATCGTCGGTGCCGTCCGAGATCTTGAGCATGATCGCCTCCAGCGGCAGATCGATCCACAAGGCCCCGCAAATGGCCGACAAACCCAAGGCGTAAGCCACGGGCACGCCCAAGGCGCACAACAGGGTGAAAGAACCGAGCAGTATCAATACGTCCATGGCTTACTCCAGTTCCACCGCTTCATCGCTGTACATCACCGAGTCGGACGACGGGTGCCCCACCCAGACCCGTTCGATCAAGAACAAAAAGGTCAAAGCGCCTGCCAACGGAATCGGCGCATACACCAGGCCCACAGGCAAGCCCGGAAACTCAGCCATCGACTGTTGCCAGGTGATTTGGCACAACTGCACGCCATAAATCAGCATGAAGAGGGACATGGCGGCCATGCACAACTCCACCCCCACCAACATGGCAGAACGGGTGCGCGGCGCAACGGCATTGAGCAAAGACTCCACGGCGATGTGCACATTGGCGCGGTAAATCGCAGCGCCCCCGATGAAGGAGAAGAACACCATCATCACCACCGAAGCGGGCTCTGGCCAAGACTGGGGGTTGTTCATCACATAGCGCATGAACACCCCATAAGGGATGATCAAGGTGATCACCACCAGGGCCGTGCCGGAGAGCACGATGCAGGCCATGTAAAACCATTCCATGGCTTGGGCATAAGCTTGTTTGAGGGTCATGGCCTGGGCCTTCAAAAATAAACGTGGCCCGGGCGGCTAGCCTCGGACCACGTGGGGGATGTGCCGCTTACTTGGTGTCTTGGATGCGTTTGATCAAAGCCACGTACTTGGAGCCGTATTTGTCACGGATCGGTTGGGTGGCTTTGAAGAACGCGGTTTTGTCAGCGGGTACAAATTGCACGCCCAGGCCTTTGAGCTTGGTTTCGGCCTCACGCGTGTAGTCGTCCCAGAGTTTGCGCTGCTCAATTTGCGCCTCGGCCGAGAACTTGCGGACCAGCGCCTGGTCGTCTTTGCTCAGGCCTTCCCAAGATTTTTTGGAGAACACAAAAATCTCGGGAATGATCAGGTGGCCGGTCAGGCTCATCACCTTGGTCACCGTGTAGTGGTTTTGCGCAAGCAATGTGGGCGGGTTGTTTTCGGCCCCATCGACCACGCCGGTTTGCAAGGCAGGGAACAGCTCGTTCATGCCCATGGCCACGCCATTGCCGCCCATGGCATTCATGGTCTCCACAAACAAGGGGTTGCCCATCATGCGGATCTTCATGCCCTTGAGGTCAGCGGGCGCGGTCACTGGCTTGTTGGCGTAAACGTTGCGGGTGCCTGCGTCCATCCAACCCAGGGCCACCAAGCGCGAGCCCGGGCCATTGGTCATGCGCTCGAGCAGTTCTTGGCCGATGGGGCCGTCGATGACCTTGCGCATGTGGGCTTCATCGCGGAACACAAAGGGCATGTTGAACACATTGACCTCGTCCACCACCGGGCCCATGGCACCCACCGAAATGCGCGCGATTTGCAAAGCGCCCACCTGGGCTTGCTCGATCATTTCTTTCTCGCCACCCAATTGCATGGAGGGAAACATTTGGATGGAGATGCGACCGTTGGTGGCGGCTTCGAGTTTTTTGCCCATGCGCACAATGGCCTCTACCGTGGGGTAGCCCAAGGGGTGCACGTCGGATGCTTTGAGCACCATCTTGCTTTGGGCCTGGGCCTGAAAGCCAAAGGCCGAAGCACCAATGGCCAAGCTGGCCGCGATCCATTGAACGAGTTGTCGCTTTTTCATGGTTGTCTCCTGTTGTGAAAGGGTGGTGAAAATTGACGAGAAGGGCAGCTCACATGGGGCCCATCTTCACGAACGCACCGCCTTGGAATTGAACGGCTGGGTCGTTCAGATCGGGCTCGGCCGTGTTTTGGTAGATGCGCTCGCGAAACACATCTGAACTGTCTTGGGGCACATAGCCGATGTGGCGTGCGCGGCTGTTGTCCCACCAGGTGACGGCGTTGTTGGACATGCCAAAAATGATGCTGTGCCCCAACACCGGGGTGGTCAAGCAAGCGGTGATCAGGCGGTGCAAGTCGTCGTAGCTGAGCCAACTGGCCAACATGCGGCGGTCGCGCGGCTCGGGGAATGACGAGCCAATGCGCACGCAAGCGGTTTCGATGCCATAGCGGTCAAAGTAAAAGCGGCTCAGGTCTTCCCCAAAGGCCTTGCTCAGGCCATACAAGCCATCGGGGCGCGGCGGGTCGTCGGCGGTGATGGTTTGCCCCTGCTTGTAAAAACCGGTGACATGGTTGGAGCTGGCAAACACCACGCGGCGCACCCGATGCACCCGCGCGGCCTCATACAAGTGGTACATGCCGACGATATTGGCTTGCAAGATGGGCGACCAGGGCTGCTCAGTGGACACACCGCCCAGGTGCACCACCGCATCCACACCGGCCATCATGGCCTGGACCGCTGGGGCATCGGCCAGGTCGGCGGTGAACACCTCTTCCCCGGCCTGCGGTGCGCCCAGGTCCACCACATCGGACAAACGCAAAACCTGGCAATTGGCCTTGAGCCGCCCGCGCAAAGCCTGGCCCAGGCCACCGGCAGCGCCGGTGAGCAATAAACGGTGGTGTGAAGGGGGCATGCTCATGTGGGGAAGCGGGGTGCTGGGGCGCTTGACCACCCCAGGTTGAAGGGCTTGGCCTTTGCCAAAGGCTTTGTTACAGTTGCCATGAAGTTGTCGGTTGTCTGTTAACTTAAAGTGTATCTCGTTTCATTCTGAGGTCAAGGGCTCACAGATGGTATCAAGGCAAACCCCTAGTTCTACGCCACCCCCAATGGCCGCGGCCAGCGCCGCCATGCGGCTGCGCCGCCCCGGCGGCTTGGTCGGCGAAATCGTGGCATCACTGACCGAGCGGGTGCAACAAGGCCATTGGCAAGCAGGCGACAAACTGCCCAGCGAGACCGAAATCATGGCCCAGTTCGAGGTCAGCCGCACCGTGGTGCGCGAGGCTTTATCGCGCCTGCAAGCCGCCGGCGTGGTGGAGACCCGCCACGGCATTGGCACCTTTGTGCTGCCCGCGCGCGAAAGCGCCAATTTCAGCCTGGGCAGCGTGGACCTGGCCATGGTGGACGATGTGATCGCTTTATTGGAGCTGCGCATCAGCTTGGAGACCGAGGCCGCCGGCTTGGCCGCCTTGCGGCGATCCGAAGCGCAACTGGTCCAAATGCAGTCGGCCTTGGACGAGTTTCAATCCGCCCTGGGCCAAGACAGCGATGCCGTGCCGTCTGACTTTGCCTTTCACATGGAGGTGGCCCGCGCCACCCACAACCGTCACTTTGCCGACCTGATGGGGTATTTGGGCACCATGGTGATACCGCGCGCGCGCCTCAACACCGCGCAAACCGCGCCCGAAGGACGGCTCAATTACCTGCAAAAAGTGCATGCCGAACACGAAAGCATTTTGAGCGCCATCCGCCACCACGACCCGGAAGCCGCCCGCGCCGCCATGCGCACCCACCTGAGCAACAGCCGCGAGCGGCTGCGCAAAAGCCAAACCCAGCCCCCTCAACCACTTTCCTGAATTAACTTGTACGATGTCTAACGCAATCAACCCCCTGTCCAGCGCCTCAAGCACCCCTGCCAGTACCGGCACACCCGTCATCACCCACATGCGCGTGGTGCCGGTGGCCGGGCACGACGGCATGTTGCTCAATTTGAGCGGGGCACACGGTCCATTTTTCACCCGCAATCTGGTCATCCTCACCGACAGCGCCGGGCACACGGGCGTGGGCGAGGTGCCCGGCGGGGAGAAGATCCGCAACACCTTGGAGGCAGCGCGCGGTTTGATCGAGGGCGGTGCCATTGGGGACTGGAACCGCTTGCTCAACCGTTTGCGCGAAAAGTTCTCGGGCCTGGACCAAGGCGGGCGGGGCAAGCAAACCTTTGACCTGCGGGTGGCCATCCATGCGGTGACCGCGGTTGAAAGTGCGCTGCTGGATTTGCTGGGGCAGTTTTTGGGGGTGCCGGTGGCCGCCCTGCTGGGGGACGGTCAGCAACGTGACCGGGTCCAGGTCTTGGGCTACTTGTTTTATGTGGGTGACCGGCGCAAAACCGACCTGCCCTACCGCAGCGAACCCGGTGCCGACAACGACTGGCAGCGCTTGCGCCACGAAGAAACCCTCAGCCCAGAGGCCATGGTGCGCTTGGCCGAAGCGGCGCAAGCGCGTTACGGCTTTGAAGATTTCAAGCTCAAAGGGGGTGTGCTCAGCGGCGAGGCGGAGATGGAGGCCATCGTGGCTTTGCATGAGCGCTTTCCCAAGGCCCGCATCACCCTCGACCCCAATGGCGGATGGCTGCTCAAAGATGCGATTCGGCTGTGCCGCGATCGCCACCGCGAACTGGCCTATGCCGAGGACCCCTGTGGCGGCGAAGGGGTTTACTCGGGGCGCGAGGTGCTGGCCGAGTTTCGCCGGGCCACTGGCTTGCGCACCGCCACCAACATGGTGGCCACCGATTGGCGCGAAATGGCCCATGCCATTCAATTGCAATCGGTCGACATCCCCTTGGCCGATCCGCACTTTTGGACGATGCAAGGCTCGGTGCGGGTGGCCCAAGCCTGCCAAACCTGGGGCCTGACCTGGGGTTCACATTCCAACAACCATTTCGATGTGTCACTGGCCATGTTCACCCATGTGGCTGCGGCAGCGCCGGGCCAGGTCACGGCCATCGACACCCATTGGATTTGGCAAGAAGGCCAGCGCCTGACGCGCGAACCGCTGCGCATCCAAGGCGGTCAGATTGAAGTGCCCAAGCAACCAGGCTTGGGCATAAGCTTGGACATGGATCAGGTGGAGGCCGCGCACCAGTTGTACCTGCAACACGGCCTGGGCGCACGCGACGATGCAGTGGCCATGCAGTACCTGATGCCGGGCTGGCAATTTGACCCCAAAATGCCTTGTCTGGTGCGCTGATCACCCGCCATCAGTCTTTGCAGTTTTCCATGGGGGGCACCTGTGCCGCCCAGTCGCGGAACCTCGGCTCTGCCTGCTGGGCCATGTGTCGGATCACGTTGGGCCATAAATCCTCAGGGAAAAAGCGGCACATGCGCCACAGCAAATGATTGGCGACATCGGTTTTACCTTCCAGCACCAGCACCTTGAGCAATGGCAAATTGGCGAACGCCGTTTGCGAGTAGGTGTTGGCGTTTTCCATCGCGATCGGTCGAACGATGTGCAAGGTTTGGGTGCTGACCGGGGTATTGAGCATGAACACACTGTCAAACAACGGCCGGTTCCACCACACCCGTTGATTGGCTGCGATGAATGCCTCGGTGGATTTGTCTTCCGATAAATTCCGATAGGCTTTGTACGAATGGCTGTGGTCCAGCCCCACCCACAGCGTGAGCAATACCGTGCCAATGGCGGCCAACTTGATCGCACCAGGGGGTGCATCATCTTGGCGCACAAAACCCAGCAGCAAAGCCATGGCAAAAGTAAACAAGAATAAAAACAAGGCATGCCACAAGGGATACTCCAACATGCTGTGCATGCCCAGCAAGATGGCCACGCCCAGCATCACCACTTGAAAACTTTGCAGGTTTTGCCATGGCTTGACCACCCACAGCACATGGCCCAAGAAAGCCAGCAGGCCCAAGCTGCCCAGCACGCCCAACTCAACCTGGATTTGCAAAAACAAGTTGTGGGCATGGTCCACGGGCTCGACGATGCCGGGCATCAGCACTTCGCTCAGTTGCAGTTGACGCCACCCCACACCCAAACCTGGTGCCGATTGGATCATTCGCCAAATGTCGCTCCAAATTTGCAAGCGATGTGCACTGGAATTGGCCACAGCACCCACCGAGTCCGCTGCCAACTGCGCATTGATGAATTGAAGGGCCGACATCCACTCACCCCACACCAACACCAGCAACAACCACAAGGGCATTGCCAGCCACACCCAGTGGATCGCATACCGCTTGCGGAAAACCGCCAGCATGGCGGCCATGGCCATAACCTCGATGTAACCGGTGCGCGAACTGGTGCCGTACATGGCCACAAGCAACACGGCCATCGACAGGCAGCGCCAGCCGCTGGGCAAGGCCGCTTGGTTGGGTGTGTTGGGGCTGAGGAACACCACACACAACAAGGCAGAGGTCATCAAGCTGGCCGCCAAATTGGGTTGGCTCAAAAAACCCCCGTTGCGGGGAAAGGCCACAGACTTTTGCAACCAGGGTGACAAGACATCCTGCCAACCCAGCATTTGCAAGCCAATGGCCAAGGCCGTGACCATGCCCGCCAACCAAACAGACAGCATCACCGCATGAGCCAATTCAGCGGCCCGCTGGGCCTGCACCCACATGCCGACCCAAGCGGTCAAAAGAACCACCGCCAAGAAATAAGAGACGCTGATCAGAAATGAGCTGAAGTAACCGGTGTACACGCCCGAGATGAACTGCAAGCACGCCAAGACGAACCAAAAACCGCATAACAGGCTCAAAGCGTTCCAGCGAAATGTTTGGTGCTCTCGCGCCAGCGACAAGTGGGTGAACAAACCAAACATCCCCAAACCCAAGAAAGCCGCCAAATCACTGTTGATGCGCGGGGTCAATGGGTTGATGTAAGGCATGGATCCCGCCACAAACATCACCAAAAGAGCAATAAATGGCATTACCGCCGAAATTGACGATTGAGGCATTAAAGATGTAAATTTTGTGTTCATTGTCAAATTATATAGCACTTTAAGTTTATTAATATACAAAAGTGTTATAAATTTTCGAAAAGGGGCATCGGGGGTTGCAAGGTTCACTTTTGCCGCCAACCCAGGCCAGGCATGTGCTCAAATCGAACGCCACCGGGAGACAAGATGCTTGTACGCAAAACCATATCCACGCCCTTGGGGCCCATGCTGCTGGCCGCCAGTGAAGCGGGTTTGGCCGGGGCATGGTTTGAGGGCCAAAGCCACCACCCCGATGCCAGCGCTTGGCCGGTGGTGCGCCAGCAACGCTGGTTGGACAGCGCAGAAGACGAGATTCGGGCTTATTTCCAGCAAGCCCAGCCAGCTTTCAAAACCCCTCGCTTGAGCGCTTGGGGCACGCCTTTTCAGCAAAGCGTGTGGCAAGCCTTGTCAGGCATTCCTTGTGGCAGCACGGTCAGCTACGGCCAACTGGCGGCACAACTGAACAAACCCCAAGCGGTGCGTGCGGTGGGGGCGGCGGTGGGCCGCAATCCATGGAGTGTGATCGTGCCCTGCCACCGGGTGTTGGGTGCCCAAGGTCAATTGACCGGGTACGCGGGCGGTTTGGACCGCAAGCGGGCCTTGTTGACCCACGAGGGGGTGGCCTTGCCCGCCTGAGGTGTCAAGCCGCGTCGGGTTGCACCGCGGGCGCGGCTTTTTGAAAGGGCTCCAAAGCCATGCAGGCCGCGTCCACGGCGGTGATGAGCGGCCAGCGCGCCATGTCCACCTTGAAGCGGCGGGCACTTTCGACCTGGGGCACCAGGTAGACATCGGCCAAACCCGGCGCATCGCCAAAACAAAAACGCCCGCGCTGGGGGTCCGCCCGCAAAAAGGCCTCAAAAGCATCAAAGCCTTGGGTGATCCAGTGGGCACACCAGGCGTTGATGGCCGCCTCATCGGCTTTGAGCTGATGGCGCAGGTATTCCAAGATGCGCCGGTTGTTGACGGGATGGATGTCACAGCCCACCATGGCCGCCAGCGCACGCACCCGGGCCCGCGCATCGGCATCGCTGGGCAACAAGGCCGGTGTGGGGTGGGTCTCTTCCAACCATTCGATGATGGCCGGGGTCTGGGTCATCACTTTGCCGTCCTTGACAAGGGCGGGTACCAAACCTTGAGGGTTCAAGGCCTTGAAGTCGGCCTGTTGGTGCGCCTCAGTGCGCAAATCCACCGCCACGTATTCGCTGGCCAAGCCTTTCAGATTGAGCGCGATGCGCAAGCGGTGCGAAGTGCCCGAACGGAAAAAGTTATACAGCTGCATGGCACGGCTCAGGTGGCGGCCCGCACTTCGTAGACACCCAGTTTGCGGTGCAAGGGGGCTTCGTCGGCCAAAAAGAAAAAGGCCGGTTGGCTCTTGGAGCGGTTCACCACGGTCACCGGCGTGTAGCCAGGGGCGCAGCAGGTATCGGCCTCGGCCAGCGAGAATTTTTGCCCCTCGATGGACACGTCTGCCGTGCCCTCGATCAGGTGGAACACACAAGCGGGAGAGCGGGCAGGCATTTGCAAGGTCTGGCCGGGGCGCAGCATCATGGCGTAAAAGCCCAAGATGTTTTCTGCGTCCCCCCCGTTTTCGGGGTTGATGTAGGTGATTTGCACCGACTCGGCATCGGGTTCGTCGTTGGCCAGGGTGACCAAGGCGGCGCGCGCTTGGTCCCAGGGGTAGCGCAGCATGGGATAGGGCTTGGGGCTGCGCACAAACATGCGGGTGGGTGCCATGCCGCCATGGGCATGGATGCGGTCTCCACGGCCAGGCACGGGGGCTTGGGGATCGCCATTGACGTGGTAGGAGGTCTCCAAGTAATAAATGATGGGCAAATCCAGCACATCGAGCCACACCACCGGGTCGGTGCCGTCGTGGCCGTGTTCGTGCCACAGACCGGTGGGGGTGAGGATCAGGTCGCCCCGGCTCATGGGGCATTTTTCGCCATCCACCGTGGTGTAAGCGCCCTCGCCTTCAACGATCATGCGCACCGCATTGGGCGTGTGGCGGTGTGAGGGCGCCCACTCGCCGGGCAACAAGAGCTGCATGCCCAGGTAAATGGCTGCACTGGCTTGCATTTTGTCCAGGCCATGACCGGGATTGGCCAGCACCAACACCCGGCGCTCGGCTTTTTCAATGGGGGTGAGTTCGCCCGCTTGCAACAACAAGGGCTTGATGTCCTTGTAAGCCCAGTGCGTGGCGCGGGTGTTGGGCCGGGGTTTGTGGGGTGGCAAGACACCGCGCAAACTCGGCCACAAAGGCACCAGGTTATGCGAGGCCAAAGCCTGCACGTATTCGTTGGGCAAATCGGCCAGGCTGCCGAGGTCGTTCATGGCATTCATGCTTGTCTCCTTGTGTGTCAGTGTGCGGCCAGGCAATTGGCCACATTCCATCCGTATAACCACTCCAGGGCATCGTAAAAGCGCTCCGGGGTGCGTCCCCGCCACAGGTCGTTGCGCACCAAACGCTCCACGTCTTTGGCGTGGAACAAACGCCCCATCTCGCGCGCCGACAGCACGATGCGGGCGGTGCGGGCAATGCGCGAGCGCTGGTACAGGTCAAACGCGCGGATCCAGTCTTTGCCGGTGACCCGCAAGGCCTCGCCCAAGGTGACGGCATCTTCCATCGCCATGCAGGCGCCTTGGGCCATGTATTGGGTGGTGGGGTGGGCGGCATCGCCCAACAAGGTCACACGGTCAAACGACCAGCGGCCGATCGGATCGCGGTCGGCGGTGGCCCAGCGCCGCCATGATTTGGGCAAGTCGATCAGCTGGCGCGCTTTGGGGCAAATGCCCTGGAAGTAACTGAGCACCTCTTCGCGGCTGCCATCGGTCACGCCCCACTCTTCGGTGTTGCGGCTGTGGAAGGTCACCACCACGTTGTACTGCTCGCCCCCGCGCAAGGGGTAATGCACCAAGTGGCAATGGGGCCCCACCCAAATGCTGGCCGCGTTCCATTGCAAATCGGCGGGGAACTCCGACTTGTCCACCACGGCGCGGTAGACCACATGGCCGGTCACCCGTGCCGGGTCGCCAACAAACTGCTCGCGCACCACCGACTTGACCCCATCGGCACCGATCAAGGCCTGCCCTTGGTGGAGTTGGCCGTTTTGGTCTTGCACCGTCACGGTGTCGGCATCTTGCGTGACCTTGAGGATGCGGGTGGAGGTGAAAAACGACACCTGGTCCGAGGCCTGCACGCCATCAAACAACGCGCGGTGGGCATCGGCGCGGTGGATCACCGCATAGGGGTTGCCAAAACGCTGCCGGAAAGCCTCACCGGTGGGGATGTAGCCCACTTGTTGCTCGTCGACGGCATCGTGCATCACCATGTAGTCGGTGTAGACCGCCATGCTGCGGGCCTTCTCGCCCACGCCCAGGGCATCAAAGGCATGAAAGGCATTGGGCCCGAGTTGGATACCGGCCCCAATCTCGCCAATTTCAGGCGACTGTTCAAACACCTTGACGCTGAAACCTTGCCGCACCAAGGCCAGGGCGGCGGCCAAACCCCCAATGCCCCCGCCCGCGACCAACACCGGCAATGCTTGCTTACTGCTCATGGATACATCCTCAACATGGAACAAGTTTAGTGGACGGCCAAGGGGCCCCAGTGGGCCCGCTCACAAACCCAATAAACGCACGGCATTGCCCTTCAAAATGCCAGGCATCACCTCGGGCTTGAACCCGGCCACTTCAAAGTCTTTCATCCAGCGCTCGGGGGTGATCAAGGGGTAATCCGAGCCAAACAAGACCCGGTCTTTGAGCAAGGTGTTGGCGTACTGGATCAACTGCTTGGGAAAGTATTTGGGGCTCCAACCCGAGAGGTCGATCCACACATTGGGCTTGTGGGTGGCCACCGACAGGGCCTCGTCTTGCCAAGGAAAGCTGGGGTGGGCCATGACGATTTGCATGTCGGGCCAATCGATGGCCACATCGTCCAAATGCATGGGGTTGCTGTAGGCCAAGCGCAAACCGCCGCCGCAGCGCATGCCCGAGCCGATGCCGCTGTGGCCGGTGTGAAAAATGGCGGGCAATTTGTGGTGGTTGATCACCTCGTAAATCGGCCATGCCATCTTGTCGTAAGGGTGGTAGCCCTGCACCGTGGGGTGGAACTTGAAGCCACGCACCCCTTCTTTTTCAATCAAACGTTCGGCCTCGCGCGCGCCCATCTTGCCTTTGTGCGGGTCGATGCTGGCAAAGGCGATCATCATGTCGCTGTTGTCGCGCGCAGCCTGGGCAATTTCTTCGTTGGGGATGCGCACACGGCCCAACTGCGACTCGCTGTCCACGGTGAACATCACCAACCCCAATTTGTGCTCGCGGTAGTAGGCCACCGTCTCGGCAATGGTGGGCCGGCGGCTGGAGCCAAAGTATTTGTCGGCGGCGCGGTCGTATTCCTCGCCATAGTTGTCAAACGGGTTGCGGCAACTCACTTCTGCATGGGTGTGGATGTCGATGGCGACCAAATTGGCGTGGTCCATGGGGTGCTCCAGTCGTTGAAAGGCTTGGCGGCTTGTTTCCCCTAGGGAAAACACGGGGTCACAGGGGCGGAAGCCGCCTTGAATTAGTTATTAAACATAACCATAATCGATTTAAGCGACTTTGACAACCAGGATCCACCCCATGCCCTCATCCCATTTGAACACCGAGCTGCGCGATGCTGTGGCCGTGATCCGCTTGACCCGCCCGCTCAAGCGCAATGCCTTGAACGATGGCTTGATCGCCGATTTGCACCACGCCTTTGACCACTTGCCCAACACGGTGCGCGCCGTGGTTTTGCATGGCGAGGGCGAGCACTTTTGCGCTGGCCTGGACCTGAGTGAATTGCAAGAGCGCGATGCCGGCCAAGGCATGATGCATTCCCGCACCTGGCACCGCGCCCTGGACGCGATGCAATTTGGCCCCGTGCCCGTGATCGCCGCCTTGCACGGCGCCGTGGTTGGCGGCGGTTTGGAGCTGGCCAGCGCCTGCCACATCCGGGTGGCCGACGAGAGCGCGTTTTATGCCCTGCCCGAGGGCACGCGCGGCATTTTTGTCGGCGGCTCGGGGGCGGTGCGCATCCCCAAGCTGATTGGCGTGGCCCGCATGACCGACATGATGATGACCGGTCGGGTTTACAACGCGACCGAGGGTGAACGGCTGGGTTTCGCCCAGTACCTGGTGCCCACCGGTACGGCCTTTGACAAGGCCATGGAACTGGCCCAGCGGGTGGCCACCAATGCCCCCTTGACCAATTACGCCTTGATGCATGCCCTGCCGCGCATTGCCGAGCAATCGGCCGACCACGGTTTGTTCACCGAGGCCATGATTTCCGCCATCACCCAAGCCGCACCCGAGGCCAAGCAGCGGGTGCGTGACTTTTTGGAAGGCCGCGCGGCCAAGGTGCAAAAAGCATGAACACCACCACCCCCCGCTACCGCCCCTTGCGCTTTGGCGTGACCGATGTCCAGGTGCGCCACGCCAACGACGGCGTGCAATACGTTCAAGGTGTGGGCGAGTTGGCCCACCCGCCCGCGCGCATCACCGATCGATTGCTGCATTGGGCCCAAGCCGCGCCCGAGCGCAGCTTGTTTGCGCGCCGCCAACCCTTGGCCGAAGGCCAGCGTGGGGACTGGCAACACATCAGTTACGCGCAAGCGGTGGACGCGGCCCGGCGCATCGGCCAAGCCCTGCTCGCACGCGGCCTGGGACCTGAGCGGCCGGTGGTCATCTTGTCGGAAAACAGCCTGGAGCACGCCATGCTGGCCCTGGCCTGCGTGTACGTGGGCGTGCCTTACTGCCCGGTGTCACCGGCGTATTCGCTGATCAGCCAAGACTTTGAAAAACTGCGCTACATCTTGCAACTGCTGCAACCCGGCTTGGTGTTTGCCAGCGATGCCGAGCGCTATGGCAAGGCCATCAACGCCACCGTGGCCGCTGATGTGGA
>JACCED010437136.1_pt1 | contig 28285 bp, 23 predicted proteins | sample 7455021 | NCBI WGS metagenome assembly JACCED01 (sample SAMN15323456, study PRJNA562643) | freshwater metagenome | isolation source: river surface water | place: USA:Blue River Watershed | collected 2017-08-19 | reverse complement strand
TTAGAACAAAAATTACGTAATCTATTTTTGAATGATTATTCCACAGAATATGGTATTCCAGTATTTTATGGAGGATTATTATTTGATTCTCAATATAATGAATTTGTATGTCGTCAAGTTGGAGCTTTATCAAATAAAAAAAGGAATTTTATAATTAATCCAGTATTGGCATTTGCGTATGGTTTATTTTATAAATTAATTACAGACCACCCTGAAATAAAAGGATTACTTCATGAAATTGATAAATCACCTAAAATAAATCAATCTGTGGAACAATTAAAAAATAAAATAAGTATGTATGAACAATTGAATAGTTTAATAGTAAACTTATTTAAAAAAGATTATCTATATATTTTTTTATTGATTGTATTTGTTATTAAGAATTTTAATAGTAATCGTGAAAATAATAGTAATTATTTAAGAAGAATAACATTTACACATCAGCTAACGGATGACCAAAAAATTAGAAATAATTATGAATATTTATATTCTAAAATTCATGTTCCAAAATTAAAGCATGTAAAAGCAGACTCTCAATTTTGTATTGTGATAAATCAAAATGGTGCAGAAGAAATTATTCAAGCTTCAACATTTTCTAAATGTGCATGGCATTATGGTTGCAACTTAAAAATGACTCCTGTAATAAGAGAAGAAAATATATCATCTATGAAGGATATTCTTATGCTTGCTCAAATATTACTTATTATTGTTTTAAATTACGGAGATAATATTTTTATGGATATTCAAATTGTAAGTGAATTTTTAGTTAATACATATATTCAATTATTTTATGATAAATTAGATGGAAAACAATCAAATAATAGAAATATGAATTCAATAAGAATTCAATTTAATGAAAATCATAAACAAATATTAGTTTTTACGTTAAGTCGTAAATATAAAGATTTATTAATTGAAAAAATAGAAAAGTTATCATCACTGCAAAATACTTCTATAATTGATAAAAAATTAACAATGATAAGAGATGAAATAAGTAAATATAATGGTTTAAAATATCTGTATAAGTTTTTATTTGAAAAAAAAGAAAATATTTGTAAAAATAATAATTCTAATAGAACAAATGGAATTAAACTAGGTATATTTGGAAATGAATTATATAAAATAAGATAATTAATACCATAAAATATATTATATATATTATGGTAGTCAAAAAGAAAAGAACTTATAAAAAACAAAAAGGCGGTTTAGTATTACTAGAGATACCAGATAAGTTAACTGAATATTTTAATTTTGTAATATATAAGATTAATGATTACTTTATGAATATAAAAGAAGGCAACCCAAGAACACAATACGATTATATTGTATTGATGATTAGTCAAATAAAACTTACATGTTCTGATGATGGCGATAAAGATAATATATATATTTTAAATTTATCAATTAAATTATTCCAAATATTATTAAAATATTTCGGAGGTATTTCATATATAACAACACTGGAAACATTCGTAAAAGAGATATTATACGATATATTTAATATACCAATCGATAATTTTGTAAATACATTGATAAAAATATTTATTAAAATGTTATTTAATGAATATCTCTTAACACAACCAGATATAGTGACAATGAATATAAGATCATTATTGTCTAAATTTCATTTAGAGTTTAGAGATAATGATTTTTTAATGAATCGAATAAATAATATTTTTTTAACACAATATCGAATCGCATATAATGGTGTCCCTGTATTTTATGGAAATATAGACTATTCTGTTTCAAACAATCTACAATATAATCGATTTATTTGTGAAAAAGTTGGTGTATCATCGAAAGATAAAAGAAATTATATAATTAATCCTGTTGGAGCACTTATTCAACCATATCTTGCTGAACAAAGAAATAATGTTGCACAAAACGAAATTAATAGATTAAGAGAATTATTTAAGAAAATATTACGATATGAGTTTGTTCCGGGAAATAAAATAAGAACTGTATTTGATGGAATACCAGAATTAATACATTTAAATAACACATCAAAATTTTGTATAGCATTAAATAGAGATGGAAAAGAACATGTTCAACCTTCAACATTTCGAGAATGTTCAGTATTATATGGTTGCACATTAAGAATGACTGCTGAAATAAGAGACGAAAATATTGCGTCCGATAAACATATAATTGAACTTTTATCAATTTTACTGAAAATCAAATTAGATAATCCAGTTAATCGTGATATTTGTAATCGTATTGAAGCGTATGATATACCACAAATAAATCAAACACATATTAATCGAAGAAGAAATCGATCAGCTTTGAGACCGAGACTGAAACAAGAATTTCTACCAGATAAAGGATTAATTACAATAGAAAATACTCAAATAAGAAATGATTCAGCTTTTAGACAGAATCAAGAACTCGGACCAGAGAGACCATTGAGACAGATTCGTGAAAAATTATCTCCTGTAAAAGTTTGTAGAAATGAAGAATGTAATAAAACTAATTTTTCTTTATATAATGAAATAACTGCCAAAGAATTATTAGAAAAAAAATATTATATGATGGTATTACATAAATTGTATAAAGAAGCATATAAATTAATAAATAAAACTACTCCTTATACTTCATTTGATATTGAACATAGAAAAAAATTATTAGAAATAATAAGACTATTAAAAATAAATCCTCAAACAAGACTTAATATTCACAATAATCTTGTTAGTAATTTAAAAACATTACATTTGGCAAAATAAATTATAAATAATCTATATATATTCATCAAATAATCTTATACTTCCTTAAAAATTCATCGACCTCATTTCTAACAACGCGGTTCGCCTGTTTCGGTAAATTAGCGCTCTGATTTCGCACATTAATCTGCGCAACATTTTCCGAATTTATCTCGTCATTTATTTTATAACTGACGTCCTTATCCGTCAAGTAAGTCGCCATATTCTTATTTTTGGCGTGTTCCATATCGAAATGAACTATCCATTCGTTCAATTTGACATTGTTTTGTATAATATTCACGAGTTCCAGTGATTTAGGGGCCATTTTATAAAAATATCCGTCGGGATATATCTCATAAAGGAGCTGTATAAATTTGATAATCGCGGGGAAGTTCAATTTTTTAATCATTGTCATTATTCTAAATAGGACAACGAAATCACGGAAGTCATAAGTTAGTCTCCCGTTCTTAACATAATAACTGTCGGCGTATTTTTTAGGGATGTTCGGTTTTCCCAAACCGGCATTGACTTCATTATGTAAATTGTTCAACCAGCTAACAAGAGCATCCGTAGTTTTCATATTTCTCTCGGGAGGATTTGATTCGCATCGCTTCGTGTAATGGGCCCGACAAATGGGGCATGGAATGAAATCTTTTAAGACATGAAAAAATTTGACATACTTCTCCCTTAGATTTGTTGGCATCTTCGGGTCGAACGTGTAGGTTATGGTGTGAAGTGTTCTCCATAAATATTGACCCCAAACTTTTGAATGAATACCCATTTAAATACTAATAGAAACTTTTTTACATTTTTTAACAAAAAAGTTTTCTATTTATAATTAATGAGTAATAATAATTTTGCTGGAATAAGCTTCGGTTATGACAGTGATAAGATATTTAAGGAGAGAGATGAGATGATGTGTAATCGCTGGAAAACCAGCAGTATTCAATATACTGATTGCTCTTTGAACGTCAATTATAATTCACTTGGTAATTTCGTAATCTCGGGGAGCGCTGGTGTTTTAGGGGCCGTATTTGTCAAATATTGGTCGTCCGCCCCTCCAACATACAGTCTCAGTTTCGCCGGAAGTGGCCTCCCTTATCCTAATGAGGAGGTCGCCTATCAGAAAACGCCGAATCAGGGCGTTGCTGAAATAAAGGATGGTCGCTTCCAGTTTGCGATTGATTCTCCCAACTCATACTATGACAAAATGCTCAAAGAATTAGTAGAACCACATGTCAATTTCGTGTTCTGTGATGGAAATGGGAAGGCTCTTGGAGAAACTCATCGCGCCAAATTGGGAGATACAATCCCATTTAGGACGTTGACATGGCCCAAGAAGAGGGACTGGAATAAGGGTCCGATGTTCTACTGTAATAATAATTTACCCGTCCGAAATCAGGAGCAGATTTTGCGCGATAGTGGTTATCCAGCAGTTAATAAAGAGCCCAGCAATTTCTGGGGCCTTATTCCTCCGCATTAAAATGACGGTTTTATTTGTTTATTTTTCAAACAAATAAAATATTATAGATATAATTATGCAAAATAAATTAATGAATTCAATAACTACCTCTTTATTGAGTTATGTGTGGAATTCTAAATCTTATAAGAAGAATATGGGGACTCTATTGGACCCAATAAATAGTGCGGTTTGTATAAGTCTCCTAAATTTTTATCCGAGCGGGACGAAGATATCGATTCAGAATAATGAGATAAGTTTTCAGGAGCCCGGAACGATTCAATCTATATCCCGCTGGAAGAATGGGGATAAATACGATGATTTAGCAAATTTGATTAATCCGATTAAGAAATTACTCGAAAAAAAAACTCAGGAAAATTTATGGGGAGAAGACAATGAGAATTTTACTTACTTGTGTAATATGATGATGAGTGGGTTGGCAAAACTGGCGACGACATACACTGGAAACCACATCGCCGTTCATACGGTGGAGTATTATCGTTCTCTAATATCAGACAGCTTACAAAACCGGACGCATTTCTTAGAAAAATTGAACACTGAGATGGATGAAATAAAAGGGAACTATGATATTTATCAGGAGTTCTTTGAAGACTGGACCAAAGAGCAGATAAGTGTTATCGTCATCATCATCCAGAATATTGATATGGAAAAATCCCCCGAAATACGTAGCTCATACGTCGATAGTATTCACAGAATTATATACGGGCACAATTTGAGAATAAAGAATATTATTCAGAGGGTCCAATCCGGAATGATATGATTAAGTTTAACAACCCATAAATTTTTATATCAAGACTATAATGGGAAATCAAGAATCTCAACCACAACCACAGCAGAAAGTAATTAAAAAAAAGATAATCAGACCGGCGCCACAGGCGCCTGTGGCGCCCCCTCAACAACGGGTCCAATCCCCCGCGCAAACGGCCTTTCCACAACGGTTTGTTCCTCCTCCCACACGCGCAATTACCACGCTGATGGAGCGCCCGATGAGCACAAAAGTGAGCCTGAAAGATGCAGACATGATGAATATAAATGATCGGATGGAGGAATTTAAGCAGACTCAGAAGAAGACGGAGGATGAGTTTCTGAAAACAATCGAGAAAGAGAAGGAGTCATTCTATGAGAAGCAGAAAAAGACGGAGTCCCAATTTCAAGATGAGCTGAAAGAGTTCGAGCTCAAATATAATCCATTTAGGATTCTTCATTTAGAATATAACGCGACAGAGGATGATGTCAAGAAGGCATATCGCAAATTCAGTTTGAAGTATCATCCAGATAAGCCGTCTGGCGACGCTAAGAAGTTCATGATGATTACGCAAGCATATGTATATTTACTCCAAAAGATTAAGGAGATGACTGGAAATAAATCGCATCGAGAGATGCAGAAAGAAGCGCAGGACTATTTTGAGGAAATGGATAAGAAGAAGGCAGAAAGGAAGCAACACGACTCCCAACAAGAGAGAGGAAGAAGAGGAGAAGAAGAAGATTTAGACCGGATGGAAATTGGGGAGAAGAATTTTAATGTGGACCAGTTTAATAAAATATTCGAGAAGAATAAACTTCCATCGACGTGGGATAAGGGATACGGTGGTGGTTGGGGAGATGATAGCGATAAAGAGGAGGAGGTTGTTATGAATAAGAAGTTTTCGATGGATGTTTTTAATAGTGTATTCGATGAGCAGAAGAAAAAGAAGATTGAGAAGAAGCCGGAGAGGCAGATTATGATAATAGATGAACCACAACCACAATTACTGAATAATTTAGGTTTTGAAGAATTGGGGCAGGGTGATATTAATGACTTTACGAATGATAGGGTAATAAGCGATATGAACTTTACTGATTACAAGATGGCTTACACGAAGAGTAATGTTTTAGAATATGATGATAAATTTAATCGGGGTGATTATAAGAATATTGACCATTTAGTCAGAGAAAGAACGAATATGAATTTTGAGGCATCTCTGGAAGAAAAAGATAAAATAAAGCGACGAGAATTATTAGAGAAGAAGAAAGAAGAAGAGAGAATAATAAATATGATGAATTTTGATAGGATAGCAGATGAATATGCAAAACGGACAAACCAGTTTTTTATAAAAAACAAATAGGATGAAACGAGCAAAATTTATTCTAATATATTTTAGTTAAATAAAATGAGTGGTGAAATAAATTATAGTAATAGTAATAATCCATTAGAAGAAAAAAATAATCGATTTGCAGGAGTCGCTGGATTAAAAAATGAAATGAATCAAATGAGACAACAACAACCACAAAGTCGTCCTCCAACAACATTCGCAAATTTAGAAGTTCGAGCAAATCTTGTTCCACAACAAGCTCAACGAGCACATGTCATTGATCCAGAAGTAAATCGTCATGTAAGTCCAAATACATTAGAAACTGTTAAAAAGGAATTAAATAAATTACCTACACAAGCGAATAAAAATTCAAAAATTTCTAAAATAAAAAATAAATTAAAAGAATTTGGGGATATATCAGGACAACTTGCAGAAGAGAAAAAAGATGAAATTCAAAAAGGAATATTTGAGATATTAGGAGTGAAAAACTCAGATAAAGAAGCTGTTAGAAAAAACCCATATAAGACAATATTTGTTATTATTGGATTACTAGTAGTATTAGGACTTATACCGGTAATTATATTAGTAATAGTTCCAATGGTAAATAAAGAAATAGATAAAGTACGCAATAACTGGCCAGAGAATAGATGTAAATCTCCATATAGTATGTTCCCGACTATATATGGTCCTGAGGGAACTACTTATGATGAGAATAAAGCTTATTGTGATGCTCAGGCAGCGAATTCTGCTTTTAATTCAAATATAGGTGGCGTTCAGAATCAAATTGATGGTCAAAATAACGCACTTCAAAATATAACTGAAAGTGTGAATAATACTCAAAAGATGATTTTCGCTATGAAAGAATCATTGATGAAACAGATTAATGATATATACCAGAAAATGTATTCAATGTTTAAACGGATTGCTTATTTATTTAAAGTGTTTGCGCGTTTATTTTATCGTATATTCCAAACATTTAATTCGCTATTCAAAACAATTAAATATGCTGTATGGACATTAATGTCTGTTTGGGTGGGTCCGATTGGTGGGTTAGTTCGCGCGTTCTGCTTTGGTTGTCATACATTAATAGAATTAGAGGGGAAAATAAAGAGATTGGATGAAATCATTATCGGTGATAATATTTCTGGGGATATTGTTGTGGGGGTCTGTGAGTTCAAAAAAGATGTGCAGGACCAGTATTATAAGATGGGCGATGTATATGTATCTGGTATGCACATTGTTGAACATGATGGGAAATTTATTCGGGTTCATAGTCATCCCCGCGCAGTTAAAGTGGATTATAATCTTCCAGTTATTCGTTGCTTGATTACAGATACGGGGCGATTGCGAATAGGAGGAACCATTTATTGCGACTATTTGGGAGATAATGTATTGGAGACGTATTTGAAGATTGTTGCGCCAATAGTTAAAATACCTTTCCGATTGGATGATTACAAAAATAGCGCACTCAACTTATATCCGGCTTTTACGCAAGATAGTATAATTCAGGTTGATTCTGGAATAAAATTGATTACAGATGTGGTAATTGGGGACAAAATTGCGGGGAAAGAGGTTATTGGGATTATTCGATATATATTAGAAGGAAAGACTTTTATAACTGAGTATGATGATGGTTATAATATGTGTAAATTTGTAGGTATCCAGATATGTCGGGGAGATAAGTATATTGTTCGGGAGAATCATCGGGAGATGAAGATACTTGGGAAGTTGGAATGTATCGGATTAGTTGTGGAGGGTGGTGTGATTGAGCTAAGCCGGAATATGCGGATTGTTGATTTTGATATAATCGGTGATGATATGAGGAGGGATGTGGAGGACGCATTGGAAAAATTGTATATTGATTGATTATTTTATTTATTATTCGATAATAAATAAAATAACTTTATATTTTTTCAAAAAAATTGAAATTTATAACTTAAAAACAACTAACTATTATATTATTAACTTAACAATGGCTTCAAAAAAATCAAAGTTAACTGATAAACCAGTTTCATCCCGAAGTTCCGAGAAATCAGACCGGTCCGAGGATTCAATCAATTCAGTCGATGACATTAGTTCGATGTATAAAAAGATGAGTCAGCGAGACCATGTTTTGAATCTACCGGACACATATATCGGTTCAATCGAAGAAAGTGAGGTTGAATCGTGGGTATATGATAAAACTGAGGGAAAAATGGTGAAAAAGACAATCCGGATGATTCCGGGATTGTATAAAATCTTCGATGAAATTCTTGTGAATGCGATTGACCAGTATGAGCGTTTGAGCAAAATACCGGATGCATCGCAGGTTCGCGAAATTCGTGTAGAAGTCTATCCCGAATATATCAGTGTTATGAATGATGGAGACGGAATTGATGTCGAAGTTCATCCTGAGCACGATGTATATGTTCCCGAGTTAATTTTCGGGAATTTACTGACTTCCGCGAATTATGAGAAGAAGAACAAAACAACCGGTGGAAAGAATGGAATCGGAGCAAAGGCCACGAATATTTTCAGTAAGCGGTTCATCGTCGAAACGGTCGATGGAAAAAGGAAACGTCATTTTTGTCAGGAATTCATGGATAACATGAGTCGGAAAACGGAGCCCGTCATTGAAAAATATACGAAGAAGCCCTATACAAAGATTACATTTTACCCCGATTTTGAGCGTTTCCATATTGACCGTCTAAACGACGATATGGAGGCCCTATTTATGAAGCGCGTCTATGATATTACTGCGATTACTGACAAGAGCGTCTCCGTTTATCTCAATGGCGCCAAAATTGAATTCAAGGATTTTGAGCAATATGTTGATTTATATATTGGGGCTAAATCGGAGATGAAGCGCGTCTATGAGAAAATGGGAGACCGTTGGGAGGTCGTTGTTTGCGATAGCCCCGATGATAAATTGGAGCACGTTTCCTTCGTAAATGGTGTTTATACTTGGAAAGGAGGAAAGCACGTTGAGGCCCTAACGACTGCGATAAGCACAAAGTTGTCAAAGTATATTGAGGGAAAAGGAAAGAAGAAGATTCAATTGAAGCCGAGCGTTATCCGCGACAATATGTGGATATTTGCGAAGACTGTCATTGAGGACCCCTCTTTCGATTCCCAGACGAAAGACTATCTGACGACTATCCCATCCAAATTCGGAAGTAGTTTTTCGATATCTGACAAGTTCATTGAGAAGGTCGCCAAATTAGACATTGTCGAAAAGGCAATTCGATTTAGTGAGTATAAGGATTCAAAAGTATTGACCAAGACTGACGGGAAGAAGACGAACACGATTCGCGGAATTCCCAAGCTGGACGATGCAAATTGGGCCGGCGGTGTAAATTCCGCAAAATGCACTCTTATTCTGACGGAGGGAGATTCAGCGAAGGCTTTTGCTATCGCAGGACTCAGTGTCATTGGTCGCGATTGCTATGGTGTTTTTCCTCTCAGAGGTAAATTCACGAACGCCCGAGAGACGACCGATGATAAGATATCGAAGAATGAGGAATTCAAAAACTTGAAGACCATCCTTGGATTACAACAGGGGAAAGTATATGAAGACGTGTCAGAGTTGCGTTATGGGAGTATTCTTATTCTTACGGATGCAGATGTAGATGGTAGTCATATCAAGGGTCTCCTGTTGAACCTGTTCCATTATTTTTGGCCCTCCCTTTTGCGGAATGATGGATTTATTAAATCTATGATGACCCCCATCGTCAAAGCGAAACATAATAAGAACAAAGCAGATGTTCGCGTTTTCTATACACTAACCGAGTATGAGTCGTGGAAAGAGACTGCGGACCTATCCCACTATGAAATCAAGTATTACAAAGGGTTAGGAACGAGTTCATCTCAGGAAGCGAAGGAGTATTTCCAGAATTTGGACGTCAGCGAAATCCGCTACCTATGGAACGAAGATAAAGCCGTCGATGTCGCGATTAATCTGGCCTTCAACAAGGAGATGGCCGATGATAGAAAAGAGTGGCTCGGAAAATATGACCGCTCTATGATTATTGAGCAGACTGAGAAGAACGTTTCAATCCCCGATTTCGTTAATAAGGACCTCATTCATTTCAGCAAATATGATTGTGAGCGTAGTATTCCTTGTATGGTCGATGGCTTCAAGCCGTCGCATCGCAAGGTCATATACGGGACTTTCTTGAAAGGCGCTAAAAAATCCATTAAAATTGCGCAATTATCCGCATTCGTTGCGGAGAAGAGCGCATATCATCACGGTGAGCAATCGCTGAATGAGTGTATTATTGGATTGGCGCAGGACTTCGTCGGGTCCAACAATATGAACTTTTTAGAACCAGAGGGACAGCTCGGGACGCGAATTATGGGCGGAGACGACCATGCGAGTCCAAGGTATATTTTTACGCGGATGAGTCCATTTATGGAGTTGGTATTTCATCCATCAGACAGTAATCTTTTGAATTATTTGGATGATGACGGCGATAAGATTGAGCCCGAATATTATGTCCCGATTATCCCAGCTATCTTAGTTAATGGATGTCAAGGAATTGGAACCGGTTTTAGCACGCGAATCCCGTCATATAATCCGGTTGATATTATTAGCAACTTGAAGCGGAAAATGCGAGGTCAAGAGCTGGTTCCAATGGTCCCGTGGTTCCGAGGGTTTCTCGGTAAAGTGGAAAAATTGGGTGATAAGTATCAGACGAAGGGCCTATATCGTTTATTGAACGATGGGAAGGTTGAAATATATGAGCTTCCGATTGGTCTATGGACGGATAAGTATAAGGAATTTTTAGAGGATTTAATAAATCCGGATAAGGATAGTAAGAAGAAGAAGAAAGTTCTTCTGAAATATGACAGTCTTTACACTGAATCTCGCGTCCGTTTCATCCTATATTTCGACAAGAATGAGCTCTCCGATATGTTATCAAAGGGAACATTTGAGAAGGAGATGAAGCTGGTCGATTCGATTAGTTGTAATACGACGAATATGTATTTGTTCAATGACAAGGGTCAGATTAAGAAGTATGCTTCTCCGGAACATATTATGGACGAATTTTATGAAATTCGATGCGAATATTATATTCGTAGGAAGCGTTACTTGGAAGATAAATTGAAAAGAGAACTGGAAATATTAGAAGCCCGTATTCGTTTTATAACGGATATATTGGATGACAAAATAATATTGAAGGGGAAGGATGAGGAACAGTTGGATATGGAATTAACAAAAATGAAATATCCGCGATTCACGAAGGGCCGTTTAGAATACGACCCAAATGAAGTTAATGAGAATCCAAGTTATGATTATCTGACGAGTATGCCTATCCGTAGTATGACGAAAAAGCGGATCGAAGAGCTGGTGAAACAGCGCGATGAAAAGAGCGACCAGTTCGACCTATTGAAATCGCAGACCATATTTAATTTGTGGGAGAGCGATTTGGATTTGTTGGAGGTGACCTATTTGAAGCATTTGAAAGAGCATACTGAGATGCTCGGGACCACGGACGGAGTCTTTAAGGCGACGAAGAAACCGGCTTCCAAAAAGGCTATTCTTGCTCTTTAATTTGCTTGATTTTTGATTTTTTATTATTATTTTATTTATTATAAATTTTTATTGAAAAAATATAGACTATTTTTTCAAGGATTAAATTGAATGTCCCATATTCGACTCGATGGTGGAGGAGTTGATGATTCTTCGTAAAATGAAATAATTCGAAAACACTGTATAAAACGTGGGTCTTCATTTCCACTAATAGCTAACGAAATAAATGGATAAAATTGTGCTTCTGGGTCCATTTTATTATGGTAAAATAATACATCAGATTTTATATCAATTTTTATGATAATAGTATAAAAAAATAATCATTATTAGTAATATGAATCCATCCGATTTATTATATACAAACTCATTTGTAAATACAAATCCTCTTACACAACGCGAAGTCCAGCGTAATGCGAATGAGTATATACCGTATCGCAACTTAAAAGGGGAAACCGTAAATAATGTTCGCGATGAATTAGAGAGAACTGGTTTTACAGATAGTTCAATGAATCGGGTCGCAAAGGAGGCGAATCCGTGGTCAAGAGGATATTATGGGAATCAACAACCATTCCTTTCTGATTTTGGAAAAGATATAGCGGAGAGTAGTTATTTTAAGTATCGGTCGCATTATATTAATATTGATAGTCGGATGCGTGATGTCGCATTGTATCCAACTCCGAATAATTATAATATTTTTTTAGGTAGGAAATTCAATAATGTGGAGACAGTGAAATTAATTGATTATTTTTTTCCAGAAATGGAATATCCAATTAATTCAACAAATAATGTTATTTTATGGTATACTATTCCGTTTGAAATATTCGGGGAAAGTTTATTTGCTCCATGGAAGTATGACCCATATATTGGTTCAGATTACGATGAATATAAAATAAATATATGTGCATGGTATGTTAATTTTTCTAAACTAATTCAGACAACAACTCCATTAGCAAATTTTCGTGAATTATACAATAATAATTTACTAAGTTGTATGAATAAAATAGAAATAACTTCCGGATTTTATACAACAGAACAACTTTCAGAAAAAATAAGAGAGGAATTTCAAAAAACATTATTTTTTAATAGTAATATTTATAATAAATCATATAAAGAATATAGTGGAAATACTGGGTCTCAAACATTTAAATTTCAAAATCGCCCGCAACTCGTAAATGTAAGGATTGATCCAGAAACATCAAATGTTAAGTTTTTACTTAGATATGAAGAATTCCGTGTAAAATCTGTAGCAACATATTATAATAAGAATTATTTTGATTTGGAAATGAAAGTAGTTGATAGTTCTGTTCCATCTACAGAATTTTTGGAATTAATACAAAATGATTTATATCCACTTGTTATTACTGGATTTCCAGAAATTGGAGGATATACTGGGTCTAATATAGATTATATTGAATTTGTTCCAAAAAACATAATTTCATTATATCAGGATGTATATGGTGCGTCATTTTATAAAACATACTATGATAAAATTACCGATAAAGATGGGAATACTATTCCAAATGTATTGCGTTTTTATGTTTATAATTTAGGAATTTATACGAATGCCACTGGTTCAATATCAATTCCAGTCAAATCATCTTATACTGAAATTGTAAATAATAATAATATTCAGTTTGGTAGAGAGGCCCCATTTTTTTTAATAAATGGAGACATGTCCTTATTCTCGAATTATATTACATACATTAAAAATAATATAAGTAACATAAGTTCATTGTATGATGGAACTTGTAGCGTTCCTTCAAATGATTGCACAGTTATATCAACATCGGAAGAACTAATTTTAGATAGTTTACTTGTTAATGTTGATTGTTCATCTCGTTTATTAACAAATTTACTTGGTTTTCAAAATACATCAAGTTCAAAATCTACAATTGGTCCTTCAAGTGGAACTTTTGCAATAATTACTAATAATATTTACAAATCAAATAGATATATAAATTCAATTCAAGATTATAATATTAATATAGACAAATATATTGATTATACTAAATGCGCTGGTTTAGAACCACCAAATTCAAAAAACGAATGTAGATCAAACTATATATTTTGGATTGATTATTATCCGAAATACAATGTTAATTATCGTCTTCCGGTGAGTCGAAACCAAAATGGAACATATAGTTTTTATTTAAATAATTATTTTTTCATGAAAATTTTATCATCATCAGTTGGGACACAAATACAAACATCTTCGACGATTACGCAAATAAAACCAACTGCAAATTTCGCAAATGGTTCAAATGATATATATGAATTAAATAATGGAATTAGTAATGGTATTCGTAATTATATTAATGACCCAACATATGTCGATCCAAAATGTCCAATCAATTTGAAAACTGATAATTTTAGTTCAGTTACTAAAAATTTAAACAATCTTTTTGCGAAAATAAAATATTCATCTATTAGCGGAAACTATGAAGTAGATAATCGTTTTGTAAATGAAATAATTTTTGAATCTAATACAATAAATAATTTAGATGAATTTGTCATCCAATTAGTTGATTACGAAGGTAAAATTTTACCACAAATAAAGGAGCATAACTTTACATTACTAATAGTAGAAAAATATGAAGTTCTAAAAGAGACGAATATGAACAGCCGTAATAATAATGCGAACACAGCTGGAATAAGACCTGTTGAGCGGAATAGTTTTAGCGGAGGTAGTAATTAATTCTGAGTATTTCGTCTTCTTTTAGATTTTAGTGTAGTTTCTGAATTATTATTTTTAGAGTTTGGATGACTTCTGGAATTATTATTTTTAGAAACTAATTTTTCCCAAAAAAAAACTTTAAATTTTTCAAGTGGATATGTAAGCGCATGTATATCTGGAATATGTCTCGGATTATATGGTTCGGTTAGCAATTTAAAATTACATCCAAAATGTTTTTGTAATAAAGCGGAAAATATTATTTCTGCAATTGCCGCGCTTCCACGTTCAAATGGACATGTTTGCATGAATAACCAATATAATTCACACAGCAAATCTTTCGATTTTTCTATATTATTTTTATTTGATAAACTTTTATTAAATTTTTTATATAATTTATTCATTAAATATAATAATCTTGGAATAGAATAAGCACTTGGATGAACCCAATAACCACGTTTAGATTTACCATTATTAAATATTCTTATTTCTGTTAAATTTTCATTATTATATTTAATTGTATTACTTACTAATTCATTATTCTTATTATTCAATAAATGAGCTCCACTTGAACTAAATATATTACTTCTAAATTCTGTTTTCATACCATTTACACGGTTTGAATTTCTTAATGATCCAAATAATTCCCAATCGTTTTTAAATTTTAGATACTCTATAATTTTTCTTTTTTTAGCAACAAATAATACAATTGATAAAAAATCTGGAAAACTGTTTGAATTGTCAATATTCGCGATTAGAAATTGTATTGCATCCTGTAATTCTCTCATATAAATATCTTGTTCAAATTGTTGAACGTTTCTTGGAGCTATATTTATCAATAAATTATGTGAAACTTCTTTATTACTTTCATATTTTTGTTTTATTTTTTTTGCGTGTTCAAGTATCGATTTTTTATTTAAGTCATTTTCATAATATTTACTATAATGTTTTTTTAATTTTTTATTTATTTCCAATTTATTAGAATTATTTAAATTTTCTTGTAGATTCCATAATTTATTTCGAAAAATACCATAATTTTTTTCATTCTTTATTTCTTCTGCTGTCATGCGACTAAGTCTATTTTCCATTGTTGGAATATATTCTGGAGATAATTGTTCATAATTTATATACTTCGCATTCATATTATATAAAATATAAAATTACGGCCAAAATTAGATAAAATATTATATTAAGTATATTATAATGAAAGATATTAGTATGGAATTACAGTCCGGCGCAGATTATGGAAAGCAGTATTATAACCAATTCCAAAATGGACGCGTCGTTAGCATAACCAACAAAAATTACAAAACTATTCCGATGTTCGACCAAAATAATGATACGAAAGATAATTTTAAGTATGAGGCTCTCCAACACGTTCAGACTCCCAGCACTCTATCAATGCTCTTTTTCAGTCAGAATAACATCGACCGTATTCAAAAAGAAATGCGATATACAGTATGGATACAGAGTGGAAAAAAATATATAATTGATAATCAGAGTCCTATTGAATTGGAGATAGTTATGAGGGCCATTTTTTTACAGTATAGTTTAAATCAGAATCAGGACTTTGGAAAACAGATAACCTATTTGAATAAATTGGTTCTGGATTATTGTGTCCCGAATATTCTGTCCGAAGTTCAACAATATTTAGGATATTTAGATAACGTTCAAAAATTACCGAATCCATTACCTCTCCCCGAAAACCTATCATCGGCTGGTTCAAAGACTCTTCGAAGCGTAACAACAACTTTCTAAAAACTTTTTATTATATAATATATAAATGGAATATACAACGATAATTATTGGAATCGTATTGCTATTTTTTATTATTTTATTTGTGCTTCTCATAACATATTCGATACTTCTTAATAAATCGAAAGAAAATGCGCGTGGTATGGGTAAAAAGATGCCTCCAATTGATTATATGATTATGGAGGGTGTGAAATGTCCTGATTATTGGGTGTATATGGGTGATGACAAAAATGGGAATCATATCTGTAAGAATCAGTATAATATTCCAGTTGCGAATTCATCGTCATCAAAATGTTATAACGACCCAGAAAATAAGATTATGAAATTCAAAATCGCAAACATGCAACGGTCCGGAAATATGGATGCGACTGCATCTAAACAGAGATGTGATTTTGTTTCAAATTGTGGCCCCACTGCTAATACTACTGCTTCTTGGTTAGGTATTAATTCCGATAATGCATCGATGGGATGGGTCAATTGCGGAAAAGTATGAACTTAAAACTATAATTATATATTTAAATATGATTCAAAAATTTAAATATAATTCTTTCGATGATTTTAGAAATTTAAATCCGTCTTATGTTGATAAATTGAAGGCGTGGTTTGCTGAATATAATAAGTGTCGCAACTTGAACCTTATGGATACAAAATTGATAATGATTGTCGGGGAAAATAATCAGTTGAAAACAAGTTTGGCGGAGTTCATATGTTCCTTTTTCAAAATGGAGATGCGAATGTTAAATATTCAGGACAGTAAAATTAATAGGGATATAAAAGAGTTCATTTTACAAATATCGAATAATAAAAATGTGTTGAACATGATTTATAAGAGGGAGGATAATATCGGAATTGTTATTGATGATTTTGATACACTATGTAATAACAATGATAAATCAATAATTACAGATTTCTTAACTATGTTTTCCGCAAAGAAAACAGTGTCCGATTTTAAATTGCTATACCCAATTATTTTAGTGAGTCAAGAAGTCGGCGATAAGAAAATAAATGAGTTGCGCAAAATATCATTAGAGATTAATGTTGATAGATTGAAACCGGATGATTATGAATATTACTTCAATCGTCTTTGCACAGAGAATAATATTACATTTAATCAATCGCAGAAGAAGCGCATAATTGATACATTCGACTACGATTTGCGAAAATACAATAATATATTGGATGACCTTTTACTAATATCAGACGGTCATAAAATACGGGACGAAAATATCGATTTGGTCGTGAATACTTTTTCGAATAAGACGATGGATGATAAAGTAAGTGAAAATTTGGAAATGATTTTCACAAAGGAGTTGAAAGTGGGTGAATGTATCGATAAATATTATTGCGACAAGTTCCTATTCTCATTTCTAATACACGAGAACTATTTGTATAATATCGGGGAGGGAATATCGAGCGCAGATAAGATGATATTTTTAGCGAAAATTTCGAAGCATCTTGCGGACAATGATGTCATCCAGAATTTGATATTCGAGAAGCAGTTGTGGGAGCTAAACATTAATAGCGCGATTCTAACAAATGTAAATACTAATTTTCTACATACACAGATGAAAAAGAAGAGTAAAAAGAAGATAACATTTACAAAGAGGAAATACACAACACTTTTGAATAAGGTTTCATTGTATTTTACTAATCGGAAGGTCATTAATCAAATATTACATAAGTATGGAAACAATAGCAATGACGCCTTTTATTTGTCGGAGTTCTTGTGTAATTGTATTAAGAGGATTGACAAGAAGGACTTCGAGGCGAATATGTCGAAATATGTTTTACCTATATTGAACAAGATGGATATTACGAGTGATAATGTGGATTTAATATTGCGCCTGAACAAGTTAGAGGAGGAGAGTATCAAGAAGGTTTATACTATGAAATATAAATCATTTATAAAGAATTCTAATATGTAGATATTGATATTACAGAAATTGCGCATAAAAACTCATTGATATCTTCGATAATTGTTGATTGATAAATTTATTTGTTAAATTCCCCAAGTCTTCCCATTTATCAAGATATATAATTGGAAGTCCAGAAATATTAGTTGAATCTTTTTTTAACATAATTGGTATTACATCTAAATAAAGACATTCCCAAAGACGGTGAGTGTCTAAACCATTTCCTCTTGGACAAATCGCATATTTATGTCTTTTTAATTCCTTAAAATATTCTTCTTTCGGTAATTTTGTATTCCATTCTAACTTTTTGCTTAAAACATCAAAACAGTTTCTTCTTGATTTATGTGTTTTTAAGCTAAATAAGAAATAAATATGTTTTGTTTTGGGAATATCCATTTTTCTTACTCTATGAAATATACTATGATCGAACCACTGTCTATTTTCTATTCCAATCGGAATTGGAACTAAGTTCTTTGCTTTAATTAAACAATTCTGCGAAAATTGAACTTTTGCGCCTTTAATTAAATAATCTTCCGTTATTCCATTGTCTGAATTATGACTAATTATTATTTTTTTATCTAAAAACAGACTGAATTTATTCTTTAATAATTTTAAATCTTCTGTCTTCACAAATATCTTTTTACTATTCTTTATATCATTTTCATTCGCATTTTCAAAATTAACGAACTTTTTAACAATTCTCTTATTATTCGGGTTTGCGTTATAGCTTCGAGTAGTTCCAACAAATATATCAGCATATTGTATGAAATTTTCACCACAAATAATATCAGTATCTTCTAATAAGCTCGCGGATGATATATAGTTAAAATATTCATCTTTGACCGCAATTAGCTGTTGTCGTTTTCCATTTACATAAGGAATTCTTAAATTATTTTCATTATAAATCCATTCTATCTGGTTAATTGAATATTCTTTCGCGGAAAAATCAGAAATTGCTCTTATATTATCATAATAAAATACACCTTCTACTGAAATATTCGAATGTTGTTCTGATGTGTTAAAAAGTAGAAATTGCTTTTGAAATATATTTAACATATATCTTATTAAATATATTTATTATTTATTCATATTTACTTTTTTATCTGGTGGATAGCACACTTTACAATCACCAGATTTGTCTTTGCATTTACAAAGCGCATTCGCTATTACTTTATTATCTTTGGAACATATTTCATTATACGATGGTTCATATCCTAATTCTTCGCATTCTTCTATTATATTTTCATAATATTTTCGAATCGGACTTTGATTAGAATAAAAATTCTCTTGGATATCAGAACAATGACTACTGCGCGTGTTTTCAAAAGCGGGTGGTGTCGAATCGGGACACATTTCTCTGTATTTTTTCTCTCCTAAATGCCAGTCCGCATTCCCATAACATGTGCGATTGTATCTTTCATGATTCCGGAAACTCTCTTTCATTTGGTTAATATTTCTATTATTTTGGAAAAGTCGAACTGCAATGAATACAACAAATGTAATAATTATGATACCAAGCAAAAATATATTTATTTTATTAATCATATAATAAATATACATTATTTTATTTTCACTTCATTGGACATTTTGCGGGAGTGTAGTCCTGATTTGTTAGGCGGTTCTGGACAGTTGAAGCAGACTGGACCTGCCATGGACCGCCCGGAATAGGAGCCACTAAATTACACGAATTTTTAGTATATCCAGAACAGAGTGGGGAACACTCATCATTTCCCAATAAGCAATACATACTCTGATTCGGTTTCGCGTCAATTGGCTGATATTGGGTAGCGAATGTTGCGAAGGTTGAGCTGTATCCCTGAACATCATTGGACTGTATTTGATTAATCCCACGGTCAATTGCGATGGGTTCTTGTGAGACTGGATTTTGAATTCTTGAATTCATTTATAATATGATAGATATTATTTTTATTTGAAGATACCACTATATAACAAAACAACAATGATAAGGAATATGACAAAGATTGGAGGGAATATTTCAACATATGACATCGCATGAATATCATTCGCTGCGTTTTCATCTACATAATCCTTAAACTTTTGTCCAAAAGTATTTATTCCCGGAAAAATAATCCTAAATAATAGAAGAAGGACATAAATCACTAAAAATGGAACAATCAAAAATTTAATGAAAGGATTCATAGTGGGAACCATCTTGTCGGCGAAATATCCAGACAATAAACCGAGAATAATTGCAATTACATATGAAGCAGTCATACCAGCATCTACCATTTCTATTATATATAATATATTATTTTTATGATATATATGATGGATGCGTTTCGGGTCTATCAATCATGATTGCGACATATTTTTCTAAAATAGAGGTCAATTTCTTGATTGAAGTATTAAGTTCACGAATATCTTGTTGCATATCCGTTGGTAATGCGTCTTCTATTGATGTCATATCCAAACATTCGAGTTTGGGCCTTTTTGATTTTTGTGTGGATGTGTCCATTATATATGCTAATTATTTATTTTTATTATAAAAACGCGCAGTTTTATTGTATAGATTGCGCAAGTTGGATTACAGCACATAATTCAATCATTTTTCTTGATTGAAATATTTGAAGAATTTTTTGAATATTTTCTTCAGATATTTGTTTCTCACACAAACTCATTTCAATCTCATTGTTGGTCAGCTCTTTTATTCCACCGAGAATTTTTGAATTGTAAGAGCGTATTTTCTTCCCAATCAACATCTCGATGAAAATGAAACAACACGAAAAAACATCTTGTTCTGAATTTATTGTTTGATGTGGGTGTTTATATCCACGGGTTCCGCAGAGATGAAAACGGAATGAATAAGCATTTTCCCAAAAATGTGAAAGATTGAAATCAAACAATTTGGGAACTCCGTCGACAAAAATAATGTTATCTGGTTTGAGATCATTATGTGATATACCAATTGAATGAAGAAATTCGACTGCACTCAAAATTTGGCGCATTATTTCCATAGTTTGTTGGAAACTCAAAGACCCCGATTTGATTTTGTCATCAATTGTTTCCTCTCCGAGTTCCATAAGGATCGCGGATCCAAGTGAAAATTCAATTGGAAACGATTGAATCAAATTTGGATGCGGGAGATGTTGTCTCAGATGTTCAAAAATATTCATCTCGCGCCGAATTGCTGAAATCTGTCCAGAACTGTGAGGTATATCGAGCCCAACTTTCATCGCGTATTCTTTACCTGCGACACGAACAAGAAAAACATTCCCAAATGAACCGGCCCCCAAATGACGGATGATTGTCATTTCATCTGAGATTCTGGTGTTGTCGAGAAACATAATGTTCATTGAATCAAGAGAACCTTCATTCGGTTTGAACTTGAAATGGATTTCGAAAGTTATATCACCATAGCGCAAATAAATCATGAAATAAGCTGATTTCGCCTTTTTACCAGTGATAATACATTCGCGTCCATTTACTATGGCCACTCCATTGATTTTAAACATTTCTCGAAATGTTGTTCGATTTAATTTTTGAAAAATTGACGAATCAAAAACAATTGTCATTTTATTTACTAAAATATATATATTTTTTACTATCATTTTTTATAAATCACTGAACTTTTATATCAGACCGATTCGCGTATTTTCAGGTTGAATGTAAGTTCCTGACATCCATTTTTATGAAGATAAAAATCTTCATGAACAACAAAAATAGTCTTTTTGAACTTGAAACACATTCGTTTCTTATTGAGAAGCTTGATGCTAGGAACAACGAAGAATGTCCTTAACACAAGTTCAGACCACGTGCAAAGAGCGAAGTCCGCAGTATCACTGACAAAGCAAAAGTATTTTGCGATCGACTGCATGACATGCAACGCATCATATTTTGAAGTGAAATCATTCATGCGAAACTGAAAGAATCTATTCAAAGTGCTAAGAATATGACGCACCTTGTCTTCATCATTCGAATACATCGAAATCGTGCGTTTTTTGAGAAACCTCAATACAGATTTAAGCTGTTTTTTTGAAAGGATTGGAAGAAATGTCATTTTTATTTCGGTAGGTTTAATATATATAATTTTTGACAATTTTTACCATCATTTTTTATAAAATTCCTTTTTCAAGGAATTCAAGGAGATGAAACATACGCACGTGGGCGTGGGGGTGTATCGACATCACTTTCCGATTTCTTGAAATGCTCTTTCAACTGTGAAACTACAAATCCCATACGAAAATAGACTTCTATCTTGACAATGACTTCCATAATTACTGAATTGTCATTAGGATTAGTTTCAAGCTCGGAATACCAGCGCAAAATAGAGTCCGGATTCATATATTCCATCAAAATATCACGAAAAAATGGATTCTTAATTGCTGTCCGACAAGCAATATCGATGCGAATTTTTGAAAAATCAACATTAAGTTCTTTCGATGATTTATCATCCGAGCGATTCGACTTGAAGTATTGTTGTCCTCTGAAAATATCGAATATTGGACTTTCCAAAAAATCAAATGATTTTGCTGATTTGCGGGAACACATGTATATCATAGAAACACAAAGCGCAAAGAAGTCCGCAATCCACGAAATGTGAAACTGTGTTTTATTTGCTTCCGCAAGAGCATTTACTGGACAGCGAAACCACTGCGTAACTTTCGGTTCTGGTGTAGTTGCGTAATGGGTTCCTTCTGGTAAAATTTCTGCAAGTCCAAAATCTGCAAGTTTCATATCGAAAGTTCCATCAAACGATAGATCCATCAAAATATTTTCTGGTTTTATGTCCATATGATAACATCCCATCTCGTGTATCTTTCTGAGGTCGCAGAGCAAACCGAAAAATACACGAAGCAAGAAATCTTCTGATGGATTTTTTTCTTCAACTAATGATTTCAATGTGTATTTCATAAAAGGCATGACAAATGCTCCAAATTCGATTCCAAGAATGTTAAAATAAAAGTGGTCGTGTGGTGTGATGACTTGGTCAATATCTTCCAAATGACGCAACGCTTTCAGCTCAAAGTCCATTTCATCTTTTAATTGGAACAACTTCATTGCAAATTTATTACCGTGTTCATCTACACAAAGATACACTTTTCCATAAGAACCACTGGTTATTGCTTTACTAACCGCATATCGACGTTCTTTTCCTTGATGAACTGTGTTCAGTTTCAAAGAAAACTCTGGTCTGATTCTAAGTTTCCCATCTGGTTTTTGTTGAATAATGAGATATAAATGAAATTGATTCGATTCAAACATTAAACAATCTGGACTCAATGGTTTCCGAGTTTTTAAATATTTGTATTCTACAAATTTATATTTGTAGAATTCATGTAATACATATCGAATGAATTCGTAGAACAGTATCATGTCAATATTTTGAAAAAATACAAGATGGACTGCTTTCAAAAATGTGAAAATATCACCAATTTTGTTAAAATCAAGCAAGTAGAAATCCAGTGTTAGTGGAATATCGTTTTTGAGTAAAAATGAGACAATAAGTTTTTGTAATTGTTGTATATGAGCCATTTTTCTAAAAGTAATACATAGAATATTTAATGAAAATTTATATCATTTTTTATAAATACTGAATAAATTCAGTAAAAAAATATTTTGTTTCCAAGCCTACATAGCTCAAGAAGAGATTCGTTCAATCTGTCCAACAATTGTTGAATGTGGTCCATTGTGAGACAACCAAGAAGCGACAAATCAGCACCATCTCGAAGTATCTCCACAAACAAATCGGTCAGCTTGTTCATAGGTCCGGAAATATCCAATTCTTTGTTATCACATCTTACGTGTTTGAACACATTTCTGACATGCGCAATCATTGGATGATGATCCCTCAATTGGTTGAACATTTTTAGATATTCATCATGCATCCCAGTTCCAGTAAGCTTGAATCCAACTCTATTGAAAATTTCAACAAACTTCTCTGGACCTTCTTTATTAAGCAACACAAAGTAAATTTGTCGAACAAAGTCGATACATCTATTATCTCCTCCAAGCCATGGCTTCATTTTTTTCATCAATTGCGCAACACACGACGTGCGAATCATGTGTTTACGAGCTTCTTCTTCGGTTCTTGAACGGAATCCAAGAAAATCATTCGACTTCTCAGAAACTGCATGGAGAAACGTTATGAAAAACGCCCACCAGTCCATAACTGGAGACAGCTTAACTGGTTCAACAAATGTGCTCATTAATGTGTTAAAACTTTGCATGAAGCCATCCAAAAAGAGACCTGGATCACGATACCACCATGTGTAATGGGACTGTGGATCATCTGTGATATTTCCAATTCTGACTGCTATACCAAAATCAATCGCAGTCAGAATGTGTCTATCCTCTGAATCGCGTGAGAGAATAAGATTATCTGGCTTGATATCAGAATGAAGGATACCAAGTTCATGTAATTTTTTGATTCCTTTTGATAACTCTAAGAACATCCAGATAATATGTTGAAGATTCAGAAGATAAATAGAATCGCGAACTTTTGACAAGACTATGTCTCCTTGGTAGAAAGACACTATAATGTGTTGAATGTCCCCTTCTCGGTCAGTTTGAAGCGCAATCCCTTGTTGAAGACATATATGCTTACCCATTACAATTTTAAGAGCACTCCATTCGTATTCTGCATCCTCCTTGTTTCCAAAGACTTTCACTACATACCACTCCCCATCAACGCCCATAATTTTGAAAGCGAAGCCGTATGACCCTCCTCCGAGAATAATAGGAGGATGTGATGTGTCATCTGATGGAACAAAAGAAACCTTTCCAAGTTCAATTTCATGTAGCTGGATGTCTTTTCGTAATGTAGCGATGTATCGAATCGTATCTCCGTCATTGACCAATACAATCACAAACATTTCAGACAAGAAAATCTGATTCCCATTCTCAATCTTCGACCCAGTTATATGGACATCCCATTCTTGACCAAGAAAGACACAAGTTATCTTTTCTGATTTTTTGTGTTCAATTACGTAATGAACATATGTGTTCATGAGCATGATAAATATCGGGACAAGAAATTGTCTTTCCCCAATATTCTCCAGCTCGCATGCTCCAACTGCTATATAGAGATTCAGAAGATGACTACAACCGCCATGCACAACTGACTCTAATATGAATTGAGCACAATCTTCAATGCTTTTTTGAGTAAAATATAATTTTTGAAAAACCATCAAAAAAAGTATGTTACCAAAATAGGAACCGTATCCTGTTTTTAATATTTCTGACGATTCAGTTGAAATCTTTTCATCTGGTGTATTGCCAGTGCGTTTTCTTTTTTCGGGTAAAGACATGATTACGCCTGTATTTTATTGAATAAATTGTTCTATTTTAGTATCAATTTTTATAAGTTCCTTAAAAATTGATGGTCATTTCGAATGATTTCTTTTGGTAAATAACGGGAAAATGCTTGCAAACATATATATTTTACCCAAACCATTTATTCTATCTGATGGTTCTGTGATAATATCATGCGACCCACGAACTGGTCTATGTGTTCATCCACAAACTGGTGAGCAAATCAATCCAGTATTGACTCAAATTATTGAGATTTTGGTTGATATCATCAATGTCAGATTAAATGATGGGACAACAATTCGATCTTATTTGATTCGATATTGTCACGAAACAAAACAATACATTAGAGTTGACACAAATGAATCAATTACTCTTTCAGAGGAATATCAGAGTTTTTTAACTCTGAATCATTTGCAAGAGATTGTTCGCCGTTTGTTCGAAAAATACAGTGGAACTGATGTCAATATAAATCGAGTTTCTGAAAAAGGATATGATTGTCCATTTTACGTAGTTCGTCTTGACCGTCAGACTGAAACTGTTCCTTTCACGAATCTCAAATTCACGCGAATCAAGTATATTGGAGATGGATTGACTCATCTTTTCTTTTCAAAACTTGGGTCAACCGACCTTTTCCAAATTGTTGGAGAATAAAAATCAGATTTTTATTCAAAAAAATAAAAATTTATTATAAAATATTTTTAATTCGCAAAAACTACATTTCCAATACCGGCCATAATTCGGAACACATTTATATTCCGCGCATATACGATTACATTATATTCAATGTCAGTATTCACAACCTGACGCATATTCATTTGAAGTTGCGCCCGATTAATTCGGCTGAAATTACACGTCCCACTCGGTTGAAAATCCTCCGGATTCAGTCCGAAATTATAAACATATATTCCCTCATCTGGGCTGTTAGTGTGGTATTTGTATGGTTCCATCGCATTAAAAAATATTGAATCCCGCAAGTCGAACCGGTCATTTGAGTTCAATATCAGTTTAGCCGAATATAATATATTCTGGTTATCAATATTATACTGTTGATTGTTGTTAAATTGTTGTTGCGCATCCGGTAAGCAAGAGTCAATCCCGTTATCAATGAGCATCCTCTCCATCCGAAAATAATTCGCATTTTTCACAAAGCTTACATCATACAGTGAATGTAAATACAAACAATTCGTGTAATTATTCCACTGATTCAAAATATTAACATCGGTCCTCTGCGTAGTAAAAATCAGCTCCTTAACGGGTTGACTCATCTTCAATTCAATAGTTTGATTCCCGTCGATTCCGCCAAATTCATACGTCTGGACCTGAGTCATTAGATACTCGTGAGAAGTTTGCGCAAAACGCCTCCTCTCATCTTCATCTAAATATATATAATTCACAAATAGATATGAATTCTGGGTCCAAACTCCATTCGGAGCTTGTGTCCCATTGACGAACTTCCAGAAATAGTTAGTCGGTCCATATCCCAGAGCTTCCAGTGAATTTACTAAATCGGCAGCCGTTGTATTTACAAGAGGAGGGGTTTTTGCGTCTTGGATGGCCTGTAATAATTCGCTATCGAAGTTGGGTATTCCAGCAGTCGGTGTGTTCCCGAATTTACCAAAATCATATAGTGTTTCCGGAGATAGGCCATACCACATTGTGAAAAGGGTATTAAGTGGCGCAAATTGGATATTGATGTATATATCTGTGTATTGGAGGGCTATTAAAGGAATACTAAGACCCGGATTGGTGCAAAACCAGAAGAATAATGGAACATAAAGGCGCCTTCCCGCAATTGTGGGTTTCGTCGTCGTCGAGTAATCGCCATAATATTTCTCGGGGAACTGCATTTGCCAAATATTCCCAGTTATTTCATCGTATGATCGTCTTTTGCTCCGGTCGATGGTCAGCTGGGCCCAAACATTCATCCACTGACTATACTGAATATCGAGTTGGACCCCATTCACTGTAATCTCAGCAGACTGAATAATATTTTGGCCCACATTTTCAATCCATTGGAATTTTTCATCCGCTGTGGAATAAATACTTGGTAAATCGACGACGACATAACAGTCATGGATTAAATCTGCGTTTCTGTCAATTTTGACAGTTAGTGTATTCACTTGCGTGGTCGAAAATGTTGGAAGAACACGGAAGTATTGTGGGATATATTCCATAGAGAAATTCGTATATCGACGGTATATTGATTTAAAGAATGTTATTTGAGGATTTCCTGTTAAATATAAGTCTTGTGATCCATAAGCAACGAGTTGCATTAATCCACCAGCCATTATATTATTAATTACTAATTTATTTTTATATTATAATAATAATGATTAATAATATACTTTTGGTAATCGCAATTTTTAATATAATATTATCTATCATTATAATCATACTTTCCAGTATTAGAAGAAAGAAAAAAGATGGTTCTACATATTTAGATAGAAATCATGCTGGAATATATTCAGGAATTATTATCATGATATTTTCAGTATGTTTCTTACTTCTATTATTAATTGGTAAAATATCGATTGAATATTACAGTCAGATTGCATTTTGGGGAATTGGTGGGCTGTTTTTTATATGTGGAATCGTTTTACTAATTGGGTTTATTAATATTAATCAGGTCGAAATGTTTAATAATCAAAAAAGAGAGATAATAAAAGAAGATATGACAAATAATTTAAGTAGTCAAAATGATGGCATAGGTGGAACCGGTGATTTAACAGCGAGAGCAGGTGGAACCGGTGATTTAACAGCGAGAGCAGGTGGAACCAGTGATTTAACAGCGAGAGCAGGTGGAACCGGTGATTTAACAGCGAGAGCAGGTGGAACCAGTGATTTAACAGCGAGAGCAGGTGGAACCAGTGATTTAACAGCGAGAGCAGGTGGAACCAGTGATTTAACAGCGAGA
>JACCED011733226.1_pt1 | contig 28286 bp, 17 predicted proteins | sample 7455021 | NCBI WGS metagenome assembly JACCED01 (sample SAMN15323456, study PRJNA562643) | freshwater metagenome | isolation source: river surface water | place: USA:Blue River Watershed | collected 2017-08-19 | reverse complement strand
GTCACTTCGTAGTTTCCCGGTTTCTGGAAATAATACGTGAACTTTCCGTCTGGTGCCGCCGCTTGCTCCGCGCCTGCTACGCCCCAAGAGAACTTAAGCGTGTCGCCATCAGGATCCCGGGATGAAGATGCGTCAAAGCTGAGAGTTAGAGGTGCGGTGCCAGCGGTCTCGCTTGCCGCGAGCATCGCTAGTGGAGGCCGGTTTCCGCGGCGGTAGACAATCCGGACAATGCGGCTATCGTTGTTTTCCCACCATTGGTCGCCGTATTCGATCATGTAAAGCGCTCCGTCCGGCCCGATTTTCATGTCCACGGGCCGCCGCAGATTCAATGCCGGGGTGAATGGTTCGATTTCCGGTCCTGGCGTGCCGAGTTTGACGGTTTGAATCCAGTTGCGCATCCATTCGTAAATAAAGAGGCGTCCATCGAACGATTCGGGTAGTTTGATCGCTGATGGATTTTTCGCGTCAAAGTGATACACCGGGCCAGCCATGATGCTGCGTCCGCCGCTTCCAAGCGTTGGAAATTCCTTTGATTGCAGATTGGAGTACCAAATCAGCGCAGGCTTTGCGGGTGGCAGCTTTTTGATGCCGGTGTTGCGAGGAGAGAGATTTTCCGGTGAGTGCGGGTCATAGCGTTTGACCTCTTTGTTTGTGTTGAAATCGTAAAGCGGCAGCGCTTCGTTTGGGCCAACAAAAAGCGGCCATCCAAAGTTGCCGGCGGTTTGGGTGGCGTTGATTTCTTCATAACCCACCGGTGTCACACCAAGTTCGGGGAGCACGTTGGGACCCACGTCGCCGAAGTAGAGTGTCGCGGTCTTGTCGTCCACTGATAAGCGGAAAGGATTGCGCACGCCCATCGCGAAGATCTCGGGCCTGCCATCTTTGCCGTCTGCAAATAGATTGTCCTTCGGGATTGAGTAACCGCCTTTTGAGTTGGGGTGGATACGCAGTATTTTGCCGCGCAGATCTTGCGAGTTCGCGGCGGAGCGAAATGCGTCCCAATTCTTACGATCCGGCCGGGTGTCCTGAGGCAGTCCCGGATTCCAATGACAATTGTCGCCGTTTCCGATGAAGAGGTCGCCTTTCGCGTCCATCCACATTGCGCCTCCCATGTGAAAGACATGTTCGGTGTCATACGTCCAAGACAACAGCTCCTGTTCCGAAGAAGCTGTCATCGTTCCATTTTTTACGGTGAACCTGCTCACCCGCATGGTTCCCTGTTTTTCAGACGGGCAGAACAGTGCGTACAGGTGGCCGCTTTTTTCAAAGTCGCGCGCCACTGCGATGCCAAGAAGGCCGACTTCGCCCTTCGCATGCGTTGAGATCGTGCCAAGCGTGCGGACACCGCCGGATTTTGCGTCTAGCCGTTTCACTGAGCCCCAGAATTCGGCGAAGACCACATCCCCGCCCGGCAGTACCTCCATTTGGATCGCGTCACGCGCTGCCGGTACGAGCACCTCCTTCTCGAACCGATTTGGATCAGGCTCCTGCTCGGCTCCGCAGGTGGCGATCAGCTGAAAGACGACTCCGCAGCAGGAGCCTACGGCTGCAGGCCAACGGGGGGTGGGCAGGTTGAAGTTCATGGCGTTATTGGATCAAAAGCACCGGTTGAATGGCCCGCGGTACAGCGCCATCGGCTGGGGCGGCTATTTGAATAGGGGGGTAGTTGCAATCAGAGGTCATACCAATGACGCCACGATGTCAAGGCAGGCGGTTTGGATGCTTTTACGCGAGATTCATGCAAAGTTTCGCCCGAGATGTGGGTCGGGGCTCGCGCGTGAGCCTCAAAAATGAAGCGCAGTGATTTTAGCGCGCCTCGCGACTACCCGGCCGAAGCGGCTCCAGGAAATGGAGGCACACGCAGATGGTGAGCGCGGAATTTCGAGACAAGGAATGTGGCCGTGTTGGGATTACCTGAGCCAACGTCATTTTGTCCCCAAGCTTACCGAGAGCGCAGAAAGCCTTTCGCGGGTAATGCGACTTAACATCTCATTCCGCATCAGCGGGCAAATGCTTCCGCCTCGATAACGGTCCCCTTCAAATGAAACTTGAGCCACACGATAGGCTCGGAAAAGCTTCGAAGCCTCGGAGAAGAGCTGCAAACCCGGGGCATCGAGACTTTTGGCGATTTCAGCCTCTTTTTCGCTCAATTGCTTATCGAGATAATGGGCGATTTCCCCTGCGGCGATGTTCATATCCTGCTGAGATTGAGCGGACGCGAGGCGCACTTCCAACTCGCGTAATTTCGAATCGTCCGCGCGAGATACGCACGAGAAAAGAAGCACCATCAGGATCTTAATGGGGAATTTCATTCGGATCGCATTCTCTCTCCTAAGGTTGAATGGGGCAAGGGCGGGTGGGCGGCAGAGCTGGAGTGTGAGAAGGCCTGTCTGGCAGTTTTTCACCGTCCTGGGTGATCTCCTGCGTCGACTCCAGACCCACCAGGCGGCTGTTGCTGATTTGATCAGGCGAAGTGTGAAATTCCGGATCGTGAAGCGTATTGGCGTTCAGGGCCACGTTGCTGCTTTGTTTAAGGAGAATGGCTTGGCGCCCCATTTCATCCTGCGGTCTTGCTATAGCCGTCGCGCGGACTGGGGAGTTGATGTGGTTGCCCTCAATGCGCGAGTGTTTGACGCCGATGAGTTTGATCGCTGGGCCGCCTGTGCGGGTGAAGGTGTTGCCGGTGATTTGGAGATGTTCGATGGAAGGGATGCCGTCCTGGCCGAGGGCGTTGTGCGCTCGCGCATCGATCGCCGGGTGATGCGGGCGCAAATCGACATCGATAAAAGTATTTTCAGTGATCGTGATGCCGCTTGGAATGCCGCCGACAAGTCCCATACCGGTATTGAGTGAAATATTGCTGCCCATGCGCGTGAAGGTGCAGCCGCGAACGGTGCCGGGACCGGACATGATGAGGAGACGTTGAAAATTGTCTTCCCAGTGGCAGTTTTGCACCACCCAACCGGCGCACTCATGGTCGAGCCATTCTGCCTGGGCCTCGGCGAAAGGCGTGGCGTCTTGATCGAGCGTAACTTCAAAATCATGGTGCGAGACGAGCTTCGCTTGACCCAAAAAGACGCCGTTTTTCTGATGAATGAAGCGCAAGCGGTCACCAGCGTGTGCATTCTTGAGCGTAGGGCGTAGGGCGGCGTTGGTCTCCAGAGTGAGACGGGTGCCATTCACGGTCTTTACCTTGCCCCAGATGCCGTGGAAGTTCTGCAAATCATCTGCGGTGTGTCGGATAGTGACGTTGTCGAGGATGCAGCCGTAGCGAGTGGCGCGGCAGAGATAGCCGTCGGCACCCTTCCACTGGCTGGTGCCGGGGCGCGGTCCAAAGTAGCAGTCCTTCCACAAATGAGCGCCATCGCCTCCGCTTTCGCTGGGACCACCCTTGGTCACATAGACGTGTATACCATGCAGAGTGATGTTCGCCGAGTCTTCGATCACAACGGCTCCAGCGGTGGTGTAGAGACAGGAGAGACCGTCGCCCACGCGCAATACACCGAGTTCGCCATAAGCACGCTCCCAGTCTGCGTCGTGGAGGCGATGCATCAACTCGGGCTCTCGCATGTTAATCCAGTAGCGGCCGTTCGCGGAGGCAGTGATGTTATCGTACTGCAGCTTGCGTGCCCCAGCTTGAAGGTCGTAGAGCGGCACGCAAAAGCGACCGTCGCTTTTGAAGGGCAACAGCCGCTGCTCCTCACCGCCCTTGTAGTCGGTTGGCACGACGATGCCGGGCGTGGGCTGGATCTCGAAACGATTACCCTCGCGGTCGATCCGAGTGATGCGGCCCTCGATGCAGCCGCGCGTACCGCGGTCTATGATTGCACCCCGAAGCACGATGTTGCTGCACTCGCGAAAAGACACGCAACGATGTCCCGGCGGCATCTGTCTGTTATCCAGATCGAACCAGAAGGTCGCACCGCTTGCATCAATCAAAAAGGGATGCGCAGCATCGCGCCGCATTTTTTCAAAACTTAAAGGAAAGATCACTTTCGCACCCTCGTAGTGCTCCTGACCGAAGCGGTAGTCGCCCGGTGGAATTCGGATGGCGGCTTCGCCGCTTTTAAAGGATTGCATCACCCTTGGAATGACTTCACGACCGCGCGAGCGTTGCGCCTCTTTCCCCCCCTCGGTGAACTGAGGTCCCGCAGGCAAATCAAAGCTAAACCGATATTCTATCGGTGGCGGCGCGGGCTGGCGAAGAATCTCCTTCTGAATGGGCGTCAGGTGATCGTGTGCGGAGACAGCAGCAAGAAAAATGGAGAGCATGGGGCGGTTATTCCAGCCATTGCAGATAAGCTCTCTCGTCGCAAATGCTGATGGTCTTGGTCATAAGATTTGTGGGTTGCAGGCTGGGTGCTTTGCATACGGAATCAAGTCGAGAACAGGGAGCTGACCCGGGCTGGTTTGAAGCGCGATTGTCAATGTCGTAAACAGAGGGTGTGAAAGAGAAAATGTTAGACTCCACGGTGCATTCTACGCACCCATCGAGAGTGCGAATATTACACCACGGAGCATCTTTAATGTGCTATTGACATGCGACCTTCTAATACGCGAATTATTAGGGTTCTATGATTCGACTGTCACTCCGGGGAAAGTTCAACTTACTCATTGCTTGCTTCATTTTTGGTTTCATCGCCTTTGGATCTTATTGCTTGCTTACTCTTCGGGATGTCAAAGTAAACGGGCCTCGGTACAAGGTGATCGCCCTAGGGAAGGATCTTCAGGCAGACATTCTCCCCCCACCGGAGTACATCCTGGAGGCTTATGCACTAACGATGGAAATTCTTGATGTAGAGCAGAAAGAACATCGTGAACGGATTATTGCGAAGGGGCAGCAGCTCAAAGATGATTTTGAGACTAGGCTAGCTTTCTGGGAAAAAAACATGCCGGATCCGGAAATGCTCAAGTTGCTGCTTGAGGACGCTGCACCGCCAGCCCGTGATTTCTTTAAAATTCGAGATACTAAATTTATCCCAGCCGTGAAGTCAGGTGATACTGCGAAAGCGACGGCTTTGGTTAATGACGAGCTTCGGCCTTTGTACGAGCGCCACCTTTCGGCGATTCTTAACCTTGTTGACAAAGCGAGTGCATTCACAACTGCGCGGGAGGAGGACGCAAGTTTTGTAGTGGGAAGAGCGAACATGGTGATGCCTGGGCTTCTGATCTTTCTCGGGTTGGGCGTCGTTTGGCTTTCGCGCTCTGTTTCCAATGGGATCATCAAAACCATGAAGAAAACCGCTGAAGTTCTTGATGGGGTCGCAGGTGGTGACTTCAGGCAAGAGCTTTTGCATGATGTTGATGACGAGATAGGCCAGATGGCCTCCTCGGTTAACCGGATGGTTGCTTCGATTCGGAGCGTACTTCTGCAGGATGTCGTCGACTGGGAGAAAGTCGCGGAAAACCAGAAGAAAGCTTTGCGCGACAAGGAGGAAGCAATTGAGTTGCAGAAAAAAGTGCAGGCGATTCTGGCTTCTGTGAACCTCGCATCGGAGGGTGACCTGACGGAAGACATCACGGTGTCGGGCACTGACGCCATCGGGCAGGTGGGTGATGGATTGAGCCAATTGCTTGCGTCCTTTCGAGAAAGTATCGCTGCTTTTTCTAAAATTATCGCCCGGCTTGCAGCCTCCTCTCAGCAGATGTCCTCCTTAAGCACTGAGATGAGTGCAACAGCTTCTGAAACTGCTGCGCAGTCCAATTCTGTTTCTGCGGCTGCAGAACAGGTCTCAAGAAATTTACAAACAGTTGCGGCTGCATCTGAGGAAATGTCTGCATCAGTTAACGAAATAGCTAAGAACGCGGTGGAGTCCGCTCGTGTGGCAAACAATGCAGTCGAGATTGCAAACGCGACTCAAGCGACGATTTCAACGCTCGGAGAATCAAGTTCCGAAATCGGAAAGGTGATTAATTTAATAACTTCCATTGCCCAACAAACAAATCTGCTGGCTCTGAATGCGACCATTGAGGCTGCGCGTGCTGGAGAATCAGGAAAAGGGTTTGCCGTTGTTGCAAACGAAGTGAAAACGCTGGCAAAGGCCACCGCCACAGCAGCGAGTGAGATTTCACGCAAGGTGGAGGCGATTCAAAGCAGCACCGGCGACGCTGTAGCTGCAATTTCGAAAATCAGTGAAGTTATCTTGAATATAGATAGAATATCCAACGTGATCGCCACATCGGTGGAGGAGCAGACGGCAACCACTAACGACATCAGCCGAAACGTCACCGAGGCTGCCGCTGGGAGTGGAGATATCGCCAGGAATATTGAGGGGGTCGCTGAGGCTGCTTCATCCACATCGCAAGGCGCTGCGGAAAGTCAACGGGCAGCCATTGAACTTGAGGATATGTCTAGGGAACTCAGAGATTTAGTGAAGAAATTCCGCTATGAAAAAGCTGAAATCGAAGTTTCTGAGCCGGTGTAATTAGCGTGGGACTCATGCGCCCCGTCTTTGTCTCGAGGACAGGAACGGCCTCTTGATCTTTCCGATGGTTGGGAGGCGGGATATTCCTGAAGCGCTGCATTTAAAGCTGTGAAAGCAGCGGGTTATTGGCCCCCAATAAGGTTCCGCGCAGATGGCCGTTTTTCGGGAGAGACTGAGCCATGTGCTGCGGCGAAAATGCGGTGATCCGCCACTTTTTTTGATGGCGAAGGAATCCCGCAATTCTTCAATAAGTTCACGCGGTGCAGTTGGAAAATCAGGCGCTCAGCCTGATTCACGAAGCGGACCAACAAAAATTGCCATGAAGTATTCGTGTATGAGGATGGTGTTCTTTGGAGAGGCCACGGAGGAATTTTACGCGCGCGTCGTGGGCATGTTTTTGAAACGTGGTATGGGATTTTGGAGAGAGCCGGCATTTTTGCTGAGCCTGCCGTCAGGCGTTTTGAATTTCGATTTGAACGTCGGTGTTTAATTCGTTCAAGCGATGCTGGAGGCACGCGAGCGTTGCTAAGTCAGGTGCCCGCACATAGGTCAAATTAGAGCCAGGGTGGTCCCCCTCAATGAAACGGAGGCGACCGAGAGGATCGCCAGTCAATTTTTGCGGCGAATCACTAAGGGGGAGATTTGAGAGGAATGAGTAAGCCAAGGCCATGGGGCTTTCCCTCAACTCGTAGTCCCACTCCAAATAATGATCTAAAGCGCAACCGGTGATCGGGCGATCCACCGGGATTCTTGGTTTTCTGGTCCCGTCGGAAGGGCACCAGCCGAAGAACTCCTCTAAAAACGCGAGTCGGTCTTTGGGATCGTCCAAATCTAGGCCACGATCTTGCGCGAACTCCCCCCACGTAGGGACGTCGGGTTCCTGATCGGGATCGCCATAGTGCAGCGTGTAGTCCCGGTATTCACGAATGGCGTAAATGAGGGAGCAATTGAGGGAAGCGGGCGGGGTTATCAATGGCTTCTCCTGTAGGACGCAGGTATCACGGATCAGTCTTGCCACAGGCGCAGGAATCAGAACGGAGCCAACAGAGATTCCAAGGATCGAGAGAAAATCACGGCGATTCATAAGGTGCGAGTTTTGGGGAGCGGAGTGCCTTTATTTGATGGATGAAAATTGGGCTTCCTTGATCGAAAACGACGAGCTGGCTCTTCAGTCTCGTGAGCACACGCCGTTGTTTTGACAGAGTTGGTGGCTTGGATTGTTCCCGATGCGTGTGGATATTTTCGTGTTATTCATGGTGCGTTGAGTCGTTGGCGCATCAGGGACCGAGGCAACAAAAAACCGCCGAGTCCAATCAGGAAGCGGCGGTGAAGGCGCGGAGAGATTTTTGTTCAGCGGATTTCTCCCCGCTGCACATCGAAAGGCACTCGCCCTTCAGCCACCGTCGGATTTCTCTTTCCCCGGTTGGCAGCACTGGTTTCCCAGTGCGTTCCTGATGCGTCAGTAAATTCAGCAGACTGGTTTTGAGCAGGCAACTGTTGTGTGTGTCATAAATCGGGCGGCGGATGGGTGACGAACCGATCACCAGGAAAACCGGCCGCTCGGCGATGCATATGCTGGCTCAAAATCCTTTTGAGCAGCAGGGGACTGCAACTGATCCTTTTCAACAGGCCCGAACTGCCCTCTTCCGTGCTCGATAACGCATAAAAGTGAATGTTCCCACCAGCTCGTAAATTGTCGGGACGCCGTTCCGCTCGGCAACCTCATGTCATGTGTCAATTCACTGAGCGGCGGAGTGTTTTCTGCGGAATATGAGCGTGTGAACCATTCCATAAAACACCCCATCTTTCCTTGAGTGGCTTGCGATAGTAGCGCTTCAAACTGGGTTTTTGGATTGGGAAATAGTTCTGACGAAGCCTGCCCGGCAGGTGGAGCGGTGCGATAGCGGTCAAGACTGCGGACGTGGCTCACTCCATGAGTTGGGATTCGCAACTTTGCGTGCGAGGCGGGTTTATGTAACCGCGTCTTTTTGTGATTCCTTTTGTTCCTGATTGGTTCACCGAGAGCTGACTCCCGAAAATACTTTTAATTGCAACCCTGTGTATGAAAAACCTCCTCTGGGCAGCTCTGCTTCTAATTTCGGTGGAGTCTCTCCATTCAGCCGTCGAAACTGATTCACCGAACAAACCAAACATCGTCTACATCCTTGCGGATGACCTTGGTTACGGCGACGTGCATTGCTTGAATCCGGAGCGCAGCAAAATCGCGACGCCAAACCTCGACAAGCTCGCCTCAGAAGGCATGACATTCTCCGATGCTCACAGTGGTTCGTCGGTGTGCACGCCCACGCGCTATGGTGTGCTCACGGGACGCTACGCTTGGCGGACACGGCTTCAGTCCGGAGTGTTGAGCGGTTATGAAAAGCCGCTCATCGCAGCCGACCGTCTGACTGTGCCCGGGTTACTTAAGCAAAGCGGCTACCACACAGCCATCATCGGCAAGTGGCATCTTGGCTACACAATCGAAGGCGCACAGAAAAACAGCGCCCGCGAAGCCAGAGGTGCAGCGAGGGGCGAGGGAGCTTCTATGGGCTCAGTGACCCGTGATGGGCCAGTCACGCGGGGCTTCGATGAGTTCTTTGGCTTTCACCACGCCCGAATGATGAAGTCGGTGTTTGAACACGATCGCGTGACTCAAATAATCGAGCCCGTGGACATGCTTCCCACGCTGGTCAATCGCAGTAGCGAATACATCGCAAGACGCAGCAGGCCCGGAGAACCGTTCTTTCTGTATCTTGCTCTGAACTCGCCGCACACGCCAATTGTGCCATCGAAAGAGTGGCAGGGCAAAAGCGGTCTGGGCGATTACGGCGACTTCGTGATGGAAACGGATTGGGCCGTCGGGGAGGTGCTAGCAGCGCTTGAGAATGCGGGCGTTGCTGAAAATACGCTCGTTGTTTTCACCAGCGACAATGGCTGCTCTCCTGCAGCAGGCGTAAAAAAACTCGAAGCCCAGGGTCACTTCGCCAGCGCCCAATTCCGAGGTTACAAGAGCGACATCTGGGACGGAGGTCACCGTGTGCCATTCATCGTGCGCTGGCCAGCAAAGGTAAAGGCAGGTTCGCAAAGCAAGCAACTGATCTGCCACACGGACCTGATGGCGACCTGCGCTGACATTCTTGGCATCAGGTTGCCGGAAAATGCGGGCGAGGATAGTGCGAGCATTCTACCAGCATTGCTTGCTCAGGACACCGCGCCAATCCACGAAGCTATCGTGCATCACAGCATTTCAGGCCGATTCGCCGTCCGGTATGGGCAGTGGAAAATCGAGCTTTGTCCAGGTTCGGGTGGGTGGGGAAACCCGGGCGATGAGTACGCGCTGAAAGAGGGCCTGCCCGATATACAACTCTTTGATCTGAACGCTGACATTGGTGAAATGAGGAATGTGTGCGCTCAGCACCCGGACGTGGTGGAGCAGCTTAAGACATGGCTTGAAAAAACCATTTTCAACGGTCGGAGCACTCTCGGCACAAGGCAGTTAAACGATGCTGCAGTCGTTGTTAACAAGCCTAATTCAAAGGCGCCGAGGGAGTAGCCGTAGCGGCGGGATAATAGTTTCCGCTGAGTTCCCGCAGTTCGCGCGCGCGGCATATGCGTCACCCCGGTTTTCCTTCAATGCGGAACTGACGGTAACCCCGATTGCGGCGCAGCAAAAGCGGAGCACCCTGACACCAATCAAATCATGCCGCCTCAGCGCGCACGGACCGCACCGTTCGCCATCCCCACCAAAGCGCAAACAACGCGGCGCTCCACGTCACACCTAGAATGCCCCACCAAACGCCGCTCAAACCGAGGCTGAAACCGAACGCGAGTGTGTAAAAGACGAGAATCGGAGCCGCGATCTGCCGGTAGAGGCCGATCCACAATCCGTATGCCGGGCGCTTCAGTCCCTGCATCATGAAAACAGTCACGAAAAGAATGGGATAGGCGGCGAGAGTTGCGGATGCGAAGCCGAGGTAATGCACGCCGTGGGCGATGACAACCGGATCGGTTGTGAACAACTGCATTGCGCGTTCTTTGAAGGCCCACAAAAACGCGCCGCCGCAAAGCATGAGGCCTGCGCCGTACTTGATGTTTGTCAGCCAGGCTCCGCGAACTCGGTGCGCAAGGCCTGCACCATGGTTTTGAGCGACGATGCTGAGAACGGCTGTGTTGAGGCCGATCGCAGGCATGAGCAGTACCTGTTCAATCCGGGTGGCAATCCCGGAGGCGGCGATCGCCTCCTTTCCAAAATGCTTCACAAACCAAGAAATCACAAAAATTCCAATTGCTACGGTCATCATGTTAAGCGCCGCTGGAATGGATTGGGAAAGAATGAGCCGAAGGGTTGGCAAATGCGGACGAAACAGTGCGGATGGAAGGTCGCAAAAAAGGTCAGAGGACCGCACTTTACAAGCGAGCCACAGCACGCCGCAGATCTGCACAATGACAGTCGACAATGCGATCCCCGCGACACCCATCGGAGGCACACAGAGCCATCCCCACATCAAGAGGGGATTGAGGAAGAGATTGGCGAGGCAGCCGCCGATCAGAAAGTTGCGGTAAACCCGGGTATTTCCCTGGGCACTCAGCGCGGAGCTCAGGGTCATGGTCAGCAGAAAAAACACGCCTCCATAAAGCAGCGTGTTGATGTAGGAAAGGGCGACATTGAGGTATTCGCCTTCGGCGCCGAGGTGGCGAAAAAGTGCGGGTGTAGCGAACCGCCCGACCCCCGAGACAGCGAGCCCTGCGAAAAAGGTGAAAGTCAGGGATTGTGCAAAAATCAGACGGGCGTGAGTCGGGTTCTTCGATCCGAGAGCGTTTGCGATGAGTGCGGTAGCGCCCTGACTAATACCGCTTCCGATGGCAAGCAGCAGAAAAAAAACCGGGAAGGAAAGCGACAGTGCTGCGAGGGCGTCGGTGCTCAAGAGTCCAGCGCAATACGTGTCCACGAAGTTGAACATCGTATTGAAAAACATCCCGACACTCGCCGGCAGTGCAATGCGCCAGGTGAGCTGATTGATGGGATCGGAAGTTAGCGAGAGAGGCCGTTCCATTGTCATCTTGAAATTGTGGCCATGCCGGGGCCCCTCAAAGAGTTCTCGCAGGTCGGAAGACGCCGAATATTTCGAAGTCACCCATGTTCAAAGTGAGCAGACGGGTAACCCCAGCCGCGTAATAGGTTGCCGCCAGTTGAGTGTCGAGCAAACGCTTGCGCCCAAGGCGGTGCTGTCGCCGCCAAAGCAACCCAAGGCGGGTCGAGTCGAGTGAAGGATAAATGGGCTTCACTTCGCTCGCTTCCCACCAGCCATTCGCCTTTTCGAGCGCTTCATCCATGCTCAGTGGAGAGGCAAAGCGGCGTGGATCCGTGACCACGTGGACAAACTCGGTGAGGACCTGTGGCGCCAAGGCAAGCGGCTGCGGATGCTTCGCCAGAGCGTCGTTTAACCAAGCCCGAGCGCCTTCGTGCCCCGGAACTTCGCGTAACTCAGCTTGGATGAGGAAGCTTGTATCAATCCCGTGGATCATGAAGTTCCAAGAAATCCTCTAAAAGTTCACTCCGGCTCGACCAAGGTTGGAGGATTGCGCCGATCGACGAGGGTTTGAGATCCCTCAGGCTTCTCGCGGGTCTAATTCTTGACTGGCGGTACAGCTCCATCGCCTCGCGCAATAGCTCCGAGGTGGGCCTATCCTGCTCCTGGGCGTACCGCTGGAAATCAGCATAAACCGGCTCACTTACATTGAGTGTGATGGTTTTCATACATTGCAGGATATATTGATTGGGATTGCTGTCAAGATGGTGCGCGGCGCTAACGGACCTCAAGGGCGGGCGGGGCGATGTGGCAGGTTCCCCGTGTCCCTTCCCACCTGCGCGTCCGGGTCGGGCTGCTGCTATCCCGGGATCGTGGGCGACGTTGACCGAAGTTTTCGGAGGGTCCTGCTCACCGAATCCATCGGGTGACACGCGCGGGTGGTACGCAAGAAGCTCGGTAAACGTTCTTTCTCTGAGAATTTTCTAGCTCAGAGGGAGCAAGGTGGTGGGCAGTGAGGGAATCGAACCCCCGACCAACTCGGTGTAAACGAGCCGCTCTACCGCTGAGCTAACTGCCCTTTTTACTCTGTTGAATGGATTTTCTAGCCCATCCGATGGGCTTTTTCCATCCACAGAATTACCCATGGTATGATTTCCCTGTAGAATTTGACACGATCACAAGCGACCGTAGCAGGCTGTCTGAACTCCCGGATAGTTTCTATCGGAACAACGGACTAGAAAAGGAATACGCTAGATTCTGCAGGAGAGGAAAGCGAATTCAGCTGAAGCTTGCTGCTGATTTAGATTCGTTGAGTTTCTTTTTAAGCTTATTCAGCTTTGAATGTGTAATAAGAGATGCTCGGCCTGTGTCAGACGATCTCGGCTTTTCGCCGCTGGCTGGAGGTCCGCAACCGGATGCCGTCCGCGCTTGCAGGGTGATGGGACCTTTGATGGGCCTTCACGGCGGCTGTCTGCGGGGAGGTAGGGGCACGTCCTGCCAAAGACCAGCTGGAATTCAGCGCTTTATGAGTATCCAAAAGGGTTCAAATTAGACACCTTACGCTCCATGGCGCGCTTTTTTGTAATCCTATCCATGATGCTTGGTCTCTCTGCGCATGCGGCGATGCAGGCCGATGTAATTGTTTATGGTGCTACGCCGGGCGGATTTTGCGCGGCTATTGCCGCCGCACGTGAAGGAGTGTCGGTGATATTGCTCGAGCCCACAGGGCACGTTGGGGGCGTGAACACGGGCGGGTTGAGCTTTTCAGATTCGAATCAAACGGTGAGGAGCACTTTGCGAGGGCTTTTTGAGGAATGGCACTCGCGTATCGAAAAAGACTACCACGATCGTGGCGTGCGACTGCCGTACCAGGTCAGCGTGAAGGATCAGGCCCGCTGGACTTATGAGCCGCATGTTGCGGCGAGGGTTACTAATTCAATGCTTGCAGAGGCGGGCGTGACCGTGATGACGCGGCGAGTATTGAAACTGGTAGAGAAAGAGGGAAATCAGATCAGCCGTCTCAAAACCAGCGACGGCGATTTCTCCGCGGCGATATTCATCGACGGCACATACGAGGGCGACTTGATGGCCAATGCGGGCGTGACATGGACCATTGGACGCGAGGGTCGCAGTGAGTTTGGGGAGTCGCTCGCGGGGAAGCAGTACCCGAAGCCGCGCATGGCTATCTCGGGTCTCGGAAGCAATGGACATCCTCTTCCACTGATCACCACGATGGATGCGGGTCCGGATGACGGTGCAGACCGCAACGTGATGGTGTACAGCTTCCGTCTTTGCGTCACAAAGGATCCTGCAAACCGTGTGCCGTTTCCGAAGCCCGCGAACTATGACGGCTCCAGATTTGAGGTTTTGCGTCGTTACTTTGCGCAAGAAAAGCGTCACCAGGTACCGTGGGACTTTTATCCGTTGCCTGGCCATAAATTTGATGCGAACAACGGGATTGGAAAGCAGTTTTCGATGGGGTTGGTCGGCGCTGGCAATAGCTGGTGTGCCGAGGACGAAGCGGGGCGCGCAAAGATTTGGGAGGCTCACAAGCAGTACACTCTTGAGATGTATCATTTCCTTAGCAATGACCCAGCGGTTCCAGCTGACATCCGTGAAGAGTACGCGCAGATTGGTTTGTGTAGGGATGAGTTTGCCGAATACGGCCATTGGTCGCCGCAGCTCTACGTGCGCGAGGGGCGTCGAATGGTTGGTGAATATGTTTTATCCCAAAGAGACATCAAGGAGGAGCCTCGTAAGGACGATGCAATCGTGGTGTCATCATTCCCGATTGATTCCCACGACTGCCAACGGGTTGGGACGGGTTTGATGGTTGTTAACGAGGGCACGATCATGCCCGTGCGGATGCCGGGTCGGGGGCACGGGTATCCATACCAGATCCCGTACCGGTCAATCACGCCGAAGGCCTCCGAGTGTCGAAATCTTTTGGTGCCGGTAGCGCTTTCTTGCACGCATGTCGGGATCTCATCGATCCGCGTCGAACCCACTTGGATGAGTCTGGGCCAGAGCGCAGGGGTTGCCGCTGCAATCAGTGCAAAGCGGAACATAGCGGTTCAGCAGCTCCAGTATCCAGAGTTGCGCGCCCGTCTGGTTGCGCAGAAGCAGGTGCTCGATCTGCCCGTGCTCCCCGATCAGCCAAGCGAACAGCGGTCGGTCGCAAACATCGATCCGAAAAGTTTTCCGGGCTTTGTGCTCGATGACTCGCAGGCGGACTTTAAAGGACGTTGGAGTCACTCGTCGGGCTTCAAGCCACATGTGGGCTCTGGATATCAACATGACGAACGGCGCGCTGATGGTGAGTCGATGGTGATGTTTCGTTTCAGCGCGCCATCGCGGGGCAAGTATGACATTCGGATGGCGTACTCGGCGCATGACACGCGCGCCACAAACGTACCGGTCACGATAGAAAGCGGGGGGCGTACCATTGTGTTTAAAGTAGATCAACGAGTGCGAATAAACGATGGAGAGGTTTTTCGCTCTATCGGACACGTTGAACTCGATGGGGACTGCGTGATCACGATTAAAAATTCAGGCACAGACGGATTTGTGATCATAGACGCGCTTCAGTTGCTCCGGTTGCCCTAGCCGGGGTACGCGACAAGTGCTTTTCAGCGGCGCATTGCCCTTCTGTCTTGAGAAAGGTGTGCGTGATGGAGCGGCTCGCCCGTTGTCTCGAATATCTTAAAACTAAGTGACACCGGAGGGTGTCTGAGGCGGTGGAGTTTCGGTCCACAAAGGATCTTGCGCGGGCGCGGTGGCTTCGGTTGTACTTAGCATTGAGTTTGTCCTTCCCACGCCCCCCCGATGAAGTTTCTCGCACCAGCTCCTTTTCTCTTCTTATTGCTTTTTTTCAAATCCGCAGAGATTCAGGCTACACCGTTGAGCTACAATCGGGATGTCCGCCCGGTGCTTTCCGATAACTGCTTCGCATGCCACGGCCCAGATTCCGGAAACAGGAAGGCGGATTTGAGGCTCGATCTGGAGGGTGCATTTGATCGCGCGGAGTTTGTGAGCCGCATCTTCTCCACGGACAGGGACGAGGTGATGCCTCCTCCAAAATCCCACAAGAAACTTTCGGTTGCACAAAAGGAACTGCTGAAGCGCTGGGTCCAGGAAGGGGCGAAGGTGGAGCCTCATTGGTCTTTTGTGTCACCAGTGAAAAGTGCGTTTGGCAACAGCATTGACGACTACATCAGGGCCGAGCTCCCAAAACATGGATTGAAGGCCTCCGACCGCGCGGATGCGACGACGCTCGTGAGGCGTGTGGCTTTGGATTTGACTGGGCTGCCCCCCACGATTGAGGAGCAGAAGCGGTTTGCATCTCCCGAGTCGCACGGAGCCATGGTGGATTACTATCTCTCACAGCAGTCATTTGGTGAGCATATGGCGGTTGGGTGGATGGACGCCGCCCGTTATGCAGACACCAACGGCTACCAGGTGGACCGTGACCGCGAACTCTGGCCCTGGCGCGACTGGGTGGTGCGGGCGTTCAATGCAAACATGCCGTTTGACCGTTTCACCATTGAGCAGCTCGCGGGGGATCTTCTCTCAAATCCCACATTGGATCAGCGAATCGCCACGGGTTTTCATCGCAACCACATGTTGAACGAGGAGGGAGGTGTCATCGCCGATGAGTTTCTTGCCGAGTACACGGCTGACAGAGTGGAGACCACCGCCGCCGTTTGGCTTGGTCAGACCTTCGCTTGCTGTCGCTGCCACGACCACAAGTATGATCCGTTCACGCAGCGTGATTTTTACGCGCTCAAAGCGTATTTTCACAATGTGCCGGAGCGCGGTGTTGGGATTTACTCAAATCCAGTTCGAACGAACGCACCTCCTTTTGTGCGTCTCCCGCAGCCCGAGGTCGAGGGGCGGATCAAGGATTTGAATTTCAAGCTTTCGAAGGTGGAGGAGCGAAAAAAGGAGTTTAATGTTTCCGATCTTGAGTCCTGGGCGCAAAGACTTGCAACGGCTCAGATCGAATGGATGCCCCTTTTGCCGGTGAGTGTCAAAGGGGGGGATCAGCCGCCTCGGATCGAAAGAAATGCAGTGGTTGTCGGGCCGCAGGAAACACGCTCGAACGATATCCGAATCACTGCAAAGCTTCCCCCGGTACGAGTCGCGGCTATTCGCGTGGAGTGTGCAACGGAGGATCCGTCGGCGACTTTTCAGTGGAGTGAGTTTAAGGCTGGCAAACTCGCGCTGCGTGCGCTCGAGGCTGCGCACCTGCCTGTGCTCGACAACAATCGCGGCACGCGCGTACCGCTTTCCATGGGTCCAGGAAAGTCAGCTGTTGCTCTTTTTGAACCCGGCTCAGCGTTGGAGGGGGAGGAGGTTGAGATTACGATTGGCGTTGAAAACGCAGGTGGCACGACGGCGTGGACCATCAGTGTCACAAGTTCAATGGCGGAGCAAGTGGCGCCTGATGCGATCATTGCGGTTGCTAAGATTGATGAGGCAAAGCGCACCGCGGCGCAGCGAAAGCAACTGCAGGCCTATCGTTTTTCACAGATGCCTGAGTATCGTGAATTGAGTGACGAGGAGTCTTCGTTGCGCAAGGCTGTGGCAGATGCGGAGGCTGAGATACCGACAACACTCGTCATGGAGGAGCAAGCCGAGCCGCGCCCAACGTTCATCCTCATGCGTGGCGCCTATGACAAGCCCGGCGAACGTGTCGCCGCCGATACCCCGGGGGTGCTGCCGAAGCCGGCCGCTGATCTTCCCAAGAACCGACTCGGTCTCGCCAAGTGGCTGGTGAGCGGGGGGAATCCGCTCACAGCCCGGGTTTTTGTAAACAGAATCTGGCAGCACTTTTTTGGCGCTGGAATTGTGCGCAGCAGCGAGGACTTTGGGGCGCAGGGCGATTTGCCGAGTCATCCGGAGCTTCTCGACTGGCTCGCGGTCACCTTTTGCGAGTCGGGATGGGACATGAAGCGTCTGATCAAGCTCATCGTGACGAGTGAAAGCTATTGTCAGTCTTCAAAGCAGAGCGCAGAGGCCGGCCTCCGCGAGATTGATCCGGCAAACAAGTGGATTTCACGGGGGCCTAGGCATCGGTTGCCGGCCGAGGTGATTCGTGACCAGATCTTGGCTGCAAGCGGTCTTTTGGTTCGCAAAGTGGGTGGCCCTGCGGTGAAGCCGTACCATCCACCGGGATTGTATGAGCAGGTGGTGGCGCAGAAGGACAACCCTAAAGCGACCTACACGCAGGGACACGGTGAAGATTTGTACCGCCGCAGTCTTTACACGTACTGGAAGCGCAGTGTGCCTCATCCGGCGATGCTCGTTTTTGACGCACCGTTTCGTGAAGTATGCGCCATGCGGCGTTCTCGATCGAATACCCCGTTGCAAGCGCTCAACCTGATGAATGATCCAACTTACGTCGAGGCGTCACGGTTCCTCGCGCAACGGATGATCAGCGAGGGCGGAGATACCGTGGAATCCCGCATTTCCCACGGGTTCCGCTTGCTTCTTGCCCGGGAACCGGACGGTCGTGAGCGGAAAATTTTGGTGACTGCATTCGAAAGAGCGTTGCGTGATTTTAATGCGGATCCCACCGCGGCGACACAGTTGCTTGAAATCGGTGAGACAAAAAACAGCAAGACATTTTCGGCACCTGAGCATGCGGCTTTTGCCACGGTCGCGAGCACAATTATGAATCTGGATGAAGCGATCACAAAGGAGTGACCCATGAAAGACCAACCCTCGCTGGCACCCATCTCGCGTCGCAATTGGCTGAAGACGCTGGCTTTCGCCTCTCTGGCGGATCCGAGTTTATTCGCCGCCCAGTCAGCACATCTGGCGCCGAAGGCGCGTCGGATCATTTACCTCACGCAGGCGGGGGCGCCTTCACAGCTGGACTTGTTTGATTACAAGCCCGGATTGGAAGAGCAGTTCGACAAGGATCTGCCGGATTCGATCCGCAACGGCCAGCGTCTGACTGGCATGACCGCGGGCCAGAAGCGGTTCCCCGTTGCACCCTCGCATTTCAAATTCCAGCAGCACGGACAGAGCGGCATGTGGCTGAGCGAACTGCTCCCGCGCACGTCTCAGTTTGCGGATGAAATGTGTTTGATCCGCTCGATGCATACGGAGGCGATCAACCACGATCCCGCGATGACACTGCTCCAGACTGGTCATCAAATTGGTGGGCGTCCGTCTTTTGGTGCCTGGGTATCGCACGGTCTCGGCTCCGAGAACGCTGATCTGCCTGCTTTTGTGGCGCTGATTTCGCGGCCGAGCGGCCCGACGAATGCCCAACCCCTTCATGAGCGAATGTGGGGGAGCGGTTTTCTTCCATCCAAATATCAGGGAGTACGGATGAGCTCCGGAAAAGACCCGGTTTTGTATCTTTCAAATCCGCCCGGGCTCACCAATGAGCGCCGTCGGGCAATGCTTGATGACGTTGCTGCGCTCAATCGAATGAAGTTCGAGGAGTTTCACGACCCTGAGACGCAGGCGCGCATCGACCAGTATGAGATGGCATTCCGGATGCAGGCGGCGGTTCCGGAACTGGCGGATCTTTCGAAGGAGCCCGATCAGATCTACCAGAGGTACGGTCCCGAGTCGAAGAAGACGGGAACCTTTGCGGCCAACTGCATTCTTGCGCGGCGCCTCGCGGAGCGGGGGGTGCGTTTCATCCAGCTCTATCATCGCGGATGGGATCAGCACAATAACCTGCCCTCTGGAATCAGGAGCCAGTGTTACGATACCGACCAACCCACGGCTGCGTTGCTTGGCGAACTCAAGGAGCGGGGGTTGCTCGAAGACACGCTGGTCATCTGGGGCGGCGAATTCGGGCGCACAGTGTACTCGCAGGGCGTTTTGACGCGCAGCAACCATGGGCGCGATCATCATCCTCGCTGCTTCAGCGTTTGGATGGCTGGTGCAGGTGTTCAGAAGGGGCACGTACATGGTGAGACAGACGATTTCAGTTACAACATCGTAAGGGATCCGGTGCACATACATGACCTTAATGCGACTGCGCTGCATTTGCTTGGCCTTGAGCACACGCGTCTGACCTACAAGTTCCAGGGACGTGACTATCGGCTCACTGATATCCATGGCAACGTAATCAATGAGGTGCTGGCTTGATCTTTTCCCTTCTCACATGCGGCACAAATGCAGCGTCAAGCAGTAACGAGGGTCAGCTGCCGGTGAGTTTACAACCATGTGCCTCGACACACCCGAATGAGTATAACTTATGCGCAATATCCGTTTAGTTTTAGCCGTTGTGCTCACGCTTGTTTCGAAGGAGCAGCTCCTCGCTGCTCCCCCGAACGTCATTCTCTTTTTAGCGGACGATCTGGGATATGGTGACCTTGGTTGTTTCGGCCATTCAGTGATCCAGTCGCCGAACCTTGACACATTCGCCAAGCAAGGAGTCCGTCTCACCCAGTGTTACGCGGGGAGTGCCGTTTGCAGTCCTTCGCGTTCCGCTCTTCTCACGGGAAGAACGCCATACCGAAACGGAGTGTACACATGGCTTGCGGAGAAGTCGGAGGTGCATTTACGCCTGAGCGAAGTGACTCTCCCGCTCATTCTTCAAAAGGCAGGATTTGCAACGGCGCATGTCGGGAAATGGCATCTCAACGGTTTGTTTAACAATCCTGCGCAGCCTCAGCCCAACGACCACGGTTATGATTGGTGGATGGCCACGCAGAACAACGCGGCTCCAACTCACGAAAACCCTTCGAACTTTGTGCGAAACGGGACGCCTGTCGGCGAAATGCAGGGGTATTCAGCGCCTCTGGTGGTGGGCGAGGCGGTGCGCTGGCTTCGTGAAAAGCGCGACCCGGCCAGACCGTTCTTTTTGACCGTGTGGACCCATGAGCCTCATTATCCGATCAAGTCGGATCCCAAGTTCAAGGCGCTCTACCCGCAACTCGCGGATGACGTGCAGCGTGAACACCACGCGAATGTGACGCAGATGGACGACGCCTTCGGCCAGCTTGTAAAAGCCCTCGGTGAATTAAAGCTCGAGGAAAGCACATTTGTGTTTTTCACCTCTGATAACGGCCCTGAGGGTGACGGCATTAAGTCGCCAGGACGCGGTTCTACTGGGGGACTGCGGGGTCGGAAGCGTGATTTGCATGAGGGCGGGATTCGGGTGCCCGCGATTGTGCGGTGGCCAGGGAAAATCCCAGCGAATTCGACGTTGGATGTGCCCGTGATCGGTAGTGATGTGCTTCCCACCGTGCTCGCGGTGACCGGAGCGAATGCGGCTTCACTCGGGAACAGGACTCTGGATGGAGTAAATGTCCTGCCTTTGCTTCAAGGCGCATCCAAGACAGTCGAGCGGCCTCAACCGCTTTTTTGGCGTCTGGATATGGCGCCGAATGCCAAGATCGCGATGCGCGCGGGTGACATGAAAATCCTCGCCGACCCGGCGCGCGACGTTTTTGAGATGTACGACCTGAAGAATGATCCGCAGGAGACAACTGATCTTCGAGAGTGCAAGCCAGCGGAGTTTGCAGAGCTAAAGAAGCGTCTTTTGGAGAACAGCGCGAGGATCGAGACGGAGGGTCCTGACTGGTGGAAACGGCTGAGCCCAAGCGGCGGTATGCCGCCCGGCGGAAAGTCGACGAAGGGGCAGGCGCACTGATCCTTGCGCTTCACTTTCGTGCGGGGGATTGGAAGTTCGAGCTGACTTACTTTTTTTGGGCTCCCTTTCGGGCGGGTGTTTCCCCACGTTGTTTGGGCGCTTCCGCACGGGGGTAGCGCACAACCTCGACGTCGTTCTTTTGCACAGCGCCGGGGGTGCTGCGCCCATCCACAATGAGTTTCTCAAGGAGAGACTGCATCTCGCTGATCTTTGCTGGCATCGAGGCTGCGAGGTTTTTGGTTTCACCGAGATCCTCCGCGAGGTTGTAGAGTTGTACCGGCTGAGACTGGTCGCCGCCGCTGCCCCAGCCGCCGGAGCCCGGGGCTGGAATGTATTTCCATGAGCCGCTTCGCAGCGCTGGAGTTCCGCCCATGGAGGTACTGACGGCATTTTCTCGCACTGGTTTATCCTGACCCTTCAATAGAGGCATCAGACTGAAGCTGTCTTCGCCCGCCGTCTCTGGAAGTGTCACCCCGAATGCGTCTGCAAGTGTGCGGAGCAGGTCGGCTTGATAGACGAGCTGGCTGCATACGCTGCCGGGCCTGACAACACCCGGCCAGCGGATCATAAAGGGAACACGATGCCCGCCCTCCCATGCATCGGCCTTGTACCCCCGCAACGGGCCGCTGGGATAATGCCCCATCTGCTCAAGCTCTTTCACCCCAATGTAGGGTGCGCAGCCGTTGTCTGCTGTGAAGACGACGAGGGTGTTCTGAGATTCACCTGATTTTTCCAAGGCATCCATCACCCGCCCGACGACGGCGTCGGTTTCCATGACAAAATCCGCAAAGAGATTAAGATGGCTTTTGTCCTTCCACTCGGGATTTACAGCTAGCGGTGTGTGTGGCGAGGTGAGGGGCATGTAAACTAGGAACGGCTCTTTTTTCTGCGCAGACTCCTGAATGAAGCGGATGGTGCGCTCTGCGAGCGCTGGTAGGATCCCTTCAAGCTTCCAGTCCTTAAGCGAAGGGCCCTGTCGGCTGGCTTGATTTTTAGCCATGTATTCACGAGGCAAAAATTCGGTGGGAACGCCAAGCGTGCGGTCGTTCTCGATGAAACAGAAGGGCGGCCAGTTTGGGATGTCAGTGCCGAAGTACAAATCAAAACCGCGCGTGATCGGTCCGCCGGCGATTGGCTTCGAAAAAATATCATTCCACGCTGAAATTTGTTTGTCGCTCGGGACCTGGGGGGCGGATGCGTTTCCCCTGCCTGCCTTGTTCGCTTCGTCCTCTGGCTGCTGTCCGGGTGAGAGCAGGGGACGCTGCTCGTTTGTAATGGGCCAATCCCAGCCTAAGTGCCATTTTCCGATGCAAGCGGTCCGATAACCCTGCTGCTTGGCGAGTGTGGCGATTGTCATGCGATCCGGTGCGATCAAGGGGTCGCCAAAAACGCCAACAATGCCGTGCTGCAATTTGGAGCGCCAGTGATAGCGGCCGGTGAGGAGCGTGTAACGCGAAGGAGAGCAGACTCCCGAAGAGGAGTGGCCGTCGGTGAATCGCATTCCCTGGGTCCCGAGTTTGTCGATGTTCGGGGTCGGTATTTTCCCTTGCTCGGGGTTGTAAGAGTGCACGTCACCATATCCAAGATCATCCGCAAGAATGACGAGGATGTTGGGTTTTGAGGCTTGATCCTTCGCCGATGCGAAGGGCGAAAGCGCGATTAAGAGCAGGGCGATTCGGCAGTGGTTCATACTTTGCTGGGGGGCTTCAGAAACATAGATGCGGGTCATTTCAAGTTCGATGGTTGAAGCGGCGCGCAACACTCGCATGGACATCAAAAGATCAATTTCAAGCGAGTCAACTTGCAAAATGATCGGCGAGAGGTTTTGCGGTTAGATGCGGAACCCAAACGGCGTTGAGGCAAAGTCGCCCCCGGTGAGAGCGACGATGCGGATGCGTGCAAAAGCACTGCTTTTTCCGACGAGGAAGCACGGCCACGGGACATTCATGAGGGCCGGTTTACGCGGAGTGGTATACCGTTGCGCTCGTAAACCGCGAAGGGCGGGACATCGTCTTTTTCAGCGTTTACACACTGTGGATGGCGGCAGTAGGGCGAGTGTAAGACCTCGCAGCTTATTTTTGTAAATTCGCAGGGGTTGGCTAGGTCGGCGGGGCAGCTAGGAGTGAGATTTGGGCTGCCTAGTGAAGTAGGCTTTGCCGGCCTCCCCTTTGTTACTGAGTGCGCGTAATTGCGTGAATGGTTTACTTCACGCGTCTCTTTACTTGTTTAGAGCGTCCCTGCGGCCTGCGGCGTAGGCGTTGAACACGCGTTTGATTTCGTCGCGGACCTGCCGGAACACCTGCAGCTGTTGCTCGTGGGAGCCGGTGGCGTGGGCGGGATCAATAAAGCCCCAGTGATGGCGGTTGAGCTGGCCTGGGAAGATCGGGCACGCCTGATCGGCATTACCGCAGACGGTAATGACGGTTTCGACCTGGCGCGACAGGAATTCGCTCATGTGCTTGCTGTGGTGCGCGGTGATGTCGATTCCGATTTCGCGCATGACTTCGATGGCAAGCGGGTGGACGTAACCCGCGGGACGCGAACCCGCGCTTGCAACGTCTAGGACATCACCGGCGGCGGCGCGCAGGAGCCCTTCGGCGAGATGGCTTCGGCATGAGTTGCCAGTGCAGAGGATGAGGACGAGTGGTTTCATGGAAGTTTAGCAGCAGCCGGACTTGGGATCGCAGCACGAGGATGTGGCGGGCGCGGGTTGGATTGTCTTCGGCGCGCAGGTGTCCGGCAGGCAGACGCCGCGTGCGAGGCAGTCGGTGTGCTTTGTGCCGAGCTCGATCACCAGCTTGCCGCCGCGTGCCGCTGCGCTTTCAACCGTGAATTGCGAGACAGCGCCGAGCTCGTGTTCGACCTCCACTGGCAGTTCATCATGGGGAAGGATGTCGCCGGCATGCGTGAAGATTTCGGCGAGCTTGCCGGCATGCAGCCTGTGCTCGATGTCATCGTGCACCCACGTCTGCAAGAGGCACGACTCCTGCACCCGCCGCGTGCCGCCGCAGTCGATGAAGCGCCTGGTGACATGGCCCACCTCCGTGATGTGAAAGTGCGCGGGGATCGGGGATCCGTCCGGCAGATGGATCGCGAGAGGCAGTGCGGCGTTGCTTTGAAGGGTCGATAGGAATTCTTGAATATTCATGGATTAACAGCAGGGTTTTCTTTTCAGGCGGGAAGAAGAACGCCGTGGCGCGGAAGGGCACACCGAATCAACGCATTTCAGGAATTCGCTGAAACATTCACAGGCGAGGCTGTAATACACGTTGAGGCCGCGTTTCTCTGATCTGAGGATTCCCGCCTGGCGCAGAATGGAGAGGTGCTTCGAGACAGTCGAAACATCGTCGCCGATCAGTTCGCGGAGTTCGCACACGCACATTTCACCGTCCATGAGCGCCTCGGTGATCAGCAGTCTTGAGGGATGCGCAAGGCCGCGCAGCACGTCGACGCGCTTCGCTGAAATTGGGTCGAGTGGAGAAGGCATGGCTTAGGCGGGTGTGATGTTGCGCGAGGGTTCAGATGGATCCAGCAGCCGGCCCAGCAGAAGGCCGACACCCATTCCGGCGAGCTCTGAAGCGATAAATGGCGGCACCGACGCGGGTGCAATGCCCGCAAACGTTTCTGAGAACATCCTCGCAAAGGCGGCTGCGGGATTTGCGAAGGAGGTCGATGCGGTGAACCAGTAGGCGGCTCCGATGTATGCAGCAACGATCCCAGCTGCTTTCCCCGCGGGCGCGCGGCGGATCACCAAGAGCAGACCCGCGGTAGCCACCGTCTCGGCGATCCACTGGCCCGAGCCTGCGCGGGTTTTCGCGCTGAACTGGAGCACCGGCAGTTCGAACATCAGGTGTGCAAGCCACGCGCCGCAGACGCCCCCGAGGAACTGCGCGAAGATGTAGCACAGGAGAAGGCTGCGGGGCAGTTCCCCGCGCAACGACATGGCGATGGAAACCGCAGGGTTGAAATGGGCGCCACTCACCGGGCCGAGGGTCTGGATGAGGAAATAGAGACCGCAGATGGTGGCCAGAGTGTTGCCCAGCAGGGCGATGGCGACGTTTCCGGCCGCGAGTTTTTCCGCCATGATGCCCGAGCCGATGACGGTGCAGATGAGCAGCCCGGTGCCGAGCCATTCGGCAAGGATTTTTTGGGTGGAATTGTGCATGCGGAAATGCGCGTGAGTTGGGGGGGACCCTATGGCTGTTTGGCAAAATAGCCAAGTAAATTTCAAGCGTGTTTTCTAGCGGGTCGGCGCGTGTGGATGCCTCCTGAGCCTGCTGGCGGGCGATCCTTTCGATGCGTCAAAGCAGCGATGTTGTCCTGGGGACTGCCGCCTGCAGCCTCTTAAGCAAGGATCTTTCGCATCACCTCGCCGTGAACATCGGTGAGCCGGAAGTCGCGGCCTTGAAAGCGGAAGGTGAGTTTTTTGTGGTCGATTCCCAGCAGGTGGAGGAGGGTCGCGTGGATATCGTGGACGTGGGCGCGGTCCTCAACGGCGTTGAAGCCGAGTTCGTCTGTGGATCCTACGGTGACTCCGGGTTTGGTGCCGCCGCCGGCGAACCACATGGTGAACGCGTCGATGTGATGGTTGCGCCCTGTAAATTCGCGGTTCTCGCCCATGGGCGTGCGGCCGAATTCCCCGCCCCAAATGACGAGGGTGTCCTCGAGAAGTCCGCGCGACTTCAGGTCGCGCACCAGTGCGGCGCAACCCTGGTCGATTTCAGCGCAGCGTTGAGGAAAATCCTTTTCAAGGGTTTCCCCGGTGCCGCCGTGGCTGTCCCAGTTGGTGTGGTAAAGCTGCACGAAGCGTGTGCCCCGTTCCACGAGCCGGCGCGCGAGCAGGCAATTTCTCGCGAAGGAGGGGGTTTTGGGATCGACTCCGTAGAGGTCGAGGGTGGCTTGGGATTCGCCCGAGATGTCGATGAGCTCGGGGGCGCTGGACTGCATGCGATACGCCATTTCATAGGCGTTGATCCGGGTTTGAATTTCGGCGTCGCCGGTGGTCGCGAGATGCTTGAGGTTGAGGGCGCGGATGGCGTCAATGGTGGCGCGCTGGTCGGTTTGCGAGATGCCCTGGGGTGATGAAAGGCTGAGGATAGGTTCGCCTTGGCCGCGAAGCGAAACGCCTTGGTAGGTGCTTGGCAGGAAGCCGCTGCCCCAGTTCACCGCGCCGCCGCGCGGACCGCGTGGGCCGCTCTGCAGGACGACGAAGCCGGGCAGGTCGCGCGATTCGCTGCCGATGCCGTACGTCACCCACGCGCCGATGCTCGGGCGCCCGAACTGGCCGCTGCCGGTGTTCATGAAGAGCTTCGCCGGTGCGTGGTTGAAGAGGTTGGTGACGCAGGACCGCACGACGCAGAGTTGGTCGACAATGCCGGCGGTGTGCGGGAGATGATGCGAAACGGACGTGCCTGATTGTCCGTGCTGCGCGAAGGTGCTCCGGGATCCAAGCAGCTTTGGCGTGTGGCTTGAATTCATGAACGCGAAGCGTTTTCCCTCGATGAAACTTTGCGGGATGCGTTCGCCATTGAGTTCATTGAGCTTCGGTTTGTGGTCGAAGAGCTCGAGCTGCGACGGGCCGCCCGCCATGAAAAGGTAGATGACGTTCTTTGCGCGCGGCTTGAAGTGCGTCGACTGCGGGGCGAGTGGGTCGGCAGACGATGCGGCGCCGGAGGCGCGCGAATCTGAGAGAAGCGATGCGAGGGCAACGGAGCCGAGGCCCATGGCGCAGTTGCCGAAGAAATGCCTGCGGGTCGCGTTTTGGAGGAGTGCGGGATTCATCGTCGGGGGCGTTTTCGGTGGATGCTGCGGCTTATTCGCGTGTGATGGTTTCGTCCAGATTGAGTAGCGTTCGGGCCGCTTGTAGTGGTGTGAGGTCGGCCAGGACGCGGGTTTCCTCGGGGCTCGGCCTTCGAGAGACACAGCGTTGGAAGGCGGTCTCGAGACCGTCGCGTTCGATGATTTGCTTGAGCGCCTCGGCAAACTCGAAAAATGCCGCGTCGTTGAGCAGTGTGAGCGCCTGAAGCGGGGTGTTGCTGCGGTTGCGGCGTGTGCAGGTGGTGAAGGAATCCGGCGCGTCGAAGACCGTGAATGCCGGGTGCGGACTGGATCTAAAAAGGAACGTGTAGAGGCCGCGGCGGTAGCGGTCGGGGATTTTGCTTACCGGCCACGGGCGTCTGGTCTGGCCCACGGACATCGCGCCCTCTGGTTGCGGCGGATAGACTGGCTGGCCGCCGAGGGTGCGGTTGAGGAGTCCGGAGGCGGTGAGGCAGACATCGCGCACGAATTCCGCGTCTAGGCGGAGGCGGGTTTGGTGCGCGAGGAGACGGTTGTAGGGGTCCTTGAGATGGAGATCGGGGCGTGCGTTGGACGAGCGTTTGTAGGTGTCGGAGGTGACAATGAGCCGGTGGATGGCTTTGAGGTGCCATTGCTGGTCCATGAGTTCGACCGCGAGCCAGTCCAGCAGTTCGGGGTGGGTGGGTGCGATGCCCTGCGTGCCAAAGTCATTCTCGGTCACCACCAGTCCTTTTCCAAAGTAATGCTGCCAGATCCGGTTTACGATGACGCGCGCGGTGAGGGGTTGGTCGCGGCTCACCAGCCAGCGTGCGAGATCGAGGCGGTTCGGTGCGGTTTCGGTGGGTTGAAGTTTTGGGAGAACCGAGGGCGTTCCGGGGGCTACTTCTTCCGCGGGGCGCGTGAAATCGCCCTTGATGAAGAGCTGTGTTTTGCGGGGTTGACTCACCTCTTGCATGACAAGCGAGGTGGCGCGGCTCGCCTCCTCGGATTCGAGCTCGATGAGCCGGTCGTTGATGCCCTTGAACTCCGGGTCGTTGAAGGCGAATTGTGCGTAAAGAGTCCGCTGCTGGGCGAGGGTGCGCTTGGCGGCTGGAACCTGCAGGGCTTTGAGTTCTTCCGGTTTGAGTTTCTTTTTCGCGGGCTCGAGAAGGCCCGCCTCCCACTGCGCCAGAAACTCGAGTCTGGGCGGCATGATCTGCGTGATCTTTGCGAGGAGTTCCTTGCGTTCGAGTTCGATTTGTTTCGGATCGGTGCCGCGGTTTGGGATCACGACGGTGGGGTTTTTGGTGCCCCCGTGTCCGTCTTGTTCCTGGTTGTTGAAGAACGCGTAAAAACCGAAATATTCGCGCTGGGAGAGCGGGTCGAACTTATGGTCGTGGCACTGGCAGCACCCGACGGTCAGTCCTAGCC
>JACCED012492321.1_pt1 | contig 28336 bp, 22 predicted proteins | sample 7455021 | NCBI WGS metagenome assembly JACCED01 (sample SAMN15323456, study PRJNA562643) | freshwater metagenome | isolation source: river surface water | place: USA:Blue River Watershed | collected 2017-08-19 | reverse complement strand
GTTGCAGAAGTAGTGTCTACCCTCATACCCGAAAACGTCTGGGGTATGGGACCAGATCTCGATAGATTGTTGGAGAACTACCCTGACGACCCATTATTAGTTGCAAAAGTAGGCGACCTTAACCAAATTCTGGACACTTTCCCTGACGAAGAGAACGAGCAGTTTTTGGCCGCTTTGGATGACCTCAAGACCCACCTGGTCGAGAGCTATCGTCTGCACAGGCGGCTGCTACGTAACCGTCGTGCAGCAGTATCTTGGGCAACTCCTAGACGGGCGGAAATGCGATCGGTCAACTTCTCTGGCCAGGCAACACTAAGTTGGCGCGAACGCTTAAATGACCTGCGCTTGACTGCGATGACAATAGGTGAACTGCCTGCTCAAATCGAATTTGCTTTGCTGCAAACGGCAGTTAATCCGATCGGAAGCCCTTCGCTTCGTCTAGCAATGGAAAACGCCGGTCTGAGCAATCCAAATTTGCTGAATCTCGCGGATGCGCTTGACCACGCTACGTTACGTCTGCGAGAAGATCCCAATCGCTTGGATGCCTTATGCCGACTTGTAAGAAAACAACTGGAAACACAGGGCGCTCAAATCGTAGTCTTTTGCGACCGACCGGAAGATGCTGAAATAGTGACGCAGGCATTGACGCGAGAAATTGGCGATCAAGTTGTGCGCCATGAACCGGTTGAAATTGACGAAGACGGCGAAGTCACAGCCCCACAGTGGGAAAAATTCCTCAGTACTCCAGATCGCATTCGCGTACTCATTTGTGACGTACGCGCTGAAGAAGGAGTCAACCTGCACGGCGGCCGAAAGATCGCAATTCATTACGATCTGCCTGCTTCCCCCAATCGCATCGAACAACGATTGGGACGACTGGACCGCTATGGAACTGGCGACCCCATTGTGAGTTACGTCTTGCTTGATGAGGAAAACTCAGACGAAGTGGCTTGGGCATCTGTTCTTGATCACGGTTGGGGAGTCTTCAAGCAGTCCGTAGCCAGTTTGCAATACCTCATCGAAGCGACTGCCGGACCTTTGGCACGTGAATGGGTAGAACTGGGCACCGTTGCACTGCAAAACCAAGCGCAACAACTAGGTGGCGAGAACGGACAGGTACAAAATGAAGTACGTCAACTCAATCACCAAGACAGCCTCGATGCCATGGGTAACCGCGAAATCGCCGGGATGGAGGACCTGGAAGATGAGGATAGCGACTGGGTGGAATGGCGTGCCGCGTTCAAGTCACTGGCAATAGAGGCCTTGCAATTTCACTGGCGTAGTGAAGGCGAAACAGGCACCACCTCAACCGACACTCCCTTTCGGGTTGGTTACGCTCATAGGGATGGCGGTAAGACCACGTTATTGCCACTGACAGGGTTCCTGAAGCATTTTTTGACAACAGTTGACCAGACGGCCACTGGCAGCAATTCGCGTATGCCTTTGACGCATAGATACGCCTTCAAGCGACAAACCACGACCAGTCGTCGCGGTCTTGCACAGGGAGTTCGCTTGCTACGCATTGGCGACCCCTTGGTAACTTCACTAGAGCAGTTCTGTGCAAATGACGATCGCGGGCGCGCGTTTGCTGTATGGCGGGTAGATCGGCAGTACGATGTAAATGACCCAAGCGGTGCAGATCTTTACTTCCGCTTTGATTTTCTTGTCCGTCCGGCATTAACCCTAGACAGCATTGGCAAGGAGGAAGAGCAAGACGATCCCTCTAAACGAATCTACGCCCAGGCAATTTCTCGAAAAGCAAGCACTTTTCTCCCTCCCCTAGCCATACGTGTGTGGGTGCAGGGTAATGGTGAAATTGAACTCAATCCCACAGACTTACTGACCAGCGATTACTCTGACAGCTGGAAAGGTTCGCGTCGGGACTTCAATTTGAACGTCCGTCGCTGGCGCAGTCTACCTGCAGACATTAAGTCCACATGGATGCGAGACTGGGCAAGCTTGTGCGAACGGCAACGAGAAAAAGCCATTGAGTCTGTTAAGGCTCTGCCAGAGTATCAGAAACACCTAGATCTGGCTCTTCAAGCTTGTCATCGTGAACAGCGTCTCCGGCGATCGCAGGGTGAGGCCCGAGCAAGCCGGCTAGTTGGTGCAGCGCAGGATCAAGAGTTGGCAGAGTTGCGACAAGCGGAGGCAATGTACGCAGCGCTTGAAGATGCGATCAGACACCCTCGTCTAGACCTTGATGTGGTTGGCGCAGTTTTTCTTGCCTCTGATTCGCACTTTAACGAATGATTGGTCTTGAATTTACTGCCCACGACCTGAGAAGTGCTCTGGCAAACTGGCCAGCCAGCTCTCAATATCTCGAAGGCAAGAGCACCGACGACGGTCTATTAACTAGACTGCAGCAATGTCTGCGCGGTCTGATCAATCAAGTGGGAACTGCCACCCACTTTGACCTGATCGCATTACTGCGACATTGGTTATTAAGTCAAGCAAGCGGAGGAACCCCACCCTGGTTACAAGTTCCAATCTGCCCTTCTTGGCCCAGCAGTCAGTTATGGTCCGATCACGGCTTTGAAGTTGCAGACTTGGGCACATTCGCGCAAGTCCGTCCGCACTACCCCAGACTGTCGTGGCTTGGAGAGCAGCAAGACCTCTTTGACGATGCATTTAACGGAGTAATGGCCCGCCAGCCAACGCGGATACCCTCTGACCCTGTGATGCGCTCACTGTTGGGCTTACCCCATTACACGGGTCCAGGCCAACGTGAGGCTGTTCGCGCTCTCATGCACTTGCCTGCGGATACGACGCTGATTGCTAATCTTCCAACTGGTAGTGGCAAGTCACTTTTGGCTCAACTGCCGCCCTTGGCCGCCAGACAAGGGACCCTGACCTTGGTCATTGTCCCCACCGTTGCACTGGCCATCGACCAAGGTCAACGAATGGCAGAGTTGTTTGCACAACGCGACTCACAGTGGACGGATAGGCCTCTTTCATATCACAGTGGACTGTCGTCTGAAGAAAGATCCGCGGTATATCAAGCATTGCGCCGTGGTGATCAACGCGTTCTTTTCACCTCACCCGAAGCGGCAACCGGTTCCCTGCGAAGACTGCTTGTAGATTGTGCAAGCGAAGGTCGAATCTCCCATGTAGTAATTGACGAAGCACATCTTGTTGTAACTTGGGGCAGTGGATTCCGCCCTGCATTTCAGTTGCTACCTGCCCTAATTGCCAGCCTTCGTGAAGCCCGCAACCCTGAGACCCCTCAGCCAATTCGCGTAGTTTTGGCGTCTGCCACCCTTACTCCTCATACAGTCACCACTCTACAAAAGCAATTTGCTGGCTCCATGGGACATTGCGTAGTTTCTGGAATTTATCTCCGTCCGGAACCACGCTACGCCATGAAGCACTTTGACACACACAGCGAGCGAAAGAGAAAGGTTCTGGAAGCTGTCTTTAAAGCGCCGCGGCCCTTTATTTTGTACGTCACCCGGCCTGAAGAAGCTGATGAGTGGACGCGTTTTTTAAAAGCTAATGGGTTGGGCAGAATCGCCGCCTTTACCGGCGAGACGCCAACAAACCAACGACGACTTTTAATGGCGGCATGGAGCAACAACAATCTCGACGGGATGGTGGCAACCTCTGCCTTTGGCCTCGGCGTTGACAAGAATGACGTGCGATGCGTCATTCACGCAACCTTGCCAGAGTCTCTTGACCGCTTCTATCAAGAGGTAGGTCGAAGCGGGCGTGATGGCCTTGCTTCGGCCAGTTTATTGCTGTTTACAAGTGAAGATGTGAATCAGGCCAGTGATATGGCCTCTCCGAAATTTATCACCAATGAATTAGGTTATGAGCGCTGGTTAGCGATGCTGGACGATCCCGCCCGGCCAGTTACATCAGATGGCGAGATCTGGGTTGACCTCAATCGATTGCGATCAGAGTTAACGATGCACGGCAAATCTAATCGACTCTGGAATCTGCGTACTCTGAACCTGATGGCAGAGGCTGGCCTCATCGAGATATCAGGTCTAAGTGACAGACCTCCAGGAGTTGAGACTTCTGGCCAAGATTCTGAGTACTCTGATGCTCAAGTGTCATTTGCTGCAGTACGCATTCGAAATCCAAACCACCGCGATCTGTCTGTATACGAGAATCTGATGAATGCAGCTCGCACCAGCATGAATGCTGCAACAGACCTAGGCTTCAATTTGATCTACCGCGCTGCAGAGTCTCAAGTTGAAATTTCTCAGGCACTAATCCAACTATATGGTTTGGCATTGCCCAATCACTGGGGACCTGTTACTGCCTACTGCGGAGGATGCAGTCAACATTGGGGCGTAAATAGGATGCCTATACGTCAACTGCGACCATTTGTTGCAAGGATCGATCAATTTGCCCCGCGCTTGGAGCATTCACCCGAATTGCAAAGCCTTCCACGGGAACAAGAAAACTTAGCTTTCGTTGTTACCAGCGATCTTGTTCGCACATGCACCGATAGGCGCTCCAGTCTGATGCTGCTGATGCAAAAAGCGCGACCCCACACCCTTTGGGTTCCTCAGTCTGCAAGCGAAAATCTGGTTGAGTCGTTGATTAGTCAGATGACAGCATTTCGCAGCGATACCTTCGTTGATCGTTTTGATCCAAGGGCCCCTACCACTCTGCTGGGATCCAACAGCGAACTGAGATTCATTCTTTGGCTTGACTCATTGATTACACCAGAGGCAGCTGCAGCATTACAGACCTCACCCTGCTCAATGACGGTTGTTTTCATCAATAGACAATTGCCTGATCCCAAACGTCCGGATCGACCCTGGTCTTCTGTGGTCGCACACGCAGATGAAGAAACAATCTTGCGAAAGTTAATTGCATGAGTTTGTTGAATATAACCAACGACGGGCTGCCTAACATCCTGGCTGTACTTCATGCCACTGTTTTGCGATCCGCTAAGCCAATCTCTGAGGCTGACCTGTTGGAATCCGTATCTCCTGCCGCAATCGTTGAAGACGATGCGCAAATGGCACGAAACACCTTGAATCGTTGGGTCGAATTAGGTTTATTCGTTCGCGAAGACGGGTTGATCTCCGTTAAAGAAAAGCTTCCAGGGCGCCGCGCCACTGCGTTGGAGATCCTGCCTTTCACTCGCCGAATGGCTTGCCGCTTGGCACTCTCAGAAGAAAACAACCAAGACCTTTGGGCCAGCCAAGGTGCAAGGGCCGCCGACTTAACTCGTACGCTGGCGTGGATGCTGGCCCAGGATGTGTACCGAACATCATCCTTCAGCAACTTCGCTGATAAGGAATCGCAGCAAATTCTTGATCCTGAACGCCTATTGATGCGAAACGACACACGTCGCAGAGGACTTGAGTATTGGGCCCCCTTCTTGGGATTTAGTCGTCATTCATTTGCAGTTATTGATCCAACAGTCGCTGTACGTGACTCGCTGAACGAGGTTCTCGAACCAGGCCAAGGCATGCCTGCTGCTCAATTTATAGAGCGACTCAGCACCATTCTTCCTGTATTGGATGGCGGTCGCTGGCAAATTGAGGTTCTGCAGTTTGTTGACCCGGCGGCACTTCCTCGACGACAGCCAGGTCAACTCTCCAGCGCATTGTCTCGGGCTTTATTGACGTTGTGGGACAGCGGCGAGTTGCTATTGCAACAAAAGGCCGACCTGGGTAGTTCTGTCACGCTAACCGGTGCGGGCGGGGCTCGTAGTGATCTCACGTACCAATGGATTTCCCGTCCGCAGGAGACCAAGGCATGAACCCGCTAGAAAAATATTGGCCCTCACTCGACCACGCTACGGAGTGTCTGCGCACTGAAGCTGAAACGGTTGATGAAGCGCTGCTCCTAGCCGTGCATGAACCCACCACCCTGCTCCGTCGCGCAGCACAAACCAGTTCAGAGATTGCTGCTGACGAAGTCGCCTTGCTAAACGAGTTGATGCGCCCAGTCACCGATGGCAGCGCAGTGGTAATCGCAATCACTGGGGCCTCCGGTGTTGGCAAGTCCCACATGGTGCGATGGTTACGTGCACAACTGGAAAGGCACCCACGTCGCCAGGAATTGGTCGTTGTCTCCATTCCTAAAACAGCCAGTCTCAGACGTGTCGTGGAATTGATCCTTGAACCACTCTCTGGAGATGAGTATCAAGCGCTCAAGAATGAACTGGCGCGCGCCACCGAGAAATTAACACCAACCTATGCAGCAGAGTTACTGCACGCCGCATTGGGCGAAGGACTGCGGGAATACCGGGAACGAACCGAAGAATTGGTCAAATCCGCCCCCAACGAAAACAGTGAACTGCGTCCGCACGTTGCAGTCGCAGGTCACGTCAGAAATTTGATTCAATCCCCCGAAGCCCGAGAAATGTGGCTCGGGGAAGTGCTTATTCGCATCGTTAGCGCAAGCCTGAGCGGCGCCTCCGATCCAGCAGAGCGGCAGTTTCGAGCCGAAGACTTAGCCCCACCGACGAATGCCGTTGGACAGGAGTTACCGCTTAGGGTGCAAAGTGCCTTGGCATATTTGGGCAATGCCAATGGACGTTTTCGTAGTACCGCCGCAGACATCCTGCAAGAGGTGCTTGACGGTGCTCTTCGTACCGTATTGTTCACTGATTCCCTGAGCCAAAAATCAATTCAAGACGTGGTCGAGGATATCCGCCGACAACTGCTGAAGGATGGAAAAGAACTGGTGCTTCTGATCGAGGACTTGGCAGCTCTGTCAGGAATTCAGCAGCCATTGCTGGACATCATGATTGCTGAGAGCGACGAGCACGGAATACGAGTACGCGCACCGATCCGCACCGCGTTTGCCGTGACTGACGGTTACCTTGCCGGCCGCCAAACTGTTTTGACGCGAGCCAAAGAACAGTGGGTGGTCCCCAGTGAAGGACTGGCTGAAGAAACAATCGTCCACAGATTAGTTGATCTAACTGGACGCTACTTGAATGCCTCTCGCTGGGGCGTACAGCACCTGAAAAATGAATTTGCCCGCTCAAGCCAATCGGGCAATGACCTCTATGCGTGGGTTCCCAAATTTGATGAGCCTTTGGATACCCAGGCATCTGACCAGTTAGACGCCTTCGGTCGTAGTCACCAGGGCTACCCCTTGTTTCCGTTCAATCTGCAAGCGATTCGTGGTCTTGCTGAGGTAGCCATGAAGCAAGGGGGCGTGTGGGTCTATAACCCCCGCGCGTTCATCAATGAGGTATTGCGCAAAACTCTGGCCGAACGACCCACATTCGTTGAAGGGCACTTTCCACCTGTCGGTTTCAGGTCGCCCCGCTTGCTCGCAGAAGTTCGAACAGAGTTACAACGCAAAGGTTATTCCCAACAGCACGCCCAGCAACTTGAAGTTGCCTTGCATTTCTGGGCAGGCAGTCCTCCTAACCTAACAATCGCCCCCATCCACAAGTCAGTGTTTGAGGTGTTTTCGCTGCCCTGGCCATTCGGTGAATCAGGAGTTAATCTCCTTTCCACGCCAACTCCAGCGCCTGTTGCTCCTACCATTCCTCAAGTTGGAGGTATTCCGCAAGGACCGACAACACAGGCTCCTTCCCGTCCCTCTGCAGGGTCACCAATTGATGCTGTCCCATTAGCACCTGATGTTTCAACGTATGCCGCAGCACTTGAAGCTTGGTCGCCCACAAGCCGATTGCCAAACACACACGCGCGAGATTCACGCAATTTGCTTGCAATGGCGTTAGATGAGCGGATAGATCTGGGGAATTTCTGTCTGAAGGGCCAAAATATTGAAGCAAAGTGGTTCTGGCTTCCGCCGAACACCACTGTGGGCAACCCTAGCACTGGTCTTGTAATTGAAGTTGTGGCCGCAGACCAAACAATCCCGCCCGGTGTGATAGCAGGTCTTAAGGCCCTGGCTCGCTGGGAGAAAAATGGCAAGTCATGGTTCTATGCGAATGCAGAGTCAGATTACGCTGCAGCGAATGCACTGCTTGACACACTAGAAAATCGAGTTTTAGCATCCTTGGTTTCGGAAGCGGAACGTGACGTTGCCATGGTATCTCGCGCACTTCAGATTCAAAGTGTCCTGCTAGGCCTGAGCAATCGCTCGCAACCTGAAAACCCGAATTTGCGAGATTTGGTCAGTGCCAGTCCAGATGAGGCTCCCTTTACCGATGCACGTGTTCCCCCGTTCGTCTCTCAATCTTTGACCAATCGATCTAAGGCCATTTCTGGTCGCACCGAGTTGCAAGACCGATTGAGGCAATTGATTGGATGTTTCCAGGGTGCATCGGGTAACAGAGTCATGGCCATTGATGCTGACCGTCTTAAGCGTGGATGGAAAACAGAATTGCCTGCAAGGTGGAGCCTGGGCTTAAAGGGCCGGGGCATTAGTGAGACTGCAGTTGATGTACTTGAACGGATCTCTTCGAGTGGTTTACCCAGTCTTGTCAACAACCTTAAAAGTACTGTGCAGACTCTGCTTTCCGACACTAGTACAGCATTTGCAGAGGATCACTCACGGGTTGCATGGCGCGACCAAATGCTCAAACTTGTAAGCGAGTCCAAGCAGATGGCGCTTTGGCCATCAGGCAGAAGCGAAGCCGAAATCAAGAGCATTATTGAAAGACTGTCGAGTGAAAACATTGAGTCGGTTGTCCAACGTCTTCAAAAAATGAGCATTCCTTCGGATGAAGAGCCAACACCGGTCCAGCTGTCACAACTGTGTGCTGTGCCATTGCCTCGACTGAGCCAACTGGCCTGCGACGTCAAAGATTTGATTCTTTTTCTTGCGGACCTCGATAAACTTATCAAAAGCCAGACCAAATCTGATGAGGACGCGCAAGCACTTGCTCAGCGAGAACAATTGATTACTAGCTTGGAGTGGAACGCAAATGTCAACCCTGATTGAATTTTGCAGCCAACTCCTGACCGGTCTGCAAAATGCAAAATTGGCGAACCAGACACGCCAAGAGCTCTCTGCCTTGCAACAACGCAAGCGCGAATGGGAACAACAGGCGAACGAACGTCTTGAACTATTGAACAAAGCCCTTCTTGTTGATGCAAATCTTTTACGCACGGAGGAGATCGCAAAGGCAGACGCATCTGTGCAAGCATTGGCACTGGAGGCTAAAAAGGTACTTCAAGATGGCGGCAACGTGCAAGATTTGTCCAAAGACAGTCTGTGGACTAAGCTGACCAAGGCTGCCGGATCGGCGAACACACTGCTGCGCGACGCTGCCAAAACACAATGGCAGCAGTTCGTTGAAAGTCTTGGTCATGTCGACACTCCCCAAGTACTTGAAGGACGGATGCTGAAAACACCGGCCAATGAAGTTCTATTGGGTACATACAAGCATCATTACTTGATGTATCAAGCCGCCGTCCGAGCTGAATTACCCATTAGCAGTACCACCCGAACCGATTTGGCTAACACCGTGGGGACCTTACAAGGCCTCAGCGAGCAACTGCAAGGCACGGCACCGGATTCAGTTCGCAAGTTCTTAAAGGCCGTTGGAAGTGGCGGTGCCGATCTCGAATTACTTACCTCCGAAGTAATGGAGTGGTTGCGCGAGAACGATACCCCTTCGCGCTTCGTGATTAAGTCTAGGGTGGCCCTGAGATGACACTTGCTCCGGATCTGAAACTGGCTGAATTGGCCCTAGATGCACTAGAGGCCCTGGAAGCCCGATGTCTGGTTTGGGGCTTGGTCGATAACGCACTCAGCCGAGAGGAAGTGACGACCACTCTTCAGGTGCTACTTGACTCCCCTGAGGCACAACCTGTCAAAAGCGATACTCGATGCAGCATTCAAACTGCCCGTGACCTTCGAGAATTTCTGGTCGCACACAAAATGCTCTTTGAAGTTCCCTTTGTGGCTGATCAGGAGCCTCGTTGGCGCACTCGAATGGCCGAGGGCGTTAGGTTGCTGGCCCAGCTTAGGCAGTTGTTTTCGAAGCATGAAAATAACAAATGGTCTGAAGCAGCAACATTAGTCGCTGACTTCCGCCTGATGCGTCGGCCCAGGCGCTACCCGCGCCGCGACCTTAGCGCAACACAAGTTTTTGACTCCTTAAGCGAATCTATTCGTACGCCTAAATTGCTTGAAGCCGTCAAGACCTGGCTCGATTCATTGGAATCAGGTGGTGGACTTGCGCAATTTCAGGTCAAATCCGCCCAAAGGATACTGGCAGGTCTTGAGAGTCGTACCTGCTCAGGCACCTTGGTCTCAGCTGGCACTGGTAGCGGGAAAACCTTGGCCTTTTATTTGCCAGCGCTTTCTTGGCTTGCATCGCAACGCGTACAAGCACCCCAAAACATGGGCGTTCGCGTGCTCGCGTTGTACCCACGAAATGAATTGCTGAAGGACCAGCTATCAGAGGTCTATGCGCAATGTCGCAAATTCGATAGGTGGATCACACGTCAAGGTGGGCGACCCTTGCGCGTTGGGGTGCTCTATGGCGAAACACCCAACAGTGCAGCAGCAGTACTTAACAATCGGATTTGGTCTGATCACCCTCAAGGCAAATCTGTGCCATTTTTTAATTGTCCCCAAGACAATAAACATGGGGAATTAGTATGGCTCCGCGACGATGCCTCACAAAAACGAGAGCGCTTGGTCTGCCCCCATTGCCATGCTGTAGTGGACACCCACACCTTGGCTTTCACCCGCGACAATATCAAGGCCGATCCACCAGACATTCTCTTTACTTCGGTCGAGATGTTGAACAGGCATCTGCCAAGCAGCGACTTACGCCATGTTTTCGGGGTCGGTCCGGGCGCAAATCGAGCGCCGGACCTGATCCTGCTGGACGAGGTTCACCTGTATGCGGGAACATACGGCGCGCAAGTTGCTTACTTGTTACGTCGGTGGTGGGCAGCTAGTGGCCGACGCTCCAGTTTTGTAGGGCTTTCCGCCACCATTGCTGACGGACAAAGATTCTTTGCCCACTTGACCGGCTTGAGTGAAGGGGTGGTGGAAGAAATAAAGCCATTGGAAGACGAAATCGTTGAAGAAGGCGCCGAATACATGCTGGCCCTGAGAGGCGACCCTGTCTCGCAGACAGCTTTGCTATCTACAACGATCCAGACGTTGATGCTTAGCTCACGTTTACTGGACCCACCAGGAGCCTTTGACCGGAAAAACAATCCATTTTTTGGTTGGCGTGCGTTTGCATTCACTGACCAACTTGACGCAACTAACCGCCTGTTCAAAGACCTGCTCGATGCAGAGGGTCGCTATCCTAATGGCGGGGGTGCCAACTTAAACAGATACCCTGATGGTGGTCTAGCTAGGTTGCGCAGGGGCACAACACCGATAATTGGCTCCCCTAGGTTCTATGCCGGCCAAGATTGGAGTATTCCTGAATTGATCGGTCACGACTTGACTTACCGATTGGGCGTTGGTCGGACAACCGCTCTGGATAGTGGAGTCAGTAATAAGACTGAGGTGGTGGTGGCCACTTCTTCCCTTGAGGTTGGATTTGATGACCCTGCTGTTGGCGTTGTGGTCCAGCACAAAGCCCCGCGCGATATTGCTTCCTTCTTGCAACGCAAGGGACGAGCCGGTCGTACGCGCCACATGCGTCCATGGACCATCGTAGTCTTGACAGATTACGGTCGTGACCGATTGGCATATCAAGCCTACGACCAACTTTTTGATCCTGACCTGCCTGCCCGGCAGTTGCCAATGGCGAACCGCTATGTCCAGAGAATGCAGGCTGTTTACGCCCTACTGGACATCTTAGGCGACTGGACTTGTCGAGACCATCCCCCGTTATCAGTCTGGCGGGACTTGTCCCACCCTAATATTGAAGGGTTGCCAATCGGATGGAATGCTACCGAATTTGGCTCGGTCAAACGTTTGGCCGAAAACGTGCAACTACCCCTCTCGGCGCCCGATTGGATAGCCGTTAAAAACCAGGCTCGCAATCTGGCCCCAAACGGAAATGCCATTGCCAACAAATATGCTGGGGTGAACTGGTTGACCAAGCGGTTGCAACATCAACGGGTAGTCAAGTTGCTGGTTGAGGTTCTTGAAAACCCAGACAAATCAATGCGCTTAGCCCGAGACCTGGCAGACCGCTTGGCCTTAGAGAGTGATGATTTGAATGTGCTGATGTGGAGTCAACCACGCCCACTCATGTTGGGTGCCATCCCGACTGCAATACGTCGCTTGGCCTCCGGTTGGCGTGCCCGTGGACGACCTGGAGAAGACCATCAGGCCGGTCATCCCCTACCAGACTACATCCCAGCGAACCTTTTTGACGACTTGAGTCTTCCAGAAATGCGCATTGACCTTTCTAAAAGGCAGCGCGAGTTGGAAGATCAGTACATGCCAGTTCAGCAAGGCTTAGGAGAGTTCGCGCCTGGTAAGGTCTCAAGGCGTTATGACGACGCTTTATGGCTTGGGGTTGATGGCCACGCACTTGCTCAGTACTTTGCAAGTGGCACCTCAGAATTGCAAGAAGATGCTGAATTGTCAGCATGGTTCACGCTTGATGCCAAGCGCAATTTCGTCGCATCACTTGACGGTACCTTGAAGACATTTAAAGCTTATCGTCCCCAAACGGCACACTTGCAACGGGTCCCCAGACCAGGCCAAGGTATACCTGAGTTGAGCGACACCTCCAACGCCCAGTTAACTTGGCACTCGTTCCTGCAAGCACCTAATCGGGGAGTCACCCTGATTGCACCGAACCACATTGGTATCAGTCGACTGATTAAACAAGTGGTTCTCTACACTCACGCCGAACAAGCACACGCTGAAGTTAGGCGGTATGCAGTAGGCTCACGCGCCGAACTAAGACTGCGTTCTGGGAATACTACCGAGCGGGTCACTGTGGACTGGCAATTCCGTCATGAGGGCGAGCCAAGCGGCGTGGGGTTCGACATCGATGTTGATGCCCTGGTATTGGTTTTAGACTTACCAGGAAATTTATGTGAAAGCATCGACTGGCAGGATCCACAGCGACAACGTGCCGCACGCTCTGCCCGCTACAACTGGGAAGCACGTGAAAATATCGGATTCCGTGAGGCGGTTCCCAATCCTTTCCTGCGCGGATGGATTGCCCAGGTTTTCCAGATTGCAGCGCTTCAAGTATCGATAGCGCACAAGATCGAATTGCGCCAAGCTCTGGATCTTGTGGCTGACGGTACCCACTTAGATGTTCTTCTTGGGGTTCTGCAAACCGTATTTCAAGTTCCCGAAGTGGATAACGGCGAGGAGGGATCTGACAGACTCCGCCAAAAACTAAATGAAGCTCTGAATTCAGATCATGTTCGCAAAGCGGTACATGCTGCATCGCGGGTACTCGTTGAGCCTATCGACTCCGATTGGAATGACTGGTTAGCCCTGTCCATGCGTGCCACGATCGGGGCGGCATGCCTGGATGCCATCCAGCAGGCCTGCCCTCAGATTGACCCCGACGGATTAGTCGTGGACATCGTGGTGAAACGTGACGATGGTGGAGAACCATCCGCCCCTGAAATCTGGATTTCCGAGGTCAACCCCGGAGGCAACGGCCTGATCGAGAGCGTAGCCGAATTGTTGACTAGTCGACCAGACAGTTTGTACCGGCACATCGAGGCTGCTCTTGGTCCGAGAGACTTCGAATGGACCAATGCTCAGTTGCGGCAAATGGTGCAATGGCTAGGTGGCTCCCAGCCCGACAACGATGTGATTCAGGCCGTGACCAATGTTCGCCAAGCCTCAAACTCCGCCGATGCTGCACAACACTTTTCAGCATTACGTGCGATGCTGGTCAGTCGTGGACAGTCCATCTTCCACGGGTACAGTGTGGCGCTAAGCATGCGTTTGTTGCGTCCCGACAGTCCCAGCGAGATAGATCGTTTGTTGGCCTCAATCCATGCGCGTTGGGATGAACTGGAGAACCTGCACGGGGTCGAGGTAGACGTACGGGTGCTTTGTGCCTTGTTCAGCGTGGACGATCAATTGGATCAAGCCTTTGAATACGCTGGACACCACCTGCCCTCAGAAAACCGACAAGCCTGGCGCTTTGGCGTGCTAATGGGCTTACTTTGGCCCCAGGGTCATGCCTTGCGTGCAGTTTCGATGCCCTGGTCAAATCGATTTTCATCATTCAACATCGACACGGAGCGTCTATTGTTGGCTCAATGGCTGACACCTAGACCAGATCCAATTGATCCAGCCCAATCGGACTGGGAAGAACAGGTTCGCGAACGTCTACTAAATTCTTCTCGTGCTGTCGTATCTGTTCCAGCAAGTCAAGCAGGTCAGTTACTGCCCAAAGTGGTTGCCGCGCTGGTATCGGAGCCGGTGCAATTTGAATACCTGAACGTATTTGCTCAACTCACTGAGGTCAAGCGAATGAATGACCGCATCGAATGGACCTTTTCGATTCCCGACGGTATATGACAAACGTACGCTACATCTTCAAATCAGCGACGACCGCCCCCAGTGCCGCCAGGGACGTTTTGGCCATGGTGCTAGCAGAAGAATTATTGCTTCCCAGCAAGACCGTCTATCTGGCAGCGCCGTGGGTGACCGATATTGTGATCTTTGACAACTCAACCGGTAGCTTCGAGGGTCTCAACCCCGAATGGAGTCGACGGGAGATCCGGTTGATTGAAGTATTGGTAGCCATCGCGGCCAACAACACACATCTAGACATAAGGGTTCGTCCAGACCCACACAACAAACCATTTGGGAAACGATTGTCATCTGCGCTTGCCGATATCGGACTGCAGGACTCCTGTGTTTGGTCAGAAATTCCTGATTTCCACACTAAAGGCCTGTTAACTGATCGCGTCTGGATCGGTGGGTCCATGAATTTCACCGAGCGCGGGATTGGTTTGAACGCTGAATCTCTGACCATCGATTTCAACCCACAGAAGGTTGCAAGCATTCGCTTGGAATTCGCTAACCATGGCACAAGTAACTAGACAAACCAACAGTCGAGAAGCAGAAACTGCCCAAGCCATACTTGAGCAGTTCTTTTCGACGGAGAACGTCTACGCCAGTCCACTGGCGGGTCAGGTTCCGCAAAACAAGCAGTCCGTACCGACCTCACTGGCACCAGCCATCATCAGGTACGCCAAGGGACAAAAGGATCGTCCACTTCTCTTGCCATTTGCCACGCAGCAAAATGAAAAAACTTACTGGTTGGCCTGCGCGCATGACGAACTGAGTGCGCGCAGTCTGCAAGATGAAATGGCCGCATTCATTGGACCGAGTTTTGGGGACTTTGAATTCGAAGGCGCCGTCTTGTCTGGTATGCAGGTCCAGATCAAATCAAAATTGATTCAATCAGGACTGCATGCTATTGGTTTTTTTGCTGCAACACCGAATTTTGAACCGCGTGTCATCGCCAGTTGGCAACGGTACTGGCAGTTGCTGGAACTACGGCCTGAGCGCCCCCGACAGGACTTGCGTACGTTCCATCAGTTGCGCGCGGGCTTTGATCGAGCTTTGGTGGCGCGCAACGAAAAAGATGCTCTCGCCGCCATGGCGGCTCTGCGCGATCAACACGGCCTAAGTGCTGAAAATCGAGCCTTCCTTGAAATCCGATTGCATGCAGCACTAGGTCGCTGGGACCGCATTCTGGCCCATCCTCAATGGGATGATCTGCTAAAGGTCCGCTTACCACCAGAGACCTACGGCGATATTTGGGATGCTTTGTATGAGACTTACCTGGCGCCGGTTGAGGTGCTTGGGGTAGCAGAAGACCTGATTCAAGCATTTGCGCAAAACGTGCGCATCATGGCGGCCTCCCTGCTAAAGGGACGCGGCCGCAGTCGGCGTCCAGCTGCATTGAAAGGTTTCCTGTTACACGAACTGTCGCTTGAGCAACCATCAGCTGAACTCTGTTCGAAACTCCTCCAGGAAATGGGTCCAGGCACTTTTGGCCCGGTCTCTGAGGCCATCGCCTCGATAGTTAGGCAGTTGCAACCCAAGTCAGGGCTGGAACAAGCGATCCACGAAATGGATTTGGAGCGTTACGAACAGGCTTTGGTTCTGTTGATGCCGTTACCAGATTCGATCGAAGTCCTGCAGGCCCAATTACGTTGCGCCAAAGAAATTGGCAATCCTAACCAAGCCAATGACGTCATATCGCGCGTCAATTCAGCCTCCGCCGAACTAGCGGAAAAAGTCCGCCAGGCAAGACCACGACTCATTGCAGATGTAGAGAAGCTTGCAGCTCAGCTGATTTCGGAATCGGCTTTACAGACTCCAAATACCGCGCTCTCGACAGTTACTGCAGATGACACGCTGGTCTATTGGCGAGAATTGGTCCGTTCACCCGAAGCCGACGACCTACTACGACAGCCCAGTTTTGTCCTAACGCTGACAACGACTATTGAGGATGTTGCTCTCGACTCGTCTCCACTGTTTGAGTCCCTGCTACCTATATGGTTCGATTGGTTGATCATTCGATGCCAACCATCCAGTGCCATGGTAGGGGTCTACCTTGGCTTCATCGAAGCCTTGCATGTTCGCGACCGTGCGGGTGAGAGCGAACGCGAGATGATCCGCTTAGCCACTCGTCATGCCCTTATTGCAGGACTGACACCGGTTGAATACAAGACTCTTGTCGACCGTTTGTCGAGTCTTCTCTCCGACCCCCCCTCTCCGCGCGAAATCAGTTGGGCACTGGATCTTTCAGATCTATTGCTTGTACAACCTTGTAGGGATGAAGAAATCCGTTTGCGATGGGTAACCCGAGTGTTACAGGCAGCTTTTAACGTGATATCCCGCCTGTCAGAGGCGGAGCGGTGCTTACTGGAATACCTTGCACGCGAGGCCAATTTCACTATCCCCACCAGGGTTGATCGAGATGATGAAACGACTCTTGACAATTGCTCAAGTATCGAAAATCGGATTTTTCTTTATAGCCTTGACACTCAAGCGATTCGGCGAGCAGCGCGCGTACTTGAAGCAATATTCCCAAAGGCGAAAATCGATTTCAACTCGGATGAAACTTGTACCACCAGGCTTAAGTCGGGCAGTCGCAATGCTGACTGGGTGGTGTTCGTCTCCGGGGTAGCCACTCACCAAGCCTTTTACTGCATAAAAGGCGGCATGCGCCCTGAGTCCACTCTTCTCCAAGTTGAAGGAACCGGGACAACGCGCATCGTAGAGCGGGTCATCCGGCAAAGTCAATCGGCGGGACTAGTGTCTTTGCATTAGTTCCAACGCAGCACACACCGGTCGCCGCTGACGCGGCGCTCGACCATCACTGCCGAGAGATTTGGAAACGTTGCCAGCATTTCATCGCGAATAAAAAGCGCCAAGTTCTCCAGCGTGGCTGGGCCCAGACCCTCTACTTCATCCAGGAATCTGTGATCGAGCATTGCCCGAACACGGTCGATTTCTCTGCGGAGCAGTGCAAGGTCAACGATCATGCCGCTATTAGGCTCAGGCGTACCAGACACGGTAACTTCGGCTTCATAGGTGTGCCCGTGAATACGAAGGCTTCCTTCTTTCTCATACGAGCGATGTAATGTATGTGCAGCCTCAAAAAAGAAGCGCTGACTCAGGTCAAAAACGTCTTTGGTGCTATTCATCTGATTTCCAATATCTTGTGTGTTTGTACAGATAGGCGCCACTCAGGATTGGCTTGACAGTACTGAATTGCCTTCAGTGTGTTCTGCTTCTGAAACAACCCATCCATCGGTTGCAGCAGGAAAAATTCGAAGCCACTTAGAGGGATGGTCTCTGGCAGCAAGCCTGGTTGGGGATAGACCAACTTGAGTTCATGACCGGATTTTTGAACCCATTCAGCGCCCGCTTTGGGACTCACGCATATCCAGTCAATTCCTTCAGGAGCTTTCAAAGTGCCGTTCGTTTCAACAGCGATCTCGAAATCAAATCCGTGAAGCGCCGCAATCAACTGTTCATCCACTTGCAGCAGAGGTTCACCCCCAGTCAGAACCACATATTTGTGTGCTTTACCCACGGGCCATTGCTGATTGATGACCTCAGCAAGTGACTGTGCATTGATGAATTTGTTGCCCAGAGTGCCATCTGTCCCCACGAAGTCCGTGTCGCAGAACTTACAGGTCGCCGCTTCACGATCTTCTTCACGACCAGTCCACAAATTACAACCGGCGAACCGGCAAAAGACAGCTGGCCGACCTGCACGTAATCCTTCACCCTGAAGCGTGTAAAAGATTTCCTTGACGCTGTAGGTCATGAATGCCCCTCCATGAACTTTTCGTACCCAATCCTGCGCAACTCACAGGAGGGGCAGGTATTGCAGCCATAGCCCCATGGATGTCGTTGTGTTCTATCGCCCATGTAGCAGGTGTGGGTCTCATCGCGGATCAACTCGGTAAGCTTCTGACCGCCTAGTTTTTCAGCAAGTGTCCAAGTAGCGGCTTTGTCAATCCACATCAAAGGTGTTTCAAGCACGATCCTGGTATCTAAGCCAAGGCTGATTGCAACTTGCAGGGCTTTGATCGTGTCATCTCGACAATCGGGATAGCCGGAGTAATCGGTTTCACACATCCCTGCCACGATCACTTTCAGATTCCTCCTGTATGCGATCGTCGCTGCGAACGTTAAGAACAGCAGGTTCCGTCCTGGGACAAACGTGTTGGGCAATCCTGAAGATTGCATTTCAATCGCTTTTTCCTGAGTCAAAGCTGTGTCGCTGATCTGCCCCAACAAACTGAGATCCAGCATGTGATCTTGGCCGAGTTTCTCAGCCCAGTGCGGAAATTCTTTCTTCAAATTGGAGGCAAATTGATCACGACATTTCAGTTCAATTGCATGGCGCTGTCCGTAGTTGAACCCGAGAGTCTCGACCCGAGAGTATTTTTCTAAGGCCCAAGCCAGACAAGTTGCTGAATCTTGCCCTCCCGAAAACAAGACCAATGCTGAGGAGTTGAATTGGTCCATTTCTTAGGATCTCCTTGCTTTGCGAAGTGCTTTTTTGGTCACTTTGACCAAGTATTTGGACAACAGGTAAACGTCAGTGGGCGTGTTCTGAATGCCGTTCCAGGGACGAGAGTCGTAATCCTCAAGTTCCCAGGTACCACTGGTCCAGGCTGTGTAAGGCTTGATCAACGCCAGACCGGTTGCAAATTCATCCTCAGTGGTAGCGCCGTGCGAGCTGTACAACACCTCCATGACGTAGCCCAAAGCCACCAGACCTGCTCCATGCTTGAGTCGGGATGTTCGAGGAACCATGCCAACCCATTCTGGTTTGAATACGCGTTTGACCGCTCCAAAAAAATTGTTGACTAGTTGATAGGCTTTTTCTTCGAAGTTGTCCTCTTTGATCATTTCTCTGAGGGCTCCATCCGAAGCTGAGTTCATGATGAACTTCTGCATGGCGGTGTCGCTCAACACGCCCGCAGGATTGGTGTGCTGGCGAATTTCACCCCAAAGGTGAGAATCAGGGGTGAAGTTCAATTTATCGACCATCTTGGCTGCAAAGGAACGAACGGTGAAACGCTCAGGCAGTCCATCGACTGTCGGCAGCAATTCATAGATCAAAGTCTTTGGCAGTGGCCGTGTGTTGTTGATGAGGATGAATTGTTGCCGCAACTCGTTGTAGTCTTTACAGACCAAGGCAGAGACGAAAACTTGAAAATCGGGTTTCTCGATGCCAGAAAGTGCCGTCAGTCGTTGTTGACCATCAACGACAAAGCCAGGCTTCTTGTCTGTAGAGTCAATTCTGACCTCAACAATTCCATCACCAAGGTCCCTGAGTTTGACTCCATCGATGAATGCAATGATTACCGCGTTCGGCAACAAGGCATCGTCGCGACTGAGATAGTCACGAATTTCCTTGATGTGCGTGGAAATTTGATGACGCTGAAATCCCTTGAGTTGTCCGTCTTCCCCTCGACCTACTCGTTCGATTTCAGAAAAATTCAGTATGTCCCTTGGGTGTGCCGCGAATGAAAATACATCGTGATCATCGGTTTGATGCGCACGGACTGCTTTGAATGTGTATGTAGACATCTTTATTGACCCAATGTTTTGTGCAGGTGTTGGTGATAGACATGCAGGTTGTGAAACCCTCTGCGCTTGTTGCGATTGCTGGAGCGAAAAATGATGACTTCCACGCCTACCTTTTGGCAGATGTCACAGGCGCATTGTTTCCATGGCATGTCTTTGATGGTGCGAGAGACAAGCAACTCCGTTTTCTTGAGTTCTTTCTCTTGCATCTCATGGTCCATCCCCTCCCCTCGCAGTAAGAACTGGTGGTAATCCATGACAGCATTCAGAGCGACTTCCCCAGAAGCCTTTCCTGCATCCAAACCTCGCACCGTCTCAAGTGCTATTTTTTCCTTCTTCATCAAGACATCTGGGTTAAACATCCCCTTCTTGATGCCACGCACCAGTCTTGTGTTTTCTATCGATTGCGGGATACGGATGGCGGCGTAGTAGTCAATGCCCCCGCCTTTTTTAGGCAAGAAGTAGTTCGACTTTTGATCTTTGAATGCCCGGATCAACGGCGAAGTTGAATCAAAACTGGTGATTCCATAGTCTAGAAATTGATGGATGTGGTCAGCTTTGGCGAACCCCAGTAGGTGAATACTGGTCTCCGTATTGATGGCCGCTCGCAACTGTTTCAAAACTTCATGAATGGCATCGACTTTCAGGGGTACCAAGCCTCCGATGGCCAAGTACTTGTACCCCATTTTTTCTAATTTTTTTGCTGATTCCGCCATGCTCTTTGGCGACCATCCCTGAACTGCCCCCATGGGCTCAAATGGAAAATCTTCATCCTTCACCAACTTCAAAAAGTTCTGTGCGTTTTGAAGGGTGATGTTGTATCGCTTCAGGGTGGATTCGGAGACCTCTGTCGCCGGTGGATTAGAGAGATCGCAGTCAAAAATGATGTGATCCGGTGACACACCATGGGTGAAACCAGCCTCAACATAAAACTCGATGACTTCTTCGGGTTTGTACGCGGGGTATTCATGCTCTACATATGCGAATGCACCGCAATCGCCCATCAACATGGACCGCGCGAACTTGGGACCACCATAGCGCAAGAACTTTCGCGCACCATCCCTTAAAAAACGCTGTTCTTCTGCTGTGCTGTACCTGACTTTAGAGGTAGCCACACCGTCGGCTTGCCTGATGGCACTCATCGAGACAAGTAACCCGTCATAGGGCGCAGGACTCATCATTTCATGGGCATACATATCATCCCAGTAGCGCTTGCGCCCGGGTGCGTTCCTGTCCTCCAGGAAGTTGTATTCAGGATCGACATAGTCCTGAGTGTCAGAGTAAAGAAATTTCATTTATTCGAATTTGAATAGGTCCGAATCAGAACATCCTGGAGTTTTTTGATGTCCTTCGGGGTGTTCTGAATTTCATTCCAGGGCGTTGCGATCAGTTCCCAGGTGCCAGAAGTCCAGTGGCACGCGGGGGCAATCCGCTCCAACTCACGTTTGATGGATTTGTAGTCTTCATCGACGCCAGACAGCCTGGCGTAGATTCTGTCCATGAGAACTCCCATCGCCAGAATGCCAGTGGAGTGCATCAAACGGCTTCTCTTGGGATCTTTGCCCCAGGCATCAGGAAAGACATCGCGTACCGCCGCCCAGTAGGTACACAGTACTCGGTACATGCCCTCAAGGTCGACTCCCTCTTTCCCATTTGCTGATCTGAATTGTGAAAGTGCACCGAGGGGGTTGTTGATGCTATTTCGAATCATTGTGATCACCGCCGTATCGGTTATCACTGCTGAGTTGTTGCTTTTTTCATCCGACACCCTCTTTATCAATTTATACAAGGGCGATGACTTGTCCTGGTTCAGCAGATTGCAGAGCTCGGAGGGTATCTTTCGGGAACTCAGATCCTTTGGCAGGATCATCCCACTGGTTTCTGGCAACAGTTCATTGATCAATCTGACCGGCAATGGTTTTGCTTTATTGACCAATATGAATTGCTCTCGTTGCACTTCAATACTATTGGACACAAATCCAATCACTGGCACAGGTATGTTCTTGTTCTTAGCCTGCGACAAAGCCAGTGATCGTTGTTGCCCGTCCACGATCCATGCCACTCGACTTCCCTCGGTGTGAATTGGGATGGTCAATGTTCCGGATTCGGCGATGCTTTCATCACCAGATGGTTTCGTCCCTCTGGAAGCTTTGAAAATGACTTCAGGCGACATCGCCAAGATGATGGCATTGGGAAACAGAACGTTCCCATGGTTGAGGTAGTCAACGATTCCTTTGACATGGTTCTTGATCTCGGTTCGCTGAAAACCTTTCAAATTTTCTGCATCCGATCTTTCAATCCGACTTATGTCAGACACCCGAACGATGTCACTTCCTTTGACAAAAAATGCATAAACGGTCAAGCCATCGCCTTGCTGGGTACGCAAGGCACGGATGACAATTTCAGTTTGTGCAGCGTTGGTTTTCATGGATGCACTCCATTTCGCGTGATGTCTTGCTTCACCTGGTTCCACAGGGCCCCGAATCGTTTTTGTTCACAGGCAACGAGAGCTACATCCCTCAAAAATCTGTGAAGAGAATTTCTCTTGCCGAGATAGGTCTGCCAGTTTTTTTGGATGAGTTGTTTAATCTGATGGTCATCCAACTTTGCTCTGGCGGGGAGTGTCGGTTTCGAATGCTTTTCTAAAAATTCGTGAACCTCTTTTTGAATTGCCCTTATCGATAGTCTTTGAAAATCAATCTCATTGACGAGATGCTTCAATGCTCTCTGAGGGAAGTCGTTCCTGGTGCCTCTGTATTCATTTGCACCATCCAAGCGCTCGTCATAAGGCAGACATCTTGGGCGCAAGTCTGGGTGTATTTTTTGCTGCCCGGCGAAAGAGGTGATGATGAAAATTTTTTCCCTCTGGTGTTCGGTCAACATCAGCAACTCTGCCGAAATCATCTCCAAATAAGTGGAAGGCAGTGCCAGAATCACTCCCTGTGACTTCTTGGTTAACTGCACTATGGGATAGGGCTTTCCTAATTTGTTGTTAAGACTCGCCCACCAGTCTGCCGGAGATTTATTTTTTTCTTCTAGCCAACTCGCAATCGATCCGACTCCCTCAGAGACAGTCAAGTTGTAGTACGGAATTTCGTGTTGCGCATGGACCAGGCCAAGGCCGGCGGAGATGACATGGAGGTCTGCTCCCAACCTCTGACTAGCGGCAACTGCTTCTGTAAAAGTTCGACCCCCATAGGTTTCGACAACCGTCTTGAGATCTGATGCTTTCCCTAGCTTTTGCACCCAAGCACCGCACAACTCATCCAAGGATCGATAGCCCATAGCCGGCGCAATCGGCTTGCCAGTGCGGCGCTTCGTGCTACTACAGTTGGTGACAACTTGCCAAGTCTGTGGATTGGACTTGTGATGGGACATTGTGGTTGCAGTTACTTGGTTTTCGGTCAAGTTTTTTTCAGAATAACTGCATCATACATCCAAAATCTTCCCTAGAAAACTGCAAAGAACCTTGTTGTCAATCCCTTACAATTGAAGCCACAATCGGTCAACTCGCCTCCGCGGTTTCCATATGAACTCACTCGCTTTGAACCAACCCGCACTCGCTTCGCCTGAAGCTATCAGTGCAGCTGCCGACAGTTTTTGGCAGATTGCCGACGCCCTCCACCTCTCGCTGCGAGCGATCTCCGAACAACTAGGCGTCACCACGGTGGAAGCCTATGCATTGATCACTGAGGAGTACGGGTTGCGAACCAGGCTCGGGATTCTGCGTGGTGACGCGGCGAACCGGGTTGTCGCGGGTATCGGGATCAGCCAGCAGGATTTCCTAGCTCTCTTGTCCTCTGCAGCAACCTTCATACGCCATTCCAGGTCGGTCGATCAGATTGCATCGGTAGTGAACACAGTCTCTGTCCTGTGTGTATCCATTTTCCCGGGCAAGCGCAGTACAGTGAATTTTCTACTCGACCAACTCAAGGCTGAGCTTTCCAGTTGAAGTCAAACTACCTAGATGGCGGAAAAGTGCTGCTCAATGACCTAAGAACAGACTGCCGCCAATCTCTTGGCGCCAGTTCTCGAAACTGATAAGATCAGTTTGTCGGCATCCACCGACCGCCCGATTTAGGAACTTGCGGGGGCGTTAATTCCGCTAAACGTCCCCAGCACTCCTGGCCTCGCGTGCATCATGGGCGTTACCCGATTTGCTTGCGAGGCGCAGGAGTTTTTTTATGGTGGACTTGTATCGAGGTCTGCGTTGCCGACCTGGCGATCTGGCCGTCATCGTTCAGGATGAGGCGCCCTGTCGGGCGAACATCGGCCAAATTGTCCGGGTGCTCTGCGAGTACACCGAATTCCCCGAGTCTCTGGGCTGCTACTGGCTGGTGCAACCGCTATCAACCCAGCCTTCACCCGTCTTGCTGGGTACGCCCGGATCGGGGGGGGATTTCAAGCTGATCCACGACAACGCCCCGCGGGCCCATTACGACGGTTGGTTGCGTCCACTGATGGAGACACCCGAACGAGAAGAGTTCTTGGAAGCCGAGGATCTACACAGCGAATGGCAAGATCCCAGCCATCTTCGAGTGACATGAACCAGGTTATCCGCAGGCTCACGCCCTGAGCCTGCAGTACCGCAACATCAACCTGTGTGCGGTTAGCGCACGTCGCCGATTTATGACCACTTGCAGTGGCGACTCACAAATTACTGCTAAAGCGTCGCCCTCGCGCTTTCCGCCCCCGCGAGTTCTGGCGATGCCGGAACTGCAAGGGGCCCAAGGAACGCACATGAACCACAAAACCACCCTGCTCCAGACGGACGACTTCCGGCTCTATGCACAACTAAGTCCGGTGAGATCGCCCGACGGGGGCCTGGCCTTGACCATCACCAGCACGCGCTTGGCGTCACGCAACCCTCAGGAAGAACAGGTCCGCTTTTTTGCCTGCCTTGAGCCGCAAGGCCTGCAGGCCTTGGCCGACTTGATCGCCCAGGGCCTGAATCAAGCCAAGGGAGTGCAAGCATGAGCCAGCACAGCCGATACATCGACCTGAACTACCGGCCCCACAGTTACTTCTGGGCGCGTGAATACGGCATCCCACTGCTCTCCGACATCAAGGGGGCTGAACGGCGCAAGCTATACGAACGCGCACTCGAAGCCGACCTGACCGAATTGGTGGATGCCGAACTGCTTCAGCACGCACTTCCCAACGAGCAGCGCGAGGCTCAGGGCCGCATCCACCCCGTCTTCATGGGCGGCGAATACCTGCCCAACCGACGGCAAGGCGAGGTAGAGATTGCCCGCATCACCATCGCTTCGACCACCCAGGACGTCACCTGCATCTACGCCCGGCCGGTGGGGCGACGAATCCACTACCGAGTGGTGGACGAATACAGCGGCGACACCCTAGAAGGCCGCGGCTACCGAACCAGCCTCAAGCCCTTGACCCTGGGCCAGTTGAGCGATTTCTTTCTCAAAAGTTGGGACCTGATCACCTGCCTGGATGTGAACTTTGAATACGACGGCTATCCGCGCGAGGAGGTCCACGGCTTCATCATCGACGCCTCCAGCAGTTTCTACGCCGATTTCGGCGAACTCATCCATACCCGCATCGGCGAGTGGCTCGACCGCGTGGTCCTGCCCGAAGAACTCGCGGACGAGGACAATTCTGATGAAAAATGAGCCCACAAAGAAAGGCCACCCCATGTTGACCGACCGCATCGCCCAAGCGCTGGCCCTGGCCGTGGAGGCCCACGACGGTCAGAAACGCAAAGGCACCGCCATACCCTACATCGCCCACCCCATGGCCGTCGCCTCGATCGCGCTGGAACACGGAGCTGACGAAGAACAGGCCATGGCCGCACTGCTGCATGACGCTGTCGAAGACGGCGGCGCCCACTACGCCCAGCGTATCCGCGCAGCCTTTGGCGACCGGGTGGCCGACATCGTGCAGGGCTGTACCGATGGCGTGCCCGATGCCTCTGGCATCAAGGAAAAATGGAAACCACGAAAGGAACGCTACATTGCACATTTGCAACACGCCAGCGACGATGTGCTGCTCGTGTCGGGTTCCGACAAGCTGCACAACGCCCGCGCGATCGTGGAAGACCTGCTGACCATTGGCCCAGCAGTGTTCGACCGTTTCTCTGCCTCCAAGGCCCAGACCCTTTGGTACTACGAGACCTTGGCAGGCGTCTTCACGCGGCGCGGCACCCCGGTCGCCAAGGCCCTGAACGACACGGTGCGGCGGATGCAGGAACTGGCGACGTGATTCCAAAGGAACTGCTCCAGGCGTTTGTAGAAACCCACTACCTCGTTTGCCACCAACCGCCATTCAGCCTGCACATCGGACAAAAGAGCGCGGCACTAGATGAGCTGCTGAACGCCACCGGGCATGCCTGTGCCGCTTTTATCACGGCCTGGAATCCGATGGCGCAGGCTTTGTCCGTGGAGGAAAACCGGATGCGACAGATCCGGCTAGAAGACAAGCTATCCAGTCGCGGCTTGAAATTCATCCGTGGCGTCGGACAGCACCCCTCAAATGGCTGGCCTGCCGAGGACAGCGTTCTTGTACTGGGGCTTGAAGCTGAGTCCGCGCGCTCCCTGTGCAGCCAATTTGGCCAATTGGCCTGCGTCTTCTATCAAGCCTGGGGGATGGCAAAAATCATGATCACCGATTGCAGTCAGGCCCCCCCCACGTCTCACAGCCACTGATCCAGCAAACCACCCACATAGTCCTTTCCCAAGTCATGCCCCCGCTGCGGCACCACCGTTACCGGGATGCCGGTCAGTCTTCCAAAGACCTGCACGTCGGCCGGAATGCTTTGCCAGTCCTCCGCCCCGACATGAATCTCGCAATGGGATGGCGCATGGAACTGGCCGGTTTCGGCCAATTCCCTCAGGCGGCGGGGCCTCGGTGGAGAAAAAGTGGCGCCCGTGTCCTCGCTGGAAAATTCACCCACGATCGGGGACAACAAGAGCACCCGGCCGACATAGGCCGGCATTTGGGTCTGTGCATGCAGGAAAAGGTACGCGCCAAAAGAGTTGCACACCACCCGCGCCTGCTCATGCCAGAAGTGACTTCGCAGGTCGTCCAGGATGATCTTCACCTGCTCATCAAAGGCCAGTGACCGAAATTCGCCGCGTGTCTCGCGCCCGGTGATATTGAAGCCCCGATCCATGAGTCCCTGGCCCAAGCCCGTACCCAACTGGCCTCCTGCACCGGGAAGGTAATAAACGGTCGAACCTGGCATGCATCTATTGTGACTTTGACACGCCTGTTTTTGCGTGGTTTTATATGACAGTTGCTTTTTGACAGTTTAACTGTATGATGAATCCCATGGACACCACATTCACCCTGGATCAACTCAGCGCTTTGACCGATCTGTCTCTGCGCACGATCCGCTACTACATCCAACTAGGACTGGTCGATCGGCATGAAGGTGACCGAAAGCATGCGCGTTACACGCAACGGCATCTCGATCAGTTGCTGCAGGTGCGAGCCATGGCCGATCAGGGCATCCCCCTCGAACGCATCAAGCACGAGATCCACGGCACCACTCCGCCCCCGCCACCGCCCAGGTCCGCGGGTGACATTTCCGTCATCAGCAAGGTGTACGTTGCCCCCGGTGTGGAACTGCACCTGGAACCGCAGGCGGCGGGACTGTCGCCAGAAAAACTCCGCCTATTTGTCCGTACCGTCTTATCCAACTGGGAAGAAATCCATGCAAGCGAATGAGCAACAAATCGGTCTGCGTTCTGACGACATGGACGCCCACATCGGCCTGGTATCGGCTCATGTGAATGGGCGCCTTAGCGGCCTGGTGGCCCAGATCCGGGAGCGTCAGGTTTATAAGAACTGGTCCGAGACCAACATCGAGTGCGTCTACACCTTCCCACTGGCCTGGCAGAGCGTGCTGCTGGGCATGAGCGTCGAACTCAATGGCAAGCGCCTCACAGGCATGGTCAAGCCAAAGAAGAGCGCCGAAGCTGAATACGAACAAGCCATCGACAGCGGCGATCTGCCGGTCATGCTGGAGCGTGCCGGCAAAGACCTCTACACCGCCAACATCGGCAACATCCTGCCCGGCGACGAGGTGGTCATCGAGCTGGACTACGCCCAGACCCTGAGGGCCGAGGACGGCTCAGTCCGCTTCAGCCTGCCCACCACCATCGCCCCGCGCTACGGCGAAGCCGAAAATGCGGGCCTGCGCCCGCACCAGCAAACCCTGGCCGATCCGCAGGCCGAGCAACGGTTGTTCCTGAACCTGGAGTTGTCCGAGAGCCTGAGCACCGGGACGGTCTACAGCCCCACCCATGAAATCCAGACCAGCCGGCAAGACGAGCGCTGCAGCGTACGGCTGGCAGGTGCGGCCTGGCTGGACCGGGACTTCGTACTGGTGATCGACCGCATCGGCAGTATGGACTTTGCTGTGGCGGCCAAAGACCCGATCCATCCCGGTGAGGCCACCTTGCTGACCGGCAGCGTCTTGCGCCCCCACAAAACT
>JACCED010329782.1_pt1 | contig 28354 bp, 28 predicted proteins | sample 7455021 | NCBI WGS metagenome assembly JACCED01 (sample SAMN15323456, study PRJNA562643) | freshwater metagenome | isolation source: river surface water | place: USA:Blue River Watershed | collected 2017-08-19 | reverse complement strand
CTGCCAACAAATTGCCCAAAATCAAGGGCCAAGTTACGGGGGTTGTCATGCGAGAAGTTTAGAGGTGAATTTCCTAAAAAACTTAGGAAAACCAAAGGGAATCGGGGGCTTGGGGCTGCGGTCTCAAGTTAGAATTGAGTCATGTCTGCGACTTCTTTTCCTGCGTCTGGCGCAGTAATTAATAGACCCAATGCCACATCTGTGGGGACCATTGTTTGGCTCGGCAGCGAGGTTATGTTCTTCGCAGGCCTGTTTGCCATGTACTTCTCTCTCAGGGCTGGTGCACCAACGATTTGGGCCAATGACACGCAGATTTTGAACGTTCCGTTTGCTCTGGTTAACACCCTGATTCTGGTTGCCAGCTCGTTCACTGCTCAGTTTGGTGTTTTTGCCGCGGAGCGCATGCAGCCAAGACGGACCGGCCTCTCCCCTGCCAAGTGGGGAATGATCGAGTGGTTCTTCCTCACCTATGTCATGGGAGCCATTTTCGTGGCCGGTCAGGTTTGGGAATATGCCATGTTGGTCTCGGAGGGAGTGTCGCTCAGCTCAAATTCATACGGCTCTGCGTTTTACATCACTACCGGTTTCCACGCTCTTCACGTAACCGGCGGCCTGCTCGCCTTCTTGATGGTGATCGGAAGAGCTTATGCAGCAAAGAACTTTGGACACAAAGAGGCAACTAGCGCCATCGTTGTCTCTTACTACTGGCACTTTGTCGACGTGGTGTGGATTGGCCTGTTCCTGGTCGTCTACATCTTGAAATAAAAAAATGGAGAACCGATTGCAATCAGATAAGCCGATGCGCCGCCGCCCTTGGGCTGCAGCTTTCGTGATTTTTCTAGGACTTGTGCTCTCTGGTGGTGGCTACGCGGCCGCAACCAACACGGTGCAGTCTGAAATGGGAACTGCGGAGCAAGTCGAAGAGGGTCGCAAACTCTTCTTGGCTAACTGCGCCAGCTGCCATGGCACAAATGCCGAAGGTGCAATTGGTGGGCCAAGCCTGATTGGTGTCGGTGCCGCATCTGTTGACTTCCAAGTTGGAACCGGCCGCATGCCAGGTCAAGCCTCTGGGCCTCAGCTATACAAAAAGCCGGTTCAGTTCACCGAGGAACAGATTGCTGCGATGGCAGCCTATGTCGCATCCTTGGCTCCTGGACCCGCAATCCCAGATGAGGAATACCTTCGCACTGATGGAAACGTTGAGCACGGTGGCGAACTATTCAGAATTAACTGCGCAATGTGCCACAACGCAGTTGGCGCCGGTGGTGCGCTGACTCAAGGAAAGTTTGCTCCTGCTCTTGAGGGCGTTAGCGAAAAACACATCTACGAGGCTATGGTCACCGGACCTCAAAACATGCCAGTGTTCAACGATGCGAATCTAACTCCAGAAGATAAGAAAGACATCATCAGCTACCTGAAGTACGTGGAAGAAAATGACTCCGTTGGTGGTTATGAGCTCGCATCAATCGGTCCTGTTGCCGAGGGTCTGTTCATCTGGATCTTTGGTTTGGGATTCATCATTGCAATTACCGTTTGGCTTGGCGCCAAGTCCAACTAGGCATTCAAGGAGAAAAAGTGAGTGAACTAGAGAAGTCTTACGACAAGGGACTAGCTGTCCAGCAAACCAAACCAATTCGCGATCCTGGAATTGAACCGCACCGCGTTCGCATGACCGATAAGAGCGAGCGCCACGCTCGCAACGCCGAGATTCAGGTGGCAGCACTCTTCGGGCTTTCAATTGTTGGAGGCGTACTAGCCATCTGGGCCTACTTCGCATTCCCGCTCGGAGACGATTTGGGAGCAACCAGGAACAACGCACTGTGGATGGGTCTGGGTATGGCACTGAGTTTGCTCGGAATTGGTTTTGGTGCAGTGCACTGGGCCAAGACCTTGATGCCAGACAATGAAGTTTCGGAAGAGCGCCACCAGGCTCGCTCCCCCGAGGATGTTCGCGCCCAGGCGATCGAGGTAATCAAACTGGCAGACGCGGAGTCTGGTTTCACTCGAAGAAAGTTGATTCGCAGATCGCTTTACGGCGCACTTGCAATCTTCCCGCTTCCAGCGCTGGTAATTTTTGGAGACCTGGGACCTCAGGTTGGTGACACCCTCAAGCACACAATGTGGAAAAAGGGAACTCGTCTGACCAAGGACCCAACTGGTATTCCAATCAAGGCTTCGGATGTCACCGTGGGATCTGTGTTCCACGTGATTCCTGAGGGACTCAATGAGTCAGAACACAAACTGGAGGAAAAGGCCAAGGCTGCTGTTCTTTTAGTTCGCGTGAACCCTGGCGAACTAAATGAAGATCCTGCCAAGGCTGGCTGGAGTTACGACGGAATCGTTGCGTACTCCAAGATTTGTACCCACGTGGGCTGCCCAGTGGCTCTGTATGAGCAGCACACACACCACTTGCTATGTCCTTGCCACCAGTCAACATTTGACTTGGCAAATCACTGCAAGGTGATCTTCGGGCCAGCATCACGCCCGCTTCCTCAGCTACCTATTGCGGTAGATGCTGAAGGATACCTAATCGCGCAGAGCGATTTCCTAGAGCCAGTTGGACCATCATTTTGGGATATGAAATCATGAGCAACGCAACCGAAACTAAAAAGGGCGGCTTTCTAGCCGGAACTGCTAACTACCTCGACGAGCGCGTAAGCATTGGCGCAGTGGTGAAGAATTTTGGTCGCAAAATCTTCCCAGACCACTGGTCATTCATGCTCGGTGAAGTCGCGCTCTATTCATTTGTGATCCTGCTCATTTCAGGCACCTTCCTAACATTTTTCTTCCAGCCTTCAATGGCTGAGGTTCACTACGAGGGAAGCTACGCACCACTAAAGGGTGCTGAGATGTCAATCGCTTACGCCTCCAGCTTGGATATTTCATTCGACATCCGCGGTGGTCTTTTGATGCGTCAGGTGCACCACTGGTCCGCACTTTTGTTTGTCGCCGCTTCCGGATTGCACATGATGAGAATCTTCTTCACTGGAGCATTCCGCAAGCCACGTGAACTGAACTGGGTTGTTGGATTCTTGCTATTCATCTTGGGAATGGCTGGTGGCTTCACTGGATACTCACTCCCAGATGACCTACTTTCCGGAAACGGTCTTCGAATCATCGATGGCATGATCAAGGCAATCCCCGCAATTGGTCCAGCGATTTCATCGGGACTATTCGGTGGCGAATTCCCTGGCACCGAAATTGTTGCCAGACTTTACAGCCTTCACATCATGATCATCCCTGCCTTGATTCTGGTCTTAGTCGCGCTGCACTTGATGATGGTCGTGATTCACAAGCACACTCACTACTCTGGCCCCGGTCGCCGTGATGACAATGTCGTTGGCTACCCACTGATGCCGGTATACGTGGCGAAGGCTGGTGGATTCTTCTTCTTGGTCTTCGGTGTGATTATGGCGATCTCCGCCACCTTCACAATTAACCCAATCTGGAACTATGGTCCCTACGACCCATCCCCGGTTTCCGCTGGTACTCAGCCTGACTGGTACATCGGATGGTTGGATGGTGCTTTGCGTTTGGCTCCTACCGGTTGGGACGTTGAACTGTTCGGACACGTTTACCCAATGGGCGTTCTAACTCCGCTTGTTGTATCACTTGTATTCCTAGCAATCGTTGCCGTTTACCCATTCGTCGAGAACTGGGTTACCGGAGACAAGCGCGAGCACCACGTTCTTGACCGCCCAAGAAACAACCCAACCAGAACCGCTATCGGTGCTGCCGGAATGACTTTCTATGCCGTTCTCTGGGCTGGTGCATCAACCGACTTGATTGCGACCCAGTTCCAAATGTCGCTGAATGCAGTTCTGACATCAATGCAGATTCTGCTGATTGTCGGTCCGTTCGTTGCATACTTCATCACCAAGCGAACCTGTCTATCGCTCCAGCGTAAAGACAGAGAAATAGTGCTTCACGGTCGAGAGACCGGTCGCGTGGTGCGCTTGCCTCACGGTGAGTACATTGAGGTTCACGAACCGCTAGACAAGTACGAACTCTGGAAGTTAGTTGACTTCGAAGAGTTCAAGCCAATGCTCGCTCGTCCAAATGCCCAAGGCAAGATCACACTGGCTTCGAGAGTCCGTGCGGCACTGTCTTCTATGTACTTCGAAGACCGAATTGCTCCGGTTTCAAAGGCAGAGTACGAGCTAGCTCACGCTGACCACCACGAACCAATTGCGGAAGTAAAGCCAGTCAAAAAGGCTAAGGCGCTGACTGCGAAGAAGAAGTAATTAGCAATAGTGAAAAGCCCCTCTTTGGAGGGGCTTTTTCATATTAACTCTAAGACGAGCCAGATAGATACCAAGACGATCAGGACTCCCCCAATGATTGCGATCGCCCGCATTCGAGATGGTTTAGTCAGAATCCATTCACGAAATGTTGCAGCTCCGAGTACCCAGATACTGTCCCCTATCACTCCCAGCACTTCGAAGATAAGACCCAATAGTAGAAATTGAATTAGGAAGCTGCCGGATGGATTGATGAACTGAGGAAGTATCGCGGTGAAAAAGACTGCAACTTTTGGATTGGTGATGCCGACCACAAAGCCCTCAGCAAAAACTTTGCCTAGAGATTTCCCTGCTCCCTCAAATTGCTGAGACTCATCCGCAGCTCTTTTTGAATTGATGATGGCTTTCAGCCCCAAGTAGGCAAGGTAAGCAACTCCGAGCCATTGGATGATGCTGAGCAGGCCAGGAAAAGCTTGAATTAGTGCGTTCAATCCGAATGCTGAAACCAGAATCCAAACACTCGTTCCGGCGGCGTTCGCAATTACGGTCACAAGTCCAACAGCACGCCCTAGCGAGAGTGTTCTGCCAACGGCAAACACCACACTGGGTCCTGGAACGGCAATGATCACAATTGCGGTCAGCAGAAAGGCTATAAAGCTTTCGGTGGTTGGCACTCGTAGAGCTTAGTTAAAAAAATAGAGCCACCGACTAAACGGTGACTCTAGATTTGTGGAGATGGGGGGAATTGAACCCCCGTCCATTGCAAAGATCGTGGCACTTCTACGGGTGTAGTTCTCTAAACGTTCTACTCGGCCCCAGAATTTGTCGAGAACAACGACTCTGACAGGCCCAGTCAAAGTGAAAAGTCCCGACTCAGCCTTTGACGCACTGAATCAGCAAGATCTCTAAATGACGCCTGGGTCTAAGTCGAAATCAAACTTAGTCAGACGGACTTCGGGGCTAGCTTAAGCAGCTAGGGCGAAGTCGGCGCGCTTTGTATTGGCACCTATAGTTTTGAACAGATCGTTTACGAGATAACTGCTCATCCTCGACCCGCTTCTTCCACTCAGCACTGCAGTGTCGAAACCGATCATCCCCATGTTTAGTTGCTTAGTATCCGGCCCGGTTTTTGCCGAGCACATAAGGATAACAAGTTACTCGGGGAATTCATTACGCCCATATGGCAACTCACAGCCAGATAGCAGGTTAGAGTTCGGCCAGAAGCTGTTCTGTGTTTAGAACCCTGGCAAACTCTCCGTTGAGGTTTGTCGCGGTCATTTTCATTACTTCTGAACCGGAAATCCGCTCTCCGGAAGGGCTCACGGCATCGAATGCATCGGTGGCATCCAGCACGAAGTCCACCTCATAACCCAAATTTCCAGCCATTCTGGCGGTAGTTTCGCAGCAAAAGTTTGTGGTTATGCCGCAAATTATGAGCCTTCGATAGCCTCTGTCGGTCAGCCAATGCTGCAGGTCCGGTGAGCCATAAAAGGCTGAATTCACAGATTTCTGAATCACGACCTCCCGAACCCCGTCAAGGAAGGGCTCGAGCTGATTGCCTTTGTTGCCCGAATGCAGAGGAGAGTTCGGGTTCTTGGAATTGTGTTTGACAACTGCAATCGGAAGCCCTTTGGAGCGAAATGCGCTTACCAGGGTCTCAATATTTGAAAGGGCCTTGGGGTTTGCGGAACTCCCCCAATAATCTGCTTCTCGAAAGCCCTGCTGGGCATCGATTACCAGTAGTAGAGGCTTTGGCAATTAGCTAGTGAGCGTGAGCGCCGCGGCTGTACTCGAATACGAAACCAACCACCGCAACCAATGCGAATGGTAGGGCAACGAAGAACAGCCACCAGCCAACGGCCAGCGCAGCAAATGCCACAGCGGAGGATGCACCAATAAAGAATGGCCACCAACTCCATGGGCTGTAGAAACCGACCTCGCCGGATTCGTCAGCAATTTCGCCATCCAAGTTATCCTCTGGCAAAACTCCTGCCCGACGGTTTGCGTTATTCAGGTAGAAAGCTACGAAGACAGACAGAATCACCAACATGGTCATTGCGGCGGTGCCGATAACTTCCATCTGGCCCCACTCGAGAGTGGACCAGATTCCATAGGCGATTGCGGCGAGCGTGAAGTACGCTGCCATCACGATGAGGATCCAAATGTTGGACTTCATTTAGCGAACACGTCCTTCCTGAACATAGGCTGCCTTTGCTTCTGGAGCCGCATACTCTGGGTGATTCATGTCGAATGCCGGAGACTCGGAACGAATCCTTGGGATTTGGTGGAAATTGTGACGTGGGAATGGTGACTCAGTTGCCCACTCAAGCGAGCGTCCGTAACCCCATGGATCCTTTAGTTCAACCTTTGTTCCATAGCGATAGGTAATCCAGACGTTCCATAGGAATGGAATTGTGGAGATCGCTAGCAACACTGCACCAATTGTGGAGATGATGTTCATCTCAGTGAAGCCATCTTCAGGTAGGTAGGTTGCGTAACGGCGTGGCATGCCCATTACACCTAGCCAGTGCTGAATCAAGAAAGTGGTGTGGAAGCCAACAAACAGAATCCAGAAGTGAATCTGTCCCAGTCTTTCATTCAACATCTTTCCAGTGAACTTTGGCCACCAGAAATAGAATCCGGCAAACATTGCGAACACGACGGTTCCGAATACGACGTAGTGGAAGTGAGCAACTACGAAGTAACTGTCCGAAAGGTGGAAGTCCAAAGCTGGGCTAGCCAGGATTACACCGGTCAATCCACCGAACACGAAGCTAACCAAGAATCCCAGGGCGAAAACCATAGGCGTCTCGAATGTGACCGAACCTCGCCACATGGTTCCAATCCAGTTGAAGATTTTCACACCGGTCGGAACGGCAATCAGCATCGTGGTGAATGCGAAGAATGGCAGTAGTACCTGGCCAGTCACGTACATGTGGTGAGCCCACACCGTCATGGACAGAGCCGCAATTGCGATGGTTGCGTAAACCAAAGTCTTGTATCCGAAGACTGGCTTGCGGCTGAATACCGGGAAAATCTCAGAAACAATTCCGAAGAACGGCAAAGCCAAGATGTAAACCTCTGGGTGACCAAAGAACCAGAACAGGTGCTGCCAAAGCATGGCGCCACCGTTCTCGACATCGAAAATATGTGCCCCGAACTTTCGGTCTGCGCCAAGGGCAAACAATGCGGATGCAAGTGGTGGGAAGCACATGATGACCAGGATCGAGGTAACCAGAGTGTTCCAAGTGAAGATTGGAAGTCGCCACATCGTCATTCCGGGCGCGCGCATTGTGATGATTGTGGTGATGAAGTTCACACCACCGAGAATGGTTCCGAAACCGCTAAGAGCTAGACCAAAGACCCACAGGTCTCCACCGATACCAGGAGAAAAGGTCGTGTTGGAAAGTGGCGCATACGCGAACCATCCGAAAGAAGCTGCACCCTGAGGAGTGAAGAATCCTGCGACGGCAACCAGCGATCCGAAGTTGAAAAACCAGTATGCAATTGCATTTAGTCGAGGGAACGCAACGTCTGGCGCACCGATCTGAACTGGCATGATCACGTTTGCGAAACCAGCAAAAAGCGGGGTGGCAAACATCAGAAGCATGATTGTTCCGTGCATCGTGAACAACTGGTTGTACTGCTCTTTGGTTGCGACAATGTCTAGGCCAGGAAGGGTTAGCTGAGCACGAATAATCAGTGCCATGACACCTGCGAGCATGAAGTAAATGAACGAGGTGATCATGTAGAGGTAGCCGATCTTCTTGTGATCGGTTGTGGTCAGCCAGTCAATAAGAATCTGACCCTTGGACTTCCTTGGATTCGGAACTCGGTTCGCGGGACGAGTCTCAACTACGGTTGCCATTTGGTTAGCCCCTCACTTCTGGGTTGTCACCGGGTAGGTTCTGGTTTCTGTCGTATTCAACAGAGAGCTGGCCAACGTTGCCCTTGGCAGCTAATGAATCTAGATGAGATTGGTACTCAGACTCGGAGACCACCTTTACGTTGAAAAGCATCATGGAGTGGTACTCACCACAAAGCTCCGCACACTTACCGGCATATGTTCCCTCTTTCAACGGAGTGAAATACATGTGGTTGGTCACACCGGGGAGCATGTCCTTCTTGTACAGGAAGTCGATAACCCAGAACGAGTGAATTACGTCTCGAGCATTCAGGTCGATCTGAACGGTCTTTCCAACCGGTAGGTAAAGGGTTGGCAGAGTCTCGGAAATGTTTTCTTCCTTGCCGGTGAACTGGGCCTGAATTCCAGAGTCATAGACGTTGCCATCCACATAGTTGAAGTCCCAGCTCCACTGCTTGGCAATGACCTCGATTGTGACGTCTGGGTTTTCGGTCTTGGCCTCAATGGCTGCCATGTCTCGAGCCGTGAAAGCGAAAAATCCGATTACCAAGACCAGCGGGACCACGGTGAAGAGGGTCTCTATCGGCATGTTGTAGCGCAACTGCGGAGGGAGGCCAGTCTCGCCCTTACGGCGGCGATAAACGATAAGCGCCCAGGACATTAGGCCCCAGGAAATCATTCCGACGATCAAAAGGACAATCCAGGAGGTGGTCCAAAGACCCGTGATTCGGTCAGTGTGGTTTGTGATGCCTGGCTCACCTGGAAGCCACCCGCGCTGGACCTCTTGAGTACAACCCGCGAGGGTCATTGAGAGGGTTCCCAGCAGGGCAATTAGAGAAATTCGGCGGTGATTTTTCTTCAACAGCTCATCCTTTTCGCACTGCACAAGTCCTTATAGTCTAAACCCTGAAAACGCCAACAACCCCGCAAAATCGGGGTTGTTGGCAGGAAATTTTCCAAAAAACTCAGAATTTAGCTGAAGGAATCCCCACAAGCACAGGTTCCAGAGGCATTCGGATTGTCAATTGTGAAACCTTGTTTTTGAATTGAGTCCTCAAAATCAATTGAGGCACCGTCTAGGTAGGGAACGCTCATCATGTCGACGACCACCTCAACCCCGTCGAATGCCGCTACGGCATCGTCTTCGGAGAGCTGTTCGTCGAAGAAGAGCTGGTAAATAAGACCTGAGCATCCGCCCGGCTGAACTGAGACTCTGAGTCTCAAATCGTCTCGCCCCTCAGCTTCGAGCAGGGTCTTGACCTTGGAAACGGCGGTTTCAGTTAGAACTACCCCGTGTGATGACACTGCTTGGCTCATGAAATCCTCCTATTCCCAGTTTAAGCCATGTTTCGCCGCAAGGAATTCCCGTGCAACAAAAGCAGGGCCTCAGCCTCCATCGCGTGCCTAAGAGTGGGCAGGTGCTGAGACTCGTTTGGGGAATGCGCCCTGGAATCTGGCTCTTCGACACCCGTGACCAGAATCTGGGCCTTTGGGAATAGCTCTGCAAACTTTGAAATGAACGGAATTGAGCCACCCACCCCATATTCCACAGGCTCTTTCTCCCATGCGGCCGCCATGGTTTGCTTGGATACTCTTGAGGCCCATCCGCTAATCGCTTGATATCCCGGGCCCAATTCGACATCACCGAATTCCAACTTGGCCCCGAACGGAACTTGGTCCCGAAGGTGTTTCTTTAGGGCATCCAGGCCTGACTCTGGACTTTCGGCAGGCGAGATCCTCATGGATATCTTTGCGCGGACACTGGGCTGAAGAGTGTTTGAGGAGACGTCGACAGCGGGATTATCGATGCCAATGACCGTAATTGCCGGCTCTCCCCAATTTTGCTGGAGGATCCCCTTGGACCCGATGCGCTGCACATCCGACAGTAAGCCAGAGTCTTGACGAAGTTGGCTCTCTGTATAGGGCAGGTCAGCGACAGCAGACGACCCCAGTCCCGCAACCGCGACGTCCCCGCTCTCGGTGTGGAGTGATGCCAGCAGCCGAATCATCGCGGTCATCGCGTCTGGAACCGGTCCCCCAAACATTCCAGAGTGGACTGCATGGTCCAGGGTGGAGACCTTCACCACGACCGAAACCAAACCTCGCAAAGTGGTTGTCAGGGCAGGTGTACTTGTGTCCCAGTTTCCTGAGTCGGCAACAACGATCAGATCTGCCTCTAAGTCTTTTCGGTTTGCCTCCAGGAAATTATCGAAGGAGGGCGAGCCCGCCTCTTCTTCCCCCTCTATAAAAACGGTTACACCTAGCCGCAGGTCTTTGGAGAGTTCCTTGAGCACCTCCAGTGCTGTGAGGTGGGTAACAATTCCAGACTTGTCGTCTGAAACTCCGCGGGCAAAGAGACGATCGCCCTTCAGGGTTGCGGTGAATGGTTCGGAATCCCAGTCCTCGACTTTGCCTGGTGGCTGCACGTCGTGGTGAGCGTAAAGCAGAACGTGCGGAGCATCCTCTACTCCCCCTCGTCTTGCTATGACAGCGGGGGCTCCTTGAGTTCCGTCTGGTTTGCTGGCACGCCGAATTTCAATCCAATCGAAAAACTCAAGCTTTCCAAGTTCACTTGCAACCATTTCAGCGGACTTTTCTAAATTCGCAGGATCAAAACTTGCCCAAGCGATTCCTGGAACTTTCACCAGCTCAGAGAGAACACCCACCTGTTTTGGAAACTTGGCTGCCACAAGTTCCTTGACCCTGGGTACCAGCGAGTTATCTAGATCAATTTCAGGAAAGGACATGCCGCTAATCTAGTGGTTGTCCAAAGGAACTAAATGACAGACGCAACCCCGAAACAAAGTGGCAAAGGCAAGCCGACACCGCCTCGCAAAGTTAGCGAAGCTCAACGCAAAAAGCCTCTAGTTGGAGACCGCAGCAAAGAAGCTAGAGCGGCTCAACGAGCCAAACTCCGCGAAGAGCGCAACAAGGCTCGCGAAGGAATGATGGCGGGCGATGAAAAGTACCTAACCATCAGAGATCGCGGACCGCAGCGTAAGTTTGCTCGCGATGTCGTTGACTCTCGCTTTACCGCGGGAGAGCTTGTGCTTCCAGCACTATTCGTTGTAGTTCTGCTCACATTTGTTGAGTCGATTGAATTGCAAGTCATTTCCCTTTTTGCGATGTGGGGACTCTTTGCCGTTGTTGCTTTCGATGCCTGGCTGATCAGCCGCGCTGTGAAGAAAGTGGCGGGAGCGAAGTTTGGTCAAGATAAGTTGGAGGGCGGTTTGGGCTGGTACGCAGCGATGCGTTCTATTCAAATGCGTGCCATGAGGATCCCTAAGCCACAGGTCAAGCGCTTTTCGAAAGTCAAGTAATGAAATACCGAGTGCTGGGAAATTCCGGATTCAAGATTTCTGAAATCACATACGGTAACTGGCTTACGCACGGCGGAACCGTAGAGGAAGACCAGGCAATCAAGACCGTCCACGCCGCCTTTGATGCCGGAATCACCACCTTCGACACCGCAGACGTTTACGCAAATCTAAAGGCCGAAGAAGTTTTAGGTAAAGCGCTGCAAGGCAAGCGCCGAGAGGGCCTTGAAATCTTCACCAAGGTTTACTGGCCGGTGGCCGACAAGGGACCTAACGATGTCGGTCTGAGCAGAAAACACATTATGGAGTCAATCAATGGCTCGCTGAAGAGACTCGGAACTGATTACGTGGATCTCTATCAAGCTCACCGTTTTGATTACGAGACTCCCCTAGAAGAGACGATGCAGGCGTTTGCCGATTTGGTTCGTGCAGGAAAAGTCCTCTATGTCGGTGTCTCAGAGTGGAACGCGAAGCAAATCGCTGCCGGTCACAAGCTAAGCAAAGAACTTGGTTTCCAATTGATCTCTAACCAACCGCAGTATTCAATGCTTTGGAGAGTCATTGAGGCAGAGGTAATCCCTACCTCCCAGGAGTTGGGCATTTCTCAAATCGTTTGGTCTCCAATGGCGCAGGGCGTTCTAACAGGTAAGTACTTGCCAGGTAAGCCAGTTCCAAGTGGTTCGCGAGCTGCCGACCCGAGCACTAGTTCGATCATCCAGAAATACATGGGTGAAGAAACCCTGACCAAAGTTCAAGGATTGAAGCCAGTAGCTGAACAACTCGGCATAACTATGGGCCAGCTTGCAATTGCCTGGGTATTACAGAACAAGAACGTTGCTTCCGCAATTGTCGGTGCGTCACGACCTGAACAAATTGCAGACAACGTAAAGGCAGTAGGAATCGAAATACCTCATGAACTCATGAAGCAAATTGATGAAGTCCTTGCGGGAGTGATTGCTACCGATCCAAAACTAACCAAGAGCCCTGAGACTAGGCCTTTGTAATTTTTCTTGGCCAGCCAGGGCCCTCGTAGATAAAGCCCGTGTAGCCCTGGACTAGATCAGCACCAAGCCGAATTCGTTCTTGGAAATCTTGCTTGGTAAACACTCCCCCAACAGAGATAACCGCGTAGTTGGGGCCCAGCCTGGAACGCAAAAGCCTAAGAATTTCTTTTGAGCGCTCTGCTAAAACTGGTCCACTGAGGCCACCGGACTCCGACGCCTTAGCAGTTTCAGAAATTCCCAATCTGGAGATTGTGGTGTTAGCGGCTATCACTCCTGCGAGTTCCAACTCTTGAACCAAAGAAGCGACAGCTTCGATGTCCCCGTTGTCTAGGTCAGGTGCAATTTTCACAAGCACTGGTTTCCCAAGCGACTGAGCCTTCACTTCTTTCAGGATTGGTTTGAGTGTTTCCACCTGCTGCAAGTCTCGAAGACCCGGGGTGTTTGGCGAAGAAACGTTAACGGCTATGTAGTCGGCGTACTTTGCCAGTAGCGATGCACTGCGACTGTAATCTGCCACAGCCTCTTCCAAAGGCGTGACTTTGCTCTTGCCAATATTCACCCCAATGATGGGGAGATTTTTTGAATTCCCGCGAAGTTTTGCGAGCCGAGTAGCAATTGCCGCAGCACCGTCGTTATTGAACCCCATTCGGTTAATCAAAGCTCGGTCCTTCACCAAGCGAAACAACCTTGGTTTGGGATTACCGGGTTGCGGTAGCGCAGTTACAGTCCCAATTTCAACGTGACCAAAGCCCAATGCGTGTAAGGGCTTTATCAGTTTGGCATTTTTATCAAAGCCGGCAGCTACTCCAAGGTGATTTTCAAACTTGAGTCCCATCACTATGTGATCACGCCTGGCATTTCTGGCTCGAAGTAAGCCAATTGCGGAAAAGAATTTGAGTGCAAAAGCACCTAGATGATGTGCTAATTCCGGATCAATTTTTGTAAATACAAGCTTGAAAATAAACTTGTACAAGTTCTAATCTCCTCGCAAATTGCGAATTGCTGATTCGAAGTCTTCAAGATTGTCCCAAGCTTGATAAACGCTCGCGAATCTCATGTATGCCACTTGGTCAAGATTTCTTAGTGGTTCCAAGATTGCAAGGCCGATGTCTTGTGCCTCTATGCTTGCCGCACCCGTAGCTCGAAGGTTTTCTTCAACTTGCTGTGCCAGGAGCGCCAAGTCTGCATCAGTTACCGGTCTCCCCTGACACGCCTTTCTCACGCCCGCAACAATTTTGTCCTTACTGAATGGCTCGACTACTCCGCTGCGCTTGGTCACCATAAGACTGGCAGTCTCGATAGTGGTGAATCTTTTGTTGCATTCAGGGCACTGCCTGCGACGCCTAATTGAGGAACCGTCATCGCTAGTTCTAGAGTCGATGACTCTAGAGTCGCTGTGTCTACAAAATGGGCAGTGCATATTTCCTCGCTTAGCTAAATCTAATTCGAGACGCGTCTCCGTGCCCGCTCAAACCCTCGGCTTTGGCAAATGTTTCCAATTCTTGGGTAACTTCTTGCAGGGCAGTCTTGGTGTAGCTGATCAGCTGTTGCGGGCGAAGGAACGAGTGCGGTCCTAGTCCCGGCCCAAATTTCGCTTGCTGCCCAGTGGGTAGCACGTGATTTGACCCTGCTAGGTAGTCACCCAGGCTCACAGGAGAGAAGTCTCCGAGGAATATCGCGCCGGCATTAGAAATTCTTTTGGCAACTTCTTCAGGTGCTCTAGTTTGAATTTCCAGGTGTTCTGTTGCGTACTCATTCGCAATCTCAATTGACTGATCAAGCGATTCGCTCAGCACGAGTGCCGATTGAGCACCTGACAAGGAAATCTCAACACGAGAACGATTTGCCGTTTTTTGAATCTGTCGCTCCAGTGATTTCTCGACGGAAGCAATAAGTTGCTCGGAATCAGTTACCAATACGGCTGCAGCATTTTCGTCGTGCTCTGCCTGAGAGATTAGATCTGCGGCAATAAAGTCAGGATTCGCCGAATTGTCTGCGATTATCAGAATTTCGGTGGGTCCAGCCTCGGAATCAATGCCAATCACTCCGCGAAGCAGCCGCTTTGCGGATGCGACGTAAATGTTGCCTGGACCAGTAACCATTCGCACAGGCTCTAACCCGATTTCCTTCACGCCATAGGCGAACGCAGCGACAGCACTTGCTCCACCAATGGAGTACACCTCTGTGACTCCGAGCAAGTGTGCGGTGGCCAAAATTGTTGGATGAGGTTTGCCCTCAAAAAGTTTTTGTGCCGGAGAGGCAAGCGCAATCCGCTTCACCCCTGCTGCCTGAGCGGCAACCACATTCATCACAACCGAAGATGGGTAGACAGCTTTGCCACCGGGAACATATACCCCAACCGATTCGACGGGTTGGTAACGGGTGATTACTTTTGCCCCGTCAGAGAGAACTGTCTCGCTGGTAACTGGGATATTCGACTCGGATACCTTTCGAACCCTTTCAATCGAAATCTCGATGGCCGCTCGCAATTTGGGTTCTAAATTCTCAGCAGCGGATTTGAGATCAGAGGGAGAAAGCCTCAAGGATCCAGGCCTCACACCGTCAAACTTCTCGGCGTGAGAGAGAAGGGCAGCCTGGCCTTTGGTTCTAACCTCATCGACCAGCACCTCGGTATCTGCCAGGGCCTTTTCGATGGTCAGCTCAGCTCGCGGTAGCAAGGTTGCCACCCGGTCCGCTGTCACTGGACGTTCCCAAGCGATTTTGCGCAAAGCGTACTCCCCAACGAAGTGTTATTTGATGCCCTAACCTTATCCCGATATGACTAATCAGGACTTGAGCTTCCCGCTTGAAGGCGCGGACGCACTTAAGGCAACTTTTAGATTGCATGCCTCGGGAGTATCCGTTATCACCTTGAGCTCGGATACCGGAAACCCGCTTGGCTTTACCGCAACCTCAGTTACTTCGCTGGGTTCGAACCCGCCATTGGTTTCCTTCAATGTCGCCAGCGGTTCGAGCAGCTACCCGTCATTGGTGCCCGGACGAACCATAGCAATCCACACCCTCAGCTCGGACAACTTGGGATTGGCACAGCGCATGGCGGGGCCTGCCGCTGAAAGATTTTCGGCTAGTGACTGGGAGTTCCAGGACCAGGCCCCGGTATTCGATTGCGCTTCTGCTGTGCTGATAGGAAAAATTCGCCAGGTAATTGCCGTTGAAGCGAATGCGGTGGTTGTGGTCGATGTCATCAAGGGGCGCGAATTTGGGGAGAGCCAATCGCCACTTCTCTACTATCGCCGAGGTTATCTCACCTCTGGCGAGAGGCTCGCAGACAATTTTTAGTTGACGGCATCTACGCCAAGTAGTGCCTTTAGTTCGCCAAACAGGTCTTGACCAACCGCTACCCGCTGAGGCAAAACGAAATGCTTTGGCTCCGCCCCTCCAAATAACTTGATCTGAACTTCCACTGGTCCTGGGTGAGAGTCCAAAATCGCATTAAGTTGTTCCAGTCGTGTTCTGGTTGCCATGGACTCGCGCAGTGAAAGCTGGATGATTCCACCTTGCTCGCGACCGGCGTCGAGCACATCCAAAGAGAAAACCTGGAGCTGCACTTCTTCGTCACGCCTTGAGATTCTTCCCCTGATTGATACCGTTTGATCTGGAACAAGAAGCTCTTTGTTCTCCAGATAAGTCTTGCCCATAAACATGATTTGAATCTCACCGGTGAAGTCCTCAACGGTTACTTGTCCGTAAGGATTTCCACTTGATCTTGCTACGCGATGCTGCACCTGAGTAATCAAGCCTGCAACCGTGACTGTTTCACCATCGGCTATTGAACTCTCTCGGAGTGCGGCGATAGTCATATCAGAGTTTCTTGCAATCATGCTCTCTTGGCCAGCCAGTGGATGATCCGAGACGTACAAGCCAAGCATTTCGCGCTCGTGCGCCAAAAGATCTCGCTTTGTCCACTCTGGCAAATCCGGAATGGCTATAGCGGCTGGATCGTCCTCGAAAAGGTCTCCAAATAAATCCATTTGTCCGTTTGCCGTTTGGCGCTTTAGGACAGCGGAAGATTCAATTGCTTCCTCATGGACTGCAAACAATGCGCGCCTTGCATGACCAAGGGAGTCAAAGGCGCCGGCCTTGATAAGCGACTCCACCACGCGCTTGGTTGCTGCGTGTGCGGGAACTCGAGTAAGGAAGTCTTGGAAAGAGGTAAATGGCGAGGACTCCCTGGTTGCGACAATCGCATCCACAACGTTCTTACCAACGTTTCGAATTGCGCCTAAACCAAAGCGAATGTTCTCCCCCACAGCGGCAAAGATTCCAATTGATTGATTTACATCGGGTGGCAATACCTTGATGCCCATTCGGCGACATTCGTTTAGATAGACGGCCAGTTTGTCTTTGGAATCGCCCACGCTAGTGAGCAGAGCCGCCATGTATTCTGCAGGGAAATTAGCCTTCAAGTAAGCGGTCCAGTATGACAGCACGCCATAACCCGCAGAGTGCGCTTTATTGAATGCGTAATCAGCAAATGGGAGCAGAGTGTCCCAGAGTGCCTTGATGGCGCCTTTGCTGAAACCCTTATCCGACATTCCCTTTGAGAAAATCTCAAACTGCTTTGCTAGTTCTTCGGGTTTCTTCTTACCCATGGCTCGTCGCAGCAGGTCTGCTTGTCCAAGCGAGTACCCTGCCACTTTTTGAGCCGCAGCCATTACCTGCTCTTGATAAACAATCAGGCCATAGGTCGGGTCAAGAATCTCCCGCAATGGTTCTGTCAGTTCTGGGTGAATTCCTTCGGATTGTTGCTGGCCGTTCTTGCGCTGTGCGTAGTTGATGTGCGAGTTCATGCCCATAGGTCCTGGGCGATAAAGTGCGATTACCGCTGAGATGTGCTCGAACTCGGTTGGTTTCAGGATTCTAAGCAGCTGACGCATTGCATCACCATCGAGCTGGAATACACCCAAAGTGTCACCGCGCGAGAGCAGTTCAAAAGTCTTTTCGTCTTTATTGAGATCTAGATCTTCAAGTACGACCGACTCACCCCTGTTGTTCTTGATGTTTTCAAGCGCATCGTCAAGAACAGTTAGGTTTCTGAGCCCTAGGAAGTCCATCTTCAAAAGACCAAGATCATCACAGGGTGGTTGGTCGAATTGGGTGATGATTGCGCCGTCTTCTTCGCGCTTCATGATTGGAATGACATCCATCAGAGGTTCTGCTGACATGATGACACCCGCGGCGTGCACACCCCATTGGCGCTTCAGACTCTCAAGTCCTCGGGCCAATTCAAATACTTTCGAGCTCTCGTCATCGGAAGTGATGATTTCTCTGAACTCGGCCGCTTCGGAATAACGCTCAGCACTCGGGTCCACGAGTTCAGTCAGTGTGACATCTCTACCCAGAACCATGGGAGGCATGGCCTTCGTGAGCTTCTCTCCCACCGAGTAAGGCATGGCGAGAACTCTGGCTGCGTCCTTTAGAGCCTGCTTTGCCTTAATGGTTCCGAAAGTGACGATTTGCGCAACTCGGTCATCACCGTATTTTTCCGTGACATAACGGATAACCTCGGGACGTCTTCGATCGTCAAAGTCAACATCGATATCGGGCATTGACAAGCGCTCTGGGTTCAAAAAACGCTCGAAGATTAGGTCGTGCTCGAGTGGATCCAATTCGGTGATGCCCAACGCATACGATGCGATTGAGCCGGCTGCGGAGCCTCGTCCGGGGCCAACTCGAATACCTTGGGCTCGCGCCCAAGCGATGAAGTCAGCAACCACAAGGAAGTATCCGGGGAATCCCATCTTGATAATTACTTCGATTTCGTAGGCGGCCTGCTGTTTGTGTTTTTCGGAATAGCCCTGAGGGTAGCGCTTGGCCATGCCCTTCCAGACTTCCTTTTCAAACCAACCTGCCTCGGTCTCGCCCTCTGGTACTGGGAACCTCGGCATCAGGTCGCGCTTTTCAAAATTAATCTCACAGCGCTCGGCAATCAAAAGAGTGTTGTTGGCTGCCTCTGGTAGCTCGGCAAAGATGTCCCGCATTTGTTGCGCGGTTTTTAGGTAGTACTCCTGTGATTCAAACCGGAAACGATTTGGGTCATCGATGGTGGAACCGACTTGCACACAAAGTAGAGCGTCATGCGCTTGAGCGTCTGCCTGCTCTGTGTAGTGCAGGTCGTTAGTCGCGACCAGTGGAATTGCAAGTTCTTTTGCCAGTCTCAGCAAATCATCCCGGACACGTTTTTCAATTCCAAGATTGTGGTCCATTACTTCAACAAAATAATTTCCTTCGCCAAAGATGTCTCGGTAATCAGAAGCTGCTTGCACTGCTTCTTGATACTGACCCAGCCTTAGTCGAGTCTGTACTTCTCCACCTGGACAACCAGTGGTTGCGATAAGGCCTTTACCGTACTTAGCGAGCAGTTCTCGGTCAATTCTTGGTTTGAAGTAATAGCCAGAGAGATAAGCCTCTGAGGATAAGCGGAAGAGATTCTGCATTGAGCGGTTGTCAGTTGACCACATGGTCATGTGGGTAAACGCACCGCCACCGGAGACGTCATCCTCTCCGCCCTCTCCCCAGCGAACTCGACTCTTTTCTAGTCTTGAACCCGGAGCGACATAAGCTTCGATTCCAATAATTGGTTTGATACCGGCTTGTGTGGACTGCTTCCAGAACTCATATGCACCATGGGTATTGCCGTGATCGGTGATAGCAATTGCCGGCATTTCTAATTGAGCTGCCTTTGAAACCAGCTGCTTAATTCGTGCAGCACCGTCCAACATGGAGTACTCGGTGTGATTGTGCAGATGCACAAATGAATCTGAGCTCACACCAACCCCTTATATCGGATGACCAGCCTAGAGGTTGGATTAGGAATGCTTGCGAAGGCGGCTCAGCGCGAGTTCAAGGTCCTTTGGGTAGTCACAAGAGAAGGTCATGGACTCCCCCGAAATTGGGTGAGCGAAGCTCAATTGTTTGGCATGTAGCCATTGCCTATCCAGACCTAGCTGGTCCGCCAATTTGGGGTCAGCCCCATAGAGCGGGTCCCCAACCAGTGGATGTCTGAAGTGAGAAAAATGCACCCTGATTTGATGAGTGCGACCGGTTTCAAGCCCAATCTCTAGCAGAGCGGCACCAGGGAAGATCTCGAGGGTTTTGTAGTGGGTAATGGCTCGCTTGCCCTCACGCGAAATCGTGAACTTGTAATCGTGTTTGGTGGAGCGGGCAATAGGGGTGTCTATGGTGCCAGCGTCTGGATCCGGGTGCCCTTGAACAATGGCGTGATAAGTCTTCTTTACGCTTCGGTCTCTAAATGCTTGCTTCAACACCGAATATGCGCGTTCGCTTTTGGCCAACACCATCAAACCGCTGGTTCCAACGTCCAACCTTTGGACAATTCCCTGTCGCTCCTGCGCCCCAGATGTCGAGAGCTGAATCTTGCGGGCCAACAGCACTCCCGGAACGCTGGGTCCCTCGAATCCAACGGAAGGGTGTGAGACCACACCAGCAGGTTTGTTCACAACGATGATGTCGGAGTCTTGATAAATAATTTCTAACTCCGGGACATCTTCGGCGATAACTTCCAAGGGATTCTGTGGATTTTCATCCAACACAACCTCTATAACCTGATCTGCAAGCAGTTTGTCCGACTTAGTTATCGCAATTCCGTTTGAAGTTACGAAGTTAGATTCGACTAGTTCCGCCGCAGCGGTTCGACTGATGCCCAGCATTTTTGCTAATGCAGCATCTGCGCGAGTGCCATTGAGGCCCTCGGGAACCATGAGCAATTTAGGAGCGCTCATGGCCACCTATCTCGTCTCCCAAAAGAACACGGATTATTGCCAAGCAGACCCCGACAACCAGGAAGATATCCGCAACATTGAAAATTGGGAAGTTGAAGGGAATCTGGATGAAATCAACGACGTGCCCGTTCAAAAACCCTGGCTCTCGGAAAATGCGATCTATCCAGTTGCCAGTCGCTCCACCCAATACAAAGCCCGCGATTGTGGCCCAGGTTAGATTTGCCACTTTCGGGCCGAACCAGAGCAAAGCGAGAATTGCGATGGTCGCAATTACAGCGAGTATCCAGGTTTGCCCAAAGCCCAACGAAAAAGCTGCGGCGTCGTTATAAGCGAGTCGAAACTGCAATACCTCACCAAAGATTTGGATGGGAGCGTCGACTAAATAAAGTTCAGCAAATCTCTTCGCTAATTGATCAAAGAAAACTATTAGCGCCGCGATTGCAAAAAAGAGCGCTGTCTTAGCGCTACTTTTCCTCACTGGATTCAGTCAGTGCAGATTCTGTGAAAGCGGAGACCGGAGTCGGAGCCGAAGCAGCACTCTCGACCTCAATCTGACTAGCTGCCGCCGAAGGTGCAGACTCGAATGCTTCCTCACGCAGAAGTGTCTCGAGCTGGTTCTCGATGTAGTCGCGAAGTCTGCCTCGGTAGTCGTGCTCAAATTCACGGAGTTCATCGATGGTGTTCTCGATAGCCTTGCGGTCGCGCTCGAGCTGACCAAGCACTGCACGTGCCTGCGCTTCTGCCTCGCGAACAATACGAGCGGCGTTCTCTTGTCCATCGCGAATTAGCTGGTCGCGCTTGTTTAGACCCTCGCGGACGTGCTCCTCGTGAAGTTTTCTTGCCAGCTGCAAGAGGCTGTTTGAATTGTTGGTGTCCTCTGGAGCAGGAATACTCGCTGCAACAGCGGAGGTTGGCTCTGGGAATGCTGGTGCGGAGACCTGCTCGGTCAAGCGAGTCTGCGCCTGGGCCAGCTTTTGCTTGAGCTCTTCGTTCTCGGCGTTTAGTCGGCGAAGTTCAATTACAACTTCATCAAGGAAGTCATCTACTTCGTCCTGGTCATAGCCCTCACGGAATTTGGTGTACTGAAAACGCTTGTTTACTACTTCATCGGGAGTTAGCGGCATGACGGACCTTCCTTATACGCCCCAGGGCAACCCCTCTATGTTATGGGTCTCAAAGGTTCTGGACTAGTCCCCGCAAGAAAAGCACTGCTATGACGACTATCGTCCAGGCCAGATCTAGCGCCACAGGCCCCAGGCGGAGCGGGGGCACGAAGCGACGGACAAACTTCAAGGGAGGGTCTGTGATGGTATAAATCATGTCCAGAATCGGCAAAAGCAGGCCCCTTGGCCTCCAACTCGGGTTGAAGCTCATGACCAAATCAGAAATGAATCGACCTAGTAGCGCATAGAAATAGAGCTGCACTACCCAGTAGAGCAAGAACCCCAGGACGGACATTTAGATGGTTACGTCTGAATCTTCGCCGTCTTGGTCGGAATCGGTGACTGCGACATGGCTTGGGGATAGCAGGAAGACCTTCGGGGTTACCCGGCGTAGGTGTCCTTCAAGTCCCTCTTTTAGTCCCAGCATGAAATCCCGCATCTGCTTAGCTTCGGCTTCGCTCAGGTTGCCAATATTCACGATAACTGGCACACCGGTTCTGAAATTGGCCGCAACCTCGACAGCATCGGCATAGGACTTCGGTTCCAGGGTCACAATCTCAGAAATATCTGATGCCCTGCGGGAGCGAGGAGCGGCCGCGCGGGCTCGTGGGGCCTCGGACTTTGGTGCCGGCTCAGCTGAACCAAATCCAAAGAAGGACATAACTCCGTCTAATGCACCCATGATTTACTCCTCAAAAATCTTGCTCTAAGACTAGGTCAGCTAGCCCCTGGGGCCCGTGATTGCCGAGCCAACTCTGACGTGTGTCGCTCCAAGCTCAACGGCCAACTCAAAATCCTCGCTCATGCCCATCGACAAATATCGAGACTCCGGACTAATTGAACGCAATTTTTCGCTGGCTAAGACTGCTTTTTCGAAGTCAACCCGAGGGTCCACCCCCAGCCCAGCAACAGCCATAACCCCCAACAAATTTATTTGCGGAACAGCCAAGACCTTTTCTGCAAACAGTCCTAGATTGCTTGGTTCCAGACCGCCACGCCCGGGGTCATCGGTGAGGTTCAGTTCGATAAAACAACCAACCGTTTGGTCAGTTTTTTCAAGCTGCTTCTTCAATTCCGCAAGCAGGGAATCTCGATCGAGCGAGTGAATGGTTGAGGCATAACGCAATACAGATTTCACCTTATTGCTCTGAAGTTGCCCAACAAAGTGCCAATTTACTTCAACGTCTGATCTCAAAAGCGAGAGGGCGTCCGATTTGGCCGAAGCTTCTTGGTCTTTATTTTCCCCAAAGTTTCGCTCTCCCAGGTCGACCAATTCTGCAACCAACTCCACGGGATGGAATTTGGTGACAATTACCAGTTCAACATCTTCCGAATTGCGACCCGCACGTTCAGCGGCGTTCGCAATTCGTTCTCGAACAGAGGAGAGTCGTTGTGAAATCACCTGAAGAATTCAGGTAGATCCAAGTCGTCGCCGAAGCGTCCCGGAGTGCTGATCTTCTCGCGCGATGCAGTCTGAGGTTCGGACTCTTCGTATCTGACTTCTTCCTCAAAGAAGCTGACAACCTCTACCTCAGCAGCGTCTGCGCTCTCCCAGTCGTTAGGGATGTTGGCAGTTGATGCCATCGCCTCTAGTGACTCGGCTACCGCTGCTGCTTCGTACTTGCGGTACTTGGGCGCTCCGCCGTCGAATCCAGCAGCGATCACTGTGATGCGTACTTCGTCTCCCAGGGTGTCATCGATGGTTGCACCAAAGATGATGTTGGCTTCTGGGTGAACGGCTTCCTGGACCAAACGTGCTGCATCATCAATTTCGTGAAGACCTAGGTCTGAGGCACCCTGAACTAAGAGCAATACTCCGTGCGCACCCTCAATGGTCGCTTCGAGTAGTGGTGAGGAGACTGCAATCTCGGCCGCGCGAACCGCACGGTCCTCACCCTTAGCAGTTCCGATTCCCATAAGCGCTGAACCAGCACCCTGCATTACCGACTTGACGTCATTGAAGTCCAGATTGATAAGTCCTGGCACGACAATCAAGTCCGAAATTCCCTGAACTCCAGCGCGTAGTACATCGTCAGCAGTAATGAATGCCTCTAGAGCCGAAATCTTCTTGTTAGACATTTCCAGAAGTCTTTGGTTTGGAACCACAATCAAAGTGTCGACTTCGCCACGCAGTGCCTTGATTCCCTCTTCGGCCTGCACGGCACGGCGCTTACCTTCAAAGTTAAACGGACGAGTGACGACGCCGACGGTAAGGGCACCAAGACGCTTAGCAATTCTTGCTAGGACCGGAGCACCTCCGGTTCCAGTTCCGCCACCCTCACCGGCGGTGACAAACACCATGTCGGCACCCTTGAGTGCAGACTCAATTTCGGACTCATGCTCTTCTGCTGCGCGTCGGCCAATCTCTGGATCAGCCCCGGCTCCAAGGCCTCTGGTTACGTCGCGGCCGATGTCTAATTTCACGTCGGCATCGCTCATCAAAAGCGCCTGAGCATCGGTGTTGATTGCAACGAACTCCACACCGCGCAAACCGGACTGAATCATTCGATTCAACGCGTTTACTCCACCGCCACCGACGCCGACGACCTTGATAATCGCCTGATAGTTAGGAATCTGTGTCACGTGAGTGCCTCTTTCATGAAACCCTAAAGCTAAACCTGAGGCTTAACTTTTTGGTGTGTTTTCAATTTGCGCCAGAAAGGTATGCTCTGAAACCCCTCACGGGCCCTAAATCAATGGGCGTGTCGGAGATATCCCTAAGGGTGAGTGACAACTGGAGCAGAAGGTGAGCTCACATCGATCGTGACCCCGTTCTTTTGCCCAGTGGCCAGCAGGGTCTGGAGGACCTCGGCCTTGAAAGTCGCATCGGATGCATCGCCCCAAATAACCGAGATTTCACTATCGCGAAGTTTGAAAACGGCAGTTAGTTTTTGAGAGACCTCGAGCGAGAAGATCTGGTCGTAAGTTTCAAGTGGCAAACCCAGCAGAATTTCCACTGCGGTCTCAAATTGCGGATTATCTTGCACCGAACCGGTCAGCTTCAAGTATGGGAAACGGTCTCCCTTGGCGACTTCGCCGATTTTTATTCCAGCGGGATCAAACAAAAGGTTCTTGCCAGCCTGGGGAATGATCACAATCGGTTGACGCTCCCGAATCTTTATCCTCAAAGTGTGTGGCGGCTGAGCCTGGATAGCAAAAGTCTCAACCAGCTCGTATGTGTTCAAAAGTTCTGCCACTTTGTCATCCGAGACCATGGTTAGTGGGACCCCTTGCAACACCTCCAGGGTCGCCGAGACCGAGGCGGCATTCAACCGCTCAGTGCCGACCACCTCTACCTCTTCGACAGCCAAGAGCGGGGTAAAGAACGCTGCCAAAACCAAACCTGCGAGACCAGTGAACCCAACGATCAAAAACCACTTGACCGCTCTAGCGAAGACGCCGTCGCCGCCAACAGTTGTTTTCTGAGTCTTTGGTTTTTTGTCAACGCGCAGGCGATTCTTCTGGCGCTTGATCAACTCACGCTGAGGCTTTTTCAAGTGCTACTCCCCCAGTGCGCCCAGGAGCTCCGGAACCATTCTGTAGATGTCACCGCAACCCATCGTGATGATGAAATCTCCAGACTTGGCAAGTCCGGCAGCTACCTTGGGAACATCCTCCCAGAGCGGCACGTAGTGCATGCGATTGGCATCTTTGAAACGAGAGCTAATCAATTCACCCGTCACACCAGGTTCGGGATCTTCTCGGGCTGCGTAAATATCTAGCACCACTACTTCGTCGCTGTAGTTCAGCGCATCCGCAAATTCCTGCGCAAAAATTCTGGTTCGGCTATAGAGGTGTGGCTGGAACACTGTGACCAGCTTTCCTTCCCCAACAGCAGCGCGAGCCGCCTTTAGTGCTGCTATGACTTCGGTTGGATGGTGTGCAAAATCGTCGTAAACCCGCACTCCCCTGACTTCACCGTGCAGTTCAAACCTTCGTTCGGTTCCTGCAAACGTTGCGACAGATCGCGCCGATTGCTCAAAATCAAAACCCAGACCCACCAGGACAGCAACCGCTCCAGCGGCATTCAAAGCATTGTGGTGGCCCGGAATCGAAAGTTCCAAGGCAACTGATTTGCCTGCGTGTGAAAGTGTGAACGCAACCCGAGGACCGGATGCATCCACTCCTGAAACTTGGAAAGTTGCATTTTCAGCCTCACCAAATGTCAGTACCCTGCTGTGCTTGAGTCTAGAAGTGACCCTTACCGCCCCTGGGTCATCGGAGGAGATTGCAACGAAGCTTCCGGCCGCATCGGCGAACTTCGCAAACTCCCCCTCGAATGCATCGAGTGAACCAAAGTGGTCCAGGTGATCGGGATCAACATTGGTAATCAGTACGACTTGGGTCTTGTAGTGCAGAAAAGATGAGTCTGACTCGTCGGCTTCAATCACAAAGTGTTCGCCTTTGCCAAAACGAGCAGATACTCCGTATTCCCTAATCACGCCGCCATTAACGAAGCTTGGATCTGCACCCATTTGATTAAGACCCGTGATTACCATTCCGGTTGACGTGGTCTTTCCGTGCGCACCGGCTATCGCAATAAGTTTTCCCTTGGAGGCTAAGTGCGCCAACAGTGCAGAGCGGTGCAGGACCGGAATGCCTTTTTCCTTCGCCAGCAGCAACTCGGGATTGTGAGGCCAGAGCGCCGAGGTCACCACAACGGTGTCTGGATTGCCCAAATGAGAAGCATCGTGACCGATGTGTATTTCTGCACCAAGTTCGCGCAGTGCTCTAACGGCAGCTGTGTCCCGAAGATCAGAACCGGTAACCTTATGCCCCATGCCGAGAGTGAGTCGAGCGATACCACTCATTCCCGAGCCGCCGATGCCAATAAAGTGCACGGTTCCTAGATCATCTGGAATTGGCTGGGAATAGTCGGGCTTAATCACGCGTACCAGTATCCACGGCTTGACGCAAAATACTCCGAAGACGCTCGGTAGCGTCAACGATGCCGGTTGATTTGGCAGCCTTGGACATTTCGGCGAGTTTCGAGGCCCTGGAAATAACTGGGATCAATTTCTGCGCAATGTAATCAGATGAGAAATCTTTATCCTCGAGCATGATTCCTCCGCCAGCTTCGACCACAGTTTTGGCATTTAATCTCTGCTCGCCGTTGCCCACCGGATAAGGAATATAAAGCGCGGGCAATCCAAATGCCGAAAATTCAGCAACAGTTGATGCACCGGCCCTCGAGATTGCAAAACTGGCTGCGGCAATAGCGGCATCCATGGAATTGCAGTAGAAGATTCTTTTGTACCCGGCTTCGTCAAGTTCGGTGAATTCAGACTTATCGCCCACTATATGGAGCACTTGAATTCCGGCGGCGAGCAGCACATCTTTTGCATCCACTACCGCTCGATTTATGCTCGCAGCCCCCAATGATCCACCGGTAACCAGTAGCGTTGGGGTCTGCGGATCCAGCCCAAGCTCCACACGAGCCTGTTGTTGGTCATAGGTACCAATCGCTGCAACAATCTCATTGCGCAATGGCATGCCAGTTAAAGTTGCGGCCCTCAAGTCGGAATTGGGAAATGCAACGGCCAGAAACTTGGTGAAGCGCGCACCCAAGCGATTGGCAAACCCAGCCAACGCGTTAGCCTCATGCACCACAATCGGTGTCTTCTCTAGCCAAGCCGCTACGTAGGCAGGCGCAGACGCATAACCTCCGAATCCAACAACGCCTTTGATATTTCTCGAGCGAATCAGCTTTCTAACTTTCGAAACAGCGCCTATAAATCTGAAGGGAAACTTCAGCGCATACAGGGATGGCTTGCGAGGAAACGGCAAGCGAGCTACGGTTTCGAGTTCAAATCCGCGTTGCGGAACCAGTCTGGTCTCGAGTCCCTCTTTGGTGCCAAGAGCGATTACTTCATGACCTTCTTTGCGAAGCATTTCGGCCAGCGATAGCAGCGGGTTAACGTGACCTCCAGTGCCACCTCCGGCCAGAAGAAAAACACTCATCTTCTTCTTCGAGGCTTTTCATTGGAGTCACGTTCCATTGCAAGCACTAGACCAATTGCTCCAAGCGTCGCAATTAGAGAGGATCCACCTGCAGAAATCAATGGCAGTGGCACTCCGAGCACGGGGAAAAGCCCGAGCACAACACCGATGTTGATGAAGGCCTGAAGCACAATCCACAGCATGACTCCGATCACAACCAACCGATTGAATGGTTCGGTCTGCTTCTTGGCTATTGCAAACATGGTCATGGCCAGTGCAAAAAATAGCAGGATAACTACCAGCGCACCCAGTAGTCCTAGTTCTTCTCCAATGATGGCAAAAATGAAGTCGTTCTCAACCTCGGGAATCCAGCTCCACTTCAACTTCGATCTTCCAAGGCCGGTGCCGAAGATGCCTCCGGCGGCTAGCGCCCAGGTTCCATGCTCGTACTGCCACATCACGCCCATAGGGTCAGCCATGTCCGGATTCCACCAGGCCTGGAAACGAACCAGACGCGATGGCGACATGAAAATACCAATTACTCCCGCCGCAAAAACTCCGAATAGGAGCATGAACCAATTCTGAAGTTTCATGCCGGCAAAAAGAAACAGTCCCATGATCATCAGGCCCATGACCACACCGGTTCCCATATCTTTACCGGCAAGCGCAACTAAACCAAGTGCAATTCCAGCTTGCAAAAACAGCTTGGTCCATCTCTGACGGTCCTCATATTCGTCATAACCCATGTCACTGAGGATCAGTGCAAAAGAAAGAATGATCGCCACTTTCAAAAACTCTGAGGGCTGAATAGAGAAAAGCCCTAAGTCAATCCAGTTTCTGTTTCCATTGATCTCTGTTCCAAACAAGACTGTGAAAGTTTGTAAAGCGAGGAAACCGAGAAATAGCAGCGGAGCAAGTTTCTTTATAAAGGCAATGGGCAAGTTGGCTGCGATTGCCAACGCCACCGCACCTACCAAAGCAAAGAATCCCTGTCTAAAGAAGGTGTAGCCAACGTTTGAGGTCTCTTTGAAGGAGTCCACTGCGGATGCGCTCGCGACCAT
>JACCED010528107.1_pt1 | contig 28359 bp, 4 predicted proteins | sample 7455021 | NCBI WGS metagenome assembly JACCED01 (sample SAMN15323456, study PRJNA562643) | freshwater metagenome | isolation source: river surface water | place: USA:Blue River Watershed | collected 2017-08-19 | reverse complement strand
CCGGTCAAGGTGAGCGTGTGCGTGTCTACCTTGTTGAGTGCGCCCAAACCGCCGATGGCGTTGGCCACCGTCACGTCTGCGCTGTGGTTGAAATTGAGCGTGGCGCCTGTGCCAATGCTGATGGTGTTGGCACCCAAGGCCGCTGTGGTGTTGCTGCCGTCACCCACGTTCAACGCACCGCCAGACACAGTAGTGGTACCGGTGTGGGTTTGTGCATTAGTCAAGGTCAACGTGCCTGAGCCCGACTTGGTCAAACCACCCGTGCCCGCAATCACACCCGCGTAGTTAACCGACACCGACGCGTCGGTGCTCAAGGTGCCATTGCCTGCCAAGGTGATGCCACGGTTGGCGTGCAAGGTGGTGAAGCCGGTCGTGAACTGCAAGGTGCCGCCGTTCAAGCTGATGTTGTCTGCATCAAAACTTGCAGGCTCTGCGCCCAAGTTGCGGTCGGTGCTGATGGCCAAGGTACCGGCGTTGACTTGTGTGCCGCCTGCGTAGCTGTTGGTGGCGCTCAAGGTCAAGGTGCCTGAGCCTTCTTGTTTGACGAGGCCCGTGCCAGAGATGACGTCCGCAATGGTCATGGCATCGGATTGTTTAAAGCTCAACACACCGTTGTTGACGATGTTGCCCGTGCCCAAGGCGCCCACGGCGGTGCCGTTGCCCACCACCAAAGTGCTGGCGGCGTCAAGGCTGGTGCCGCCGGTGTAGGTGTTGGTGCCAGTGAGGGTCAACACGCCAGCGCCCAACTTAGCCAGGCTTGCGCCGGTGCCTGAAATCACGCCTGAGAACAAGCTGCTACCGGAGTTGTTCACGGTCAAGATGCCGCCCGTGGTCAGCGCGATGTTGTTGGCGCTGTTGATGCTGCCGCCATACAAGCTGATGTCGCCAGCCACCGACAACGCGCGGTCAATTCCAATGTTGGCGGTGTTGCCCGCCTTGCCGATGCGCAAACCTGAAATGCCGTTCATCGCCACATTGGCGGTGGACACAGCGCTGCCAAAACTCGCACTCAGTGGCTCCATGATCACCGTGCCCGAAGTGTTCAAGGTGGTGCCTGCTGCAAAACTCAGCACATCGGCTTTGATGGACACGTTGCTGCTCGATGCCGTCACATCGGTGCCTGTGGCGCTGCCAATGTTGGACGCACCTGCGATGGTGAAAGTGCCGTTCGCAGCGTTCACGTTAAATGCGATGTCGCCAAAACCTGAAAGCAAGTTCACGCGGGTCATGTAAATGTCGAAACGGCCTGCAGGCGACGAACCTGTCACAGAGCCGTCGATGGTCACACTGCCGCTGGTGGTGCTGGTGTTCTCAATCGTCAAAGGCGCGGTGGCGGTGCCATCCATCAGCACGCCGCGGCCGCTCTCTTGAGCGCCTGATGCGGTGGACAGGCCTGTCAACACAATGTTGCCGCCGTTGGTCTTCCAGACCGAGCCTGTGGTTTGTGCCGAGGCCCATGGCTGAAGCTGAAGCGCTGCAGTAAAGCTGGTGCCGCCGGTAGGCGTGCCCGAGGTCAGGCCGTAGGCCACCAAGTCGCCGCTGCCGGCGTTGATGTTCACGCCGTTGTAAGCCACCAAACCAAAACTGATGAGGCTGGCACCGCTGGTGGCATGCACTGAGCTCTCACCCGCCAAGCCCACGCGGCCATTGCCTGAGTTGATGGTGATGTTCGCCGTTTGCGAAACGGGGCCCACCGACGAACCCAGAGACAAACCTGTGAGTGTGTTGGCGTTCTTGGCATAGCCCTGTGGCAAGGCCGTGCCCAAAGCCGACGTGGCAGGCAAACCGCTGATGGTGCCCACACTGCCGCCCAAGGTAATCCAACCACCGCTTGACGACAACGTGGTGCCGTTGTTCACGATGATGCCGCCTGTGGCCGCGCCTGCTGAGTTAGCCCACAGCGTGATGTCACCGCCGTTGGTGGTGAGGTTGGCACCGCTGGTCACGTTGCCCAAGGCCTTGAGCAACACGCCCGCACCCGAGGCGGACGACGTCAATGCCGCACTGGTCGTCACGCTGCTGCCGTACACGGTGATGGGGCCTGCAATGTTCACAGCGCTGGCCACCGTCATGGCTTGCGCGTTGCCTGCCTTACCCAGCGTCAAGCCTGTGAGCGTGTTGGCGTAGGTGTAGTTGGTCGTTGTCGCGCCGCTAAAGCTGGTGCTAGTTGGCTCAATCGTCACCGCACCCGCCCCGGTAAAACCGCTGGTGGTGGGTGCCGCATCGTTTTGGAACACCAAGCTGCCTGCAGCCACGTTAGTGGCACCGGTGTAGGTTTGACCGCCAGTGAGCGTGAGGGTGTTGCTGCCCAGTTTGCTCAACGTGCCTGCGCCTGAAATGGCGTTGGCCACCGTCACCGCATCAGAACGACTGAAGGCCAAATTGCCTGCCACCGTCACAGCACCCGTACCCAGGGTGCCGGTGGTGCCGCCATTGCCAATTTGCAAAGTGCCTGCGCTCACGGTGGTGGTGCCGTAAGTGTTGGCGCCTGCCAAGATGAGCGTGCCCGCCCCCGCCTTGGTCAAACTGCCCGTGCCCGCCACGATGCCTGCATACGTCACTTCGCTGCCTGTGGCTGTGTTGAACGTGGTGCTGCCTGTGAGCGTGATGCCACGGTTGGCACTCAGGCTAGAGGTGAACACGGGGTAGAAATACAAGCCCGCGCCGTTGTTGACCACCAGTTGGTCTGCTTGTGCGCTGCTAGGTGCCGTGCCCAAGTTGCTGTCGCTGCTCAGGCCCAAGGTGCCGGCGTTCACGGTGGTCGCGCCCGTGTAGGTGTTGGTAGCGCTGAGCGTCAACTGGCCGCTGCCTTCTTGACGCAACACGCCTGAGCCTGCAATCACATCGGCCACGCCGAAGTTGTCAGAGCGTTTGAAAATCAAGGTGGCGTTGTTGGTGATGGTGCCTGTGCCCAAATTGCCCGTGGTGCCTGCATTGCCCACTTGCACCGTGCCCGCGCTGATGGTGGTGCCGCCGGTGTAGGCGCTGCCGCCTGTGAACACCAAGGTGCCCGCCCCTGCTTTGCTGAAAGCGCCGGAGCCATTCAACACACCGGCCACGGTTTGCGTGGGGCCTGAGGCAATGTCTACCGACAGCGTGCTTGTGGAAGCCGTGTTGTTCACTGTCAAGGTGGTGCCAGCGGCGCTTTCAAAGCCACCCAAAGCGGCGTTGCCGCTCACCACCAACGCGCCGTTTTTGAGGTTCAAGTTGCTGGTGGACACCGTGCCTTGGTAAGTCAGCGCATCGAGCAACACGGTGCCTGTGTTGGCTGCACCGCTGCGGCCTGCCACGCTGTCGTCAAAACTCACGGCGCTACCTTGTGGGACCAACGCGACTTTGACGTTGTTCAAATCAGGAATCGCACCTGTCACGCTCAGATTGCCCGTGAGCGCCCAGTTGTTGGGGTTGAACCACTCGCCCGATGCGCCGCCCACCCAAGTGACCGAATCTTGGCGTGTCACGTTGGCTGTCGTGTTGCCAGTGCTAGACACGGTGTAGTTAGACGCATCGATGGTGGTGGCACCGCTTGGGTCGGTCAAGCTGACGCCGTACACGCTGATGGGTTTGGCTGTACCGAGGTCTTTGGTGTCAAAACTCGCGCTGCGGTTGATGTCAAACACATCGCCACTCACGCGGTTGTCGGTGGTGGTCACCGTGGCCACGGTGCTGCCGTTGTACGCACGGTTGTCACCGGTGTAGGTGACGGTCAGGGTGCGCAAACCCATGCTGCCCGCACCTGTGGCGCTGGTGGGCAAGGTGTAGTTGCTCAAGGTGGTGCCGTTGTCAGCCGTGAAGTCACCCGATGCAAGCGTGGTGCTCACGCTGTTGGCCAACGACACATTGCGGTCGTTGTAGGTGCCCACAGTTTGTGTGACGGTAGCGCCTTCGGTCACACCACCCACGGTGACAAAGCCGCTCAGGCTGTAGTTGCCTGTGTTCAGTGTGGCGCTGGTGTTGCCGTCATAGGTTTTTTGAATGCTGCCCACCAACGCGGCTGTCAACAGCTTTTGCGTGATGGTGGCGCTGGTGCTGCCTGTGGTGGTGGCAGTGCCGTTGCTATCCACCACTTGGTAGTTGGCGGCATCGGTGCCACCCAAGCTCACGCCGGTGATGCTGATGTTCACAGGCACTACGCTGCCATTGCTGTAGGCCACGTTCTTGTCCACAAAGTTGGCCGTACGGTTGACGCTCAAGACGTCACCGGTCACATAGCCTGTCGCGGCGGTGGGGTCGGTGTTGACGGTGGCGGCGACCAAACCGTCATAGATTTTGTCGTTACCCGTGTAGGTCAAGGTCAATGGGCGCGCTGTGATGTTGGCCGTGGTGCTGCCCGTGGTGGCCACGGTGTAGTTGGCAGCATCCACGCTGGTGGCGCCATTGGGGTCGCTCAGGCTCACGCCTGTGACGCTGACGGCTTTGGCGTTGCCCACGTTTTTGTCGGCATAACTGGCGGTCCAGTTAATGTCAAACACATCGCCGGCCACATAGCCATTGGCCACAGGCGTGGCGGTAGTCACGCTGGCCACGGTGCCACCGTCGTACACCTTGTTCACACCCGTGAAATCAATGGTCAAGGTGCGAGGGGTGATGTTGGCCGTCGTGCTGCCTGTGGCCGCCACGGTGTAGTTGGTGGCGTCCACGCTGGTGGCGCCGTTGGGGTTGCTCAGGCTCACACCACTCACGCTGACGGCTTTGGCGCCGCCCACGTTTTTGTCGGCGTAGCTGGCGGTCCAGTTGATGTTGAACGCATCGCTGCCCAAGCGGTCATCGGTGGTGGTGACGCTGGCCACGGTGCCGCCGTCATACACCTTGTTCACACCGGTGTAGTTCACCGTCAGCAGTTTCGGCGTCACGGTGGCAGTGGTGCTGCCTGTGCTCGCCACGCTGTAGTTGACCGCGTCGGTGCCGCTTAAGGACACGCCCGTCACGTTCACCGTTTTGCTGGTCACGTTGTTGGACACGTCATAGGCCACGTTCTTGTCGACAAACGCTGCGGTACGGGCAATGCTAAACGTGTCGCCCGCCACACGGTCATCGGTGGTGGTCACGGTGGCCACGGTGCCGCCGTCGTACACACGGTCCACACCGGTGTAGCCCACCGTCAAGGTGCGTGGGGTGACTTCGCCATTGCTGCCGTTTTGTGTGCTGATGGCTGTGTTGGTCACGCCGTTGGTCAACACATAGTTGGCGGCATCGGCACCGCTGATGACTAAGTTAGTCAGCGTGTAGTTTTTATTGGTGCTGCCCGTCACGTTTTTGTCTGCGTAGGTGCCCACGCCTGCCACGTTCACGGTATCGGTGACTGAGTTGCCGCCAGTGATCACACCATTGAGGCTCAACGAAAGGCCCGTCATGCTGGTGTTGCCGTCGTACACCTTGGTACCGCTAGCGTTCAGCGTGAGCGCTTTGGGGGCCACGCTGTACGCGCCAATCACATGGATGTTGTCACTGAAGTCAGGGCTGCTGTTGCTCACCAAGGTGGCGCCCAAGTTGTACGAGCCCACCTTCAAGTTGCCCGAGTTGCTGTAAATCGACGTGCCCACAGGACCCAGCGTGAAATCGGCCACGGGTGACGTGCCATCGCTCACCGACACATCGGCACCTGTCACCGTCACGCGGTTGGTGGGGCTGAGCAAGTTGGTCACTTGCGCAGGTGTGGCGCCGTTGGCGGCTGCGGCCATGAAAGCCGCTGAAGTCACTGTGTACGTGGGCGTGTCGCCATACGTGGTGCTCACGTTTTGCACTTTCACCAACAACTCGCCCACAGGCACGATGGTGTAGTCGCCATTCACAAACGTGATGGCGTAGTTGCTAGAGGTCAAGCCCGAAGGAACCAATTTGCCAGCATACGGATTGGCTACGCCTGCCACGGTGGCGGCGTCTTGGTCGTTGGTACCACTCAAACCAGAGCGGTCACGTGCGACGGCTAACAAACCGCCCAACACCGCTGAGGTTTGCCCACCCACAAAGCCGCTGTAGCGCACACCTTCGTAGTTGGTGGTGCTGTCTAGCTCTGAGTAAAACTTGGCATCGTCATTGGCCGTGACGGTCAACGGTGCTTTGGTGATGGTGGCGTTAGGTGCTGTCCACACCAAGCGGTAGTTACCGGCGCGTGTGCCTGTGAGCAACACGCTGCCTTGGTTCACCGTCACGGTGCCTGCGTTGGCGTTGCTGAACACGGGCGTGCCTGTGATGACCAAGCCGCCGTTGATGCCGCTGTCAGCCGTCAATGCCGATGTGAAACCCGCTGCCACGCTCAAGCTGCCGTAGCCCGTGGCAGGGCTGGTCAAGGCTGGGGCCACCGCTGTGGTGGCGTCGTACACCTTGGTCAATCCGGTGCTGCCAGACAAGTCCACATCCAACGGCGTGATGTTGGCCGTGGTGTTGGCTTGGTCGGTGATGGTGTAGTTGTTGCGGTCTGCGCCACCGTAGCTGCTGGTGAGCGTGACGGTTTTGCCTGTGCCCACGTTTTCATCGCTGAACACGCCCGTAGCGCCCACAGTCACCACATCGTTGGCCACCAAACCTGTTTTCACCACCGATGCCGTCGACACCGTGGCGCCTGTGGTGTTGTCGTAGGTTTTGTCAGAGGCTGTGATGCCGCTGATGGTCAACGCTTTGGGCGTGATGTTGGCCGTGCTGGTGGCTTGGTGGGTGATGCTGTAGTTGTTGCGATCCGCACCGCCGTAGGTGGTGGTGAGGTTGACAGTTTTGCCTGTGCCCACATTTTTATCGGCCACATTGCTGCTGTCCACAAACTGACCCACCGAAGTTGCGATGGTCAATGCATCGCCACTCACCAAGCCGGCAAACAACGCGCCGCTGGTGGTCACGGTGGCATCAGCTGTGCCGTCGTACACACGGCTGTCGGCCACAAGGCCAGACACCGTCAAGGCTTTGGCCGTGATGTTGGCCGTGGTCGTGGCTTGGTTGGTGATGGTGTAGTTGCCCAAGTCGGCACCACCGTTGGTGCTGGTGAGCGTGACAGTTTTGGCTGTGCCCACGTTCTTGGCTGTGCCTGCCACGCCGCCCACATCGGCAAACACGCCGCTGGTGGTAACGGTCAACACATCGCCTGCGACCATGCCGTTGAAGGTGGCGCCACTGGTATTGACTGTGGCTGCGTTGGTGCCGTCATACACCTTGTTGGCAGCGGTGATGCCCGTCACGGTGATGGCTTTGGGGTTGATTTTGGCGTTCAGCGTGGTGTCGGCCACGATGTTGTAGTTGCCTGCTTTGGCACCAGTCAGACCCAAGCTAGACGCGCTCAAGGTGACGACTTTGCTGCTCACCACACCGTTGGTGTAGGCCACGTTTTCATCGGCGAAAGTGGCTGAGTAATTGGTGCTCACCAAGCTCACGGCATCGCTGTTCAAGATGCCAGTCAGGGTGCCAAAGTTGCCTGCTGTGATGGTGGCCACCACGCCACCGTCATAAGTTTTGTCATTCGCTGCAGCGCCTGTGAGGGTCAACGCCTTCGGGCTAATCTTGGCGTTTGTGGTGGTGGGGCTGCCTGCATAGGTGTAGTTGCCCGCATCGGTGCCGCCGTAGGTGCTGGTGAAGGTCACCATTTGCGCCGCCAGCGCTGAACCGCTGTACGCCACGTTGGCGCTGCCAAAGGTGCCGGTGGCCGCTACCGTCAACACATCGCCTGCCACCATGCCGTTGAACACGGCGTTGCCCACATTCATGGTGGCAGCGGTGGTAGCGTCATACACCTTGTCGTTGGCAGCAATGCCTGTGACCGTGATGGCCTTGGCGGTGACGGTGCCGTTGGTGCCCGTCATGCTGGTACCGGTGCTCAGGCCGTAGTTGGCTGCATCGGCACCGCTGAGAGCCATGTTGATGAGCGAGTAGGTTTTGTTGGTGCCGACGTTTTTGTTGGCATACGCGCCCGAGCCACTGATTTGCACCACATCGCCTGTCACCACACCTGCGGGTGTGCCCGACAAGGCGGCAATGGTCGTGGTGCCGTCATACACCTTGGTCAGGGTGGGCGCGGGGGTGATGAACTTTGGGGTCACGGTGGCCGAGCCCACCACCGTCACGGTGCCGCTGAAGTTGGGGCCACCTGAGAGCACCACATTGCTGGCACCCCACTGGTAGCTGCCCACATTGAGCCAGCCCGAGGTGCTGTAAGTGCCGCTGGCAGCGGTGGCGTTGAACGTGGCCGAGGCGCCGTTGGCGTCAGTCACGCTCACCTGCCCTGCTGTGCTGGCCGTGGCGCTGGCACCTGCGGCACTAAGTAAGTTGACCTGTGTGGTGCCATCAGTTTTGAGGTACTTGGCTTCGGTCACCGTGTAAGTGGGTGCGCTGCCATACACCGTGCTGGTGTTGGCCAAACGCACCAGCAGTTGGCCTGCGGGCACGATGGTGTAGTCGCCACTCACATAGCTAAAGCTGTAGTTGGTGGCCGCGCCACCTGCTGGCAACAACACGCCGGTATAGCTGCCTGCGTTTTGCACGCTGCTGTTGGTGCGCGAAATGGTGGGTGCCGTGGTGAGGTTGGTAGCCGATTCGCCATTCACAAAACCTGAATACGCCAAATCGTTGAAGCCAGCCACATCAGCCAGTCCGTAAAACTTGGCGTCGTTGTTGGCGGTGACCGTCAAAGTGGCTTTGCTGATGCTGCCTGTGACCGTGGGCTGTGTGAGGGTGTAGTTGGTCACAGCTGCGCCGGTGATGCTGTCAGCCATCGTCACGCTGATGCCTGTGCCCACATCTTTGGTGGCATACGTACCCGCTTGCACCAAGGTCACGCTGTCGCCATTGACCACGCCGCTCAAAGTGCCGCCTGTCACCACCGCAGACAAGGTGCCGTCATACACCTTGCTCGGTGCGGTGGTGCCTGTCACGGTCAAGGCCTTGGGCGTGACGGTGATGGTGCCGGGTGTGGCGTAGCTGATGTTGTAGCTGCCACTCGATGTGCCCGGTGCCACGGTGATGGCATAAGGCCCACCCGCCACCGTGGCCGTGGCGGCCAAGCCAGCCGAAGTCACCACGGGGTTGACGCTGAACACGTCCGCCAAAGTGGGCAAGGTGTACACGCTTGAGCCACCCGCGCTGCTGCTGAGGCCCAACACATCAGACGTGGTCCATGTGGTGCCATACACCTTGGTGCCGCCCGCTGTCACCGTGACCGAGGGTGTGCCCGTGAACAAATAACGGTTGCCCGTCACCGCCACGGCCGATGGGGCCGTGTTGGCGTAAGTGGCGTTCCACACCGGTGCGTTAGCGCTGTCGAGCGTGCCAAACGTGTCGGTGCCCGGTGCGTTGCTGTAGACCAACCAACGGCCTGTGGCCGTGAGCGGTGTGCCCGTGGCGTTGTTGATGAAGTTGCCCGTCGCCGCCAAAGCCAAATAGCCGCTGGCCTGTGTGTCGGTCAGGGTGGCACCGCTATTGAGCGTGATGTTGCCGCCCGTGAGCAAGGTGGTGTTGTCCACAAACGTGGTGGCACCGCTCACGGCAATGTTGCCCAAGCCGCTATTGCCAAGCACCACGCTGCTGAAACCGTCTTTCACCACCGCGTTGTTAAACCATGCGCTGGCAATGTTCAGTGTGCCCGCAGCCCCCGTGCCCAAGCCCAGGCTTGCGCCTGCTGTTTTGGGTTGCAGCGTCAATCGGCCCGTGCCGTTGAGCGTACCTGCCAGCGTCATGCTGTCGGCGCTGAAGGTGATGTTGTTGCCACCGCTGCTGGTCATGGCCACGCCGCTCGCCTCGTTGATGCTGCTGCCTGTGACGTTGATGTGGGTGGCTGTCACGTTGGCGTTCAAAGCCACTGCCCCGCCGTACACCGTGAACGGGCCTGCAATGCTGGTGGCGCCTGCCACTGTGATGCCAGCTGTGTTGCCGTCTTTGCCCAGCGTCACGCCAGTGAGCGCGCTGCCAAAGCTCCAGCCCGATGTGCTGAACGCGCTGCTAAAGCTGGCAGCCACAGGCTCGATGCGCAACTGGCCGCTGCCTGTGAATGTTTTGCTGCTGGGGCTAGGCGCGTTGTTGGCCAACACCAACACGCCGTTGGCAACACTGGTGTTGCCTGTGTAGGTGTTGTTGGCCGTCAAGGTCAACGTGCCTGCGCTCTGCTGCGTCAACGTGCCTGTGCCGCTGATGAGGGTGCCCACCGTCAGATTGTCCGAACGGTTGAACACCAAGCTGCTGTTGTCCGTCACCGCGCCGGTGCCTAAGGTACCCGTGGTTCCGCCGTCGCCCACTTGCAAGGTGCCTGCGCTGACCGTGGTGGTGCCGCTATAAGTGTTTGTGCCGGTGAGCGTGGCCGTGTTGGCCAACAGCTTGGTGAGCGAGCCTGTGCCGCTCATGCTGCTGGCAAATGTGAAATCGTTGACGCGGTTGAAATACAACGCCGCGTTGTTGACCAACGCGCCTGTACCAAAGGAACCTGTGTTGGTGTTATTGCCCAAGTAAACGGCACCGTTGTTTAACGTGGTGCTGCCTGAATAGGTGTTGGTGCCCGTCAGAGTGAACTTGCCGCCCGAGGCATTGGCCACCATTGAGCCTGTGCCACCAATGGTGCCGCCCAGCACCACATTCAACGCGTTGAGCGAGAGCGTGCTGCTGCCTGTGCTGGTGAAGGTGTGCAATGTGTAGCCCGTGGCCAAGCCTGAGCCAGACGACACCGTGCCGCCCGTGCCAGCGCTGCTACCGAGGTAACGCACCACCACCAAGCCCGAGCCGCCCGCGCCTGAGGTGCCTGCCAGACCCTCAACACCGCCGCCGCCGCCGCCTGTATTGGCCGTGGCCGAATAACCCACAGCAATTTGGTTTAAGCCAGCGCCACCGCCGCCCAAACCGCCAGAACCAGCTACACCACCGCAACCAGGGCAAGCACCCGCACCGCCGCCGCCGCCTACCCACTGGGACGAACCTGTGATGTAACTTTGAATACCTATACCGCCGTTGTTGGCAGAGGCTGCACCACCGGCGCCGCCGCCGCCGCCGCCATTGGCCTGCATCGTGGCAATGCTTGTGCCGCTGTAGCCCTGACCTGCCGTACCGGTGCCTGCAGTGCCGCCGCCGCCCGAGGCACCGCCACCGGAACCACCGCTGAGACCACTCATGGCTAACCAACCGCCACCGCCACCACCGCCATAGGCTGTCAAGGTGTCCAAATACGAGTTGGCACCTGTCAAGCCTCGGTTGTCATTGTTCACCGCAGCGCCACCTGCGCCCACCATGACGGCATACGCGCCACCCGCTAAATCGGTGGAGCTGGCTAACACACCACCGGCACCGCCACCACCGCCGCGACCCACGCCACCGCTACCGCCGCCACCCACAATGAGGTAGTCCACCGCGGCATCAAGGTCAAACGTCACGTTGCCGTTGAGGGTGATGTTATTGGCGAAACTGGTCACCGCACGGCCAAACGTCAGCGTGGTGCCACCTGCGGCTGTGAGCGTGCCAGTGCCAAGCGCCGAGTTGGCATAAATGCCCAAGGTGCCTGTGGTTAACGTGGTACCACCTGAGTAAGAAGAGCTGGCGTTGGTTAAGTTCAACGTGCCTGCCCCCAACTTGGTGAACGTGCTATCGGTGCCTGAAATCAGACCCATGTAAATGGACGAACCCGACTGTGTGAGGCTCAACCCGCGCCCAGCGGCTAGGCTGATACCACCGCTACCCGTGAGGCCTGTGGTGGTAATGGCAATGTCACCCGTGGTGGCGTTGGTCGTAGACAGTGCCGCATTGACCGCGACTGCACCGCCATAAATGGTGATGGGGCCTGCAATGCTGGTGGTACTACCAATGGTGATGCCAGCCGTGTTGGTGCTCTTACCAAGCGTCAAGCCGCTGATGGTGTTGGCCAGCGTCAGCGTGGACGGTGGCCACACCAAGGTGCTCGCAAAGCTGTTGCTATACGGCGCCACCGTCAAAGTGCCAATGGTGGCAATGTTGCCCGTCATCGACAACACATCGCCAATGACTGACACATTGGACGATGAGTTTGTGATGCTAGAGCCCGCTTTCAGACCCACATAACCCGCCACGTCTACCGCGTTGTAACCAGCACCGTAGCCCGTACCTGTGAGAGTGATGGGGCCACCCGTGGACAACACTGCACTGCCCGCGGGCAAAACAACACCCGAGTGCTTGGCGCCACTGCCTGTGAGGCTGATACCACCGCCGTTGCTGGCCAACAGGCTTGAATAACCCCACAGATAAACGCCCCACGCATCGCTGGCAGCGGCATTGGTGGCCGTGCCGTTGAAGGTGATGGCATCCGTGGCTGACGATGAAGACTTATAGACAGAGGTGGATGTGGTCAACATGCTCAACTCAATGCCGTTGCTCGAACCTGTGGCCGACTGCCCAACGCCCCATAGGTTTAACTTGCCCGCTGCAGCGTCCATCGTGACGCTGCCGTGTACGCGAATGCCGTTGGCATTGCTAGTGGTGCCATCGGACGATGTGTAACTTGTGGCCGTGGTGGCACTCTTGCCACGCAAGGTGATGTTGCCGCCAAACGAATACAAGGAAGCGGCATCAATCGTGATGCCGTTACCCATGGTCGTCGTCATGCCCGAGGCATAGCCTATAGTGGCCAGTGCTGCCACATCGGCCACATTGCCGCCCGACAACACAATGTTGCCCGCTGCTGATGTGGTGGTGATGCGACTGCCCGACTTGAGCCAGATGTAGCCACCGTTGGTGCTGTCGCTGTCGGCCCAATACGTCACGTCACCACCAGTGGTGGTGACCGTCGCATTGCTGGCTTGGGTAATGGCGCCGCTTGCTTTGAGCAAGATGTCGCCATTACCCAAGCCAGCGCTGGTGTTCAGGTTGGCATTGAGGTTGATGTCACCGCCATACACCGTGATAGGGCCTGCCGCATTGACGTTGTTGGTGGAGATACCCACGGCTTGGGTGTTGGTTGTTTTACCAACCGTCAGACCCGTCATGGTTTGGCCATTGGTATTCCAATTGAAATAGGCGGTGTCGATGGCCTGACCAAACTTCGCTGTGGTGGACTGCCATGTCACCGTGCCATTGGTGGCAATATTTGGGGTGCCACTGGTGTTGTAGGTATCAAACTCAAGCAGCACATTGCTGTTGGTCGACGTCACTGCGCTACTGGCTGCCGAACCCCACCACTGTGTGGAGCCATTGCGCCAATACATACTTGAATTGGTGCCGCCCGCACCCACGCCACCTGCTTTGATGGTGAGCGGCCCACCATTGGTCAACAACTGTGTGCCGTTGCGAATGAGCACCGACCATTCATTGGCGGTGCCAATGATGGAGATACCTCCACCCACACCACTGGCCACCATGCGTTGGTAGGTCGCTGAAGAATTGCTCTCGTAGGTTGTTCCCAAATCAACACCGTGGTTCCAGCCTGCGGCTGTCGTGGTGCTAGAGCCAAGCAGTTGGATGGCGTCTGCGCCTTCATAAGCCGACTTCAAATCCACAGCGTAAGTGGTGGCGATGCCAATCTTGTATGAGCTGCTACCCGAAGAACGGCTGATACCTTCAAGGTAAATCTTGCCTACGCCGCTGTCTGCCACCAGGCTGGTTCCACCACTCCAAAAACCAATGCCCCACGCCTGATAGCCAGAACTCACGGCACCCGCCCAGCTTTTGCCGCGCAGGGCAATATTGCCACCGCCCGAATAGAGCCACAAACCGTTGTCGACCGCGATACCGGCAGCCGCCGTGGACGAGATGCCGGCTGCATAACCAGACCCTGCCAAGTTGCCACCACCTAGGGTAATGGTGCCACCGCCCGTGCCTGTGGTGCTTTTGCTACCCGAGACAATGGCGCGGGTGTCAATGGTCAATCCGTTGGCAGAGACGATGCTGCCGTTGTCGTTGCCATCGGTATCACTGGTCAATACCACGGCGCCGCCATTGGTGCTGATGGTGCTGGCCGCCGTGTCGCCGTACACGCTGGTCGTCGCCATGAGCTTGATGCTGGCCCCAGCCAAATTGCTGGTGAGGTTGGACCTAAGATAGACGTTGCCACCGTAAGCTGAAATTGGCCCGTTGGCGGTAAACGGCGTGTTCAGCCACACGTCTGACGACATGCCGTCTTTGCCAACGGTGATGCTGCTTGGCGTCTGGCCGTTTTGATTCCAAGCAAAGTAACTCGTCGCCACCGTTTGACCAAAACTCGTGGAAAGGTCTGCGGGCGCCCAAACAATATTGCCCGTCGTGGCCAAGCTAGGGTTGAGGCCATTGAAAGCGTATTTGTCGTGCTTGATGGTGATGTCGCTGGAGCTGGTCGTTACATCGCTACTTGCTTTAGAACCCAAATTGAAAGCAGCATAGATATACCAAGTTCCGTTGACGGCGCCCGAGCCTTGACGACCTAATAAATTAATAGGGCCGCTTTTGGCAAGAATGTCGGTCGTCGATCTGAAAACGGCATCGTAGACGTTCTGCGTTGACGTTTTGAGGGAGATACCGCCACCCAAGCCTGTCGCTAAAACAGCAAGCGGGCTAGTGTCCGTTTCTATGCCGTACGCATCTCCGCTTGCGCCTGTGGCCGTGCCGATGATTTGAATCGCGTCTGCTGTGGTGTTGGCTGATTTGATGGTGAAGGATGTGTTGTTATAGAGCATGAAGCCCGCAGCAAACGTCGAAGTGTTTGTTTGGCTGTAACCATCCAAGTAAACCTTGCCCGTGCCGCTGTCAATGACACCGGCTTGCGTCAACCCATAGAAACCAAGCCCAGAAGCCCCTGTAGCAGAGCCAACTGCCACAGCGTAGGACTTGCCTCGCATGCTGATATTGCCGCCACCCGAGTTGATATTGGTTCTGACATTGATGCGAATACCTTCTGTGTATGCGCCATTGGAAGACCCCATGGCATACGAGGTACCTGTGAGATTGCCACCGCCAAGGGTGATGTTGCCGCCGTTGGAGCTTGCCACCAACCCATTGTCGAAGCGCACATAGCCGTTGGTCGTGCTGTCGTTGTCAGTGGCATCGTCCACGTTAGAGGCCAACAAAATATGGCCCCCCGCTGTGGTGAGCGTGGTGAGTGCACTGTTGATGATGTTCGTCTTGGCACGAATAGTGATAGCAGCATTAGCTGCTGTGCTTTGCAAACTGCTGCCAAAGGTGACTTGCCCTGCATCCACCGTGATGGGGCCTGCAATGCTGATGGCTGAGCCCAGTGTGATGTTCTGTGTGTTGCTGCTGCTACCCAAGGTCAAGCCAGTGAGGGTGCTGGCAAAGGTGTAGTTGGGTGTGAACGCGCTGGTGAAGCTTGAGTTGACCGCAGGTGCAATGGTCACACTGCCCGAGCCGCTAAAGCCCGAAGTACTTGGCGGCACGTTGAAGTTGTAGGCAATGCTGGTGGGTGCAGCCGCATCGGCAGACAACACCGTGGCACCGCTGTAAGTGGCACCACCATTGAGGTTGAGCCCACCCGTGGCCACCGTGAGCGAGCCCGTGCCGCTAAATGCACCGGTATAGGTGAGCGCGTCAGAACGGTTAAAGACAAGCGCGCCGTTGTTGATGACCGCTGCACTCAAAGCGCCCAACGAACCGGCAGTGGCACCTGTGCCCACCTGCAGCGTGCCGCTGCTGATGGTGGTGCTGCCATATGAGTTGGTACCCGTGAATGTGAACTTGCCACCCGCCGCTGGGTTGGCTGTGAAAGAACCCGATCCCGTGATGTTGCCGCTAAACACCGCATTGAGCGCAGATAACGACAGCGTGCTTGCACCTGTGCTGGTGAAGGTGTGCAAGGTGTAGCCGAAGTTTGAGCCGGTGCCTGTGGTCACCGTGCCGCCAGTGCCTGCGCTAGTGCCGAAATAGCGAACCACAACAATGCCCGAGCCGCCTGCACCTGCAGCTGAATAGCCAACTGCACTGTTGTATGCCACGGCACCGCCACCGCCGCCTGTGTTGGGCGTACCACTTTCGGCAGTTACGCCGTATTTGCCATCACCTCCACCACCGAGGCCGCCTAAGCCATAACCCGCTGTGATAGGAGAATCGTTGTTTGAGGCACCACCACCGCCACCCCCGTAATACTGTGTGGTGCCTGTGATGTTGCTGGCCAAGCCAATACCGCCGCTGCCGGGACGATAACCATTGGTGCTACCCGCCGTACCAGCTCCGCCAGCACCACCACCACCGCCGCCTGAGCCAGACGGGCTACAACAACCGTTGCCGCCTGCATAACCTTGGCCCGCAGTACCAGCACCTGCGGTGACGCTGCTTTCGCCAGAGCCGCCGCCGCCGGAACCGCCTGATTGCGCAACAGCCGTACTGACTGAGCTACCCGCCGCACCGCCGCCACCGCCAATAGCCACAACTTCTGTGCCAATCGATGAGTTACCTCCCCTTTGGCCCGGCAGCTCTAAAGTCGAGCCCACGCTACCCGCAGTACCCCCAGCACCAACAGTGACTGTGTAAGTGGCGTTGCCTAAAGAGCGCGTGCCCATCAGCACACCGCCGCCGCCGCCACCACCGCCGTTGTCGCCACCACCGCCACCGCCACCCGCAACGACGAGGTAGTCCACATTGGCGTCATAGGCCACGGTGACTGCACCGTCGAGCTTAATGTTGTTACTCAGGCCCGTGATCGTGCGCCCCAGCAACAACGTGGTGTTATTGGAGGCGGTGAGCAAACCCGCGCTGATAGCGTTGGTGTTATATAAGCCCAAAGTGCCGCCAGCAATGGTGGTGGTGCCTGTGTAGGTGTTGGCCGCCATCAAATTAATTTTGCCGCCTGTCGCATTGGTGGTCAACGCACCAGGGCCGCTGATGCGTCCCAGCAATGTGCTGTTGATGTTGCCTAAACCCAGCGCACCTGAAGCGTTGAAAGTCACCACCACCATGCCCGCCATCGGACCAGAGCTGATGACGCTGGCAGTGCCGCCCGTCGTGAGCACGGTGTTGCCCGCATAGGCCACCACCACCACGCCAGAGCCGCCGCTGGCGCCGTTGTTGTATGTGTTGCTAGTTGAGTAGGCACCGCCACCGCCATTACCTGTATTGGCTGTACCCGCCACAGCGTAATTGGCATTGCCGCCTGCTCCATAAGCCACTGCTGAGTTTGTGATTGAGCTCACCACTCCAGGACCACCTGTATAGCCGGATGCGGCACCACCAGCGCCCGCGCCACCCGTGTTTCCGCTTAAACCACTTGCAATACCGCCAGCGGCAGATACTGCCGTGCCAATAGATGATGCGCCACCTGCAACGCCTTGAACACTGCCTGCGCCAACAGTGATGGAATAGGTCCCTAAATCAAGTCCGCTACCCATCACAACTTGACCGCCTGCTCCGCCTCCGCCTGCACGTGGATAGTCCTCCCATCGGGCCCAACCACCGCCAGCGCCACCGCCCACAACAAGGTATTGCATGGCAGCACCAGTGGCAATGGTGGCATCTCCATCGAGCTGAATGTCATTGGCCAAAGTGACACTGCCCAGCTGCAGTCTTGAGCCTGCAGCGAGCTTGATCATGCCGGTACTAAATGCAGTGTTGGTATAGCCGCCCAAAGTGCCTGCGCTGATCACGGTGTCTGCCGTATATGTGTTGGCAGCGGTGAAAGCCACGTTGCCAGAACCCAATTTGGTCAAGGTGCCTGCGCCTGAAATGACGCCACTCACCATCGAGCTGCCCGTGCTGTTAAAAATCAGCGCGGTGTTGTTGACCACATTGCCAAAACCTAGTGAGCCTGTGGCGCCACCGTTGCCCACTTGCAAGGTACCCGCATTGATGTAGGTGATACCCGTGTGTGTGTTGGTGTTGATCAACGACAAAGTGCCTGAGCCAAGCTTAGTCAGACCCGTTGAGCCCATCAATGCACCAGCGAAGTTGTTGTTGCTACTGGCGTCGAGGGTGAGGTTGCTTAAGTTAGAGGCATTCGAGGCAAACGCCAAAGCGCCAGCGCCCGACACTAATTTGAGGGTGGTGCCTGCCGCCTGTGAGCCATTGGTCACAGCATGGCGAAGAATGACCACGCCATTGGCCGCCTGAGGCGTGCCGTATGAAACCGCACCGCCGCCGCCGCCCGTGCCAGCCACTGCAGCGCCTGATATCACACCGCCTGCACCGTATATGACGCTGGTCCCCGTGATGCTTGATGCAATACCAGCACCAGCCGCGGCGGGGGTGGACGAAGCAGCATAGGATGCATTGCCCCCTGCACCACCACCAGCGCCACCCCAGCCGAGGGTACCGGTTGTCGCACCCATGCCACCATCGCGCTGAGTACCCTCACCACCCGCTTTGTTGCCACTGACGTTAAAACCAGAACCACCGCCGCCGCCGCCCGCTGCATAGCCTGCGCCACCCGTGCCCGCTGCTGCGTTGTTGCTGCCAGTGTTACCACCTCTGCCGCCGCCACCCACCAAGATGTCGCCAAAAGCAGAGTCAGCGCCCTGCGTACTTGCTGCGCCACCGGCACCAACAGTCAAACTGGTGGTGTTGCCGCTCAGGGCGTAAGTGCCATCGGCTACGCCGCCGCCGCCGCCGCCGCCGCCAGTCGTGCTGCCAGACACACTGGCACCGCCGCCGCCGCCGCCGCCAACCACCAAGTAGTCAACGGATGACACGCCATAAGGCGTGTAGAAAGTGGCGTTGCCAGTGGTGTTGTATTGGTACAGCATGTAGCTTGTGCCAGCAACCGAGATGACGCTGATGCCCACAGAGCTGCCCATGATGGCTTTGTTTTTATTCAATCCCACCAAGCCATAGTCACCCACCGTGCCGCTGAAGCCAGACACGGTGCCACCTGTCAAAGTAATAGCACCGCCACCCGAATCAAACGTCACGGGGTTGGCATCAGGTGTGGCACTGAGGTTGGCCAGCTGCACGTTGCCCGTCACGCTGATGCCCGTTCCGACGGTGGTGATGTTGCCGGCCAAGTAGCTGGTGCCGGCACTGAGAGTGACACCGCCATTGGCCGTGATGGTCGAGCCCACCGTGGTGGCGAAGTTCATGCCCATCACAAAGCTACTGGCTGCCCCTGCTGTGGCGCTGAAGGTGCCAGTCGTAGACACATTACCCATCACGGTGACATCGCCCGTGCCTTGCAACAAGAGTTGGCCTCCCGCTGTAGAAGCCAAGTTGTCCGCTAAAAATACGTTGCCACCATAAATGCGCACAGGCCCGCCTAAGCTTAGCGAGTAAAGCGCTGATACGTTGGCTGTGTTGGTGGTCTTGCCAATGGTTAAAGCTGCGAGGCCTGAAATGGCTTTGTCAAACAATACTGGGCTGGTAAAGGACGCACCGGATGACTGAACCACCAAACTACCTGCGCCTGAGTACCCGCTGGTGGTGAATGTGGGTGCGTTGTTTTCAACAACCAAAGTACCTGCATTGATCGTTGTAGCACCCGTATAGGTGTTGGCAGCGCTCAGTGTGAGCGTGCCTGTGCCGTTTTTAGTGAGAGTGCCAGCGACCGTGGCAACGGGGCCAGCCACTGTGGTGTTGCCCGCCCCATCAAAACTGAGGTTGTAGTTGCCTGTAATGGCATTGCCCGAGCTTGGTGAAAGCGACAGCGAGCCCGCATCTGACTGAATCTCGGTGTGCCCCGTCATTGTGACGAGGCCCGTCAAGGTGTTGCTGCCCGATAGGTTGCGCAACACACCCGCACCCGAAACCCCCGTGCCTGTGAGGCTGATGGCATCGGCCACCGTGATGCCACCTTGCAACTCAAGCGCAGCGCCACTGGCCACCGTGGTGCCACCGGCTGAAGTCCCCAAAGCACCTGAACTAGCGGCAGACAAGGTACCAGCGTTGACGGTAGTCGCACCGGTGTATGTGTTGGCGCCGCTGAGCTTTAGCGTGCCTGCACCGTTTTTAGTGACGGTGATACCTGAGCCAGAAATGGCATGTCCGAAATCAAAGTTGCCAGCACCTGTGAATGTGACGTTGCCACTGAAGGCGGGTTGATAGGTGGTATCAGTGGTGCTCCAAAATGTCCAAGTCGTGTTGCTAGAGGCGTTTTCAAATGTTGCGCCGTTTGCAGTCACGGTGTAACCACGTGTAGCCGATGTATCGCTCAAACCTGAATACTTAATCTTGCCACCATCGATGACGATGTACGTTTTATTAAAGTAGTTGGAGCCCAAGCTGCCGTAAAAAGCCCAATCGGTGACTTCGAGTGTGCCGCCACTATTAACGGTAACAACAGCGCCAGCGTTTTGATCAACGTTACAGGCTGCGGTAGAACAATAAATCTTGCCACTTAGCTTGAGCGTGCCTGCCCCGACCGTGGTTGCACCTCTGTAAGTGTTCGTGGCCGACAACGTGAGAGTTGAAGTCGTGCCAGTGTCTTTAGTCAACGAGCCGGTGCCGCTGATGGCACCAGATAGTATTTGATCGGTGGTTGATGAATAAAGGAAAGATCCCGCGTTGGCAATGGTGCCGGCATAGCTGCCAGCACCCAAGGAACCCGAACCACCAATTTGGAAAGTGCCACCACCGATAGTGGTGTTACCTGAGTAGGTGTTGGTGCCAGTCAGGTTGAATTTACCGCCAGTGGCATTGGCCACCATGGCCCCAGTTCCACCAATATTGCCGCTGAGCATCACATTGATGGCATTCAGCGACAAGCTGCCAGAGCTATTAAAAGTGTGCAAGGTGTAGCCAGTCGCACTGCCGCTGCCCGCCGTTGGGCTGCCGCCTGTACCTGCGGCGCTACCTAAATATCGTGCGATGACGACACCTGAGCCGCCGGTTGCGCCATTCCCAGATTGACCACCACCACCACCACCGCCAGTATTTGCGGTACCCGCAACAGGATTCGAACCATTACAGGCGCCAGCGCCACCACCGCCTGAGCCCCCCATGCCACAACTGCGACCGGGGCCAGGTTCAGCGGTTGCACCACCACCGCCACCTGCGTACATGGTGGAAGTACCTGTGATGTCTGATGACTTACCCGAACCGCCACTGCCTGGCTGTCTGTCTTGTGCGTTACTTGAAGAAGGCACGCTACCACCTGCACTTCCAGCGCCACCACCTCCACCACCGGCTTGCACACCATTGGTGGAACTACCACCACCGCTGTTACCTTGGCCAGCAGTTCCCGCCCCACCAGATGTCACTTGGTTATCTTCAGCCGTACCACCGCCAGAACCACCCGAGTTACCGCTGGCCACGTAGGCATTGTTCCAGCCATAGCCTGCGCCACCGCCACCGCCGATAGCAACAGTCAAGCTTCCCAAGCTACTGTTTCCACCATTACTTGCAGTAGCACCGACACCGCTGCCAGATCCGCCCGCACCCACAGTGACTGTGTACGTCCCTGGGCTTAACTGTGTACTTCCGGAAACAAAACCACCAGCACCGCCGCCACCGCCCCAACCGCCGCCGCCGCCGCCGCCGCCGCCAGCAACAATCAGATAGTCCACCTCAGTGTCAAGCTCAAACGTCACGCTTCCGTTGAGGGTGAAGTTGTTACCCATATTGCTCACTGCACGACCAAACATGAGTTTGGTTCCACCGGCGGCCGTGATTGAGCCAGTACCAGCGGCTGTATTTGTATAGAGGCCCAATGTGCCCGCTGAAACGGTGGTGTCGCCGGTGAATGTATTGACCCCGGTCAAATTAAGTCGACCGGCACCTGCTTTACTGAAAGCTCCAGTGCCAGAAATAATGCCAGTGATTGCGCTATTCGCAGTATTTGTGAAAGACAGCCCATTACTGGTATTGATTGCAATGGCATTAAGACTTAGGCCTGCATCTGTCATGGTGACCGAACTGGTAGACGTGCTCACAGTTGATGCGATGCCATTCACGGTCACTGGGGAAGCAAGGCTACCCAGTCGAAGCGTTCCCTTGCTGGTCAGGTTGGTATTACCACCGTTACCCGTGATGCTGATAGCACCACTCTGTGATAGTAGGTAATCGTTACTGCCGGCATTCATGTCGAGAATAACGTTAGTACCTTGTGCTGTACTGTTCGAACCTTGAATAGAGATGCCCCCACCCGAAGTTGATGTGGACTCAATCAGGTACTGGCCCGAATTCCAAGACAAAATATTGCCCGTATACCCCGATTGGTTGGAGGTTCCGCTGATGGAGATGGCTGGACTACCCCCGCTGTAAGCCGAGCGAATGACATAGTCGGCGTTTGAGCCGCCTTGTGCGAAATACAGGCCATGGTCACTGTCACCGACGCCTTCAATCACAACCCTGCCAACCCCTGCATCAATCTTGAAGGTACCTTGGCTCACGATACCTGCCGCTTGAACGCTGCTGGTTTTACCCCTGATGACGATATCGCCACCGCCGCTCAGCAGATTGATCGAGCCGCCAGCGCTACCTGGGTTGCCCAGCTGAACGCCGCCCATCGTCGATTTTTTGTTCCAAGCATAGCCATCAGGAATGCCATCGTTTGCCACACCGCCATTGCCGCCATCGTCGTTGCCACCTGCCAGCACAATGAGGCCGCCCTTGGTGTCAATCGTGACATTCGGGGCCACCCAGGTGTAGCCGCCCACACCTAAGCCACCGACGTTGGTGTAGTTACTCCAAATGATGGTGTCGAGCTTGCCGTTGGTAGACGTGATGTTGCCCGATATGTTGATATAGGAGTGGGCTTGAAGGGTCAGTCTTCGATAGTCAGCGCCTGTATAAGTGATGGGCGCATTCAAAATAAAGTCCCCGCAGTCGGTGCAGTTGCCCTCTGCGCTCAGAGTAATCGATGGTCTGGCTGTGGTGGAAATGGTCACGTTGCTGGTGAGCAAGTTGTTGGCGATTTCATTGGCGCCCGTTGCACCAATGACCAAGTTCCAGGGGTCTAGCAACCACTCGCCCGCCGAGCCATCGGCTGCGCGGGTGTCAACAAAAATACCATCCGTGTTGAGGGTTCCAGCCGAGGTTTCAACCTTACCGCCAGCCCCGCTGTAAATACCACCTTTGGCATAAATAGCGCCATTCACAGTAGTCACCGAGTACGCGCTGTGCACATCACTCCACAGCACCACTTTGCCGCCGTTGCCGTTGTCGGTCGCGCTGGCGTCAATGACGCTGTCGGCGCTCATGGTCACGGTGGTGGCTTGGCGCAGGGTGCCGCTGCCTTGCCAGTCGCCGCCCACCAGCACGGTGCCGCCTGCGGTGGCGCCGGTGGCTTCGATGCGGGTGCCGGTGTCTAGGCTGATGTCGTCGCCCTCCACTTCCACGCGGCCGGCTTGGGCGCGGGCGCTGTTGGCGCGCAACAGGGTGTTGGTGCTGAGCAGCACGGCGCCTTGCACGGGGGCTTGGGCCGGTGTGTTGTTGGCTGGGTCGGCTGGCACAGCGGGCACGCCGTCGGCCTGAATGTGAATGCGCCCCGCCCCGCCGTCGCCCGAGGCGTCGAGCACGGCGGTGGTCAGGTCGACACGGCGTGAGGCTTGAAGGTGGATGCCGCCGCCCAAGGCGTTGGCCACGATGTGCGCAGGGTCGGTGACGACTCCGTTGGAAAAGATGCGGCCGCTGACGGCGATGGCTTGGGCTGCCACGATGTCAACGTTGCCTGCTTGGGCGGCGATGGCTGACACGTCGAGCAAACCGGTGTCGGTTTGGGTGAAGGTGTCGGCGTTGATTTGGATGTGGCCAATTTCTGCCGTCAAGCTGCCGCTTTGGGGGAAAGAGTTTGCCGCTAAGTTAGTGGCTGATAGCGTGCCGGAGTTCTGAACATAAGGGGCATTCAGGCCAATGCTGCCGACTGGGCCGCCGTTGGCACCTGCAACTGCATCGGCTTTGATAGCCCCGCTGTTGAAGATGCTGCTGCTGGCTTCGAGCAAGATGCGGCCTGCGCGCTGCACCAAGCCCGTGGCTTCGAGGGTGCCGCTGTTGTTGATGACGCCTGTTTGCAAGCGGCTGGCCGCTTGGGCCGACAGGATGATGAGGCCGCCTGGCGCTTTGATGGCGCTTTTGTTGTCCACCAAGGTGTTGATGGCGGCGGCGGTGACGACCACGCGGCTCAGGGCCCCGTTACCGTCAAACTTCAACTCAAAGGTTTCACCCGCCGCCATGGCGACGGTGCCCAAGTTGGCCACGATGACGCCTTGGTTGCGCACTTCTGGCGCCAGCATGGCGATGTAGCCGCCCAGCGCGGCGCGGAGTTCGCCCTCGTTGGTGACTTTGCCCGTGGCGCCGTTGCGGCTGAATTTGAGTTGCCCGTCCATGAACTCTTGGGCGGCTGCGGTGTGCGTAGTAGCCACCAAGCCACCCACGTCGACACTGGCTGATTTGCCAAAGTACACGCCTTCAGGGTTGACCAAGATGACCGAGCCCGGCGCGGTGATGCGCCCCAAGATCTGGCTGGGCTGGGTGTCCATCACGCGGTTGAGCGTGGCCGATTGGGCGTTGGGCTGCTGGAAGTTGACGGTGGCGTCTTTGCCCACGTTGAAGCTGGTCCAGTCCAACACAGCGCGCTGGCTGGTCTGGTTGATGTTGAGGGTGTTGGCCGTTTGGCTGATGCTGGCCTGCCCCGCCGCCACTTGGCCGCCGGTGGGCAGCTGTGTCGCGATGGGCGTGGTTTGGGCCGACACAGGATCGGCCCCTTGAACCGACAAAAGCGCCGCCAAAGCCAGCACAGCCAGCCGAGCCGAAGGCACACCGCGCGCGCGCGAGACCACCCCCAGACGTGCAAAAACGTCTGTTTCGTAGAGGCGGGTTTCTACTGAGCGCGGCATAGCCATTCCGATTCGGAATGGCTGCGGTGATCTTGAGTGTTTCAAGCCCACAAAATTGCAAGATTCGGGCCTGGTGGTTTTTGACGGTTTTGCTTGTCAGTCTGAAAGCAAAAAGCCCCGCCAGTTTGGGAACTGACGGGGCTTGGGTGTTTGGTTTTGCTGAGCTTTATTCTTTGTGGGTGTAGACGTAGTAGCCGCCAACCGCAATCACAATGCACAAACCAAATAGAACGTAGGCAAGTGGTGTCATGGGTTTCTCCTGATTAAAAGCATCACAGCCAATGCTAACACTGCTGAGGTTACAAGGCCGAACTCTTCAACGCTAGTCACACTTTGTGGCCTAGCAGCGCCAATGGTAAATCCAACAATAGAGGACGCAGCCAATGTGCCAAGCAATCTTGCAATGTCGTCAATTTGTTTGTCGTTGAACTTCATTCATAAATTTTAGTGTTTTAGATTTAATTTTCTATCACTATTTATGCTGCTAAGCGCTAGAACGGCAAATTGAGCTGCAACCAATAGCGGTTTCGGTCACGTGTGCCATCTTGGTCGTTGCCACTTTGCGTGGGGTTGGGGTTGTTGCCCTGCTTGCGGGCCCACGTGGCTTTGACAGATGCACCGTTGTCAAAGGTGTAGCCCACACTGGCACCAAAGCCCTTATAAATGAGGTCGTTATGTTTAGGCGATCCCGGGAACTGTGTATCGTGGTACTGCCAGACCATGCCCCAGTCGTAGAAACCGGTCAAGTTGATGCCCGACTCCAGCGTGTGTCTGACCTCCAGTTGAATCAGCTGGCCATCGGAGCCCGAGCCCTCGCCCGTCGGGTAGGCGCGTACGCCGTTCATGCCGCCGAGCTGCATTTTTTCAGAGGAGTCTAGGTTTTTGTCAGCCAGCTGCCCGGTGTACGACACCACCGCCGTGGTTTGTGTGGTGAGGGGTTGCTGCCATGACGCCGTGACTTTGAGCTTGTTGAAGGGGCCATCGGTTTGCGCCCCGGCCTTGTCCATATTGCGCTGCATGTCAGTGGAGCCATCTAGCAATAGCTCACCGTGACTGACTTGTAACGAATAGGTGCCTACGCCACCACCCGGATTGGGGTCGCGGTAGAAGCCAGACACCTGTGCCGCCAAGACTTTGGCTTGGTAGTCAGACATCAGAATGCCTTGGGCTGAGGTGTTTTTGAACTCTTTGATGTCCGCCGTGAGGGCCACGGTGGCGCTGGTGTTGTCGCTGCGAACCAGCGGATAGAGCCATTCCAAGCCTTGTGTGACGGCTTTACCGATGGCACCCACCACGCCAATGTCACCCTTGATGACTTCGTATTGCATGACCGACACGTTGGCGCCCATGCGCCAGCCGTCGACGCCCACTGGCACGCTGTAGGCCATTCGGGCGTAGTCGCTGCCTTTCGTATGGACGGCGACCAGGTTAAGCAAATCGGCGATGTCGTTGGGGTTGAACCAAGTCATGCTGGCCATCAAACGCTGAGCGCCCGTGGAGCGCGAGCCGGCGTTATCGACGGTGAGTTCAGCTTGACGGGTTCGGCCCTGATATAACTTAAGCAGTAATTCTGTTTCACCCGCTTCGCGACCTTGGCGCAAAGAGCCTTGAGCGCTCATGCCTGGCAGGTCATTGGCGAGCGCCAGGGCACGGTCAAGTGACTTGGTGTTGAGCGGTTCGCCGGTTCTCTGTTGGTTTTCAATCAGCGCCGTGACGTGGGCTTGGGTGTTGGGTAGATCTTCAAGCTCTTGTTCAATTTCAACTTTGGAGAACACAGACTCAATGACGTCAACCAGCAAGACACCTTCGGTCAGGTCTTGCGGCGGCAGGATGGCACGGGCCAAGTAGTTGTTTTGGCGGTAATACGCCTCAACCACCATGCCAACTTCGAGCATTTGCTCATAGCTCATGGGGGTGTTGAGGAATGGCTCCATCAAGCCGCGCAGCTCCATGTCGCCCAAAATGGTGACGCCTTGGAACTTGATATTTTTGAGCGTAATCAGCTCTTTGGCGGCTTGTTCAACCTCTTGTGACTCCATGACTTTGTCCATGGCGGCTTGCACCACATCGCGTGGTTTGGCCGATTTGGCGATGGGCGTGCCAGTGATGGCTTGAGCCCATTCGGTCACAGGGAGGTCGGTTGTTTCCTCAATCGCGCGCAGGACAGCACCTGTGTTTTTGGGCAAAACGGGGTCGTAGATGTCCAACGACCCACCCAAAAGGCACAGGAAAGCAATCGCAGCAATGATTCGCGATTTAGTTAATTTCACAAAAGCGGCAAAAAACAACCATAGGGGTTGTCTTACAGCAAGAAGCGTGCCTTGCCGCTTTTTCGACGTTTATGTAGGCTTGTGTAGGGTTTTGGGCCTGTAGGCCGCTAAATACCTAGCGTTTTAAAGTCAACGTAGAGGTTTGCTGGGGGGAATAGTTTCAATCACTTGAATTGTGATTTCAGCCCCAGTCAAATCTTGGCGCGGGATATAGGCCTGTACCAGCCAGCCAGTTTGGCGATAGCCCTCAGAAATGGCATCGAGCAGATGCTCTACGTCGTGCTGATTCAGAGGACGACGGGTGTATGAGGCGGCTACAACCTGCAATTGGTCTGCACTCAAACGCTTGTTGCCTATAAATTTGAACCGCTCGGCCTGAACCACCGTGGCCTCGGTGAGGGTCGCCGCGGGCGGCAAAAGCTCACGTTTTTGCGCTGCCTGCTGCATTTGGCTCTGCCGCATCATTTGCTCAGTCTGCCGAACCAGCGCCCCCGCGTCGTACGTCGGCGGGATTACGTTGTTCTGCTGAGCCACTGCATGGCTCGCCAATAAGGCTGGGAAAACAAAAGCTAAATAAGAACGGGTGCGCATGTGTGATCTTTAAGGCTTAGCTGATGAGGCTTTAAGCATACCGTGAAGGCGGGACTTTTCGCATTTTTCTAAACCCAGTTCGCTGATTTTGAACAAAGAATGAATTCATCACTTGTAAATCATGGGTTTACGAATTATGATTCTTTCCATATCGCACAAAGGCTTGGCGTTGTTCTATGAAACTGGTCAAACAAGAGGGATTCAGGCTATTCATGCAGCCAGATTACGTGAATTGCTGTCAGCATTGAGCGTTGCATCAAGTCCCAACGACCTCAAGCGCCCCTCTTGGCGATTACACCAACTTTCCGGCAATCGAACTGGTTTTTATGCGATGACAGTCAAAGCTAATTGGAGATTGACATTTCGTTTTGCCGACAAAGATGTAGAACTCTTAAATTATCTGGACTACCACTGAGAGGCCATTTATGAACACAAAAATGCACAATCCATCCACACCAGGCGAACTGCTATTAGGTTGGCTAAAGGATCTCAATGTGAACATCACTGCGTTTGCTGAACACATTGGTATTAGTCGTGTGATGATGTCGCGTGTGCTTAATGGGCATGCTTCGATTACCGCCGATATGGACCTGCGCCTGTGTGAGGCTCTGGGAACAACCCAAGGCTACTGGTTAGCACTCCAAAATCAACGCGATATGTGGCATGCCATTGAGACAGCCAAGGCGAGAGCCCCCATAAAGCCAGTAGCTTTGGCTAGTTCGCCAACAATGCCTTCCTAAAAACATCCGGCAAATTGCACTCAGCTAGTTCGGACTCAAGCTGCGTATCGCCCACGATGTAGTCGCCTCGCTTGGCAAAGTTGCTGTTCATGCGCTTTGTGTAGAGCTCCGACACATTGGCCACCGAGCGGTGGACGGTTTTCATGGTGT
>JACCED011088019.1_pt1 | contig 28360 bp, 41 predicted proteins | sample 7455021 | NCBI WGS metagenome assembly JACCED01 (sample SAMN15323456, study PRJNA562643) | freshwater metagenome | isolation source: river surface water | place: USA:Blue River Watershed | collected 2017-08-19 | reverse complement strand
TATGAAAACAGAAAGAAAAAGAACCATGTCTGAAGGCTGGGTTAACGCGCGTATTGAGCGCATGTTTACATTACTGAAAGCTATCCACATTCTGGCAACAGAAAGTCAGTCAGCTTTTAACATCAGTGAATTGATCAGAAAGCATGGTTTCCATACTAGCGTAAGCAAAGTGCTTGTGAACAAAGGCATTGTTGAACGTGTAAGTGTCGGGAAGCAACGCCAATACGTGTGGAAATCAGTTCGTCCGCATATGGCTATGGCTAAAGCTGTCATGGAAGCTTGCGACAAACACGTAGAGTCTTATGGATACAACAACGTGTCCAGAAAGAAGTCTGTAGAAGCAAAGCCTAAGCGCACAGTTAAAATCCTTTGGGGACTTTTTGAATTTGACCTAAAATAAGCCCCATGAGTTGGTCAGAAATAGTAGAGTATGTAAGTACTCAGATGAAGACCAATCAGTTCTTCAGTGCAGCTGCGTTTGCTTCGGCAATGACAGCTGTGCTGATGTCACTGAAAGGTGTACCTCTCAAGATTTGGAATCGCATCAAAGTCTTATGTGAATACAAAGCCACTGTCTACCAGACAGATGACCTGTACTACTACCTCAGCTTATGGATGCGTGACAACAACCCTGGCAAGTTGCGCAACGTAGAGTATGTGTCATATCTGAACAGTCGCGAGAAGATAACTAACGAAACAACAGGTGATTACAGCACACGCAATGAATACAGAACTGACATTTTGAATGTAGCAAAGCCTCAGAAAAAACTTTACCAGTTACCTGCCAATGACTTCTTTTACAAACGCATGTATGGTAGATTCTTACGCATAGGATTTGGTAAGGAGAAAATGGAGAATGCTTCTGACACCCGCAATGCTTATCTCAAGCACTTTGTGCTCTCTGGTTTCTTTGCAAAGAAAGCTATTCACAAGCTCATGGAAGAAGTTCAACGCAACTACGCACCGGGTGAAGAAAAGAAATGTCTCCTTTACACAAATGATACGTACAATGACTGGCAACGCTCTACTGAGATTGAAGGGAAATCTTTAAGCTCTGTGATCCTAAACCCAGAACTAAAAGCTGACATCATCCAGGATATCAAAACCTGGATCAACAGCCGCAGCTGGTACATAGACAGAGGCATTGCATACAAACGCGGGCATCTGTACTACGGTCCTCCAGGAACAGGTAAGACTACACTGGCCAGAGCTATTGCATTGGAGACCGGCATGAACCTGTGCAGCCTGTCACTAAACACAGTATCAGATACTGCACTTGCAGAGTTGCTTTCTGATATACCTAAGAATTCTATACTGCTCTTTGAGGATATTGATACAGTATTTGACGGGCGTAAGAACCTGGTCAAAGGTAGTAAGCTAACCTTCAGTGGTTTTCTTAACGCACTGGATGGTATCATCACACTGAACGATGTCATGGTGATCATGACCTCCAACCACATTGAGAAGTTAGACGAAGCACTCATCAGACCAGGAAGAATAGATCGCCAGATCCTGATACCTGCAGCTGAGAAACCTGAGATTGAGGCGTACCTGACTATGTTCTATGAACAGCCTTGTCAAAACCTGGATATCAAAAAGAGCTTGTCTATCTCTCAGATTCAAAACATCTGTCTACAACACCCGCATGACATGCAGGCAGCCATAGACAAAATACTTACCCTTTAACTGAAAGAACCATGAAAACATTTTACAAGCAGTTTAAACTGACAAAGAGACGCTCTATTGCATTCCACAAGTTTCCAAAGACTGCTAAGAAAATCAAAACAGATAAATCTGTGTACCACACCGGAATCTACAAGTCAACAGATGATATCAACAGTTTTGATACATACTTCTTTGTGCTAGGCACATTCAGAGTAATGTGGTATGTTGAACACAAACATAAATGCGGACATGTTCCTGGATAAATATCAAAACCAATGAAAAAGATCTTTTTAACAGCAAGCTTAGTGCTTGCATCTATAGTTGCTCTTAGCAGCTTGACATTTGACGAGGCACGGGAAAAAAGTGCCGGTGATGCAGTTCCGCGAATAGTGTTTGCAGTACCTATAAAACCAAAATCAACAGTCATTACTGATGATGCACATGTCTACAAGTACCTCAAGAAAGGGTATCAGATTCAATGTGCCTGGAACAATCATTCCTATTATGAGAACAAATTTGTTGTTGTCAAATACTAGAGTCATGAACTTAGGAGTAGAATGGTTATTTGAGCAAATGAAAACTTTGAAAATGCATGTTGCTAGTGAAGATGCTTGCAAATTTGGTGAGTTATTACTTAAAGCCAAAAAATTTGAAAGGAATGGTAGAATTATGGCTCAAATTGAAGTACTTGAAAAACACATTGAACACCCCAGAAAGCCTGGTTACAAGCGACATGATGTGCTTGACAGAATCAAGGTCTTAGAAAAACGACTAAACTGAATGCTATGAAGCAGGAAACCTACTACCGAATTTTACACACACTGGCCGGCATTGCTATTGGCTACTTAATCTTTGCATGATGAAAACGCAACGCGAACGCAGAGAAGAGATGGGTGCTTATGGCACCATGATTATTATTGGGGTATGTTGCATCGCATGCATTGCAGCCCTCATAACCGCACTCACCTAATTACATAGGATACCAAGTTTGTGACCTGGGGTTAGAAATGATCCCAGGTTTTTCTTGGTTATTTTGTAGATGTTGAGTAATATTGTAGACTTTTTTCCCCACCTCCTATGAAAGCTCTTTATTTAGATGACGTGCGCGTCCCAACGCAAACCCTTGAAGGCTATGAGCCATGGGCAGTTGTGCGCAATTATGACGAGTTTGTTAGGTGGATCCAGGCTAATGGAATGCCTGACTACATTTCTTTTGATCACGACCTTGCTGATGAGCACATGCAGGATTACTACAAAAATCAGGCAAGAGGTAATCACAGCATTGAGTATCAAACTTTTAAGGAAAAGACAGGCGTTGACTGCCTGATGCACCTTATTGACATTGCACACGCTAGAGAATCTCACAGGCAAAAGCCTTTGTTTCCTTCTCACATCAGCGTTCACTCCGCCAATCCGGTGGGGGCCAGAAACATTCATTCACTGGCCAGCAATTTTGTAAAGCACATGTGCTTTAGCACCACTGTGTCTTATACCATTCACCCGTTTGTAATTGAAACACGCATAGAAGATGAGTAATGTAAAAGTGAGAATCAAGAAGATTCATGAAGATGCGGTGATCCCGCACTACGCTAAGCCAGGAGATGCTGGTTTGGATTTGACAAGCACCTCAAGAACTGTTATCAGTAAACCTGAGGGTGATGACTACATTGAGTATGGGACCGGCCTTGCAGTAGAAATCCCTAAGGGATATGTAGGACTTGTGTTTCCGCGCAGTAGCATCAGCAAGATGGACCTTTACCTGGCTAACGCTGTTGGCGTGATTGACTCTGGATACAGAGGAGAGATCAAGCTACGCTTCAAGCCAGAGCTTTTTCATGACGGATATGTCAGTGAAGACAAAGAGACAGTGACTTATAAACTTATTGATGGCAGCGAAGCATGGCTCAACGTGTATGCCATTGGTGACAAAGTAGGTCAATTAATAATCATGCCTTACCCGCAGGTTGAATTTGAAGAAGTAGCAGAGCTTTCGGATAGCTCCAGAGGTGACGGAGGGTTTGGCTCAACAGGAAAGTAATGCAAGTATTACTCACATTTGATGCATACAGGTTTGGCCTGGGTGCAGCAGTATTCAGAACCCGCATGAAGGAAAACCACAAGTATGTGTTCAGCCTTCAAGTAACATGGATAACCCTATGGATAAGGTTTAAAGCTAGAAAACATGGATATTATCAAGGAATCTGGTCAGGTGGAGATCATTAGTCCTTATGGACGTGTCTATCTTTACACTGAAAAAACAGCCAATCACCTGGTAGCAGATGTGTACAATGCCCTGGCAGAACACAAGAACTGGGATGACGCTGACCTTCTGGCTAAAATGGTCTTTTGCAGAATGACCCCTATGGAATGCTGGCAGACAGACTCAGGCTTTGGCATAGGCACACAGCTCTATGCAGATACAAACCTGCTGATCACCCTGGACACTGTCCATCAAGTGATCAAGATCCAGTCTGCTACAGATAAGCAACACGCCTATCAGGACAGCTTCGCAGCTTTTGTGAAAAGCTACATGTCATCTGCAGAGATTTAAACTTTTGGAGTTTAACCTTAGCTTCTTTATTTTTGTGCAAATACGTGAGTAACTAACACGTCTTTGCGCTCAAACATAGGACAGGCAAAGGTTTCAGCACGCGGGTTCGAGTCCCGTCCGGTCCGCAAGAGCGTTGTAACACATTGATGTTCAACGCTTTTTTCTTGCCTGAATGTCTGAAAAGCCTTGTTTTATTGTGCAAAAGCGTGAGCAGTGGTCAAACACTGCAAAATGTTGCTCACGATTGGTGAGAAACTAAACACCTACACATATGACAATCAATTTTTTTGTACGCAAAAGAGGTAAAGAAAAACGGTTGTACGCACGTCTTACTCATGACAAAAAGACAACTGAGATATTGCTTGACTACATGTACACTACATCAATCAAAGCAAAGCCTTTCTGTGACAAGATCCGTAAGGAACTAACAGAGATTTACAACCAGCAGCATCTGGTTAACGACCCCAGTGATGTGCAATCTGTCAAGCATGTCTACCTGACCAGGTTTAAGAATCACTACCTCATGGAAATCTTCAGGGATTACATTGACAAAAAGATCAAACCTAAAGTAGATGTGCAGGAAATGAGCCAGTCTGGTTACCGCAAGTATGAGGTTTGTTACAACCACCTCAAAGATTTTCTACAATGCAGGGGAACAGATGACATCAACATTGCCAGCGTGGATCGCGCGTTCATTGATGACTTTGATGCATTCCTCCGTCAGTTCAGCCAGCACAACTCTATTATCAAGCAGCTGACTTACTTCAGGTGTATCATGCGCTATGCAAAAAACATCAAGGGATATATCCTCCAGGATCCTTTTGATTCTGTAGAGATGAAAAGAAGAAAGCGCTATCCTGTGTATTTAGAATGGGCAGAACTGCAAGCCATCATGGGTAAGAAACACCTGGTAGATCGTCTTGACAGAGTCAGGGATGTGTTCTTATTCCAGTGTTTCACCGGTCTCTCCTATGGTGACATGGTCAAACTAAAACAGCTGAACATAAATGCTGAAACGTTTACCATCAACCGTAAGAAGACAGATGAGCCAGCAGTGATATATTTTTATGATGTCGCAAAAGACATCCTCAAGAAATATAACAACACGCTTCCTGTGATTTCAAATGTCAAATTAAATGCATATTTAAAAGAATTAGCAGTAATTTGTGGAGTGCAGAAAAGACTAACAACACACGTTGCCAGGCATACTTTTGCTACAACTATCAACCTCAACAATGGTGTGCCACTCAAAACTGTTCAGTTACTTTTAGGACACAGTTCTGTAAAACAAACTGAACACTACGCCAGACTTAATACTGAAAGCGTTATAACCGCTTGCAGGATGAATAATGATAAACTGAATGGCTATGCCTTGAATTCTAGCAACTTATCATTACCTTCATCCCCACAGCCTACATCAAATATTTAACCCACCATTTAAAAATTGCATTTGTATGGCAAGAAAAAAACTAGAGGCGGCACAACTAAAAAAACTGGAGGCCCTGGTCATGGAGGGCAAGACTCCAGAAGACATTTCCAAGTATTTCAACATTGCCGTTAGCTCTGTACACAACTACAAACGTATGCTTAAAGAACGCGGCATTAAGATCCCTGACATCAGGGGCAAACGTCCCGTTGGTTTAGGAAAAGCCAGCGTGGAAACAATTACCTCTCCCAAAGGTGAGACCAAACATGTCCCTGCTGAACTGACCGGCTTCATGAAGCTGGCTGTAAATGACGTGTTGATCTATGTATCACCCAACGCCAAGTCAGTGAGCATTCATGATCATGAGATCATTGTACAATTTTAAACTGTAGCACAGTTATCAGAGCCCAGGTTAACCGCCTGGGTTTTTTTTTGCCTATTTCTATAGCCATATAGTGCGCAGAAGTTCTACAATATGTATATTTGTAAAGCCTGAGTTCTACAAAATGTAGCTACTTTAGTGGGAGTAACCCATTATCCTACAAAGATGCTATATCAACTCCCAAACGGTAAGTGCATAGAGATTTCTGTGGAACAGTACCTGAGGATGTCAGATGAGGAATTGGATTTGTATGTCGCTTACAATATTGGCGAGGAGGTCAATGACCCTTTTGCACTGAGTGTACTGAAGTACGGCAGTGCCATTGAGAATGATGACGCCTTTGACGAATTGATCACTGAGACATTGATTGAAGAATCAGTGGAGGATCTCACAGATATTCTGCCAGAAGAGAAGCTTTACGATGAAGATTTTTTTGACTCTGAAGAGCTGGAACAGTAAGGCGCTGTAACAGAAGAGTATGATCCAACCCAAGCTAAAACAATGTGCAGGGTGTGGAGAGCTTAAAGTTATCTGGAAAAACTTTGAGGGTAACAAGTTCTGCAAAGAATGTTGGTCCCGCAAAGCACCAGTTAAGGTTCCCACCCAGTCAAAAACACTGAGTCCCGTTTCTGAGAAACGCAAAGTCCTGGACCAGTTGTATTCCAAAATGAGAAAAGAATTTCTCTCTAAGCCTGAGAACAGCACCTGCCGTGCCAAGCTATCAGGAATATGCCTGCATGTCACAGGCCAAGATCTAACAGTACACCATACAAAAGGAAGAGGTCATTACTACTTAGACAGTAGTACCTGGATCCCTTTGTGCCTTGCATGTCACGAATGGGTGGAGACACACCCGGCTGAGGCCAGAGATATGCAACTATCGGATACAAAACATTAACCCTAAAAACAACAGAAGATGTCAACATCACCAGGACCTTACGGGTCACTACACTTAGGCTATGGCAGTTTTAGCCAGGCCTTAACAGCAATCAAAGACGGACACCGCGTAGCGCGTACAGGATGGAACGGTAAGAACATGTGGATTGCTTATAGTCCGGGTTCTGCTGCACTTCCTGCTGCTAATTTCTGGAGCCCTGCCAACAAAGCTTTTGCTGAGGCAAACGGCGGAAGTGTTGAAGTACTTCCATGCATCACGTTCAAGACAGCAGATGATAAGATCCTTATGGGATGGTTGGCTTCTCAAACAGACATGCTTTCAAACGATTGGCAAATTCTTGACTAAAAAAACAACAGATGAAAAAGTTCATTGGTTATCACATTCTTGGTGCTGGTTCTATTGAAGAGGCACAAGCAGAAAAAGGATTGTTACTCTGGAGCAAAGTGAAGCCTTCTGGTTTCAAGCGCTTCTTCAACCGTTTCTTACTTGGTATCTACTGGGTGGACAAAGAACGTGTCTTTGAAGAAAGAGGTAAGACCGGTCAAAGCGGCAACTCTGATGTGGAGATGCCACGTTTAAAAAAAGCAAAAGATGCAAAACCTTACGCAAAGTCCTCAAACTAAGCGTGAACTAATTCAACAAGAAGCTTTACAGGCTACTACCGGGAGGCAACGCTGCAGTCTGGGAATATCCATGGGTGTGGGTAAGACCTTGATTGGTCTGCGCCATATGCAAATGGAATACGCAGAAGGCAAACGCAAGTTCCTGGTAGTGGCTCCAAAGCGCGCTATCTTCCAAAGCTGGATGGATGACGCAGAAAAGTTTGAGCTTTCACACTTGTTGCCTTACGTAACGTTTACCACTTACCTGTCACTAGGTAAACAACCGCAGGACTTTGATGTCATCTACCTGGATGAATGTCACAGCCTGCTATACTCACACGAGTTTTATTTGTCAATGTATCCTGGGAAAATCCTGGGCCTGACTGGTACACCTCCTCGTTTCAAGAATTCAGAGAAAGGGGAAATGGTGCAAAAGTATGCACCAATAGTATATACTTACATCACTGACGATGCCGTAGAGGATCAGATCCTCAATGACTATAAGATCATTGTTCACTACCTGCCCTTGTCTACAGCAAGGACCCACCGTGTCAGTAAAAAGACTGGCGGGTTCTTTATGACTTCTGAAAAGGACAACTACAAATACTGGAGTGAACGTATTGTAAGCTCATTCAACCCTGCCCAAAAGCAGATCTTCAGGATCATGCGCATGCAGGCACTGATGAGTTTTGGTTCCAAAGAGAAGTATGCCCGCTCGCTGCTGGACATGATCGGTGAAAAGTGCATTGTGTTTTGTAACAACACAGAGCAGGCTGACCGTGTCTGCAAGACCAGCTACCACAGCAAAAACCCAAGGAGTGAAGAAAACCTTGAGGCGTTTAAAGCTGGGAACATTGATGAGCTGTCATGTGTACAGCAACTCAACGAAGGTGTAAACATACCAGATTTAAAGTATGGTATCATCCTTCACTCCTACAGCAATGAACGCAAGAGTTCTCAACGCCTGGGACGTTTGCTGCGTCTGAGTCCGGACCAAAAAGCAATTGTTCACGTGCTTGTGTATAAAGACACGGTGGATGAAGAATGGGTACAGGACGCTTTGCGTGACCTGGATCCTGAGAAGATTGTTTATGCTGATGAAATGGTCTAGGTTATGCACAACACAACAGTAAACTTTATCAAGAAAGACGGGGTACTTGTCCCTGCAACAGAGAGTGATGCCGCCAAGTTTAAACTTTACAGCATGTCTGTAAAAGAACAGGACCTGGTGGAAGTTTACATGTCACTCTCGTCTCCTAATGACAAAACACTTGGCCAGTTGGCTAAAGTACATGCGCTGGTGCGCGAACTGGCAAGCTTTACCGGCCACACCTTTGATGAGATCAAAGATGAAGTCAAAAGAAAAGCGGGCCTGTATACTGTTACAGGTACCCGCTCTACAGACGTTCAGTTCAAAAGCTTTGCAGAATGTAGCAAAGATGAGATATCCCAAGCCATAGAAGCCTGTATTGAAATAGGCCACATGCTGGGGTGCAATCTTTACTGATTTTCCCCAAACAATTCCTGGGCCTCAGTCATGGTCACCATCTTGGTGAAACCTTTGTCTTTGGCTTTTTGCTCAAACTCGCGACACAGGATCAAGAGTGTTTCATAATGATTCACCCATGGTTCTGTGACGTTTTGGGCACTGATTTGTTCGTGTGCTTTAAGGATCTCCTCTGTGGATTTTCCTTCAAGCAGGAAAGTTAACAACTGCTGGATCTTTTGGTAGTACCCAGTACTCATAGGAATGTCAACGACTGCCTCCGGAACAATAAGTTCTACTTGTTCTGGTGTGTGATTTTCTAAGGTTTCATTTTGGTCCATGGCTTGTAATGTTAGGTCTACAAATTTAGAAGAATAAAATAAGTTCTACAACGTATTATGGAAAAAGTTCAACAACCCACTGTTAATATTGAACAAACTGTGGAGAAACTTCAGGACATGCTGCGCGACTCAGGTTGGCAAAGTTTGTTGAAGTCTTTTATGGTTTCAGATGATTTTCATCAAACAATTTCCACACTGGCACAACAGGTCAGTGATGGGAAAAGATTCACTCCACCTTTAAAGCAAGTGTTCAGAGCATTCCAGGAATGTCCTGTGCAGGATCTGAAAGTTGTGGTGATTGGCCAGGACCCGTATCCTCAGATAGGTGTGGCTGATGGCATTGCCTTTAGTTGTGGAAACACCGGTAAGCGTGAGGCATCCCTGCGCTATATACACAAAGCCATTTGTGACACCGTGTACAATGGAGAAAAGCAGGTCCCGGATCTTAGTCCAGATCTTACGCCATGGGCTAACCAGGGTGTACTGATGCTGAACACTTCTCTGACAACAGAGATTGGCAAGATCGGGCGTCACTTTGATTTGTGGAAAGCATTCACTGCGTTCACCATTGACATGCTTAGCAACCATGCGCAACCGTTAGTATGGGTTTTTCTTGGCAAGAAAGCACAGGAGTATGCAGAGATGATTGATGATAAACACATCAAACTTTTTGCATCACATCCTGCATCTGCTGCCTATGCACATCAGCAAATATGGAATTGCAACGATGTGTTCAACCAGGTGAATGACCACCTGACTGCAATGGGGAAAGCCCCTGTTGTTTGGTAGAGTTGACCTCTACAAAATGTGCTGTATAATGATACAAGTTCTACAAAATATTTGTATCTTTACAGTCCTCATTTCACTTTTCCTATGTCAAACCAACCATTAGAAAGTTCTCCTGGTCGTCCACGCTGGGCGGCTAAAAACGCAGAAGAAATGGCAAGTTCAGCACCCGGTGGTGCTGCTGGTAAAAAGCAACCCTGGAAGCGTTATGGAGATATCATGCAGGACAGCATTGAGTATCTCAGACGCAGAGCTTCAGGACAGCTTAAATCCCTAAGAACGCAATGGCCTACATTCAACAGCATTGGTCTGAACGGCATAGAGTGGCAATCACTGTATGTCATTGCAGCCAGACCTGGTGTTGGTAAAACGCTTATTGCAGCTTCTCTCACTAGAAATCTTCAGACTATCAACCATGACCAGGACTTTGCGGTCCTGCACTTCCAGTTTGAAATGCTGGGTCGTAACATGGCAGTTCGTGAGTTCTCTGCTGCTGCTAACCTGAACATCAGGTATATGCAGTCTGCACAGGATGATGGGCTTCCCCCGCTGAAGCCTGAAGATCTTCAGAAGATCGTTGACTATGCATCCCATCAGCATTCCCGCCAGGAATACATTGTAGACAAGGCCATGAATGTAAAACAAATGGAGGATGTCATTGTCAGTTTTCAGAGAGAAGTAAACAAACCAGTGGTCATCACTTTAGATCACACCTTGCTGGTAAGACAGAACGCATCTGAGACCAGCAAACAACAAACGCTGCAAAACCTGGCAACCATGATGACAGAGATGAAGAACAGGCTGCCTGTTACGTTCATCGTACTGACACAGCTCAATCGTGAGATTGATGATGCTGAACGTCAGCGTCCCGGACAGCTGAGCAATTACCCTACAGAAGCAGACGTATTTGGTAGTGACTACCTCTTACAGTGTGCAGACGTAATGATTGCTTACAACAGACCTGCCAAGTACAACATCAGTTTGTATGGTCCACACAGGTATGAGATCAATGATAAATACCTGCTGGCCATGCACGTCATCAAGAATCGCTTTGGTGAGCCCTCTATCCAATGGTACCGCGCTCAGTATGAGACAATGTCCGTGGTAGAAGCACCTATACCAAAGATGATCCCTAAAAAGTAATCACACTCAATTCACTAAAGTATGAGTACATCAACAATGGAAAAGCCTAAGAAGCATATCTCTGAGTTAACAGCAGAGTATAAGCCTTTCTGGCAACCGCTATTCGACAACATGGGTCTGAGCAACCCAACCTTTGGGGCCAAACTGGGCTACCTGGGTAAAGAGTTCATGGAAGATGGAAAGAGAGTGCCTGCTGTGCGTTTCTTTCCTAACGAGTTAACCAGTGGTAATGACTACTATTTGGAGCTTTACAACTGGGACCAGACGTATTATCATCCTGAGTCAAGGGTGTTATACCGTTTGAGACATGACCCTAAATGGTCAATGAATGATAAGTACGTTGAAGTTCCTTCAGACAAACTGCCGGTACCTACCTACGCTGTAAAGATCAGTGACCTGGAAGTTGTGAACATGACACCAGTAACTGCTAAGTATCCTGACATGGCCAAACCTGGCGCAACAGAAGAGCCTGCATTGTTTGGCGCAGGATCCCTGTTTGATCATCATGATGAAGAAGAGGATGTTTACACAGAGAAAGAAGACGATCACTACACAAAAATGACGGTGCGTGACCTGTATTGCATGATGCAGAATGTACCGCTGAGTAACAAGAAATGGTTAAACGATTTAATTAACAAAGGTAAACAATGGCAGAAGTAAAAGATTCAGGAACAGGAATCGTCCTTCCTACAAAAGTAGTGAAGGCAGTGACGAAAAGTCCAAAGAACATGATCATCTTCTCCAAGCCTAAAGTAGGTAAGACTACCCTGCTTGCACAGCTGGAGAACTGTTTGATCATTGACTTGGAAAGTGGTACAGACTACGTGGATGCATTGAAGATCAAAGCAACTAACGTAGGTGAATTGGCAAATATTGCTAGAGCGATCAACTCAGCAGGGAACCCGTACAAGTACATTGCTGTAGACACCATCACAGCATTGGAAGAAATGTGCATCCCGTATGCAGAGCAGCTCTATGCTAACAGCCCTATGGGTGGCAACTGGTATAAAGCAGGTGGCGGAAAAGAAAAGCACGGCACTATTCTCAACCTTCCAAACGGTGCAGGTTATGCCTGGCTTCGTCAGGCGTTTGAGAACATGATTGGCATGCTTAAGCCACTGGCTCCACATGTGATCCTTGTTGGACACGTTAAGGACACCTTGCTAGAGAAGAACGGTTCTGAGTTTAACTCCCTGGATCTTGACCTTACAGGAAAGCTTAAGCGTATGACCGCGTCAGGATCTGATGCTATTGGGTACTTGTTCCGTAAAGGCAACAAGAATATCCTCAGCTTCAAGACCTCTGATGAGATCTCCTGCGGTGCCCGCCCAGAACATCTGCGTAACCAGGAGATTGTTGTCTCTGAAGTTACAGAAGATGGTAAAGTAATCAGTCACTGGGATAAAGTTTTCATTGACTAAGCAGTAAGTAAATTTTTCACAAACAAGTAAATCAAAAAAGTATGTTTAATTCTAAAAGTTTCAACCCTAACGGTGGCTCTTCAGTGCCAAAGATCATGAACCCAGGAACGCATTATGCACGCATTGTTGAGATGCGTTTGGATGCGCCACCATATAAAGCAGACAGCTACTTTGTAGTGCTTACCCTTGAGGGTACAGACCGTGGTGATGATTTCCAGGGCCTTCCAATTGACAAGAACAACCCGTCTCTTGGACACTACCGTGGCCAGATCGCTAACGTGCGTTCAGGACGTTACTCTTTTTCTGACTACACCTATGACGGTCGTCAGATCACACGTGACGAGCAGATCTTCCGCTGGGTGAACAATCTTGCAAAACAAATGGGTGTTCTTGACAAGATGAACGCTGACAACGTAGAGGCTGAGACCATTGAAGACTACGTGGCTATTGTACGCCGTTACCTTATCAATCCTGAACTCTGGGGTTACTTCACCGTAGGTGGCCAGGAGTACTACACTGAAGGGTACGACCGTCCAAACTACCGTCTCATGTTCCCTAAGCAGGATGGTAAATTGTTCCCATTCTCTGCATTGGAAGATGAGGACCGCAAACCTGCCAACCTGATCCCTTACGATGCTGCCAAGCATATCATTGCTGCAAAGCAGGATGAGCCAGCAGAAGCAGTAGCTGGATTTGGAGGCCAGGCTGCAGTGCCGGGTTTTGGTTCAATGCCAAGTACAGCACAGCCAAATACAGTACCAAACCCAATGGACATCCTTGGAGGTAACGGTGCTGCTAATCTTCAGTTGCCATAAACCAACAACAGACAACAAGGGGGTGGTCTTAGATCATCCCCTTTTTTTGTCTACAATGGATGAGATATGTTTTCAAGCAGAAATTTTATAGACAACGTTCATGACGTACCATCTTCCTGGATATTTGAAAACTATCTTGGTCTTTCTCAGCCATTGACTGGTCAAAGCGTAAGGATACATTCGTTATTCAACCCGCATGACAAGACCCCTTCCATGTATCTCTATTACAACGGGGACACTGAGGCCTACCGCTACAAGTGTTTCAGCACTGGTAAAGGAGGTACTGCAGTGGACCTGATGATGAACATGTGGAGTGTGAGTTTTGCTGAGGCTGCCGCCAGGATACTGGAAGATTACACAGCTTATCGTAAGAGCGGTAAGATGTGTGAGACCCGCATTGTTGAACATGCCAAGTGGAAGGTAAGTGATTACCAGACCCGCATGTGGACAAAAGCTGACGCTGAGTTCTGGTCCGCTTATAATATCAGCAGTGATTTGCTGGACCTGTATAATGTACGTCCGCTGGACCGTTACCTTATGCAAAAGAATGAAGCGCAGAACAGTGAAGAGTTCATTGTTGCTGGCAAGTATATCTATGGTTACTTCAACAAGGAAGGACAACTCTACAAGATCTACCAGCCCCGCAACAAGAAGCAAAAGTTCATTAAGATCTGTGACTATACACAAGGAGAAGATCAGCTGGAATATAACCAGCCCACACTGATCATTGCGTCCAGCCTGAAAGACTGTCTGACAATCCGGTCTATGGGCCTGAGAGCAGAAGTGATCGCTCCTGACAGCGAGAACACGCTGTTATCAGAAAAACTGATAGATGAACTCAAGCAGATGTATGACTACATCGTTACCATCTTTGACAGTGATGAAGCCGGTGTCAAGGCCATGAAGGAATACTACAACAAGTACCGCCTTCCCTTCTGTTATCTTCCCCTGGAGAAAGATATCAGTGACATCGCCAAACATCACGGTATACAGAAAGCCACCATGGAGCTGGTCCCGGTGCTTCACAGGCAGATAGCCAAGTACAATTCCCTGCAAAATCCTGCTAACAAGCATGTTATTTTGTAGAACTTTGCTAAATTTGTAGAACTCACTTTTACATACCCTATCCTATGAATCCCTGGATGCTTCAAAAGAAGGTCATCAAGAGCGTTGATGATCTGCCTAATCACGAGGAGGTGATAGGTTTTGTTTACTGTATCACCAACCTGAAGACTGGTAAATTTTACATTGGCAAGAAAAGTCTTTACCACGAGCGTAAGACTAAGATCTCCAAGAAGGAGAAAACTGAGACAGGTACCCGCAAGACATTCAAGCGAACAGTGAAGGAATCTGACTGGATGACCTATCATGGTTCCTCTGCTGATCTGAAAGCAGATGTCGCCCGCCTGGGTCCTGAGAATTTTAAACGAGAAATCCTGGAACTCTGCTGTACCAAAAAGTACCTGAACTACTGTGAGCTGTCACACCAGGTCAAGCGCGATGTGCTTACCTCCAACAGCTACAATGGGAACATACTTGGCCGTTACTATGGCAGAGACATGGATAACTGTAAATGTTAACTATGTCAGCAAAGTTTATCACCCCCGCGCCATTTTCAGAGCGCATGAACAAAGAGGAGGAGTTTTTCTCCAAGCCCTTTTTGATGTCCTACTCTGGGTTGAACCGTTTGTTGTTCAGTCCCAGCCTATTTTACAATCACTACATCCTTGGACAAAAGGAGGATGTAAACGACCGCAACATGATTGAGGGTAAACTCATTCACTGCCTGTTGCTAAACCCTGACAATTTTGACAACGAGTTTGTAGTTAGCGTACAGGATACGCCTAGTGATAACCCGCGCACTTTACTTCACCGCTTGCATGCGCATTATGATATACTCAAATCAGAAGGTGATACACGTGAAGACCTGCATGAGTTTGCACCGGCCATCCTGGATATTCTTGCAGATATGAATCTGTATCAGTCCCTGAAGACAGACGCCCAGCGTTTGGAAAAGGTGATCACTGAGAAGAACGTTGACTACTGGGATTATATACGTAAGGCCAAAGGCCGTACAGTCATTGACCAGCCAACCCTTGATTTTGCCAAGCAGGTAAAAGATAAGATCACCGCTAATCCAGCCGTGATGGATGTCATGGGCTTCTTTGGTAATATGGTCAACGGCATTGAACACCACAATGAGATAGAGCTTGCGATGTTTCCAAGCCACTTGCAATTTGGCATCAGAGGATTTCTGGACAACCTGGTCATAGACCGTGAGAAAAAAGAGATCCGTGTCAATGACCTCAAGAAGACCAGCAAGGACCTCAACTCTTTTCCTGAGTCTATTGAGTACTACCGCTACTGGTTACAAGGTGGCATTTACTACATGCTGGCCAAGCACTACCTGGACAAGCCGGAGTATGCAGACTACAATTTTGTGTTCCGCTTTATAGTGGTGGATGCTTACCAGCAGATTGCTCCTATCAGGGTATCTGATGAGACCATGGCCAAGTGGGTAGAGATGACAAACGTCAAACTTGAGCAGGCGAACTATCACTTTGAAAGACGCCAGTTTGATCTGCCGTATGAATTTTTAGTTAACACTGAAGTAGTATTATGATCATCAAGGAGATTTACAGAAAGTACTTTCAAAAGTCATCCACCTTCCTGTATCCGCTACTTGGGTTTGTGAAAGGAAAACACCCTAAGCCAGAGCAGACATATGTGTTCTGGCAGGGTTCTCCTGACAAACCTTCACAGCGTAAACTGTATTGTGTATACAAGCGCAGTGAAACGCAGGCATGGAAAGATTTTGAGCGTGAACATTTGATTACGCACAAGATGTTACAGACCTCCGTGCCACTGGAAGACGACAAGATCATGTATGTATTTGACATGAACACTGTTGCAGATGATTTTGATGCCTTCATGAAAGGCAAGTACTCCAAGTTTTCACAGAATGCCCGCAAGGTTCTCATGAACTATTACGGTGTTCACACCCCTGAATGGGTATACATTGAGTCATACCTGTTTCCTGACAAATATTTCAAGCAGTATGCGCAGATCCTGGATGTAGAGGAGTCATTCCTCAAGCATGTGGGTGAGTTGTGTGACCGCTATGATGAAGCAAGAGAGACTTGCACCCTCCCTGTCCCGCAGGGATTTGAAATTGTTTAACCCTATAAAAACCAGAACATGAGTGAAAAAACAATGATGATCTATTCATCAGATTGGCAAGGCGAGAAGAGCTTCCGCATGCTGCCTGTACACGAAGACTGCCCGTTTAACGAGGTGATCTTTGATCCTAAACAACGTGTGCTTGCTATCATTAGTAAAGACGCAAAAGAGAAGCCTCAAATGCTTCCTAAGTTGAACGGCAATGGCCAGATGATAAAGATCAAAGGTCTGTCACCTGCAGAAGCAGAAAGCCCTTATCATCCAAACTACGTGGAAGAGCGTGTCATGATGGATACTTACTATGAGTATTACATGGATAACATGAATGACATCCACGCATTTGTTACGCTTATGGCTGTTAATGCAGACCATGATGCATTCATACATGCTACAAACCCGGCTACACCAGCCTAATTAACAATTTATGTCTCAACGCAAATTCTGGATATATGACTACGAAACTATCACCAACTGTTTTGTAGCAGTATTCTCAGACTATGCATCAGATGAGGAGCATGTGTTTGTTGTCAACCGCGACCACAATGACATGCCTCAGATGATTGCATTTTTATTAGAACACCAGGCCGACCGGCACTGGCATATGGGTTATAACAACCTGGCATTTGACTCTCAGATCACTGAGTTCATCCTGGCTAATACAGACCTTTTGCTAAGCCTCCAACCAAACGATATCACAGGCGTTATCTATGGCTACGCTCAGCGTGTCATTGGTAAAAGCAACCGTGGCGAGTTCCTGGACTATCCAGAATTTAAGTTGAGCATTCCATGTTTGGACATCTTCAAGTTGAATCACTGGGATAGTAATGCCAAGCGCACCTCTTTGAAATGGGTCCAGTTCTCTATGGACTGGTTCAACGTAGAAGAGATGCCGCACCCGCATAACGAACCTGTCAATGATGATCAAACCTTGGAGATGATTGTCAACTATTGTATCAATGACGTGCACAGTACGCGCCAGATCTTTTTGCTCAAGAACGCAAAGGGTGAACAGATCATGGCGTCACAGATTAATCTGCGTGCTGAACTTTCCCAGCAGTACGGACTGACGCTGTACAGTGCAAGTGAGCCTAGAATATCTAAGGAGATGTTCCTCCACTTTCTTTCTGAGAAGCTGGGTATGGATAAGAAAGCCATACGGGACATGCGCACTGTACGACCGCACGTTACCATCCGTGATATCATCCTGCCTTATATCAAGTTTGAAACACCTGAATTCCAGGGAGTGCTCAACTGGTTCAAAGGCTTGATCGTAGACACTGCGATCCTGGATGACAGCGAGGAAAAGCAAAAGAAAGATGGTCCCAAATACAGTATGAACTTGAAAGGCGTACCTACAGACTACGGTCTGGGTGGTCTTCATGGTTGCATCAGGTCTGGGATCTATGAGGCAGGCAAGGGTAAGAAGATCATGAGCGCTGACGTTACCAGCTTCTACCCAAACCTTGCCATCCGTAACCAATGGGCACCGGCACAGATTCCTAAAAGGGATTTCTGTGAACTGTATGAGTGGTTCTTTGAAGAACGTAAGAAGTATCCCAAGTCTTCACCACTGAATTACCTGTTCAAGATTATCCTGAACTCTACTTATGGTCTCAGCAAGTCGCGCTTTTCATTCCTGTACGATCCTGAACTGACCTTCCGTATCACTGTTAACGGGCAGCTGCTACTTAGTATGCTGTACGAGATGCTTGCCACCAGGATTCCTGGAGCGCAACCACTGATGCAGAACACAGATGGTCTGGAGTTCTTGATTGACGAGGAGTATGAACAGCTCTTCTATGATATCTGTAAGGAGTGGGAAGAAATGACCACGCTTCAGCTGGAAACTGTAGAGTATTCCAAGATGATCATTGGTGACGTGAACAATTATATTGCTGTCTACACAGATGGCAAGACCAAGTGCAAAGGACGCTTTGAATTTGAGGAGCTGCCACTGCACAAGAACAAGTCAATGCTCATAGTACCAAAAGCATGGTACGCCTATTTTGTCGAGGGCAAAGACCCTGTAGAATTCCTGCAAGAAAACAGAGACATCAAAGACTACCTCATAGGTGCCAAGTTACGTGGTGACTGGTACTTTGAAGAACGAGGAGTTAAAGATGGAGTATACGTGCAAAACAAGCTGCAAAAGCTGGTGCGTTACTATGTTTCTCACAAAGGAGTCAAGCTTATCAAATGCAATCCTGATGGAAGAGAGATCCAACTGGAGAGCGGCACTCATCTTCAGACCATCTTCAACCAGTTTGAAGAAAAGCCCTGGGAAGAATATGACCTGGATGAGAAGTTCTACCTGGACAAGATCTACAACGAAATCAAAAAGATTGAGAAGGACGCTGACGTGCTTCCCTTCCATCAACAAGACAATCAACTATCACTTTTTTAGTCTATGAAAAGAACAGTAGCAGGTGTAGAAGCCTACACCAAAATGTTAACGGCAGTATTGCCTACAAAGACTGACACTTATACGCCCATTTCACACATCGCTGTGATCAATCGTGTGCGTTCTGAAATCACCAGCGCTGGCTATGTCATTACTGGTGAAGAATATCGTTGCTCTAATGACGGGCAAGTAGCACTGGGAACATTCCGCATGAACTACAAGTCTGACCCGGACATTGAGCTTTCAGCCAACTTCATGAACTCTTACAACAAGCAGCACGCCTTTAGGTTTAACCTGGGCGGTCTTGTTAAAGTATGTGCCAATGGCATGATGCTAAACAATAACAAGTTTGGCTCATACAAGCGCGTGCACAAGGGTGCAGCAGACATGCTGGCTGAAGGAAAGATCTCAGAGTTCATCAAAGATTCTGAGGAGTACTGGTCACACCTGGTAGAACACAAAGACAAGCTCAGAGATGAGTTGCTTACCAGCACTACGCAGCATGATATCCTGGGAGAACTATTCTTTAAGAAGAAGATCCTGAATACCATGCAGCTCAACACCATCCGTTCTGAGATGGAAAAACCAAGTTTTGACTACAAGGTTGACAGTGACTCTGCTTGGGCGCTGTATAACCATATCACACTTGCCCTGAAAGATTCTCATCCATCTACATGGATTGAGGACCAAATGCAGGTGCATGAAGTTTTCTCAAACATGTTTGGCCTTGAAGAAGAGGAGGATGATTTTGAAGATGAAGATGATGAGTACATCGTGACAGGACATTTAGTAAAAGAACCAGAGGAAGTCATGATTGCTCCTTTCTAAGAGTTAGTTTGTAAACACACGGACAAGGGGGAGAGCAATCTCCCCTTACTCTGTGATAAAGTTAGTACCTATGAATAAAAACTTAATTGGCCTTTCTGGCAAAATGGGTAGTGGCAAGGATACTGCAGCTGCTATCATTGACATACTTGTAGCAAACCCTGGTTTATCCAATAAGACCATTGTGCATTTACTGAACAACCCTAGTGCAACCATCCACGGGAGTGGTTACATTGTTAAGAAGTTTGCTGGAAAACTTAAAGAGATTGCGTCTATGCTGACCGGTTACCCTGTTCATTACTTTGAAGACCAGGATTTCAAAAAAGAATTCCTGCCTGAAGAATGGGATTACTATGTGGCTATAACAGAGGGTGTAGATTACAATGAGAGCAAGAAGTTCTCTACCAAAGAAGACGCTGAGCTTATGTTAAGCTTTACGCGCAGTGCATTTGAAAGACTTCAGATAAAAACTTCCATTGAGAAGCGCCAGATGACCGTGCGTCAACTGCTGCAGGAACTGGGCACTGATGCCATGCGCATGGGATTACACCCTAACGTGTGGGTGAATGCACTCCTGGCTGATTATAATCCGCCAAAGATGTCCCAGGATTTTCCAAGCAAGTGGTTGGTGACTGACGTTCGTTTTGAGAACGAGGCTGAGGCCATCAAAGAACGCGGCGGGATCCTGCTGCGCATCAACCGTGATGTAGAAACAGGAACACACCCTTCAGAAACATCTTTGGATGACTACAAGTTTCATTACACTATCAGTAACAACGGGTCCATGGAAGACCTGGTAGTTGCTCTACGCGCATTCTGCGAGGCTTTTGACCTCATCAATGCAGATGTGTATGCTGACTAAAACGAAAAACCCCCTGAAGAGGGGGTCTTTCTGAACAGAAGAAGAAACCAACTAAACTATGAAGTATAGTTGTCTTTTTATGCTTGAGAAGTCAATGACTTCAGCATGTCAATTAATTTAGGGTGAGGATAGACGTCTGTCTTGTCTGGATATTTTTGAATGTAAAGTTCAATAAGTTCTTTTGAATACTCATTTTGAGGAGCAAAAGTGACAATGTTACCTTTACATTTATATCCTTTATGTATAGCTTTTGCCATTACAGACTGAGCGACACCAAGAAAATGTGCAGCATGGGCTACACTCATGTATCTGACGTTATTTACTAAGACTTCTTTCCTGTTGGGTTTTACAATTTTATCCACAAGCAGTTGATGTCTAGTTTTTTTCTTGCCTTTATTTTTTAAGGAGATTTCTTTTTTTGATGACTCAGAGTGATTTTTCCCAAACATTGGGTTCTTTGTAATTTTGTTTTGGGCTATTTCCTCATAAGAAAGTTTTTTTACTTTTTTGTCTGCTTCTGTGTAGTTATAGTCAGGGAAGTTTTCTGATTTGACTCTGTATCTAATTGTCTTTTCAGGAATGCCTAATTTTCTACTTGCAGTAAAAATTGAAGGATAGGTGATATCTTCTATTGTAATTGATACACCTTTATCAAAAGCAGGATTATCTTTTCCTGATAGTATGTCACCTCCAGGTGTCAAATTGGTCAAAATTCCAGTATCATCTACCTTACGCCCATACAATGCTATCAGCTCTTTTTCTTTTTCACACGCTTCCTGTTTTGTAAGATCATCAAAAATAATTTGAACTTTGTATGGTGTTTTAGCAACAATCTTGTTCCACAAAGGATTTCTGCCATCTTTACGATAAGCTCTTGACTCAGATTTGCCAATACCTATATAGAAAGGCTCATTTTTGTCTAACCGTATGTGTCTATAAACTATCATTTGGTTAGAGACTTAAGCATTTCTATCAACTTTTTGTGGGGATATACGTCAGTCTTGTCTGCACGGACACTGTTGTGAGTGAATACACCTGGCTCTGCTTTGAGCGCGCGGGTAGTGACTGCCCAGATGTCCTCGTTGTAATCCAGTGGAATACCATAGAACTCTCCCCAGTACAGTAGCAACTCTTTGACACTCTCTATCTGAGCGTCTGTGTAGTTGTGCCAGTATTTGAATCCTTTGTAAGGTTCATCCAGCTCGCATACTTCACTTGCAGGAACTTCGCGATTGACATAGTTGTAAAACTTGTCACCTTTTTTGGTAAGGTATCCCCAGTTACAGATCTCAATACCAATGGACATTTTATCCAGGTGTTTATAAGGAAGCTTGTGTTTAGTGAACACTGCTGTCTTCACACCCAAATGATAGGCCCAGTGTTTGGAGCTAAAACCACGGATGATCTGACCATCAACGCAGTTTTTACCTTTTCCGGTAATAACTACACAGGTGCCTACACGTTCTTTATTGGCAGCCCAGGCAGCAAATGTTGATGTACCACTGGCATTACCGGCTGTGTGATGCAGGTAGATCTGTACTTTGTCATGCTCTTCCTGAAAATACTGGTCTTCAGGAAATTTGTAGTCTTTGGTTTCCATAGGTTATTTTTTTCTGAGAGATATCTTCCAGTAGCTGCTGACGCCATATGAAGGAATGAGTAGAGTATTCACTCCTACATAAGCGCCAAAGATTTGATCCCTTTTGTTTTTATAAAGCAAGCCTGCCTGTGCCTGAGGTACAAGCAGTGCATTCATAGAGATTCCGCCTCCTATGTAAACTTGCCGTCTGGGTGGACTCTGAACATAATTGGTGACCACCGGGATCTTGTAACTGTAGTTGTATGTTCTGTTCTTAAGCGTATTATACTGCAGTGTATCACTGACAGCAATAAAGCCAAGAGAGTCTAGTTTTAATGTATCTGAGTATATGTTGCGCGCACTGTACAATCTGACCAGGTCTTCATACTGACCCTTCAGTTCTTTGTAGCCTGGAGCAGGAACGAACACTGAGTCCCCGGCGAGTCTGACTGTATCATGCTTGATCAGTTTGACCTCTTTTGTGACAACATTGTCTACAGGGATGTATTCTACTTCTGTCTTATAGATAGTTCCAGGAATAGAATCTTTACAACTTTTGCACTTAGGGCTGCAAGCACGCTGTAGCAAGATGATCACAACCAGTACGGCTATGATCCCGCTGAAAAAGATGTTGGATTTGCTCATTATACTTCAGGTTCTTCAGTTGTTTTCTTCTTTCTTGTGGACTTAAAGGAGAACTTGTCCACTGTGTCAGCTCCCATTCCTATACAGGTGATGGCAACAACACCGTTTACCAGCGAGTCTGCTGGATCCAGTGGTACAAAAAGGCTGGTGATCATTCCTGCAATCAGGAAGAATGCTCCCGCAACAGCAATGACAGGCTTGATAGACACCGCGCCACGCTCATCTTTGAATAGCTCAGCTATCCATTTGCGGAAAAGACCAGTCTTTTTCATGGGGTTGTTATTATTCTTCCTCTCTTTCTGGGACAGGACCGTAGGTTTCATCAGGCTTTACTGCCAGATATCTTTCAACGGTGTAATGTGGGCTGTCTGGAGTTTCAGGTTTTTGGCTAAACACCACAGATTTGAGAAGCTCAACATCCTTTTCCAGGTTATCAATCTTTACCTGGTTGGCACTTTGCTGGGTAAGTAAAAGCTTAACGTCCGCGCGCATCTCTGAGATGTCACGCCATAACAGCATGCCCACAACAGACAACAGGACTGGAGCAACCCATTCCTTAAGGGCAGCTAGTATTTGCTCCCTGGATGTATTTTTATTCGTCATTGAATGAGAGTATTACAATATGTATCACTCTCACCTCCCTCTATTATAATATACCATAAAATGATGAGGTAGGCAAAAAAAGGTCTACAAAGTTTGGTGAGTTCTACAAAATCTTCGCATCTTTGCAGTCCGCTTTTGACAGTGGAAATTCCTGACTTTTTACTTGGCTGAGTTCTCCAGAATGAGTAAATTATAAAGCAGGACCTCCTGTCTCTTTTGACCTGGAAAGCACACGCTTTACCAGGTTTTTTTGCCAATAACCCCTGATGCCTGGCACATCAGAAACACAGTACACAACTTAACTTTTAAATAATTCGCTATGGGTATCTTTGACAAACGTGTCGCGTTCAAACCATTTGAGTACCCTGACATCATCAAGTTCAGGGACGCGATCAAGCACAGTCGTTGGGATGTAGAGGAGTTTAACTTTGACTCTGATGCCTTTGACTTTAACCACAAATTAGAGCCTGCTGAAAAGGAGGCGATCAAACGCACATTACTGGCTATCTCACAGATAGAAGTATCTGTAAAAACATTCTGGGCCAAGCTGGGAGAACATCTTCCAAAGCCAGAATTCAATGCAGTAGGTATCACCTTTGCAGAAAATGAAGTGGTCCACTCTGAAGCTTACTCCAAGTTACTGGAGGTACTGGGTCTGAACAGCGAGTTTGACATGCTGTTACAAAACCCGGTGATTGGCGGACGTGTGGATTACCTGACCAAATACCTGAAGAACTCAGGTGACAACGCCAAGCAGGTCTATACGCTGAACCTGGCGCTGTTCTCTATGTTCATTGAGAACGTTTCACTGTTCTCTCAATTTGCCATTGTCAAGTCTTTTATTGAGAAGAAGAACCTTCTAAAAGAAGTAGACACAGTGATTGAGGCAACGATGAAAGAAGAGATCATCCACGCACAGCTGGGCATGCATGTGATCAACCTGATCAAGGCAGAATTCCCTGAGTGGTTTGACGAGGAGTTCTACTCCAAGATCTACCGCGCCTGCAAAAAAGCATTTGATGCTGAGCTCAAGATCATTGACTGGATCTTTGAAGAAGGCGAGATTGAATCAGTCAGCAAAGAAGCTGTTATTGAGTTTATCAAAAGCAGGTTCAACTCTTCTTTAGAAGCTATTGGTGGTGAGGCCATCTTTGGTATCAACGAGGAGATCCTCAAAGACCTTTACTGGATGGTGGAGGCAATCTATGGTTATGTCCGCAATGACTTCTTTAACACTCAAGGCACTAACTACACCAAGTTTCAAAAATCAATAACAAGTAACGACTTATTCTAATGAGCAAGATGGATTGGTATACCCCGCTTTCAGAGACCTTCATGGGGCGTGGGTACTTTCACAACAATGACACAATTGAAGATCGCATCCAGGCAATTGCTGACCTGGTTGGCAACACCTTTAATGACGAGGACCTTCGTGCAAAAGTTAAGGAGTACATAGAGAATGGCTACTATGTACTTCCTTCTCCTGTATGGTCCAACGCAGGCACCGGACGTGGCTCTGGTATTTCCTGCTTCAATACACACATATCAGACAGCATTGAGTCTATCGTGCGCGCAAACGCAGAAGTAGGCATGCTGTGTAAAATTGGTGGTGGCACATCCGGCTACTTTGGTGACCTACGTCCTGCAGGTTCCGCTATCTCTACAGGTGGTGAGACTTACGGGGCTGTTCACTTCATGCAAATGTTTGACACCACAAAGAATGTTATCTCTCAAGGTAACGTAAGACGCGGGGAGTTTGCTGCCTATCTTGATATCACACACGGTGATGTCAAGGACTTCCTGCGCATCAATGCTGAAGGACACAAGCTACAGCGTTTCCCATTTGGCGTTTGTGTTCCTGACGCTTGGTTGCAGGAGATGAAAGATGGGGATACTGAAAAGCGTGAGCTCTGGGCTATGGTTCTGGATTCACGAAACCGTACAGGATTCCCTTACATCTTCTTTTCTGACAACGTAAATAACAACACAGTAGATGTGTACAAAGACTCCGGCGCTAAGATCAATTCTTCCAACATGTGTACAGAGATCCTGCTTCCTTCTACAGAAGAGGAGTCGTTTGTCTGTGACCTGGTAGGAATGAACCTGGTGAAGTTTGATGAATGGAAAGACACTGACGCTGTACGCGTGGCCGTGTACATTGCAGATGCTGTTCTCCAGGAATTCATCAACAAATACCGTGACCTTCCTTTTATTGGCAGAGCCATCCGTTTTGCTGAGCGTCACAGAGCTATTGGTATTGGTGCTTCAGGTTATCACTCTTACTTACAGAGCAAGATGATCGCCTTTGAAAGTATCCAGGCCAAGAGCACAAACATTCTATTGTTCAAGACTATCCAGGACCAGGCATGGGCTGCTTCTAAAGAGATGGCAGAACGCTTTGGTGAACCGGAAGTTCTCAAAGGATACGGCAGACGTCACACCACGCTTACAGCTGTGGCACCAAACACGTCTTCTTCTTTCATCATGGGACAACAGTCTCAGTCAGTAGAGCCGTACACGTCCAACTACTACATCAAGAAGACAGCCAAGCTGAAGCATGCCGTGAAAAACCCGTACCTGGAGAAACTTCTTGCAGAGAAAGGTAAGAACACCATGGATGTGTGGCAGTCTATTTTGGAACGCGCGGGTTCCGTGCAGCACCTGGATTTCCTCAGTGAAGAAGAGAAGCTTGTCTTCAGAACCTTTATTGAGATTTCTCAGAAGGAGATTATTCTCCAGGCAGCATCCCGCCAAAAATACATTGACCAGGGACAAAGCTTGAATCTTATGATTCATCCTTCCACCCCTACAAAAGATGTGAACAGATTATTGCTGGACGCTCATGAGCTAGGCGTTAAGACTTTGTACTACCAGTTAGGACAAAACGCAGCCCAGGAGTTTGCCCGTGATATTCTTTCATGTGAAAGCTGTAGCGGTTAAACGCACAGAGTTAATACCCAGCAGGACGTTTAAGGTCGCAACACGCGGCCTTAGACCTCTCCTGTAAAACCAACATTTAAAAACCAAACAAGATGAGAGAACTATTTGACTTTCTAGTTAAGAATAGTGTCACGCCTAATGGCTACCTGGTTCTTCATTCTACCTTTCACTCTTATATGTATCCTAACTACATCAACTTCCGGCATGAACAGTACCGCCTGGAGATGACTGGTCATTTGAAGGAGGAGAAAAAAGATGTGGGTAGCGTGTATGTTCTCACAGAAAAAGGATTACACCTTTTACGAGAGGCAGAAGAGGTAGCTCTTAAAGCCAAGCGTGCCAAAAAAGCCAAGATCCCTCTGGCAGAATGGGAAGACAACATCAAGCGTTTTAACGAGATGTTCCCCCGCAGTAAAAAAGAAGGGACCAACCTCAGCTTCCGTACTAACCCAAAAGAACTCATGGAGAGATTTGTGTGGTTCTTTAAGGAGTATCCTGATTACACCTGGGAACAAGTGTTCCAGGCTACGCAGAAGTACTGTGACAGCTTTGACGAATCTACTGGATATACCTACATGCAGATATCCAAGTACTTTATTAAGAAGGACGACAAGTTCAGGAGCACCAGCTCTACGCTTGCCAACATGATCTATAACATGCTGGAGGGTAATGATGAGGAAGTTTCCTCAGGATATCATTATTTTGGTCCATAAACAACCATCATGAAAGCTATTTTAATTGACTCAAAGAACCGCAGCATTCAACATGTAGAATTGCCTGACGGTTTCCTGCCCACCTTGTCAGAAACGGTGGAGCTGGAACACATTTACCCATGTCCTCCTGATGAGGAAGAACTAAACGGAAACTACCTGGTCGTAGACTATGAACCTTACATCAAGTTTGAAGACTACGTGGAAGGTTGTTTCTGGTTTAAAGGATTTGAAAAATACAGCCCTTATTACAACAAGGCTCTGGTAGTAGGTCCGCCAGTAGATGGCCAGTACACCGATTGCCAGATGACCTTAGAACAGGTAGCTGACCGCGTGAAGTTTGAGATCCTGCATAATGCCAAGGAGTTTCACCGCATCAACCGCGAGCAGGACCTGATCAAGTACGATATCAGATAATGAAGAACACAGTAGAACTATTGGGCCATTACGGCTCAGACCAAACGCATGCGCAGTCAGCGTGGACGTCAACCTCAAGGGACCTCAGTGAAGATAAGATTGAGCGCATCCCAAAACTTTTGACAATGCTTGCAACAGAAGGACATCACACACCGTTTGAGAAGTCTTCGTTGCATTTCCTGGTAACAGTAGACCAGGCAACACATATTCATTTGCTCAAGCACCGCATTGGTGTAAGCATTAACGGTGAGAGTGCCCGTTACAAAGAACTCAAAGAAGACAAGACTTACATTCCTCAAGATTGGCCTAAAGAATGGATTGAACATTTAGCATGGGTTACTGAAATATCCAATAACGCATATCACAAATGTTTGGAAGAACTTACTCCTGTACTTGGTCGCAAGAGAGCTAAAGAGTCTGCGCGTTTCTTCAAGACGATGAACTCACAAATCACTATGGATTTAATGTTCAACTTCAGAAGCTTTATGCATTTCCAGCAGCTGCGTAATGACGAACATGCGCAGGTAGAAGTAAGAGATCTTGCACAGAAAATGCTACACCTTGTGAGAACAATACCAGGAGATCCTTTCCAGCACAGCCTGGAAGCTTTTGGTTACTAAAACAACAAAGGGGCTACGTTAAACGCGGCCCCTTTTTTTGTCTCAGTCTATCACTCTTCCAG
>JACCED011948570.1_pt1 | contig 28367 bp, 19 predicted proteins | sample 7455021 | NCBI WGS metagenome assembly JACCED01 (sample SAMN15323456, study PRJNA562643) | freshwater metagenome | isolation source: river surface water | place: USA:Blue River Watershed | collected 2017-08-19 | reverse complement strand
GGGGCGGCGGGCGCGCGGCCGGTCTGGTGGAGCTGATCGATCTTTACCCGACGCTGGTGGAGCTGGCGGGTCTGCCGGCGGCGGCGGAGCTCGATGGCCGCAGCCTCGTGCCGCAGCTCCGCGATCCGGCGCGGCCGGGCAAGGCGGTCGCGGTGTCGCAGCACCCGCATCCCTCGTATACGCGGGCGACGCACATGGGTTACACGCTGCGGACGGAGCGATTCCGTTATGTGGAGTGGCGCGAGCTCGAGACCGGTGCACGCGGGCCGCGGGAGCTTTACGATCACCGGGCCGATCCGGCGGAGACGGAGAACCGGGTCGATGACCCCGCGTTTGCCGCCGAGGTGGCCGAACTCGGGCGGCAGGTGGACGCGCTCGTGGCGGCGGGTGGACGCTGGCGGGCGCCGGGCGCATTGCCGACGAAGTGATGCCGCCGATTTCCCAACGATGATCCTCCCGGCCCGCGAAACATCCTGCCTCGTGCAGTGCCTGCTCACGGTGGCGCTCGTGTGCGGCGCGTTGGCGCCCGCGCGAACGGCCGGCGCGACCACGCGGCCCAATATCGTGTTCATCCTGGCCGACGACCTCGGGTGGCGCGATCTCGCGTGCACGGGCAATCCCTGGCACCGCACGCCGCACCTCGACCGGCTGGCGCGCGAGGGCGTGCGGTTCACGCAGGCCTACAGTCCGGCGCCGATCTGCTCGGCGGCGCGGGCGGCGATCCTCACCGGCAAGACGCCGGCGCGGCTGCACTTCGAGTTCGTGACGAAACAGCAGCCCGGACGGCAGGCGTGGGGCACGCCGCTGGAGACGCCGCCGTTCACCCTCGATCTGCCGCTCGAGGAACGGACGATCGGCGAGGTGTTGCGCGACGGCGGCTACGCCACGGCCTTCTTCGGCAAGTGGCACGCGAGCCGGCATCACGGCGCCTACCTGAAATGGTCGCCGACGCACGGGCCGCTGCAGCAGGGGTTCGAGGTCGGCGACGAGGAGTTCGGCAGCCATCCGTATTCGTATCCCAAGGACGCCGAGGTCGGCTTCGGCGAATTCAAGAGCGGCGAGTTTCCGCCCGATGCCCTGACCGACAAGGCGATCGCCTTCCTGCGGGCGCGGCGCGACCGGCCGTTTTTCCTCTATCTGTCGCACTACCATGTGCACACGCCGATCCACACGCGGATGCGCTGGCTGCAGGAGCACTACCGCGCGCAGCTGCCCGAAGGGCGCGCGGCGTATGCGGCGATGGTCGAGACGCTGGACCACGAAGTCGGCCGCGTGCTGCGGACGCTCGACGAACTCGGGCTGGCGGAAAATACGCTCGTCGTCTTCACGTCCGACAACGGCGGCCACCCCGAATACTCGGCCAATGCGCCGCTCCGCGGCAGCAAGTGGAACCTCTACGAAGCGGGCGTGCGCGTGCCGTTTCTCGTGCGCTGGCCGGGCCGCGTGCCGGCGCGGCGGGTGAGCGAGCGGCCGCTGCTCACGCTGGATCTCTACGCGACGTTGGCGGCCGCGGCCGGGGTGCGGCTCGAGCGCGGATTGGCGCCGGATGCCGAGAACCTGCTGCCCGAATTCGAGGGCCGCGCCGTTGCGGCGGGGGAGCGCGCGCTCGTGTGGCACTTCCCGTATTATCATCCCGAGAACAAGGCCTTCACCGCGGCGAAGCGGGACATCGGCGTCGAGGATTTCGCGGTGAGCCAGACGCGGCCGCAGTCGGCGATCCGGCTCGGGCGCTTCAAGCTGCTGCACTTCCACGAAGACGGGCGCGACGAACTCTACGACCTCGCGGCGGATGCGGGCGAACAGCGCGATCTCGCGGCGCAGTTGCCGGAGAAACGAACGGAGCTGCGCGGACGGCTCGACGCCTATCTGCGGGAGGTGAACGCGCGGCTGCCGACGCCGACGGATGCGGCGGCCGCCCCGACGCAGAAGTCCGGCCCCAAAAGGAAATGAGGGGCCGTGGTGCAGCGCTCGGGGCGATCGGGTTGGGACTGGCGCTGGGCCTGGGCGAAGCCGCAGGCGCGGGCGGCCCGATCCGGCCGCTGGCGCAGGAGCATGTTGTCGTCGGCGAATCGCCGTCGCCGGCCGACATGCCGCTGTATTCGCCGACGATCCTGCGGCTCGACGACCACCGGCTCGTCGCGGGCTACACCCGGGCGACCAAGGACACGAAGCGGCAGGGGCCTGGGGCGGAGGTGCTGCTGACCTCGGACGACGGCGGCCGCACCTGGCGGAAGCGCGCGGAGCTGCCGGCGCTGCAGGGCCGCGTATTCGCGGCGGGCGGGCGGCTGTATTACCTTTCGCCGGGAGCGGGGCTGCCCGTGAGCCGGTCGGAGGATCGGGGCGAGACGTGGTCGACGCCGGTGGCGCTGACACCCCGCGAGCAGGTCTGGCAGCAGACGCCGGCCAACGTGTGGCACACGCGGGGCCACGTGTATCTGGCATTCGAGCGGCGGAACCGGCAGCTCGACGCGTGGGGCCCGAGCGAGAAGGCGCTGGTGCTGCTGCGGGCGCGCGAGGACGCGGACCTCACGCGGCGCGAGGCGTGGACGTTTTCGAGCGAGCTCGTGTTTGCCGAGGTCGTGCGGGGCGTGCGGGAGAATGCCGTGGAGCTCGAATACTTCGGCGTGCCCTTCTTTCGGCAGGATTATCCGCGGCGGGCGGAGGTGGCGAAGGCGCCGCGGCGCACGATGTCGCCGATCGGCTGGGTCGAGCCGGCGGTGGTGCAGATCGTGGATCCGGACCATGGGTGGCACGATCCGAGCGGGCGCACGTTTCACCTGCTGGCGCGGGCGCACACCGGGGGCACGGGTCTCGCGTGCCTGACGAAAGTCGTGGAGAACGCGGACGGCTCGATGACGATGTCGCTCGAGCGGGCGCCGTCGGGGAAGACGATGCTCTACGTGCCGATGCCAGGCGGGCAGATGCGTTTCCACGTGCTCTACGACGCACGCACGCGGCTCTACTGGCTGCTCGGTTCGCAGGCGACCGATTCGATGCGGCGTCCGGACCGGCTGCCGGCGGAGCGATACGACCTGCCCAACAACGAGCGGCACCGGCTCGTGCTGCACTTCTCGCGCAATCTCATCGACTGGTGCTTCGCGGGGCTGGTGGCGAAGACCGAATCGCCGAAGGAGGCGCGTTCGTATGCGAGCATGGACATCGATGGCGACGATCTGGTGATCCTTTCGCGCAGCGGCGATGCGCGGGCGAAGAGCGCGCATGACGGCAACCTGATCACCTTTCACCGCGTGCGGAATTTCCGGACACTGGTCTACTGACGATGCACACGACGACACCCCGGCCGGGCGGCTGGAAGCGAATGCTGGTTGCGGCGGCGGCGCTCGCGGTGGCGTTGCGCGCGGCGGACGACGTGGTGCTGGGCAACTTCGACGGCGGCACGTTTCATCCGTGGATGGTGTCGGGCACGGCGTTCGGCACCGCGCCGGTCGAGGGCGCCGCGCGTTCGGCGCGCGACCGCGTGGCGGACCTGCCGTTGCGCGGCGCGCTGGAGTCGCCGGAGTTTGGCGTGGAGCGGGACTACCTGAACTTCCGCGTGGCGGGCGGGGACCTTGCGTTTCGGGCGGCGGTGTCGCTCTGGGTCGACGGCCGCGTGGTGCGGACGACGACGGGGGGCGGGCGCGACACCTTGGCGTGGGCGACGTGGGACGTGCGGGAATTTCGCGGGCGCCGGGCGGCGCTCGGGGTGTATGACCAGTGCGTCGAGGACGAGCGGGGCTATGTGGCGGTGGCCGATTTGGCGTTGAGCGACACGCCGCGGGCGGAGCCGGGCGGCGAGGTGGCCGGCGCGGTCGCACAGGTGCGGCGGCAGGCGGTGGAGGCGATCCGGCGCAACGCGGCGCGCGCGGAGGCGGATCCGTGGCGTCCGATTTATCACTACGCACCGCCGGCGCAGCGGATGAACGATCCCAACGGCCCCGCGTGGCACGACGGCTGGCATCACGTATTTTACCAGCACATGGTCTTTGAAGGCAGCGGGCCGGCGATCGACGTGCACTGGGGGCACGCGCGGAGCCGCGATCTGGTGCACTGGGAGACGCTGCCGCTGGCCGTGCATCCGCTCTACGAACGCGGCGAGCACAGTTGTTTCTCGGGCAATCTGGCGTGGGATGCGCGGGGCGAGCCGGTGCAGTTCGTGACCGCGGTGCCGTATCGGCGCGGGGCCTTCCGCGAGATCTGGCCGGCGCGGCCGGTGGACGCGGAGTGGATCCGGTGGGAGCGCGTGCCGGAGCTGCCGCCGCGCGGGCTCGTGCCCGTCGGCGAACCGCGGCGGAATCTGAAGGATGCGTTTCCGTTTGCGGTGGGGCCGCGGCGCTTCCTCGTGCTGACGGATCGCAACATCCCGATTTACGAGGCCCGGGACGAGCGCCTCGCCGAGTGGGAATACCGCGGCGTGCTCGATGCGGACTCGGCGGAGTGTCCCAACTTCTTCGCGGTCGACGGCCGCTGGGTCTATCTGGCGTCGCCGCACCAGCCGGTGCGTTACCGCATCGGAGGTTTCGACCCGGCGACGGCGACTTTCACGCCGCGGACGGAGGGGCGGATCAACCACGATGCCGGCTTTTACGCGTCGACGGCGTATCCCGACGGGCGCGGACGCACGATCCTGCTCGGCGTGTCGCGTGGGCAGAAAAGCAGTCCGGCGTGGACGGGGGTGTTGGCGTTGCCGCGTGTGCTTACGGTCGGGCCGGATGACCGGCCGCGGATGTTGCCGGTGCCGGAGCTGGCGCAGCTGCGGCGGAAACCGTTCCGGCTCGCGGGCCCGGTGGCGTTGCGGGACCGCGGCGAGGTGGTGGCGGGACTGGCGGGCGACGCGCTGGAGATCGAGGTGACGTTCCGGGTGGAGGACGCGAAGGCGTTTGGCCTGCGCGTGCGGCGGAGCGCCGATGGGAAACGGGCGCTGCCGGTGCTGTGGCGCGAGGGCCGGATCATCGCGGTAAAGGAGCTGGCGGCGTATCCGTGCGCGTATCCGCTCGATCCGGTGACGCGCGAGGTGACGTTGCGCGTGTTTCTCGACAAGGGCATGCTCGACGTCGTGACGGCGGACGGGCGGGTGTTCGAGTCGCGCGTGCATCAGGCGCCGCTGGCGGATCTGGGCGTGGAGATTTTTGCGGAGGGCGGCGGGGTGACGGTGACGGCGTTTTCGGCGTGGGAGATGGCGCCGGCGCGGATCGACCACCGGCGGCTGCTCGAGTGAGCGGGACGCAGGGCGTGACGCGGCTAAAGTTGAGCGCAGGGAGTCCGATTGGCGGAGGGTATCGGCGGCTGTTTCGCACGCGGCCCGTGATTCCAATCTTTGCCTTTGCGCTCCACTTCCAGAACTTCGAGCCCGCCGGGCGATTGCGCCCGCGGCGCCCGGCGACACCGTGGCGGGGCATGACACGCCGTGCCAGCAGTCGAATCCTCCGGGGCCTCCGCTTGGTCCTGCCGGTGTGGCTGCTCTGGACGGTGAGCGTGGCGCGGGCGGCGTTCACGCCGGGACCTTTTTACGTAAACTACTCCCTGCGGGTGCCGACGGAGCCGTTGACGGTGCATCCCTGGGTGATCCTCGATCCGGGCGTGCAGCGGCCGGATCTCGCGGCGGCGCGGGCGGCGGGCACGCGGGTGCTGGCGTATCTGAGTGTCGGCGAGATGGCGGCGGGCGCGAGCTACCGGGCGGCGGCGCTGACGGCGGGGCTGCCGCTGCGCGGCACGAATCCGATCTGGAACTCGGACCTGCTCGATCTGCGGGACGGGCGCTGGGCGGCGTTTCTGGTCGACGGGCCGGCGCGGGCGGCGATCGCCGCGGGGTTCAACGGCTTCTTTCTCGATACGCTGGACAGCGTGGAGACCAACGCGACCGGGGCGGTGCTCACGGCGCAGCGCGCGGCGCTGGTGGCGCTGGTGGGGCAGCTGCGCGCGGCGTTTCCGACGGTCCCGATCGTGGTGAACCGCGGGTTCGGCGTGCTCGACACGATCCGGCCGGCGATCAACGGGCTGTTGGTGGAGTCGGTGTGGTCGACCTACGAACCGGCGACGGCGCGCTACCGCGCGGTGCCGGCGGCGGACACGGCGCTGTTGTTGACGCGGTTGAATGCCGCGGCGGCGGCCGGGCTGGAGGTGTTTGTTTTGGATTATGCGGATCCGGCCGATCCGGCGGCGGCGCTGGCGGCGGCGCGGCGGATTCTGGCGGCCGGGTTCCATGCGTTTGTCTCCACGCCGGCGCTGAACGGCGTGAATCTCGGGCCGTGGCAACCGGTGTCCCCGGCGTTTACGCAGGCTCCTGCGGGTCTGGTCGTGCGGCCCGGCGACCGGGCGGAATTGCGGGCGGAGATCGTGGGCTCGCCGGCGCCGGCGCTCGTCTGGCGGCGGGACGGCGCGGTCCTGGCCGGCGCGACGGAGGCGGCACTGCGGTTCGAGTCCGTGAGTGCGGCGCAGGCGGGCGTCTATACCCTGACGGCCACGAACGCCTACGGCACCGCGACGAGTCCGCCGGTGCGGCTCACGGTGGCGGCGATGGCGACGCCGCCGCGGTTGGCGAATCTCTCGGCGCGCGCGCAGGTCGGCAGCGGGGATGCGCAGCTGATCCCGAGCTTCATCGCGGAAGGCGCGGTGCAATTGCTGGTGCGCGGGGTGGGGCCGGGGCTGCGGACATTTGGCGTGGCGGCGCCGCTCGCGGATCCGCTGCTGCGTGTGATCGCGGGCGACGGCACGGTGCTGGCGACGGCGTCGAGCATGCCCGCCGCGCTGGTGCCGGTGGCGGCGGGAGTGGGGGCGTTTGCGTTGCCGGCGGGCGCGGCCGACGCGGTGACGCTCGTGACGGTGCGCGGGGCGGTGACGGCGCCGATTCGCAGTGTGGCGGGCGGGAGTGGCGTCGCGCTCGGGGAAGCGTTTGTCGTGAGTGCGCCGGACGCCGGCGGGCGGTTGTTGAATCTGGCGACGCGGGCGCAAGTGACGGCAGGCGAGGGGGCGCTGGTGGTGGGCTTTGTGGTCGCGGGGGAGACGGCGGGGACCTTGCTGGTGCGGGCGGCGGGGCCGGCGCTGGCGGGCTTCGGCGTGACAGGGGTGTTGGCGGACCCGCGGCTGGAGTTGCGCGCGGGCACGGCGGCGTTGCTGGCGGCGAACGACGATTGGTCGTCGACGCCGGCCGGGCAGGCTGAAGTCGAGGCGGCGGCCCGGCAGTTGGGGGCGTTTGCGTGGGCGCGAGGGAGTCGCGATGCGGCCTTGGTAGCGACCCTCCCGCCGGGCAGCTATACCGTCACGGTGCGCGGCGCGGATGGGACGGCGGGCGTGGCCCTGGCCGAGGTGTATCTGATGCCCTGAGGGTGTGTGGCGTCGGGGCCGGAGAGGTCGTGCGACCTGTCCGCGGCGACGGAAACGCGGTGATTGGACTCGCCTCCCGGGGAGTCGGACGGCTCGCTCTCGGGCTCGTTTCCATGCCTGCCCCCTACCTGCGTTTCCCACGGCGCGTGGTCTGCGCCGCCCTCGTTGCGATCCTTGGTGTGCCGCTCGGCGCCCAGCCGGCCCCGCCGGCGAAGAAAAAGGTGCTGTCGGACGAAAGTCCGGCGTCCGGCGAGCTCGTGCTGCACAAGTGGTCCGGTGCGATCAACGTGCCGGATCCGGTCGCATGCGCCGTCGATCCGCAGGGCCGCGTGTATGTGGCGGCGACCACCCGACGCAAGGTGGGCGACCTGGATATCCGCGAGCACACGATGTGGATTCCGGACGACGTCGGGCTCACGAGCGTGGCGGACAAGCGGGCGTTCTTCGAGCGGGAGCTGGCGCCCGGTAAGCTGCGGGCGCCGCGGGCGTCGCTGAAGGACCACAACGGCGACGGCTCGATCGACGTGAAGGACCTCACGCACCACACGGAGCGGATCTACCAGCTGCGCGACACCGACGGCGACGGCACGGCGGACCGGATGACGGTGTTTGCCGAAGGCTTCAACTCGAACGTGACCGGCATCGCGGCGGGCGTGATGTATCACGACGGCTGGGTTTACGCGACGATCGCGCCGGACCTGTGGCGGTTCAAGGATACGGATGACGACGGCGTGGCCGACATCCGGGAAGTCGTGGTGCATGGCTTCGGCGTGCACATCGCGTATGCCGGGCACGACATGCACGGGCTGATGGTGGGACCCGACGGCCGGATCTATTGGAGCATCGGCGACAAGGGGCTGAACGTGACGTCCAAGGAAGGAAAGGTCTTTGCGTTCCCCAACGAAGGGGCGGTGATGCGGGTGGAGCCGGACGGCTCGCATTTCGAGGTCTACGCGCGCGGCAACCGCAACATCCAGGAGCCGGCCTTCAACGATTACGGCGACCTGATCGGCGTGGACAACGACGCGGACCAGCCGGGCGAGCGCGAGCGTTTCGTGTTTCTGCCGGAGGGGAGCGACAGCGGGTGGCGCTGCAATTTCCAATACATGAAGGAGGACAGCCCCTGGATCCGCGAAGGCATGTGGAAGCCGCGGTTCGACGGGCAGGCGGCGTATTTCCTGCCGCCGATCATCGCCTACTCGGACGGGCCGGCCGGCTTCAAATACGAGCCCGGCACGGCGCTGGGCGAGCGGCAGCGTGGGATCTTCCTGCTGAACGAGTTTCCCTCGGGCAAGATGAAGGGCTTCCGCGCGGTGCCGGACGGGGCGACTTTCAAGATGGTCGAGGCGCGGATCATGAACGACGGCATCATGGGCATCGGCATGAGCTGGCACCCCGATGGCTCGCTAATGATGGTCGACTGGATCGGCGGCTACCCGCTCGACGAGCTCGGCGCGCTATGGCGCGTGGACGCGAAGAACGCGGCCGTGAATCCGCTGCGGAAGGAAACGCAGACGCTCCTCGCCGCGGGCTTCGGCCGGCGCGGCGACGAGGAGCTGCGGACGCTGCTCGCGCACCGCGACCAGCGCGTGCGGCAGGGCGCGCAGCTCGAACTGGCGAAGCGGAACAAGGGCGAACTGCTCCTCGGCGTGGCGCGCGATGCCGGCGCGGACCAGCTCGCGCGGCTGCACGCGGTGTGGGGCTTCGGCCAGCTGCTGCGGCGCAATGCGGCGGACGTGGCGGCGGTGCTGCCGCTGCTCCGCGATGCGGATGTGGAAGTGCGCCGGCAGGTCGCCAAGGTGATCGGCGACGCGGCGCACGCGGCGGCGAAGTCCGCGGGCCGCGCACTGATTCCGCTGCTCGCCGATGCGTCGCCGCGCGTGCGGCTGCTGGCGGCCATCGCGCTGGCGAAGTTCAACGAACCGGCGGCGGTCGAGGCGTTGTTCACGCTCGCCGAAAAGGACGGCGCCGATGTGACGCTCCGGCAGGGCATCGTGGCCGGGCTCGCGGCCAACGCGACCGCGGCGCAGCTCGCGGCGAAGCGCGGCGATGCGCGCCCGCATGTGCGGCTGGTCAGCGTCGTGGCGTTGCGGCGGCAGGGCGCGGCGGAAGTCGCCGCGTTTCTCACGGATGGCGATGTGCTCGTGCAGCAGGAGGCGGCCCGGGCGATCCATGACGACCTCGGCATCCCGGGAGCCTTGCCGGCACTGGCCGCGGCGCTGGGCAAAGCCAACGGCAGCGAGATCTTCACGCGGCGGGCGATGAATGCGGCGCTGCGGCTCGGCACGACCGAGGCGGCCGAGCGCCTGCTGGCCTTTGCGCTCAACGCGGCCGCGCCGGCGAAGATGCGCGAGGAAGCGCTGGCGACGCTGCGGGTCTGGAAGAACCCGCCCCGGCTCGACCTCGTCGACGGGTATGCGCGGACGTTCAAGCCGGCGGCGATCGACGCGGTGCTCGCGCCGAAACTCGATGCCCTGCTGGCGCTCGCGGATCCCAAGCTGAAGACGCTCGGGATCGAGATCATGATTGCGCACGCGCTGAAGGCGCGCGCGGAGCAGATCGCGGCGATCGTCGCGGATGCGGATGCGGCGGGGGAGCTGCGGGCGCAGGCGTTGAAGCTGCTCGGCGCGGAGGGTGCGGGCGGGGCGGCGCGGGCGCAGGCGCTGGATACGGCGCTGGCGGCGAATTCCCCCGCCGTGCTGCACCGGGCGGCGCTCGCGCTCTTGCTCCCCGGCCAGGCCGACCGGCTCGTCCGCGAGGCCGAGGCGGTGCTCAAGGCGCGCAGCGTGCCGGAGAAACAGCATGCGATCGCGCTGCTCGCGCAGGCGGGCACGGCGGCGGCGGATCAGGTGCTGCAGCGGCTGGCGGCGACGCTCGCCGACGGCACGTGCGAACCGGCGCTGAAACTCGATGTGTTGGAAGCGGCGCGCAGCCGGGCGGCGGCGAGTCCGGCGCTGCGGAGCGCGGCCGAAGCGTATGGCAAACAGCCCGCGGCGGCGGCGCAGGGCGAACTGCTCGCGGGCGGCGACATCGCGCGCGGGCGCGACATCGTGGCCAACCATCTCGCGGCGAATTGCACGGCATGCCACGCGGTGGAATCGGCCGGTTCGGAGGTCGGTCCGAATCTCCGCACGATCGGCGCGCAGCGTGACGCGAAGTATCTGCTCGAGTCGCTCGTCGCGCCCTCGGCGCAGATCGCGACGGGTTACGGCATCGTGAACGTGACGTTGAAGAACAAGAGCGAGGTCACGGGCACGCTGGCGAAGGAGACGCCGCAGGCGGTGACGGTGCGGCTCTTCGACGGCAAGATGCAGACGATCGCGCGCAGCGACATCGCGGCGCAGACGGCGCCGGCCTCGATCATGCCGCCGATGACGGGCATCCTGCAGCCGCGGGAGATCCGCGATGTGGTCGCGTATCTGGCCAGCCTGAAGGGCGGCAGTCGCGGGCAGCGCGCGACGAAGTCCGAGGGACAGTAATCCAACGTCCTCACGTTTCCGGCCGGCAGGGCTGCCGTTGGTCGGCCGCCGGCACGGGTGTCATGGGCGCAGGTGACGGCCGGCGACGAGCATCGGCCCGACCAAGATGTCAGGCGCCCGGGCCCTTATGCATGAAGTCGAACCGTGAGCAGTCTGTGGTATCACGCCAGCACTTCGGGGGTGAGTTCGCTCAAGTCCGGTTCGCCGGGCACGCCGAACGGCGCGGCGTTGACCGAGCCGAGCGCGAGGCGGCCAGCGTTGATCGCGAGCGTGGGCCAACCGGCCGGCGCAGTGGTGAAGAGATCCGGATGGCGGGCGAGGGTGTGGCGTTGCAGCGCGGCGGGGAACTGCGAGAGGCCGGCGAAATAGTGGTGGCCGTTGCGCTCGATGCTCGTGATGCCGAGCGCGGCGGCGGCGGCGAGATCCTGGGTGAGCGCGATGGGGCCGAGGTTGGTGAGGTCCTCGCCGCTCAGAACCGCGGCGGCGCCCGTAGCGCGGTGGCGCGCGAGCAGGCAGGCGTTGGCGATGCTCTTGAAGATGCCTTTGCAGTTCTTGTGACTCGTGCCGGCGTAGCCGAGGGCGAGGGCGCGGGCCGCGCTGTCGATCTCGCCGTCGCTTTCGTCGATGATGATCGGGGGACGCTCCGGCCAGGCGCGGGCGAGGTCGCCGATCGCCGGGGCGAGGGCGACGTCGCGGTGCCAGGGCTGCTCGATGAAGAGCAGGTGCGGCCAGAGGGGCGCGAGCGCGGGCTCGGCCATCAGGCGGCGCAGGGTGTCGGCAAACGCGGCGACATCGCGGAAGCTCTCGTTGCCATCGAGGCTGAAGGCGAAATCGTCGCCGCATTCGCGGGCGAGGACCGCCGCGAGCGCGGTGAGGCGGGTGCGGTCGCGGGGGGCGTCGCCGTTGATCTTGATTTTGAAATGCCGGAGTCGATACGTGCGGATGCAGGCGGCGAGGGTCTGCGGCAGCCCGTCGGACAGGCGGTCGGCGGCGGCGAGTTCGGCATCCTCGATCGGATCGGAGAGGCCGACGGTGTGGCGCGCAAAGGCGGTCGCGGTCGGGGCGGCCGGGAGCCAGTCGGCGGGGGTGGAGCCGGCGAGCACGGGGTGCAGTTCGGCAAGGTCGAGGCCGAGGGAGTTGCGCCGCGCGGCGGTGGCGAAGGTTTCTCCGCGGGCACGGCACCAGGCGTCGAGGAGCGCGCGCTCGACAAGGGTGGTGCCGAAGTTCGCGAGCAACGGCGGGTGGCCGAGGGCGCGGGAGGCGTCGGCGTGGGCGGCAAAGACGGTGCGCCAGAAGCGGAACGGGGTGGGCGCGGAGATGCCTACCGCGGCGCGGACGGCGCGGCGGATGACGTCGAGCAGTTCGGCGATCTCGTCGCGGGTATCGCGCGCGGCGTCCTTCGTGAACCACTTGGGCGGAAGGTTGTCGGCGGCGAACCCGTGATACCGCACGCCGTCGATCTCGAACGTGGCGCGGAGGATGGCGTGCGGCAACTCGGTGAGGGTGGCGATGCCGTAGCGGAACGGCATGCGGAGGCGCAGCGGAATCTGGAACAGCTCGGCGTGGCGCAGGGCGATCATGCGGACGCGGGATTGAGCAGAACGCCGGCCCGCTGGCGACGCCGCACTCGCGGGAACTTATCGCCGCGCCGCGATTACGGGCGGTGATGCGAGTGCAAGGCATGCGCAGTCTTTGGACTTCGCGGGCGAACGGATGCGGACATACTGGGGGCATGAAGGCCCGCGGTGGGATCGGTGCGATCTGCCGGGTGGTCGATGGCGATGTGCCACCGAGGGCGACGGGTTGTGGCGCATGCGGCCCCGGGAAACAGCGGCCGGGTATTTTTGCTCAGTTCAACCCCGAAGTCGCACTGCCATGAAAGCTCCATTCCCGGCTCTCGCCCTGCTCGCGTTTCTGCTCCTGCTCGTCGCCTCGATCATCGAGCCGTTTGAACTGCCGTTCTTCCCGCACGCCGCGCCCGGTCTGCTGTTGCTGCTGTATATCTTCGGCGGCGTGATCGGCTCGATGCTGGCGGACTACCAGCCGCATTACACCTCGCGCGCGAAGCAAGCACGGCATTCGATCCTGCGTCCCTGGTTCCACCGCTGAAGGCGGGGGAAAATGCGGCGCCGGCCAGCGCGGAAAAGCGCTCGCCGCCGTCCCGGGCCGCCGCTCGTAATCGGCGGCGATGAGGACTCTCTTGCGGGCGGTGGCGGCGGTGGGATGGCTCTGGCTCGGGGCCGGGCGGATCATGGCGGCGAGTGCCGCCGAGGTGCGGGTCGCGACGCCCGGTGAATTCCGTGCGGCGGTCGCCGCGGCGGTCCCCGGCACGCGGATCGTGCTCGCGCCGGGCGAGTATGGCGGCGGGTTTCAGTTTCGCCAGCTGCGGGGCAAGCCGGGCCGGCCGATCGTGATCGCGGCGGCGGACCCGGCGCGCCCGCCGATATTTTCGGGCGGCAACACGGGCCTGCAGCTCTCCAACCCGGCACACGTCGAGCTCGACGGGCTGGTATTCGGCCGGCACGCGACGAATGGCCTGAACATCGATGACGGCGGATCGCCCGAGGCGACGCGGGACACGGCGCCGACGACGCGCGGCATCGTGCTGCGGCGGCTGCGGATTGCGGACATCGGAGCGGACGGCAACAACGACGGCATCAAGCTCTCGGGGGTTTACGATTTCCGGGTGGAAGGCTGCACGATCGAGCGTTGGGGGACCAAGGGTGGGTCGGCGATCGACATGGTCGGGTGCCATCGCGGCGTGATCGAGGGCAACACGATCCGGCACGTGGAGCCGGCACCGGGCAACTGCACGGGCGTGCAGGCCAAGGGCGGGACGAGCGAAATCGTGGTGCGGGGGAATCGCTTCGAGCACGCCGGCGGGCGGGCGGTAAACATCGGGGGCAGCACGGGCCGGCCGTTTTTCCGGCCGCGGCTGACGGCCGACGGCGGCCATGCGGAGGCGCGGGCGATCGTGGTCGAGGGCAACACGTTTGTCGGAGGCGTCGCGGCGGTGGCGTTCGTGGGCGTCGATGGCGCCGTGGTGCGTTTCAACACGATCGAGCGCCCGGGGCGCTGGGCGCTGCGCATTCTGCAGGAGACACGCGCGCCGGATTTTGTCGCGTGCCGCAACGGCGAGTTTTCCGACAACGTGATCGTGTTCGATTCCGCGCGCTGGGCGGAGGGCGGCGTGAACATCGGTGCGGGGGCGGCGCCGGAGACGTTTCGCTTCGCGCGCAACTGGTGGTATTGCGCCGACCGGCCGGAGCGCAGCGCGCCGCGCTTGCCGACGCCGGAGCGCGACGGCGTGCATGGCCGCGATCCGGCGGCGGGCGGAGTGACGGCCGGCGCGGGTGCCTGGCGACCCCAGCCCTGAAGCGAAACGCGCCGGGCCTCACGGCCCGGAGCGGGGAAACGGAGGGTCGGATGCGGGGCCGGCGTGAACCGGAAGGTAGCGGGCCGTGCTCTCCGACGGGATCAGGTCGGGAACACACCGGGCGAGCACCTGCACGAGGCTGCCGATGGGCGACTGCTTTGAGAGGTAGGCATCGGCGCTCAGCGCGGTGGCAAGCGCCACATCGCCGGGATCGCTGGTGCCGGAGATGATGACGACTTTCAGGTGCCGCAGGGCTTCGTGTTCGCGGAGCCAGCACAGGATGCTGAAGCCGGTCGCGCCGGGCAGGTGCAGGTCGAGGAAGAGCAACTCGGGCAGATTGGCAGGCCCGGTGGCGACCGCGCGCTGCCGGAGAAATGCCATCGCCTCCAGGCTGTCCGTGAACGTGGCCACGGGGCAGGCGACGCCGAGGTGGCGGAGCTGGCGGAGGAGCAGAAACAGGTCGTCCGCGCAGTCATCGACGATCGTGATGCGGGGAAAGGGGCGGAGCGGAGTGTCGACGGGGCGAGGCGAACTCACGGCACGCAACGTCGGCGTTGCGGCGCTTTCCTCAAGCGCGGGTCCCATCGGGATTCGCCTGAGCGCAGCATCGGGGCAAGCGGCGCCGCCCTGGGGCGAGCCGCGGTGGAGACCGCGGCGCGGCGGCCGCGGGCGGGGCAGGGAGATCGAGCGCGGAATCCGGCTGGAATCGGCGCGGACGGACGTTTGATTCGCGGCATGGCTTTCTCACGGGTGCGACGTTGGGCTCTGGTCGGGTGGTGCGTGCTGGCCGGCGGATGGGCCGGGGCGGCGGAGGCGCCCGGGGCGCGGATGCTCGGCGAGCATTTCGCGGCGGAGGTGAAGCGCGGGCCGGCGCGGCCGCTGGAGCGGATCGCGAGCGCGGAGGAGTGGCGGAGCGAGCGTGAGCGGGCGCGCGAGGAGCTGCGCGAGATGCTGGGATTGCTGCCGTATCCGGAAAAGACGGACCTGAAGGCGACTATCACGGGCCGGCTCGAGCACCCGGAGTTTTTCGTCGAGAAGCTGCATTTCCAGTCGATGCCGGGGCTCTACGTCACGGCCAACGTCTATGTGCCGAAGAGTCTCCCGGGGCGCGTGCCCGCGATCCTCTACGTGTGCGGCCATAGCCGGCAGGCGGACGGCAAGGTGAGTTACGGGAACAAGGCCGGCTACCAGCACCACGGCGCGTGGTTCGCCCGGCACGGCTACGTGTGCCTGATCGTCGATACGATCCAGCTTGGGGAACTGCAGGGCCTGCACCACGGCACGCATCGCGAGGGCATGTGGTGGTGGAATTCCCGCGGCTACACGCCGGTGGGCGTCGAGACCTGGAATGCGATCCGCGCGCTCGATTATCTGCAATCGCGGCCCGAGGTGGATGGCGACCGGATCGGCATGACGGGCCGCTCGGGCGGCGGTGCCTACACGTGGTATACGGCGGCGCTCGACGAGCGGGTAAAGGCGGCGGTGCCGGTCGCGGGAATCACGGATCTGCAGAACCACGTCGTGGACGGCTGCGTGGCGGGCCACTGCGACTGCATGTATCTGGTGAACACGCACCGTTGGGACTATGCGCAGCTGGCCGCGCTGGTGGCGCCGCGGCCGCTGCTGATCGCCAACAGCGACAAGGACACGATCTTTCCCCTCGACGGCGTGGTGCGTGTGCACCGTGCGGTGGCCCGGATCTACGCCCTGGAGAAGGCGACCGACAAACTCGGGCTGCTGATCACGGAAGGGCCGCACAAGGACACGCAGGACCTGCAGGTGCCGGCGTTTCGCTGGTTCAACCGGTTTCTGAAAGGCGAGGATCCGCTGATCCGCGTGGCGGCGGAGAAGTTTTTCGCGCCGGCGCAGCTGCGGGTGTTCACCGAGTTGCCGGCCGACGAACGGAGCACGAAGGCGCATGAATTTTTCGTGCCGGCGGCGGTGGCGCCGGCGATCGGCGACGCCGCCGGATGGGCGGCGCAGCGGGAGACGTGGCTGCGGGCGCTGCGGGAGAAGTCGTTTGGCGGCTGGCCCGCAGGTGGGGCCGCGCCGGCGGTCGGGCGGACGGCCGGCGATCCGGTGGCGGGTGCGGCGGTGAGCACGTGGGAATTTGCGCCGCAGGAGACGCTGCGGCTGCCGCTGGTCGTGCACGCGCGGGTGCCGTTGGCCGAGGTGAAGCGCGTGCGGCTGCGGATCGTCGACGGCGCGGAGTGGGAGCAGGCCAAGGCCCAGTTGGCCTCCGGTGCGGGCGAGGCGGACCCCACGACGGCGACCGTGCTGGTGCCGTCGCGCGAGTGGCTGCTGCGCGGGATGACGCCGCGCGACCAGCTGCACCTGCGGCGGCGCTACATGCTGATCGGCCAGACGCAGGACGGGATGACGGTCTGGGACGCCACCCGCGCGGTCGCGGCGGTGCGCTCGGCGGCGTTGTTCCCCGGGAGACCGGTCGAGCTGGCGGGCACGGGGCGGCAGGCGGTGAACGCGTTGTATGCGTCGCTGTTCAGCGAAGGCGTGGCGGCGGTGGACCTGACCGCGCCCCCGGCCTCGCACCAGACGGGGCCGGATTACCTGAATGTGCTGCGCCACCTCGACGTGCCGCAGGCGCTCGCGTTGGCCGCGGAGCGCGCGCCGGTGCGGCTGCGCCAGACGAATCCGGACGATTGGAGCTGGACGGCGGGCGTCGCCCGGCGGCTGGGGTGGCCGGCGGATCGGCTCCAGTGGTGAGGCGGCGGCCGGGCAGCGAAGTGCTCGACACGCGGCGGCGGCACGGCGAGTTTCCCGCGGTCTGCCATGAACCCCTTACTCCTTCTGCGTAGTGCTCTCGCCACTACCGCGGCCGTGTGTGCCGCGGCGGCGTTCGCGGCCCAGCCCAAGGCGGGCTGGGTGTCGCTGTTTGACGGCAAGTCGATCGACAACTGGGTCGTGAAAGGCGGCTCGGCGAAGTATCACGTCGAAGACGGCATGATCGTGGGCACCACGGTCGAGCGGAGCAAAAACACTTTCCTCTGCACGAAGCGCGACTATGCGGACTTCGAGCTCGAGCTGATGGTCCTGTGCGACAAGGAGCTGAACTCCGGCATCCAGATCCGCAGCCACGTCTACACGAAGCCGACGCCGCAGGCCTCGAAGCAGAACAAGATGCGCGAGACGGGCGAGGTTTACGGCTACCAGTGCGAGATCACGACGGCGGACAAGTGCGTGTCGGGCAATTTCTGGGACGAGGGCCGCTGGACGAAGTGGCACGACGACCTGACGAAGAAGCCGGGCGCGTGTGCGGCCTTCAAGGACGGCCAGTGGAACCATTACCGCATCGTGGCGCAGGGCGACCGGATCCGCTCATGGGTCAACGGCGTCGCGTGTGCCGATTTCCGCGATCCGCTCGATGCGACCGGCTTCATCGGCCTGCAGGTGCACAGCATCCCCGCCGGCAAGGGCCCCTACAAAGTGCGGTGGAAAGATGTCCGGATCCGCGAACTCAAGGCCGGCGACGTGGTGAACTGATTTTCCGACTTATGAAGACCCTGCGATACCTCGCGACATTCTCCCGCACGGCGCTGGCCGTGGCGTTTATCTCCGGCGGCGCCGCCCTGTGGGGCGCCGATGCGGCCAAAAAAGGCAAAGGCGCCGGAAAGGCCGGCGGCGGCGGTGCCGCCAACATGACCCAGGTGGATCCCTTCGCGGGCCGCTGGGCGCTCACCCTCGGGAACGGCGCGGCGGGCTGGCTCGAGGTGAAGCGCGAGGCCAATTGGATCGACGGCTCGCTCCTCTGGGGCGGCGGCAGCGTGCTGCCGGTGGCCAGCCTCGCGGTGGCCGATGGCACCCTGACGGTGAACCTCGTGCGCGAGGTCGAGCGGAAGGACGCGGCGGGGAAGCTGCTCCGCAAGCAGCAGATTGTCTCCACGCTCGTGGCCCGCGTGGAAGGCGACACGCTCAAGGGCACGCGCACCGATCCGCTGCCGGCGGGTGTGGGCGTGGCGAAGACCGAGTTTACCGGCAAACGCATCCCGGCCCTGCCGCCGCGGCCCGATCTGGCGAAGGTGAAGTTCGGCGAGCCGATCGCGCTCTTCAACGGCAAGGATGTCACCGGCTGGCGCACGAAGGAGACGAATTTGAAGAGCGCGTGGCTGGTCGAGAACGGCGTGCTCACCAACCGGCCGCCGGCCCATGCGCCGGGCGAGCCGCGCGAGCGCACCGCGAATCTCCGCACCGACCGCGAGTTCGAGGACTTCAAGCTGTCGGTCGAGGTCAACGTGCCGGCGGGCAGCAACAGCGGCGTGTATCTGCGCGGCATCTACGAGATCCAGGTGCTGGACTCGAAGGGCAAGGCGCTCGACTCGCACAACATGGGCGCGCTCTACAGCCGCATCACGCCGTCCGTCGGCGCCGAGAAGGCAGCCGGCGAGTGGCAGACGATGGAGATGACGCTCGTCGACCGCCACGTGACCGTGGTGTTGAACGGCAAGACGATCATCGACAACCAGCCGGCGCTGGGCTGCACGGGCGGCGCGATGACCTCGGACGAGTTCAAGCCGGGCCCGATCTACCTCCAGGGCGATCACGGTCCGGTCGCGTATCGGAATCTCGTGCTGCGACCGGTGGTCAAGTGACGGCATGACGCCGGCCTGAGCGGCCGGATTTTTTCGCGGGGCGGGTCGCAAGGCCCGCCCCGTTTCGTTTCCCGGAGAGCGCGCGCAGGCCCGACGTAATCGCGCCAACCACGGCGCGGTGGGAACGTCTGCCGGAGTGCAGGGTCGCAAGCCGTTCCCGCCTCACTTACCTCTCCCGCCATGAAGATCATCCCGTTTGCCCTCCTGTCCGCCGGCCTCGCTGCGGGCGTCACCGCCCAGCCGGCACTTACGATCTACAACCAGGGTTTCGCCGTCGTGCGCGAGCGCGTGCCGCTCGACCTGAAGGCGGGAGAAAACGCGGTGAGTTTCGCGGGCGCGACCGCGCAGGTGGAGGCGGACTCGGTGGTGCTGCGCGATCCGGCGGGCAAGGTGCAGCTGCGGATTCTCGAGCAGAGCTACCGGGCCGACGTGATGTCGCAGAGTCTGCTGCTGCAGATGAACGAAGGGCGGGAGATCGACTTCATCGTGCGCGACAAGGATGCGCGCGAGCACACCGTCCGCGGCAGGATCGTGCGCAGCGGGCATCATCCCACCGGCGAGCGGATGACGCCGATCGTCGAGGTCGACGGGAAGCTGCGATTCTCGCTGCCGGGCGAGCCGCTGTTTCCGGCGCTGCCGGGCGACGGTATCCTGAAGCCGACGCTGGCGTGGAAGATCGGTGCGGGTGCGGCGGCGAAGTTCGAGGCGGAGCTCGGCTACATCACGGGCGGGATGAGCTGGCAGGCGGCTTACAACCTCGTGGCGCCGGAGAAGGGCGACACGCTCGACATCGTCGGCTGGGTGACGGTGAACAACCAGAGCGGCAAGGAATTCAACGCGGCCGCGGTGAAGCTGATGGCGGGGGACGTGAACCGGGTGCAGCCGAAGGCGCCGCGGACGATGGCCCGCGGGGCGGTGATGATGGAGATGGCGGCCGCGCAGGATGCGGCGGTGACCGAGAAGGCGTTTGACGAGTTTCACCTCTACACGCTGCCGCGCGCGGTCTCGCTGCGGGATCGCGAGACGAAGCAGGTCGAGTTCATGCGCGCCACCGGCGTGACGGCGCCGGTGATCTACGTCTACGACGGCGCGGCGCAGTTCGGGACCTATTACGGCAACATGAACTTCGATCCGGGCTACGGCACGCAGGGCAACAAAAAGGTCTGGGTGATGCGGGAGTTCAAAAACAGCGAGGCCAACAAGCTCGGGCTGCCGCTGCCGAAGGGCCGGCTGCGGTTCTACCGGCGGGACGACGCCGATGGCCGGATCGAGTTTACGGGCGAGAACGAGCTGGATCACACCGCGAAGAACGAGCTGATCCGGGTGAAGACGGGCGATGCGTTCGACGTGGTGGGCGAGCGGATACGGTCGGATTTCCAGAGCAGCGGCCGGCAGGAGTGGGCCGAAGAGGCGTTCGAGATCAAGGTGCGCAACCGGAAATCCGAGCCGGTGACCGTGCGCGTGGTCGAGCACCTCTACCGCTGGAGCAACTGGCGGATCGTGCAGCAGTCGCAGGAGTTCACGAAGAAAGACGCGCAGACGATCGAGTTCCAGGTGCCGGTGCCGGCGGACGCGGAGAAGACGGTGACGTATCGGGTGCGCTATGAGCGGAAGTGAGAAGCCGCCGCTGCGGGCGGCGGCGGAGTTGAAAGTTGAAGGATGAAAGTTGAAAGACGGAGACGCGACGGTGTGACCCGGAGGCGCGGAAGGGCGGAGAGACGAGCGGCGAGAGTCCAGAGCAGGAGGTGAGGAGTCGCGGGGCGCGGCCGGGCGCCTTCGGGACTCAGGCTCAGGCTCTGAATTGGCTATCAGTCACTCCCCGCCGCTGCACCGCCCGGTCTCTCAACCCTCAACTCTCAACTTTCAACCCGCCGCGCCGCGCTGCGCTCACAGCAGCACGAGGTCGTTGCGGTGGACGACTTCGAGGCGTTTGCGGTTCGGGTAAAGGGTGGCGACGTCGGCGCCGTGCTTGCCGGCGAGGGCGGCGATCTCGCGGCTGGCGAACGCGGTCTTGCCGCGGGCGAAGACCTGGCGCGCGGGATCGGCGATGTTCACGATGTCGCCGGCTTCGAATTCGCCCTTCGCGCCGGTCACGCCGACGGCGAGCAGGCTGCGGCCCTGGTCGCGCAGGACGGGAACGGCGCGCTCGTTGACGAAGACAGTGCCGGCGGGGCGCTGGAACCAGGCGAGCCAGCGCTTGCGGGCTTCCATCGGGAGGCCGCTGGGGACGAAGAAGGTGCCGGGGCCGCGGCCGGAAAAGAGGCGTTCGAGAATCTTCGGTTCCGAGCCGCTGGCGATGAACACGCCGCAGCCGGACTTGGTGGCGAGGCGGGCGGCGCTGATCTTCGAGATCATGCCGCCGGTCGCGGTCTCGCTGGTCGTGCCGCCGGCCATTGCCTCGATCTCCGGGGTGATGCGCTCGACGACGGGCACGATTTCCTTCGTGCCCTGCATGTCGATCAGGCCCGGTGCAGTGGAGAGGATGACGAGATACTGCGCCTCGATGAGGCTCGCGACCATCGCGCCGAGCGTGTCGTTGTCGCCGAACTTGAGCATCGCGTTGATCTCGGCGGCGCTGACGGTGTCGTTTTCGTTGATGACGGGAATGGTGCCGTAGGCGACGAGCTGGTTGAGGACGGCCTGGATGCTGAGGTAGCGGTCGCGCTCGCGCAGGTCCTCGCGGGTGAGCAGCACCTGGGCGACGGTGATGCCGTGCGGTGCGAAGCCGCGTTGCCAGGTCTGCATCAGCAGGCTTTGGCCGACGGCGGCGCAGGCCTGTTTCTTGGTCACTTCCTTCGGCTTCCGCGTCAGGCCGAGCTGGCCCATCCCGAGGCCGACGGCGCCGGAGGAGACGACGATCACTTCGGTGCCACGGGCCCGCAGGGCGGCGAGTTCGGCGCAGACGGCCGCGATGCGGCCGGTGTCGAGCTGACCGATGCCGGTGGTGAGGACGCCGGTGCCGAGTTTGACGACGACGCGGCGCGGCGCGGCGTTGGCCGCGGCTCTGGACGTGGAACTGGAAGGCATGGACGGCGGACGGCCGGGCGGCCGGGGTGAAGCGGCCCGCCCGGGGTGGCGCGGGGCGCCTCAGACGGTGAGCAGTTCCTTCTCCTTGTGGGCGAGGTGGGAGTTGATCTCGGCGATCGATTTGTCGGTCGCGGTCTGGATGTCCTTCTCGATGCGCTTGAGTTCGTCCTCGGGCAGCTTGGCCTTCTTGGCGCCTTCGATGCCGTCGCGGCGGATGTTGCGGATGTGGACGCGGCCCTGTTCGGCGAGGGTGTGGGCGGTCTTCACGAACTGCTGGCGGCGCTCGCGGCTCATTTCCGGGAGCGGGATACGGATGACCTTGCCGTCCGGGACCGGGTTGAAGCCGAGGTTGGCTTCCTGGATGCCCTGGATGATCGCCTTGATGAGGCTGGCGTCCCACGGCTGGATCTGGATCAGGCGGGCGTCGGGCGTGGAGATGGCGGCGTTCTGCTTGAGGGGCGAGCGGCTGCCGTAGGCCTCGATAAGGACGTTCTCGACCATCGAAGGCGTGGCCTTGCCGGTGTGGATCGCGCTGAACTCATGCAGCGTGTGATCGACGGCCTTTTTCATTTTGGCCTGGGTGTCGTTGAGGATAGGGTGGACCATCGAAGTTTCGATTTGGGAGTTATGGATTGGAGACTCTGGCGCGCGAGCGCCCGTTGGAAATCGAAGAAGGGTCAGGTTAGGAGCACGGTCGGCGGCGCGGCAAGGTGGATTCCGTCACCGCGAGGTGGAGGTCGCGGGAGCGGGGAGAGGACCGAGCGTGGCGGTGGCGTCGGCCTCGATCTCCTTCTCCCAGGCGTCGATCAGCGGTCGCAGGCGCGCGACGATTTCGGGGTGCCGGAAAGACAGATCGTCGCGCTCGCCGGGGTCGTCGCGGAGGTTGAAGAGGAACAGCGGCTGGAAGCCGCCGGCGTCGATGAGGAGTTTCCAGTCACCCTGGCGCACGGCGCGCTGATTGCGGTTGGTGGGACCGCCGAAGCGCCAGAAGAGCGTGCGCTCCGGGGCGGGCGCGCGGCCGGAAAGGAGCGGCAGCAGGTCGATGCCGTCGAGTTTCGTCTCCGGTGGCACTGCGGCGCCGGTGGCGGCGAGGATGGTCGCGGTCAGGTCCATCGTGATGCCGGGCTGCGTGCCGACCCGGCCGGCGGGCAGGCGGCCGGGCCAGCGAAACACGGCGGGCACCCGGATGCCGCCTTCCCACACGGTGCCCTTGCGGTGGAAGAACGGGGCGTTGCGCGAGAGCCATTCGCCGCCGTTGTCGTTGGTGAAGATGACGAGCGTGTTTTCGGCGAGGCCGAGACGATCGAGGGTGGCGAGAATTTGGCCGAGGCCCGCGTCGGCGTTTTCGAGCATCGCGGCGTAGTCGGCGCGCGTGGGCGGCGGATGGTCGGAGGCGTTTTGGAAGGCGCCGTTGTTTTTCGCGCGCGACGGTTTGCCCGGCGGCTGGAAGGGCCAGTGCGGCGCGGTGTAGTTTACGGCGAGGAAGAACGGCTGCGCGGCGTGCTGCTCGATGAAGCGGGTGGCGCGCGCGGTGAACAGATCGGTGGCGTAGCCCTCGACGGCGACGGGCCGGCCGTTTTCGAAGAGGTCGAGCTCACCGTCGGCGCGGACGTGGTGATAGAAGTCGACGTAACCGCTCAGCGGGCCGAACGCGTAGTCGAAGCCGTGGGCCTGCGGGCTGAACTCGGGCTTGTAGCCGAGGTGCCACTTGCCGACGAGGCCGGTGGCGTAGCCGTGGTTCTTCAGCAGGCGGGGCAGCGTGCGGCCGTTGGCAGGCAGGCCGAGCTCGAGCGAGCGGCCGGAGCTGCCGAACGCGGACTCGATGCGCACGCGTTGCTGGTAGCGGCCGGAGATGAACGCGGCGCGCGTCGGCGAACACTGCGGCATCGCGTAAAAATCCGTGAGCCGCACGCCCTCGCGCGCGAGGCGGTCGACGTGGGGCGTGCGGATATCGGTCGCGCCATAGCAGCCGAAGTCGCCGTAGCCGGCGTCGTCGGTCATGACGAAGACAACGTTCGGCCGCGCGGCGGCGGCGCGGGCGGAGGTTTCCGCGGCGAACGCGACGGCGAGGGAAACGGCGAGCAGCAGGCGGGGCAGGAGGGACATCGGGGCGAAAGGCTTGCCGGGTCGCCTGACGGGATCGGTCCGCGGCGGACCGATCCATGCGCGCTCAGTTGCGCACGAGGGTGCCGATCTTTGCGCCGACGATCGCGCTGCGGATGGCGTGCTCGTCGTTGAGGTCGAACACGAGGATCGGCACGTTGTTGTCCATGCAGAGCGAGAAGGCGGTCGAGTCCATGACGTTGAGCCGCTGCTTGAGGGCGTCGATGAACGTGATCTGATCGTATTTCACCGCGTCGGGATACTTCTTGGGATCCTTGTCGTAGATGCCGTCGACCTTGGTCGCCTTCATGATGATGTCGGCGTGCATCTCGCTCGCGCGGAGGGCGGCGGTGGTGTCGGTCGAGAAATACGGATTGCCGGTGCCGGCGGCGAAGATGACGACGCGCCCCTTCTCGAGGTGGCGCATGGCGCGGCGGAGGATGAACGGCTCCGCGATCTGGTTCATCGGAATCGCGGACTGGACGCGCGTGCTGACGCCGAGTTTTTCCAGGCAATCCATCAGCGCGAGGCTGTTGATCACCGTGGCGAGCATGCCCATGTAGTCGCCCGTCGTGCGGTCGACGCCGCGCTTCTCGCCCGCGAGGCCGCGGAAGATGTTGCCGCCGCCGATCACGACGCACACCTGCACGCCGAGATCGTGGATTTCCTTCACCTGCGTGCAGATCCGCTCGAGCGTGACGCCGTCGATCGGATCGCCGGACTTGCCTCCACGAAGGACCTCTCCTGAGAGCTTCAGGATGACGCGTTTATACTTGATGCGAGCTTCCGCGGGCTTGCTTTCGGGCATAAGGTGACGGGGAGGAAACGAGTGGGCAAAAACCGCGTCAATGGCGGAGATGGGCGCGGCACATGAACCGGGCGGGCGCGCGGCACGAGCCGGCGCCCCGCGGCCCTCGAAGTTGCCGCACAACGTGATCGCGCGGTCCGGCTTTTTCCCCATGACTTCGTCGGCGGGAAACGTCCGGCTTCGCCCTGGCCCAACGGAAAAACGCCCGCTGTTCGCCTCCTGCCCAACCCCGCGCCTTGTCTCATGAAAACTACCCCGCTCCGTCTCCGCCCCGTGTCGCGTCGGTCGTTCGTGCAGGCCATGCTTGCCGCCGGCGTGGCGCCGCTCGTCGTTCCGGCCCGGTTGCTCGGGGCCGCGGCGCCGTCGAACAAGCTCAACGTCGGCGTCATCGGCGTCGGCGCGCAGGGCCACGGCGACATGCGGAATTTTCTCAGCCAGGACGACGCGCGCGTGACGGCGATCTGCGACGTGAACCAGCGCAACCTCGAGCGGGCGCGGAAGACGATCGCGGAGGCCTACGGGAGCCCGGAGGTGAAGGTGCACGCGGATTTCCGCACGCTGAACGCCGACCCGTCGATCGATGTCGTGGTCATGGCGCTGCCGGTGCACTGGCACAGCATTCCGTCGCTCGATGCGATCCTGCGCGGAAAACACCTTTTCCATGAGAAGCCGATGGCGCTGTCGTTCGAGGAGGGCCGGCGCGTGCGGGCGGCGGTGCGGAAGACGGGCGTCGTGTTTCAGTTCGGCACGCAGCAGCGCTCGAATCTGAAGTTCCGCTGGGCCTGCGAACTCGCGCTCAACGGCCGGATCGGCCGCATCCGGGAGATCCAGGTGTGCGCACCCGCGGGCAAGCCGGGCCCCGCGTATCCGGCGCAACCGCCGCTGCCGCACGTGGACTGGGAGCGCTGGGTCGGACCGGCGCCGGCGACGGGGTTTCACGCGGAGAAGCTGAAACGCGACAACCACGAGAACATGGCGGCGTTTTCCCTCGGCATGATCTCGTGCTGGGGCATCCACCACCTCGACATCGCGCAGTGGGGCAACACGGCCGATGCCACGGGGCCGTCGCGGATCCGCGGGCAGGGGACGTTTGCCGCGGCGGGGGATCACGACGCCATCCAGAGCTGGCGGGTGCGCTACGAGTTCGACGGCCGGCCGCCGATCGAGTTCGCGAGCGAAGGCACGCCCGGTTTCAAGCACGGCATCACGTTCGTCGGCGAGACGGGCCGGGTGCACGTCGATCGCAGCGCGATCACGGCGTCGGACGAGGCGCTGCTGCGCGACCCGCAGAACAAGGTCGGAGCGATGGCGGTGAAACTCCCGGTGAGCGTCGACCACACGCGCAATTTTCTCGATGCGATCCGCCAGCGCGGGCGGGCGATCTGCGACGTGGAGACGGCGCTGCGCGGCGACACGCTTTGCCAGCTCGGGCTGATCGCGATCAAGACCGGCCGCGAACTGCGCTGGGATCCCGCGGCGGAGCGGATCGTGGGCGACGACGGCGCCGCCGCGCTCCTGCAGCCGCGGGCCTTCCGTGGCGAGTGGAGGCTGCCGGTCGTCTGAGGTGCGGCGCGGGCGACGCGCCGGCGGATCAGTTTTCCCGCGCGGTCGCTCGCAGGCACTCGGCCCGGTAGGCTTTCGGCGTGCGGCGGAAGCGACGCAGGAAGCAGGTGGCGAAATACTGGCTCGAGGAGAAACCTACCTCGAGGGCGATCTCGGTGATCGGGCGCGCCGGCTCGCTGCGCAGGAGACGCGCGGCGTGGGCGAGGCGACACTGTCCGAGGTAGGTGATGGCGGAAGCGTTGGCCACGCGGTGGCAGTATTTCGCAAACGTGGTCATGCTCATCCCGCAGGCGGCGGCCATCGTCGCGAGGGTCCAGGGCCGGGCGGCGCTGGCCGGGCTCTGCTCGAGGTCGCGCAGGAACATCTCGACTGTCCGGTCCGCGCCGGTGAGCCGGGGATCCTCGTGCCGCTGCTGCTGGCGCAGCGCATCGAGCAGGCCGAGCAGGACCCGGTTGATCTGGATGGCGATCCGGGGAAAACGATTCGAGTCGGCGGGGGCGTCGAGTGCCTCGGCGATGTCGCGGAACGCCCCGTGCAATTCCCGAGTCGCCTGCCACACCGGATCTTCGTTCTGGCGCAGGCGGCGCGTGAGTTCGGTGAGCGCCGGTTCGCCCAGGATAACCCAGTCCGGCCAGCGCCAATTCTGGGAAGGGCGGCGCACGCCGACGTCGATGATGAACCAGTGCAGCCGGCCGGGGCCGAGGTGCGGGGCGCCCAGCTTGTGGAGCTGCCACGGCCGGGTGACGGTGAACTGGCCGCTGCGCAGCGGATAGCCGGTGCCGTCGACGGTGAACACCTGCCGGCCGGTCTCCAGGTAGACAATCTCGACGCCTTCGTTGCGGTGTTCGTCGAGTCCCCAGTCCTGCGGCGCCGCGGCATCCCAGTAGCCGAGACTCGAGATGCCCTTGAGGGCGGCAGCCGGGATCTGTGTGCCGGGGTAATGCCCGCGCGTGAGGGCATGGAGGCTGATCTTGCCCTCGCGGACGGCCGCGATCTGCGCCGCGCAGCGGTCGATGCGATAGCGCCGGCGCCGGAATTGGAAAATGGGTTCGGCCGCCGCGGGCATCGCGATGTTCAATATTCACCGCCGCTCGACTTTGCAAGCGGACCGGGGGCCCGGACTGGTATGCTGGGTCAGGACTCGGCGCCTCCCGCCCTTCCTTCCGTGCCATCATGAACTCCCTGCCCGACAGATTGCACCGCCGCTGGTCGCGATGCACCGCCCGCGAGCTGCGGCGCCGTGTTTTCGTTCCCGTTCTGTGGGCGGCGGCCGCGGCGGCTACGTTGCACGCCGGCCCGACGCCGGCGGTGGATCTCTCGCGCGTGCAGACGCCGCTTTACCGGGCCGAAGATCGGGCGTTCGTGCGGCGGGACAGCGAACGTTTCAACAACCGGCCGCTTTACGGGCATGAGAACTACTCGGTGGTGCTCGCCGGCGACCGCCCTTTTTTCCGGCTCGGCACGGCGAAGGATCTGAACGGCGCATTCCTGTTCGGGTTGGTCCGGTCCGGCGAAGGCCGATGGCTCCATGACTTCGCGGTCCGCGAGTCGCGCTATGTGGAGGGCCGCATGGAGTGGCGGCTCGGCGATCCGGCGTTTCCCGGTCTCAGCCTTGAACTCGCGGTCGTTCCGCTGGCGGCGGAGGCGGGACTGGCGGTGCGACTGACGGCGACCGGTGCCGCGGCGGGCGACCAGCTGGTGTGGGCGGTCGGGGGCGCGGTGGTGGAGACGCAGAGCACGCTGTGGAAATACGATGTCACGACGTGGGGACGGGATGCGATGCTGCAGACCTCGTTCGATCCCGCGACCGCGGCGGGCAACCGCGTGCGGATCGAGGCGCCGGCCTGGTTCGTGTATTCGGGACGCGGTGACGGCGAGCCGGCGGCGGCGCGGGGCGGGCAGGAGTGGGGCCCGCAGGACGCGGGATTGCATGGAGTCGCGGGCGTCTGCGACGCGCCGTCCGAGCTGCGGGTCGTGGCGGCGGACGCCTGGAGTTCGCCGGCCCGGCTGGTGGCCGGCGGCGCGGTCGCCGGCACCGAGCCCGCCCCGATGCTGGGCGGCGTCACGCCGCTGGCGGCGGGCCG
>JACCED010273547.1_pt1 | contig 28371 bp, 26 predicted proteins | sample 7455021 | NCBI WGS metagenome assembly JACCED01 (sample SAMN15323456, study PRJNA562643) | freshwater metagenome | isolation source: river surface water | place: USA:Blue River Watershed | collected 2017-08-19 | reverse complement strand
TTCTAAATATTTTAAATATGTAATCATTAATAATATAATAGATATTAGTTTTTATGTAATAATAAAAAAATATATAATTTATTATGTATATAACAATAAAAAATAATTTAATATCAGTTTATTCATTAAAAAAAGAGGTTGGTATCGATGATATAAATATTTATTTTAATGGGAAACAATTGGAAGATAATAAGACACTATTCGAATATAATATTAAGAAAAATGATAGGGTTAAAGTTGTTAAAAAAAATAGAGGTGGAAAATTAAGTGGAGGGGAAATATTTGGATATGTATTATTGCTTTTAGTTTATGTAGGTATTCTTTTATCGGGTTTAATCCCGTTTATATCATTCATCATGTCAAATATAATAATTAAATCATTAGTATTGGGGGTAGATTTTATTAAAAATAATACAGACCCAAATAATTGGGTAAATAGTTTTATGGATTTTATGAAAGAAACTGGTATTACATTCATTGGATTCATTTTTGATTTTGGAATAATATCTTTAACTATGTATTTTTTAACTTTTGCATGCGTGTATCAATTATATAAAGCGAAATGGGGAGACGCAAATATATGTCAAGCATTTAAGAATAGTTCAACACTCGCAATGTTTATGACAATGTTTATGACATTAATATACGCATTTGCAAATGCCCCTACTTTTCTTAAAAGAGTATTAACTCCAATTTTTCCGAGTTTCTTAGGTGGTATTCTTTCTGGACTTATTAATGTGCTTGGTCGAGCTCGTGGGTTTTTTATTCGGAAGATGCCCGGGTCTGAAATGATGGTTATGGTCGCGGAATTATTAACAACTGGAATTGGAATGCTTTCAAAATATTCATATCTTATTGAAGATAGTTTGAAAAATTACATTGAATTTTATAAAACGTTTATGATGATTCCAGAATATAAGATGACAGCGGAAGAATATAAATTTAAGCCAATATTAGATTTACTCTTTCGCGTTGAAAAGTTTGAAAAAGGAGAATATGATTTATCAACAAATAACATAACGAATAAACGATTAGAGAAAGAACTGACTACAATTTTAGAAAAGGAGACTTCAAGGAAACAAAATGCTTACGCATATATTACGCGCTCAATTTATCAAAGTATTTTATATGTTTTTTCAAAAATTGTATTTATATTTGATATATGCGAGGCGTCTGATGAACAAAAAGCGGCGGTCGAAGAAAATATTGGTAGTATTGGTAATATTTTAGATGATATCAGAAGATATTTAAATGAAAGCAAAGAAAAAATAAAAGAAGATCCAAACCTTAAAAATGTTGATGGGATACCATTTTCTGTTAAAATAAGTAAAGCAGAAAAAGTTCTTGCCTATTATGAAAATATTACAGGAGAATTAAAAGCCGGTGAAGAGGGAAGAACTAAAATGGTAGTTGTAGATTGTATTTTTGGAATATTGGAGAATGGGGTCGCGACTGCTTTCCCAATGACATTATTATTTATAATCTTCTTTTTGATATTTATGTTTATCCCAGTTGGATTTTAATTCTTACTATAAATAAATAATGAAATTTATTTATAATAATACAAAATATGAAATTGATATTGATGATTTTATATCAGTCTATCATCTCCGGACACTTATAAAGAAGAAATATGGTTTTATTATCGATGATTCATATTCAATTACTGATTTAGAGGGAATAATATATAAGCCGAATGGAACAGTAATAAAAAATGATGAGACTGTTATTATAAAGAAGAAACTTAGAGGAGGTCAAGATTTCAACCCATATGATGCCGATGTTTCAAATGGCTTATTAAATCCAATTGCATTTATAACTGCAATAGTTAGTGGGTTTTATTATTTTAAATATATAAATGGATTAATTCTTAGTGGTGCGAACGATATTGAATATTTAATTTTTCAAAAAGATAAGAATATTGAGACATATGGAAAAAAACAAAAAGGAGGGTTTTCTTTATTTAAAACTAAAAAAAATGAAAATGAAAATGAAAAAATAATTGAAATGAGTAATATTACAAATAATTTTGTTCCTCCACCAATAACTTCAATGAATAATTTAAATTTAAAACAATTAAAAAATATACTAAAAACAACTATTCCAAATATTACAAATACTCAAATTCAAGAAATATTGGAGAAAAATCCAGATATTAATCAAATAAATAATTTAAATACTAAAGCAACCAGAATCGCAAACGAAATGAAACCGAAACCATCCATATTTAAAATTTTTTTACAAGCATTTAAAGAAGGAATACAAGATAGTCAATTTGACAAAGTTAATTGCGCATTTGATAGATTATTCCCAGAAAAAGAGTTAAATCGTGATTATGATAATTTATCAAATTGGAACATGGTAGCTACCAGCGCAATATTTTTTACATATTTTCTAACAGTATTAATCGCACTTTTTATTAATCCAATTTCAACGCAATATTGTGGGACTCCTAATACAGGTATTGGTGTTCTAACATTTGTCATGATTTTAATTCCTCTCGCTTTAGTTTGGTTGATGCCTTATATTGTTAAAGGGCTCAATTTTATTTTTGTTCAAGTTTTAAAATTATCATCATTTGACGCATCAAATTACAAACTCGCAACTTCAAATATCATATTAATTGTTATGCTTATTTTATTTTGTTTTATTAATATTAAGGGAATATCCCCGATATTTGGTGCAATGATACCTGTATTTATGTTAATATTTGCTATTCTTGATTTTATATTAAAGAAGTCAGGTGTTTTAAGAATTTTATCTCGAAAACTTGGAAATATAATAACAAACACCGAGGAAATTCCGAATGATTTACCTGATATGTTTGATTCATCATTAAACGGAATTAAACGATCGCATCGTATTAAACAAACAGACAATCTTCCTGCTCCCGAATGTTATTATAGATTCAATATATTTCATAGCTTATTATATGGTGTCATAGTAAGTTTAATCGGACGTGGATTTTTTTCAATTGTATATAGCGATAATATTAAATATTGCTGTCCAAAATAGCTTAAAGAATAATTATTTATTATTAAACATGTGTGGAATATATTTTTATAAATATTTGTCTGGTCAGAAGATCGATGTCGATAAAATGACTACATATTTTAACAGGATAAGACATAGAGGTCCTGATAAATCTGTATCTAAGATTTTATGTGAGGATACATTTATTGGATTCCACCGTTTGGCGATTAATGGTCTTACTGAGATGGGAGACCAACCATTTATTTATGAAAAAGAGAGTGGAGCCCACGTTTATGTAATCTGTAATGGAGAAATTTATAATTATAAGGACCTCAATGAGAAATATGAGTTAGAGCTCGAAGAGGGAGAGAGTGATTGTGCGGTTATTTATCCTCTTTTTGAAAAGCTTGGATTAGAAAAAATGATTAATTTATTGGATGGTGTTTTTGCATTTATCATTTATGATGAGGAGGATGGAAGTGTTTATGCAGGTCGCGACCCAATTGGTGTCCGCCCATTATTTTACGGAGCAGATGAAAATCAGATTGCGTTTTGTAGTGAGGGAAAGGGAATATGTGAGTTGATGGATGTTGTTCCATTTCCGGCGGGGAGCTATTACATGAATGGGCGCGTCGAGCGCTTCTTTTCAATTGATGAATTCCGCGATGTGAGCCCGAACCCATATCTTTCATTAGTTAACGATAGTAGTATCTATCATATGGTAGAGAAGGTTTTCAGGAGGGCCGTCGTGAAGAGGCTTCTTTCGGAGCGCCCAATTGGTTGTTTACTTAGTGGCGGGTTGGACAGTAGTCTGGTGGCCTCCATTGTTCAGGAGGAAATGAAGAAGAGTGGGAAATGTGTCAATACGTATAGTATTGGATTCAAGGGGTCGCCCGATTTGGAGAAGGCGAGGGTCGTTGCTAAACATATTGGGTCCAATCATCACGAGGTTATCATGAATTTCAAGGATATCGAGAAGAGGATTCCGGAAATCATTTTACAGTTGGAGACATGGGATACTACTACTATTCGCGCAAGTATTGGGATGTTTATGTTATCAGAATATATCAGTCAGAAGACGGAGGACGTGGTCATTTTTAGTGGGGAGGGCGCGGATGAATTGTGTCAGGGATACTTGTATTTTCATAGACAACCGAGCCCAGCATCTGGTTCAGAGGAGTCATTTCGCCTGATGAATCAGTTGTATATGTATGATGTGTTGAGGGCGGATAGGACAACTGCGGGACACGGCTTAGAATTGCGCGTCCCATTTTTGGACAAGGATTTTATGAAACTTATAAGTAGCCTTTCTTCTCGGAAGGTTTGCCCGAGGAATGGGGTGGAGAAGTATCTGATTCGCCGGTCATTTCAGAATAGTGGGCTTTTACCGGATGAGATTTTATGGAGAACAAAGGAGGCTTTTAGCGATGGGGTGAGCAGTGTTAAGAATAACTGGCTCGATAAATTGAAGACGATGACTGCGTCAGTTATTAGCGATGAATCATTTGATAAATTTAAGGAGAAGTGCGTTCATTGTCCCCCCAGAACGAAGGAAGAAATGTATTATCGACAGATATACGGCGCCTTTTATAATAATGACCGGTGGATTCCGAAGTATTGGATGCCAATGTGGTCAGGAGAAACGATTGACCCGTCGGCGAGGACTCTCAATATTTACCAAAAATATACCGAGAATGAGATTGAAAAATAATATATAATAATTTATGTTAGATAAAAATACAATTGATATATTAAGAAAAAAGTTTAGCGAGTCATACTTTTTTGTCCGCATATTTAATCATAATGGAGCAACTTATATATGGAATGATAAAACAATTTACATAAAATTACTGGATAATAATATAAAAAATGTGGATTCATTTGTTAAAACGACAATTAAACTATTTAAAGAATCTGTTGAGAAAAAGTATGCTAATATGAAAAGTCGTCTTCTTTCAGTAGTTATTCCGAATTATAATAATGAACTAACAATAAAGAATACGATTGATTCTATATTAAAAAGCACATATAAGGATATTGAGATTATTATAATTGATGATTGTTCAACAGATAAGTCAGTTGAAATTATTAAAAATTTTTACGGAAAAAATCCATTAGTTAAACTATATATCAATAATAAAAATAAGGGGACATTTTATGGGCGAAATAAGGGTATATTGATGTCGAATGGATATTATATCGCGAATGTTGATGGGGATGATACGGTTCATCCGGATAAATTCACTTTTGAGATTACTGAATTAGAAAAAGAGAACCGCGGGGGTTTTAAATATTGGGGATATGGGACGAATTTTACGCGTTTATTTTATGAAGGAAATCATAATAATATTGTAAAGCAATCAGTTGTGCATAATAAAGTTCTTTTTACATCTTATCGACGACTATTCAATTACATGGGATATTATCATAACAGTCGTTATGGAGCAGACCCCGATTATTTTATTACACGGGCTGGGTTTTATAATTACAAGTTTTATGCAAATCATCGTAAAAATTATTATTATGCGTTATCGACAGCTGGAAAGAATTTGACAAGGACGTATTCATATGGGTTTATTCTAAGATATTATAGTAGTATGAAGAATAGATATCGGAATCATTTATATGTGGATATGGCTTTATTGGACGATACACCAGAATTTGCGAGGTTGTTTATTCACACTTGAATATATCGGAACGTTTTCATAAACTCATCAATTTCTCCCGATAAAAATAGTTCAGTCAGTTTTTTAGAGAATTCCTCGCTCGAATCTTTCGGTAATAGCGAAGGTAGATTATCAATACATATAATATCAATATTATCTGTATATTTTTTATATTTAGTTAGCCAACCTTTCGGATAATCTAATCGGATTGGGTTGTTCTTTGCGTGGATGTCGCAACTTATATCAACAATTACGCGCAACCGCTCGTAATTCGCGATGCTGACGTCATCAAAGAAAACCGCAGTTGAATCCGGAGATAAGTATATTGCGTTGATGAAGATTTCAGTGTCCTCCGGAATGCGCTCCCCCTTCTCGCAAATGTGTGGCGTAATATCAGCGATTTTGAGCAACTCCAAGCAACCCAGCCCACATCTTCCCCGCGCCCCGCAAATAGTTATTTTCGGTTTGGCCCCGTATTTGCACAATACATCGCGTATTTCGGAAGCGGATGTAGGCGCGAGTTCTCTAGCCTCGCGGTCCGCGTATTGTAATAGACCGAGATACATTCCAGCAAATCCGGCCCAGTAGCCGAACGCGATGACGCGCCTCCCATTTTCATCCACAATATATTCGTAGTCATAGATGTGTCCGCCATTTTCTTGGAAGTTATTTATAATGATGTGGGAATTCTCTTGACCTTTGAATGCATGTGAGAAATAGAAGTGTTTTTTATTAAGTAGGGCGGTCTGCGTCATATCAAACTCTTTGAGGCCCATAATAATGGCGCTACTTTCCATTTCATCGATTGAGGCAGGGACACAACCGGCGCTTTCATACTCTTCATCTTTATAACATCGAGTGTCCGATGGTTCGAATTGGATTTCGTAGTTATTTTTGATAAGAGTCGCGCAGTCGCTTGGAGTAAGTGGTGTCCGGTGCTCATTTTCTTTTGTCTCTTTTCTTAAATATAATCGCTTCATATATATAATGGATATAAAAAATACAATTGGATTCTCTTCTTATGACAAACACAAAAAATACGAGGCCCATTACAAGCCGAATGAGATATTCTTCGGCTTTGGTATAGAAAGTGAATATTATTTAGAATTCGAAAATGAAATTGAATTTGACCGCGTAAAATTCCTTCAAAATCATAAAAAAGAGAGGTATTCAGTGGATTATTATTCAAATTATAAGCTCCACACAGCCCCATTTTTCGAAAGAGTAAAATACAATAATAAATTACCCCTCTTATTTAATGCGCACTCTATGACTCTAACGGACCGCCATAATCAACCGAAAACTAAATATACGACACGGAATGAAAAAAATCCTCTTTTTGATGGAGAAACCCTCTGGGATTTTTGTAAGAAAAGGAATGAATACTTTTCAAATAATTTTGACAAGACTTTCACATTTGATGGCGACACAGTTGAAATAATGACGGTTGATTTTTACAATAAGAGCATTAAAGACGTTTTGGAGGAACACGCTACCAGCCGGAAGAATTTAATTGATAATTTGAATAAAGTTTTCATAGAGAATAATATTTTTCAGGAATATGGGCGCATCGATTTCATGAAGAAGAATCATCCATTCGCGGTCCATCTTACAAATATAAATAATGTGGCGATGTTCAATAATGGAACAATACACATCAATATAACTCTTCCAACAAAATTAGATAAGAATTCTAAAATACAAAACAAGCTCGATTTTATTGAAAAACACAAAAATCTTATTCGGCTCATCCAATATTTGGAACCGATTATACTATCCGTTTATGGAACATGCGACCCATTTTCTGAGTATAATGACGCTTTTTCTGCATCATCACAGCGTTGTGCAATATCGCGATACATTGGAATCGGAACTTACGATACGAACCATATGAAAACCGGTAAGATTCTTCAAGAAAGCGCGGATAATATTGTTGTTGCGAAGGAGGAGTGGGGATGGTATAATAGATATTACCAGACGTGTGGATACAACAGGCTCGATAAGCTGGGAATGGACATCAATTTCAATAAACACTATAATCACGGAGTCGAAATACGGTTCTTCGATTTTATTCCACACGAAAAATACGAGGAATTGTGTAAATTTATACAATGGCTTACAATCATTTCATCGAAAAAACAATTTGCGAATCCAATATATAGTCGAGATTGGAATGATATGGTAATCCATTCTTTAACAGAAGGACCGCGCTGGGAATTAAGTCAGGTTCATAAGCAAATTTATGAAGATATCTTCGGACCCATCAATTCAATCAAAGTGAGCGACATATATTGCGAATTATATCGCAAGATTGATTCGAAGGAACCAGAAGAATTTGATGAAATAGTTATTGAAGGAATTCAAAAATTAAAACAGAATGATTCCGGATCCGGCTGTTGCTCCATTTTGTAAATAGCTTAAAGAAATTAATCATAATAATGGTATGAACCCTCAACAGAAACAGATGTTGAATATGATGTATGCTTCGACTGCTAAAACGGAAGAAGATTTGAATAAAATGACGCCAGAGGAAAAGAAAGAATATTTGCGGAGCCGTCTTCATCAAAAGATGAACATCGGGGTCCTCCAAAGAAGGACCAATTTTCAAAAGACGCAAATTCAGGAGAAATTACAAGCGAATACTGGAGAAGCAGAGGCCGATGGAGAAGAAAAGCCAAAGAAGTCGAAGAGTGCAAAGAAGCGGGAGAAGGAGCGTATGAAGAAACTTTCGGAACTTTTACAGAATCAAGGAGTCCAATCTGCTGACGTGAAAAAATCAGAATCTGAGTCAGATTATGAAAGTGATAAAGATGGAAATTAGGTCTTTCTCTTAATTTGAATACGATGTTTCAATGGTGTATCTTTTTTAGATGTAGAATGTTTTAGAATATCAGATACTTTTATTTTTTTAATATCTGGATTTTTTTCTGTATCATCTGTATTCTCTCCTTTATCTGATTCTGATGATGATTCTGATGAAGATTTTGGTTTCTCATGTTTTTTGTTTTTCTTGTTATTTTCATTCAGTTCATTATTCAAATTATTTTCTTTATTTTCATTCAATACAGAAACATTTAATTCTTGATTAGGTTGCCCTTGCTTTTCTAATGCCTTAACAATCTGAGACAAAATTTTATTCTGGTTTTCAATTGCCTCTCCAATCTTAGATAGATATTCATCTTTTGTATTATTTTGTTGATATGCCTCGAACATTGTTATTACTTTTTCAAGATTCCTGTTCATTTTTGCCATGTTCTCGCTTACATTTTCGCCGTCTTCATCTTCTAAAACTGATGCGAGAATATCATATAATTTGTTATCTGTCATATCAATAACATCTTCATCTGCATCGCTATAATAATCATTGCGATTATTATCGGGTTGTGCGGTTGTTGAATTTTGTTTTTCATTAATTGGCGTAGGTGCATTATTAGTTTGGACTTGATTGACGGGAGGAACCTGCGCTGGTGTAGAAATAGGAGAGCTCGTAGTCAGAGATTCAGGTGATGGTGATTCAACTTTTGGTTTCTCTAAATAGGAGTTTAATGTTTCATCTTTGACAATAGAACTGACTCGTTGAGAAGGAGGAGATGAAGGAGCCGGTATTGGTGCAGGAGTCATTGATTCATTTGTGTATTCTTCATCTGACTTGTTAGTAGCGGAAGATACATCACTGACTGTCATGCTATCAACTGAATCGTCATCTTCTTCATAATCTTGTTTTTTTTCTTTTTCATTCTCTCTTTGTATAAACTGTGAAAGCTGGGAAGGTTCTTGTTGTTTCGGTTTTATAAAAAAACCACTTGAATCAACTTTTGCTCCTCCCATGGTATTTGCAACTTTAATGATTTTGATATCTGACATAACTTTATATATAAAAAAAATATATATAAATTCCGAAAAAAGTAAATTTATGTAAAATAGAACTGTAATAATTTGAATATATAGTAAATAACAATACTAATCGTTATAACAACTACGGGAAGAATATATTTTTTATCTTGGATATCCTTTTTATTTTGAAAAAAAACAATGAATATAACGATGAATATTATATAAATGAATATTGAATTTCGTATTGGGTTTTCTAAATTAAATATTTTCATATATTTTTATAGAAAAAAATAATCAGTCTATATACTAATGATTAAAACAATAATTATTATCTTAATATATGTATTTTTCATATATTCGCCACAATATAAAGAACATTTTATAACGTGGTTCCTCCCTTATTATAATAAATCGACTGGCGAATTGACAGAATCTACGCCTCCGTATATAACATCTAATTTAGAATTTAATTATTTAGAATATGATACATTTGATAATCTTATTATAAATATTAAAGAAAGAAATATATATTATGATTTTTTATTCAAGAATATTCTTAAAAGTTTAAGAATAAAACGTATTTTTATTAGGAATATAAAAAATACTCTTGAAGAAGTTAGTAATAATCCAATAAATACTGCTATATTTAGTGCGCCTTTTATTGTAAATAATATAAATAAAAATATAGATAAATTAAAAAATATAAATTTTGTTATTTATACAAATTATCGCTTTTTATTTTTTATTGTTAATCGGTCTTCCAATATATCACGGTTAAAAGAAATTGATAAAAAAAGAATAAATATTGGTCCAGAAGATACTGATGAATTTATTTTTGGTAAAAATATAATTGATAATTTAAATAATAAATTTAAGATATCACCAGATAAAATATTTAATTATGATGTCGATACATCATTTAAAAAACTAATTAGTGGAGAAATTGATGGAATGGTAATGACTGATTTATTTCCAAGTGAGAAATTGAATAAAATAATTGAAACTAACTTAGATAATAAAATAATATTGATTCCAATTGAGGATATAAATGAGACTATCTTTTTACAGATGCGCCCGTATGCTTCAAAAGTTTTCTTAGACCAAAATAATCTACCAAAAAATTACCTTCCAATAAAAGTAAAAAATCTATATTTTAATAAATTTCGTCCAAATATTACTTCTTATAAATATCCAGAAATTATGGTATGTAATAAAAACGCGAGTCCCAAATTTATATTTAATATTGTTAAATCAATTGTTTCTAATTTAAATGTTATTAATCAGTCTGATTATGTTATAAAAAATCAATATAATTATTTAGCATTTCCGGATATTGCGAATAATCAATATATTCCGGTTAATGTTGGAGCTAAACTATTTTATAATGATATTAGTATAAATACAACCTATGCAGATGATTTATGTAAATATTTTGTTGGAAATGCTAAATGTACGCCAGAACGGATTGAAGGTGCGCGAATAATTGGAAATTAGTCTCCAATATAATATGAATCGAGATAATCACCTTGACATTTTATTTCCCATGTATTTGAATCTTCAAATATATTCGAATATGTTTTCTTCATTCTGCAATTTTTCTGTTTATAAGCATTTGTTCGCGCAAGTGTATCATTTTTAAAAACATAATCTGGCCCATTTAAATGTGGATATTTCTTCTTATCTTTTTGTGCTTCGCAACAAAAATTTGGTTCTGTATTTGGAAGCCATTTCTTAGTGTCGCAATTATAACATAATGGACGAACAGTTTGTTCATTGATATAGTAATGATACCCAAGATTTTCCATATTTAGTGGAAGCTCACAAATCCCTCTATTACATTTTCCAAACTCGTTTTTATAATTTTTATTTTGATTATAAAATGGACAATCTTCATCCTTGGAACAGGGAGAATCCCAAACTCCACTTGGTTTTTTATAGCCTATCATCGTATATTTACTTTCGCAATCATTTCTATTAATTGCATAAATGGGAACACTTTTTGGAGACGTAGAATCTTTATCATATGTAAAACAAACACTCGTATTATCCAATGAATCAATTGTTTTTCTTGCTTTCTCTTTCTCTTCTTTTAATATACCATTTACAGCAGAAGAAGGAAGTGTCGTATCATTTGCCCACAACGGATTTATATTATAATATGTATCATTATTTTTATTAACTCCGTCTCTTAGTAATAGTTCATCAAGAGAATAATTAGCAATGTATTCAATATATAAATTATTCTTATATCCTTGTAGGAAAAATTCAAATCCAAGAAACCCATTATCGCGAATTAAAACGATAACTATCTCAAATATTTTGGACCCTTTATACTCATATACATTAACAAGTCTATATTTTAATACAAAATACGGTTTTTCAATCATTATTTTACGTTTGATATAACTATTTATAAAATCAATCCAGAATATATTGAATAAATTGAGGAACTTCATATTTATTTCATTAACTTCTTTAAATGATGACTCTGGATATTTTTGATATAAAATATAATTTGGGTCCCAATTATAAACATCTACCCATGAAAATCGATTTATATTTTGGATATCAAATGGTGTATATAATTTTAGAGCATCTGTATCTGTATTTATTTTAGCACTACTATTTTTTTTAACAAATTCATCTATTTGTTTTTTATCAAAATCATTGAAAATATATTGGTTCATTTTATACATATCATTGAAACTGGAACCGTATGATTGAACAATTGGAGCATTATAAGCATTTGGAAGTTCCTTCCAAGTCTTATTTGAATTCTGGCCATATTTTTGGAAACGGTAATCTTGGAACAAATTTCCAACAACATCGTGATATTTTATATCAAATGTCTCAACTGTATTATAACGCAATAAATAGATTATTATTAATAAAATAATGAGACCAATAAAATAATAAAAATTCATTATTTTATATATAGAAATTAAAAATCGTCGTATTCTCCTCCTTCTCCACCCTGTGGTTTTTCTCCATAATTACCCCCGACATCAAGAGTATCGTCAGTTGTAGGAGTTTCATCATAGTCCTCTTCATCTTCCTTATTATCTTCTTCCTCCTTTTCGTAATTATCTAAATAATCCATAATCTCATTCTCCGTTGGGTCTTTCTCATTATCCTTCTTATATTCAGATATGAATTTATCACGAAGAACTGTCAAATCTTTCTTTTCATCCTTCTCATCATCTTCATCGCGACTAACCATTATTAAATCTTCTTTCTTGTCATCTTCATCCAATTCAAGAGCTTCCTTCGTGCGGTAGTCTCCCTCTATTAGAACCCCATCAACGACGTCCATCTTCTCATAATCGACCTTTATCAAATCCAATATGTCCATAATGAACTGCGAGATAACCTTGTTCTTTTCAATATCACCGCTGTCATAGTTCGATGAAATAAATCGCTCCAAATTGCGCATTAGAACATACATCAGTGAATTGACCAAATTTTTTAGGTTGAACTCAACTATTTTATCTATCTTAGTGTATGTTTTGTCCCACTCATCCGGATTCGCCGTAATATTGGATATGACTTTCGATGAAATATCGAATTCCAGCTGTTGAAATAGGTCTCGGTCCCTTTTAATAAGGTATTTTTTCAGGAAATACTCACGGTCATATATATATTTCTGGATTTCAATGGAGAACTCGGACTCCATATCAGGAATCTCCTTAATATTCTCTACAACATCATACTGATTCGCAACAATTGACATATACCGCCGGAAATATTGATTTATTATTATTTTAAGATGATGGATTCTTTCGCGGTGAGTATTGTTTTCGAGCTCGATAATATTACGAGGTAGTGTATTTGGATTATCATCCATTCGAATACGTAAATCTTCGCTCCTCTTCTTATATGTTCCGAGGCCTTCTATTCTCTCACGCAACTCGCTAACGAACGACTTGTTCCCACTCTTATTCAAGAACCTGACAAACTTCTCTACGAAGAGGTTTATAGTCCTCTGTAAATTTTTGTCGGATTCCTTCTTTAATTGGGCGAGGTCAATCGCATCAACAAGGTCAGTTTCCATTTTGGCCATTTTGTCGATATCTTCTTTGGACCCACCCGTATAGAGTTTAGTTATTTTCTTCTTGATAATAAATTGGAGCAAATCATTTACATCGGCGTCGGTATATTCTTTTTGAAGAATGGCGTCCTTCGTTTCACCAGTTAGAACGCAGACATCTTTTTCATATTGGTGGAGTTCTCCTTTTAATGCACCGGATTGTATATATGCTAGGAATATATTTTTACGGAATTCCTGACTATCGACCCCGAGGTTTCGTGTCTTTATTTCGAACTTCCTATTTTTCTGGGGGAAGTGCTTCATAAGACAACCGGTGTTTAGGAAGAGGTGTGTATAATACATATTATCTCGGGATTCTTCTAAGAGTTTCTCGATATTCTTCTTCGTTTTATCGGAAATGTAGGAATAATATGTGCGGTCGGGGGAGACTTCCTCTTGTAGGCCACTGTATTCCATCGTTTTGGGGTTCTCTATTTCTTTATTGGGGGTTGTGCTAACGGCCTCATTGACAGCGTTAATAATTTCCTGTGCGATATATACTTGTCTCTCTTTGAGGTTCATCTGGAACTTATGGAAATCACTGTATTTTTTGGCTTTCTCAACTTCTTTAATGTATTTGTCGGGTAGTGCAGGAGCTTCTGCGACCCTGACCTTTTGCCTACGTATATCGTCTTTTTCTTCTGTGGAGATGACTTTCTTTCGATCGTAGTCTTTCTTTTCTTTCCGGAGTTTTTTAATTTTCGGTAGATATTCCATATCTTTTATTGCTTTAATGATTTCATCTTTTATTTTACCGAGGGGGAGATAGATTGTTACGGGCTTACCATTCTTACCAGTTTTGATGATGGGCATGATGCGGGACTCTTCAATGAGTAGGGCGAGATATTCTGGACTGAACCCCTCGAAGATGACACCTGTTCTTTTTCCGATTGGAGATTGAAAAGGAATGAGAGTTTCGTAAGTTATTAATAGACGCGCCCCAATATAGCTACACTTCTTTATTATCATAAGATTACTATATCTCTCTGCAATGAGCTTAGTATCAACTGTCTTCATATCAACGCCCATTTCTTTCATTTTAATGAGCTCTATCTGCTTGAATTTGGTCTGGTCCGGAATTTTTTGTAAGAACTGTAATATATCCGCAATCATAGATACGAAAACACTCTTTTTTAGAACGATTCCAGTCTTCGAATTAATCGTATTCAACTTTAAGCAGATATCTTTCGCCTTGGCGATGTCCTCTATTTTAAATCCCATAGTTGTTAGCTCTTTGCGAAGATCAGTCCCCGAACAATCAAACGTATCATGCTCGACATCAGTCTGAATAATAGATTCCATAATTTCCTCTTTCAATTTATCCTCATTGGATACAACTGCCTCACGTTGTTTATCGACCTCGCCAGTCGATTTACTGAGACCCTCTGCGGTGTCATAATCTACTATGGTCAGAGGGCGCCCATCATGGCCACAATATATCATTCCATTCTCCTCATTCGTCCCATAAATAGCAATCATATCATTCATCATCTTATTATAATTTGATGCGGACCCCTCATTCATTTTCAAAAAATAGTAGTAGTGCCCACAACAGATTTTCTTCTTTGTTCTTATACTATAAATGTCTTTTCCAATTAATATACCGTCCTTCTTTATTAAAAGATTGCGATAATAGTCGCGGGTGTCTATATCGTCAATTTTAAGAATGTCCAAATATAATTCATCGACATCCTCTACAAATACTTCAATCGTCTCTTTTTGCTTAGTATCGACAATTTTGCGCATGTATATTTGGAGCCTCAACTTCGCATTTTGAATCTCATCCTTTATTTTTCTCTCAATATCCGGTTTTGAAATCATATCAATATAGTCGATTTCTTCTTTGAGGAGGTCCGCCTTTCTCTCCAACCGGATTTTATTTTTACTCTTGCATGCAGTTTTAAAAAGACATTTCAGTTTTTCAATGTCAAAGTTGCCTATTTTTTGGACGTCGAATAAGCATAGGTCATCTACGGATTCAATAAACGCATTTTGCATCCAGTTCATCCCGTTCCATTCATATATCATTCCATTCTCGTGGGATTTCTTACTTTCAATGAGTGCGTAATCACCCTTTTTGAATTGTGTAATTTTTCCATTGTCTTGGAATAATTTATCGAATGAAGGATATACTACGACTGGCGTTATCTTCCTCTTCTCACACGACTTATCATCTATTTTTTTCAACTGCTTCTCGATGTCTTCAATTTGGGCCTTTAATTCTTTTTTCCTTTTTTCAATATCGCCAGTCGCGGTTTCTTTGTATGCTGATATTTTTTCGTTTTCGACAATTAGGAAATAAAGCTTACCATAGTCGGGGGATTTCAGAAGCCAGTTGTAGCGTGATGCTACACTATCCATATCGGTCTGTGGATATGACCCGTAATAAGAGATGACCTCTTTATGATACAAATATTTATCCCCGAATAAAATATCCTCTTTTACACTAATCTGAACTAACTTATTTCGATTCTCACTTATTTTTTTGATGAATAAATCAGCGCTCTTCTTCTCCTCGCGTGCAATTAGATATTGCTCATCGAATATTTCGGTTATCTTGAAATAGTTATCGTAATTTAGATTGTTGAACTCAATATTAAACTTTTTAAGGATAGAATTGAACTCGTCGATTGTTTTGGCGGTTTTTAGTGAGTCTTCTGAATCTATAATTGTTGTCAAACTGGGGATGACCTTCTTACACATCTTCTTCCAATCTTCTTCTTCGATATTTTTCTCTGGAAAAATATAGAGTGTTGCCTTCTTATTCAGTTTGCTGGAATAATCTTCATCTACTTTAAGGTCTATACGGTCCATATTTAAGTGTGTCATCGCGTATATATTAGCAGTTGTCCCTTCTTTCCCTTCGGATAGATTAACCGGAACCATGAACTCATTATCATTTATAATCTTAACATCATATTCTCCATTGATTGATGGTTCACTGTCGCTGTTATCGACCATAATTTTGTCCCCGTTTTTCAGGCCATGAGCCTTCATTTCCACAATGGCGGAGCTATTCTTTTTAATTTTGGTTGCAGTTCCAATCATGCGGATGCGGTCAATAAATGGGCTCCCATTTAATGCGTCTAAAATGGTCTCTTGATTATTTGCGAGAATTAGGAACCCGATTATATTAACATATGCACCATTATTAAGCTGGGCCGTTTTGGTCCCGATGAATTTCCCATCTTCATCGAACTGCTCATATGAAAAATTGTCGGGACCCTCTACATTATATGTTTGCCAGAATTTATTGTCAATATTGAAATAGCGGAGGAGCTGAGCATATTGATTCATATATACGTGGAAACCAACCTCTTTTTTCTTGATATCCGTTTTAATAATATATGGCTCTTGAAGGTCGTATGTTAACTTACGATATGTTTTGAATGAAAGTTTGTCTCGCTTGAACTCATCATTGTATTGAATACTCTTGTTTAGTTCTTCAATAAAATCCTCATATTGAATACCTTTATCACTTGTTGATTGAACATATTCGTCCATTAAGGTTTCATCTTGTAATTCAGCATCAATATCTACTTTTTTATATATCTTCTTTTTGTCTAATACGACGGGGAAAATCCAATCCACCTGAAAATCTTTGTCGTATATTTTACTGAGGTCGGCGTAGTCATCTAAGTCATCAATGTCAGTTTTTTTGGCCTCATTTTTTAGATGAATTAAGTGTCGCGAAAGTTTTAGATATTTCTCTTGTATTTTTTTGTTATTTTGCTCGTATATGGGAAGACTCGCCATAAAATTGTTATAGACATCAATTTCATATACAATATCATCGTCTATTTGAATATCATCGAGCTGTTCCTGCGTTTCAATTACAATATTTGTATTTGGCTCTTCGAAAAATTTACTAAATTCGTTTGATGTCATAATAATTATTATATATATTATTTTTATATTACAATGGATAATTTAGATTTACTAAATTTTCGCCGTTTGGAAAAAGCCGATTATGACAAGAACTATTTAGAATTATTAAAGCAACTCACTACTGTTGGGGATGTTTCAAAAGAAAAGTATGAGACAACTTTCGATAAAATTGGTGCGGAAGTATGGGTTGTTGAATTTGAGGGAAAAATAATTGCGTCTGTTTCTTTATTATTGGAACAGAAGATTATTCATGAATGTGGGATAGTTGGACATTTAGAGGATGTTGTGGTTGATAAAGATTACCGAAAATATGGGCTTGGGAAGTTTATTATTGAGAGAATAATAAAGATTGCGAAGGAGCGGGGATGCTATAAATTAATTGGCGACTGTAAGTCGGAGCTTCTAGGATTTTATGAGAAGAATGGGTTCGAATCAAAATGCGTTCAAATATCAATTTATTTTTAATATTGCGTTCATTACTAAATAATATATCTAATATTTTTTTCTTTTAGATATTTATAATGACGACTTGTGGTTTAAATGTCTATCAATTTCTCCAACAGGACCCAGAGCTATCTTTATTCAAAGACCTTGTTGATAAAGCTGGTCTCAAAGCAGAATTTGAAGCTTATGACTGTAAAACTGTTTTCGCCCCAACTAATGCAGGAGTATTATCTTCAAGAGCGGTTCGTTATTTAAGCGACCCAGCAAATGTCGATGTTCTCCGGTATTTTCTTAGATACCACGTTTATGGTACGGCTCTTACTACGGCGAAACTCATCTCCGGAACTGGTATTACTATGGCGAATGATGTAAATTTAGGAATTTTGAATGCTCTTTATTATAATTACATTCCTGTCCTAATTGATACTATTCAGGGTCGCTCGACTATCACCGAAGGAAATCTTCCAGCGAAAGATAATTACATTCATAAAATTAATGCTCTTCTTCAACCGAAGTATGTATCCGGATAATTAGAGAAGACTCGCTGGTCCCCCTATGGCGACACTTTTCATTGTTTTCTTCAATGTTTTACCATATTGATTAAGCCGTTCTTTATATATTTTATCAACTTCATTATTCGATGGAGTTCTTTTTTGCTTCTCCTCAATTTCTTCTTTAATACGCTCTTTTGCAATTTTGACTAATTTCTCGATACGTTGTGAGTATAAATCGCGGGAATAGGTTTCTTCTCGAACAAGTGTGTCTTGGCCTTTTGATTTGATTCCAGATGATTTGTCTTTTTTTTGTTTTGGTTCTTGTTCTTTTTTGATTTTGTATTTTTCTTGTTTTTCGGGTTTAGAAACTTTTTTGATAATGATTTTTGATTCCATAATATAATATATAATATTATTATATATAAATAAATGAATAATTTTGATGATAAAGTTAATGAAATAATTAAATTTATTTCTAAATCTGATAAAAAAATAATAAAAAATAAATTAATTGATACAATTGAATATCATAAATTTTGTCCAATTGTATTAGGTCAAGGAGCTTTTGGAAAAGCATATATACCAGAATCTAAAAATATAGAGGTTCATATTGATAATAAAAAAGTATATTTACCGGTTGTTGTAAAAGAAGTGATTACATCAGAATATAAAGATGTAAATAAACCAGATATAAATTTTGATATAATCGGTAATAACTTATATATTATTGGAAATTTTAATGGTATTACAACAGAAGCAATTATTTTAATGTATATAAAACGATTATGTAGCAAAACAGTTCATTTACCATTAATTTTGGGATATGGAACTTGCTTAGAAAAAACTAAAATTAATAAAATTATAACAACAAGACTTGGATTAGATAAAGAAATAGAAGTTGATTTAACTGGAAAAGTTTATGGAAATAAAAAAATTACACATAAAAGTTTTATTACTACACTTGAAGATTTATATAATTTTATATATTATTCTAAAAATAAAGATGGATCTGTTATTTTACCAAATGGAATAAAATGTGATAATATATCTGAATTATATGATTATATATGTATTAGTTATTTAACAACATTTCATTTACTAACAGAAAATAAAATTTATCCAAAAGATATGAATCCGTCAAATATTTTTATTCATTGGTTAAATGATACATCATATTATAATAATCAAAATATTAAAGATTGTAAAAACATCATTTATAAAATAAATAATAAATATTTTAAAATAAAAACATTTGGATTTGTAATTGTTTTGGGTGACACTGGATGCTTTTTGCTTCAAGCAAAAAAAGATGTATTTATTGTTGGATATGAGAATTTTTTTGAAACAAAAGAAAAAATGTTGCGTAATGCTACAAAAGATAACATTGATATTATTCGAAATCATGATATGATTACACCAAATGAATTTATAAAGTCAATTGCATATAAAATATTAAACTCAGAACCATATAATTTATATCCAAAATATAGCCATTGGGGAGAAAATATTACGAAATCTTTATCAACATCAGAATTATTAGATTTTTATTACAAAAAATATGGAGTTGATAAATATACAAAAAATAAAAATACGATATTGATTAAAGTATAATACATTTCAATTTTTTCAACTTTAAAGATTCATAATTATATTAATTATGAGTCATCTTAAAAAATTGAACTATATCGGTTCGAAGCATACGCTCCTCCCTTTTATTGAATCCACTATACGCCATGAAATGGATACCAACGATTTTTCAAAAATGAAATTCGCGGATGTATTTTCTGGAACGTCGAGTGTCGGTTTTCTCTTCCGCACACTGGGTTGTTCAGCAGTGTATTCGAACGACATGGAATATTATTCCTATGTTATCGCAAAAGCGTCAATTTGCTCGAACTACACTGAGAAAGTTAAAAAACTGATGGGGCTTATATCGGCTTCGGAGCCATCTATCGGATGCGTATCTAAAAACTACTCAGAAAGTGGCGATGAAAAGCGCATGTTTTTCAAAATCGAGAATGCAAATAGAATTGATGGAATGCGCCGGAAACTGGAAGAGATTAAACCGACAATTACTGAGAGTGAATATTACTTTTTACTCGCGTCGATTATTGTATCTGCGGACACGTGTGCTAATGTTCCAGCAATATACGGCTCATTCTTGAAGGAATATAAGAAGAGCGCCGTCAATCCAATCAAGCTCGAACCAATTCATACAAAGACCGGAATAATCAAGAATAATCTGGCGTTCCAGATGGATTGCGTGGAGTTCGCGGATAAAATGGGCCCCGTAGATTTTGTTTATTTGGACCCTCCATACAATGAGCGCCAATATTCCAAAAATTATCACGTTCTCAATTACATAGCGCGATATGATGAAGAGCTCGAAATATATGGGAAGACGGGACTAATAAAGGATGTCGAATTGAGTGATTGGTGCTCTAAGAAAACAGCGTCGATTATTTTAGATAAATTATTGGAAAAACTCCATAAGAAGACGAAATACGTGTTTATGTCATACAACAATGAAGGGATAATCACGCATGATGCGATTAAGGAAATATTCGATAAATATTTCGATACGAAGATTGTTTCACATGAAACGAAACGTTTCAAGAATTTTAAATATAATGATACAGGAACAACAATTGAATATTTGTGGGTTGGAAAGTCTAAAAATTGATGGTAGAAATAGATATTTTATTTGTGGTAATAAGCTGACAAGATGTCATCTAATCCAACAATAATAATAAAGTGTGTAGATTGCGGACAATCTAAAACTGAAACAGTTAGATTGTTTGTATGTTCAACAGATTTGAACCCAAAGGGAGGAAATTTCATTTTGTGTTCAGTTTGCCTTGGTCCTGACAAGCTTAATCTTGATATAACTGTTCTTTCTGAACGCAACGATATTTGATGAACACTCATCAAATTTATAATTTTAGATAAACGCAAATATTATATTTAGTTAAGTATAATGGAGTATTATCGGTCTATAATTGAGAAATACACTTCTAAAAAGATTCCGAATGTTCCTAAGTCATTAGAGAAGACTTCAACTCGCGCTGTTGGTAAATTTGAAAATACATATTTTTCATCAAAGGCGCAAATTGATTCACTTTTGAGAAATTTACAATTTATTGAAATTTCGACTTTGTTAGTAATTGTTAATTCAAGCGACCCAGATTATTCAATTTTTTATAAAGCGATGAATGATCTTCTTTCTGATGTTAATCCAAAAATGACAGTTGATATTATAAGTTCAACAGGAGTTTTCTTATATTCAAATAAACTGACATTAGAAGAAGTTTTAGAACAATCAAATCAGAACACATGTCCAGAGGTCATGGCTTCTGTGAATTTTGTATGGGGAAACCCCATGATAAATAAGACGGCTTTTCCAATAAAAAATGTATATCCAGATTCAGTTGCGCCAATGATTTCCGCTGGTTATGGTCTCGCGGATAGATTAACTGTAAATTCTGAAATAATAAATAATCAATATGTCGCAAAAACATGGGATGGTATAAATCAATCAAATAATCCATTAAATGACAAAGGTCCTCTTTGGGCAGGTATTATGACACTAAGAATATCACAACCGCAAAATAATTTTTTATTATAATTTATCGAGGAACCGATTAAGACTAATATACTTCTCGACACATTGGACACCGCGCGTCGATACACATCTCAATAGATTCCTTTGAAAAAAAATGGCCACACGATGTCATAACGACTTCTGTGTTGTCTTCAAAATCGTCGCGCGATATTGGACACGATGTAAAATTCATCTTGTTGTATTTTTTCAATGACTTGAATGTCCCAACGCGATTTTGATTATTCGCAAAATAATTATGCTGATTTCCAACGTGTTCACCCATACTTACAAATTTAACGGTTGAGTCGAATATATTTATTCCACTCATTTGAACGTGAGAACCGATTGTCAAATATCGAAGATTCTTACACAAACCGAAAATAAAATTTCCAATGAGGAATGTTTTTTCTCCAATACTAGCGCTTTTTAAGTTTTCGCAAGAAGAAAATGCGTAATCTTCAATAATTATTTTTGAACCAATTACTAATTTCTTCATTCTACATGCATAAAATGCACAGTCTCCAATATAACCAAATTTATCTAGTATTACTATTTCTTCGGTATCGTCATTCGCAAGATTCCTCAATTTACAGTGGTAAAATGCGTATCTGTGAATTGCTTGAATGTGTGGTCCAAGATAGACCGATTCCAGCTCAAAACAACCACAGAATAATCCAACATTGATGCTTCCGAGATTTTCAGAAAGGACTGCATTTTTGAGCCGGTCGCAACCTGAAAATGCGCGTTTTCCGATTACTCCAACCGTATCCGGTATTTTGAATGAATCAATTGAAGAGCAACCGCTAAATGCGTTCATCTCAATTTCTTCAACTCCGTCCGGTATCTGAATGTGTTTCAGACTTTTACAACCAGAAAAGCAACATATGCTTATTTTTTTCATTTTCAATGGAAGATTGATGTATTCTAATCCATAACATCCAGTAAAACATTTATGGCCAATTGTATGAACTTCGATTGGTATATCAATGATTTCTAAGGAATGACATCTCGCAAAAGCGAAGTTCCCAATTGATAGAAGGTTCGGAAACAGTATCTCGAATAATCGGACTTTGAGATTTGAGCAACGATTGAACGCGAAATTACCTATGTGTCGGATGTTATTTTGTTGACTTACGCTCCCAATTTCAATATCTAAATTCGCACATGAATCAAAGCCGTAGTCGCTAATTTCTTCAACAGAATCTGGTATTTTAACAAAAGCCAATGAGCGACAACCTCGGAAACAATTTATTTTTTTGACTCCTTCCGGAATCTCAATTGATTCAAGTTTTATACAATCTCGGAAAGCATCATTTCCGATATGGCGCACCTTATTTCTGAAAATAACTTTTTCCAGACTCTCGCAACCTCTGAATGCGCTTACACCAATTGTTTCAACTGGTTCGGGGAGAATAATTTTCCGCAATTTCTTACAACCACGGAAAGCGTTTTTTCCAATTGATTTCAATCGTGAATCAGGTAGGAATGTTATTTCTTCAAGATTCACGCATCCCTCAAATGAACCGTCCTCAATTTCAGTAATTTCGCTTGGAATAACGATTTCAATTAGAGTTGTATCTCTGCGATTTTCTTCTCTTTTGAGCTTCATTTTTGAATTATATTATAATTTATATTGAAATCTTTCAATTTTTCATTCAAAGCTTTTCAACATTACGCATTTCTTCTGTAAGAAACATCTGTGTAAAAAATATTCTTTCCATGTGTGCTCGTGGAAATATTTCTACAACCAGCCACATTATCGTTTCCTGTCATTGTAAAATCATCTCCAATGCGAAGTGTTTCAAGACGGTCGCAATTTGCGAATGACTCATTTCCGAGAATCTGGACACGATGTCCAATGCGAACAAGTGACATTCTATGACAATCCTTAAATGTCTCATTTCCGCTAATGACTACACCATTTCCAATTTCGATCAAATCTAGTTTCGGAGGAACTCTAGTCAAATAGTATTCTCCACATTCAGCGAATGTGCTATTTCCCTGAATCTGGACATCATTTCCGATGCGAACAACTATCAGTCTTGGACAACCTTTGAATGTATCATTTCCGGATATCACAACCCCATTTCCAATTACAACTGAAAACAGACTAAGACAATCCTTAAATGTCTCATTTCCGGATATTACAACCCCATCTTCAATTATGACTGAAACCAGACCAAGACATTCTCCAAATGAATAGCTTCCATCAATGATGGTTCCTTTTGGAATAACCAACTCTTCAAATCCACATCGAGCAAATGTTGCGTCTCCAAACAAACGAAATCCACTTGGAGCATAGAGTGTTTTTAATGAAGAACATTCCAAAAAAGACTTATTCCCAATTATCGAAACATGTTCACCGAATTTGACGGTTTTTAGGTTTCGACATTTTTCAAAAAAGTATGGACCGTTCAATTTGGAATTTGGACCAATATTAACGGTATGACAAATGCCACTGGAACAACCACCATATCCATCAACATCGCCAGAAATGTTAATTTCCGGATTGCCTGATAATTCACTATATTCAATATGTTCTGCCATTTTATAACCACTAAATTATAATCAGTAATAACCATCAATTTTTATAAATTTATAATATCTTTAAATTTTAACCTTTTCATTCTCGTTTCAGCTTTTTGCGACACAATGGACAGGTTGCTTTATCGACTAACCACTCACACAAACATTCTTCATTAAAGTAATGACCGCAAATTGTTTGAACAACAGCTGAATCTTTATCAAATGGTTCCATTCGAATTGAACACTCGGTGCCTTCTGGAATTTCTTCAAATCGGACGCGTTTATATGGTTTTTCAAAAATTCGCAGTGTTTTGTCCTCATTCAGAAAATTGGCTCCGTGCTCAATTATCCTTAAATTCGGACAACCATTGAAATTGTCTTCTCCATAAATGGAAACATTATCACCAAAATAGACAGCTTCAAGGCTCTCACAAGATGAAAATATGCTATGTCCATAAAGAATAACATTTTTTCCAAAACGGACAGATTTCAGATTTACACATTTTGCAAATGTGAAAATACTATCAAAGAACGCATTGTCCGGTATTTCAAGATGCTCGATGTTTTCACATTGATAAAACGTTCCTGTTCCAAATATCCTTATTCCTCTTCCAAGTTCAAGTTCTCTGATTTCACAACCAGAAAATGCGTGATTTCCGGAGATTCTGCAATTTTCGTGAATTTGAACACTATTTAAATACGAACAATATTGGAATGAATATGGCCCAACAATATTCGTATCCGACTTTATTTCGATCTTTCGACAAAATCCTCTTGAAAAAACTCCAAATCCAGCGATATTACATCCCCGATTTATAGTGATTTTTTCTGCTTGAACTCCGGCGAATGTATAACTTCCACTAAAATTGGATTCAGGTCCGATATTTATTTCATCATATATATTTTGACTACTATAAAAAGGACCATATGACTGTTCCACAAACGATTTTTCTGGTATAACTATTGAATTATTCTGAACTAATTCCATTTTATAACTACTAAATTATAATCATTAAAATTCATCAATTTTTACAAAAATACGGAGCGACAGCATGGACAAAAATTTCGCAATTTTTCCCATTCCGCAAACGCAGTTTCTAAAAAAATATGCCCACACTTCAATAAAACCACTCGTGATTTATTATTCAGTTTTTCATGAGTAATTGGACATACATCGGCATCAAAACACAAGACCTTTTTCAACTTCTTGAATTTTCCGACTCGGTATTGTTTCTCCAAGGCCAAACTCGCGCAATCAGCAAAGACACTAACATCATACAATGTATTCGCATTTTTGAAAACGACGCGCCGTAATTTTAAGCAATTACAGAATGCTCTTTCTTCGATTCCAATAACTGATTCTGGAAATATTATTGATTCTAGTGCATCACAATAAGCGAAAGCCCGATTTTCAATTATTCTCAGACTATTCGAAAAATGAACCTCGCGCAATTTTTCGCATCCAAAAAAGGCCAATCGTCCAATTTTCTTGATATTATTGGGAATAATAATTTTCTCCAATTTTATACAACTTCTAAAAAAATGTTCCGGAATAACTGTTATTTTTTTGGGAATTTGTATCGTTGTGAGTTTTTTACATTCTACAAAAACTCCGTTTCCAAGTAGTTTCATTCTGGGATTAAGAATAACAGACTCCAACTCAAAACAACACGTAAAAGCATAATCCTCTATAATATACACTGAATTCGGTATTTTACATACAGACAACTTTCCGCAACCAAAAAAAGCCATGTATCGAATAACCTTCAATGTTTTAGGAAGGCGAATCCTCTTCAGAAAGGAACAATTCATAAATGTTTGATCCTCTATTACTGATACGCCATATGGTATATCTATCTCTTTTAGAGCATAACATGTATTAAACGCACTTTTTCCAATGCGAACAACAGTTCTCGGAATATCAAAACGCGCCAACTTGAAACAGCAACAGAACGCTTTGTCTTCAATAAATCGGACTCCGCATGCATGAATAACGACTTCTTCGATATTGCTACACAAATAGAATGCTTTTTTTTCTATCTTGCGAACACTTTTTGGAATGATGACTATTTTTATTTTTGTATTATTGTAAAAAGCGCGTATTGGAATCTTTTTACATCCATCGCTTATTGTCATAACTCCATCATCGGTTATTGTATAATCCATTCTTTTTATTTTATACTATAATGTAATATAAAATCATTCAATTTTTATGAACTTCCAAACTTCTCTAAATATTCGACTACTTCATCAACTGTGCTAAGAACAACTATGTTATATTCATCAAGAGTTTTTTTAATAAATCCTTCATTTTGTAATACGGTGATTTGTGCAAGTAAATGGTCATATATGTGGTTGAAATTGAAAATGATGACTTTTTTGGATATTTCACGTATTTGATTTTTAGTTATCGCTTCTAAACATTCATATATTGTTCCAAATCCTCCAGTTAAAACTAGCATTAGGTCCGCCAATTCAATCAATTTGGACTGCCTATCCGAAATATTGTCGAAAACATAATCATCGCTATCGTCTTCAACAAACTGTTTTAAGTTGCTGGTAATAATGGTCCCGCCACGATTTTTAAATGTATCGCGAACAGTTCCCATAAGACCGACGGATCCTCCTCCATAAGTAATCCGATATTTTTCAATATCAATACGAGATATCAAATTATGGGTGGCCTCAACATATTCTGGTTTGAGGTCATTTTTTCCTGAACAAAAAATCGTCAGATTGAGCATATTAGTATGTTTTATTTTATATTTCAATTTCGTATTTTCTAAAAAATTATTTTATAGAGTAAATCAATGTTTAATGAAGAATCAGATGAAAATATAGATAATACATTAATTTTTGAAAACATATATAAAAACCAAATATGGAATAATAATAATCCAAATATACCATTATCTGGTCCGGGTTCATCCTTAGAAAATACGAAAGAATATTCAATACAATTAACTAAATTTATATACACAAATAAATGTAAATCAGTATTAGATTTAGGATGTGGGGACTTAACATGGATGTCTAAAACTATTTTTTTTAATGATAGTCGTATAAAATATACAGGAGTTGATATTGTAGAAAGTTTAATTAATTCACATTCAATAAATTTTCCAGAAAAACAGTTCTTATGTAAAGATATAACAATATATAATTGTTTTGATTATGTTGATATAATAATTATTAGAGATGTAATTTTTCATTTGAAAAATAATGATATACTTTCTATTTTTGAAAATATTAAAAATAAATTCAAATTTATAATAATAACAAGTTGTAATAATAATGAGAATACAGATAATTTTAATCAATGGCGTTTTAGTGAGAAAAATATACTGATTACACCATTCAATAAATTGAAAAATTTTATTGTGAAAATAGAAGAACCAGTATTTAATCGGAATGCATTTATTTATTCGCATGATAGTTTTTACAACTTATAATTCGTATTTTCTAAAAAATTATTTTCTCCGATAAACTAATGCCTTCTGAAAATTTCTCTTTTTCTTCCGAAGAATCCCCCGAAGCCAAAGGCTGGATTTCTAAAAAGCTCGTCCCCGCAGTCCAAAAGATTGGAGTAACCGCTGGTAAAATTGCGACTGTCGCTGGTAAAGTCGCGACCGTTGCTTCTGTCCTCTAAATTCGTTCATTAAGAATAATTATTTTTCTTCAATATAGTAATGTCCTTTGAAGTAATTTCTGTCTCTCCGTCTTCAAAAAGCACTCCGATTAGCTTTTCTAATCCAAATCCCAGAACCTCTCCTGCCGGATTCTCTGGTTCCTTCAACGCCAATAATGGTGGATGGAGCGGATCCGGTCGTATAACTGTTGGAAATGAAAATCGCAATG
>JACCED010025413.1_pt1 | contig 28440 bp, 27 predicted proteins | sample 7455021 | NCBI WGS metagenome assembly JACCED01 (sample SAMN15323456, study PRJNA562643) | freshwater metagenome | isolation source: river surface water | place: USA:Blue River Watershed | collected 2017-08-19 | reverse complement strand
TCTGATAATCAAAATATGTCATAAACATTGTCATAATTGAATATTGATTAAATGGAGTATATGTGATTGCGTTTGTTAAATTTGAAATCGCATTTGATGTCGCATTTATTGATATACTCAAAATATCAAGTCCCTTTCTAACAAAATAGTTTGAACAATCAGTTAAAATAGTCGTCGTGATAGAAACCGCGACACGTTTTCCAGTAGGATGTTTTCCTATAAAATCATCTAATACGCCATCTGTTTCCAAAGTTGTTCCATTAGTTAAATATTTATCAAATACCAATGTATTATTTGGATATTTTTGATTGAATAAATCAATTACTCTATTATATTGCGAAAAATTTGGATAATTATTTTTATTTATAATCAAAGCAATATACACATTTTCCATCCCCATATTTTATACTATTTTATTATTTTTTACACAAAAAAATAAATTCATCCACTTTTTTCAATCCATATTTTTTACAAAAGAAATAAATTTGACTTGGAGTCGTTGATTGTTCTATTTATACAATAATATAAATAGAAAACTCATTGAGAAACTGTAATTGGAATAAATCCTTTATTCATAAATAAACCTAATGGACACCAGCGAGGATTTTTATTTGGAAAATATACATTTGAAAAAAATCCCAAATACCCAATCACCGCAGAAAAAGTTCCATGTGATAATATAATATTTTTACAAGTGCTCGCAAATTGAATTGTTTTTATTGGGTCTTCTTTGAAAAAAATAATATTTGGATATAATGTTTTTAGTTTTATGATTATATTATCATTAAAATTATCAGACCCGATATATATATTATTACATTGTAATAATTTGATACAATGAATATAGTATTCTATTCCTACATTCCATCTCTTTGTATCATCTAATCGAATATGTAAAAATACATCATTATTATTTTTATAACGTTCCTTATAGGGATTTTTATTCATTATATTATTCATTTGATTCTTTAAATGTTTGTGTAAAATATTTGTTATTTCTTCTGTTTGAAAATAATCATTCATCATATTTAAGTTATAATCTACTTTAAGATTCTCATTAAGATGTTTCATATAATTTGTATTTGTTATTTTGTTCGTTTTCTCGTATTTTTTATTACCTACATGTAAATTTATTCCTAAATTATTATTTATACTATCATAATTGGAATATTCTACATATAAATCATATTTTTTAGCAAGTAAGCTCAACGATAAATTTCGAATTATTTGATTACATAATCTTCCATTTTTGATTGTTGTTTTAGACATATTTTATCAAATAATATTTTTATAAATTTATGATTTTATATTTTATAAACGCAACATAAAATTTTTATGAAAAATATTTTCATAAAATAAAATAATTATTTTCTACACTTGAATACAAATTCATCAACTTTTTTCAATCCATATTTTTTAACAAACGTCTCCAAATCAAATTTATTTCGTTGCGCAATCGGTTTATCCAATTTTATTGGATTAGATTGTTTATATAACTGTATGAAATATCTATGTGGCGCAGAATCCATCGGAGGATTTGGCGATTTATATTTCCAAATAATTTCATCATTATTTATTACCATATTATGTAGCATGTATTTCTCAGTCGGATTGCTTGGATAATGCGCGTCTGGATCGACAATTAGTAGTGTCAATAAATTATTTCTATATTTTTCTTTTTCTGACATATATATTTTCGGTTTTCTATTTATTTGTAATGTTGTATAAATCTTATTTTTTTCTAATAAAATATTATTTATTTTTACTTTCATTAAATTATGATTCTAAAATTATTTTTCTAATCCGGAATCAATTCATATTTTTTAATTAAATCATCTGGTATTGAAACATTGTTCTTTTTCCGCAAAACAACCATCCGTTTATCTTCCGTCTTCTCAACAATATCATAATAATCTAATACGACATGATACTTTTTACGATGTAAAAAATCATCAAATATAACATAACAACTATCATTTATTACATCAAAACACTTCAAGCAACACGCTACTCGAAAGCGCCCATCCACCATTACTAAATCAATCTTACTCCTTTCTTCAATTGTCAAATTACGTATGTGTTCGCTATAATTTGCGAGGCTTGTTTTCAAACAGCGACCGCATGGATATCCCCACGTATGCGGTTTTGTCCCCATCTCATTGTATATATAATTAATTTTCGAGTTGTTTTTTATTTGCGATTTCAGTTTATTCATCCAAGTTTTGTCGCTCTCAACTGTATAAATTTTTTGGATGTTCGGTCTCAAATTGGCCTGATATGTCGAACCACCGGACCCATACTCAAAATAAACAGTCGCTTTGTCTAAATATCGGTAAAACATTTTCATATCATTTTCGCTTAATTCTGGAATCATTTGTATTATATTTTATAAATTATAAATGTTTTTAACTAAAATATACGATATATATTTTAGTTTTACCGGCGATAGGTTTCGATCCTATGACCTCGGAGTTATGAGCCCCGCGCGCTTCCACTGCGCCACGCCGGTTTCAACTTATAGTTAGAAAAAAAAAATTATAAAACAAACGCACTAAATTATCAAAAATTGATGGTAAAAATGAGCAAAATTTTTATAAATTAAATTGAAAATGTCATCTGAACAACAAAACATTTTTCAAAGAAATATTTCTCCTGCTCAAAGAGCTATGGATGAAATGAATCATCAGATTAAACAGGCGCACCTTGCTGAAATGACGGAGCAATCCCAATTTTATCAAGCGTTTCTTGCGCGTATTTTTTCTGAATACGCAAAAGCACTCGCAAACCCAATCAGGTTAGCATTTATTGAGAACCTTCTAAAATTACAAGAAGAAGGATCTCTCCTGAAAGTTTTCAGTTGCTATCAAGGAATTGACCAATCGACCGGTCTTATGATGATGAGTCATTGTGGAAGAAATCTTATGGATTCGACAACGGCCAACGACTATTACAAATGGACGATGGCCTTGAATTTCAATCAGATTGCACAAAGACATTGTCCACAAATGGTTAAGTTTTTGGTAGATTTTCGAACACCGCGTGTATCGAAAATGGTTATGGAGTCTCCTGAGCTTCAACAAAAGATACGGAACGCCCTGTCTTCACTTGCTTCAAGACCACATGACCCCGCAACACTCGCTTCGATCCCTAATCCGAAAGTCCGTGGATTTTTTGAATCATGTGATTTACCGGACACTATTGCGGACCCTCTTATCCGCGACCGCACTGTCGATTTGAGTCAGATGAGTCCAGAATCAAGACCTGTCATCTCATTCTATATTGGATCAGACTGTTACGGTAATGTTGGCCCAAGTATTGAAATCTGCGGTCGTCATGAATACGCATCTTGGCTTGAAACATCAGTTCTCCAAGTCCTTTTTGAGATTATCCGACGCGAGGACAATCACGCGAGAGGTATCTCAGAAGTTGATGCTCTTTTCGAGTCTCTCTATCGCACACATCTGTCCATGATTGCAACTGATGGAAAACCGGCATCGTTAGAAACAGTCATCTATATGGCTGGAAGACGCACACAGGGCCCGTTGTTTCTCCTATTGGCTAATCTTTACCTTGACCAGTTATCTGTCAAGTTTAAAGGAACTTCATCCGTTTGGGCTTGGAATATTCTCGCGAATGTTCTCAAGATTCCGTTGAAGAAGTTTGTCCCAATGGGAACACACGCCCACGAGCTTTCCATGCTTCTTGGAGGAATGGGATGGGGTAAGTATGGCCAGATTGTTGGTCATTTGGGATATTTTTTGACCCACATTTACGGAACTAAAACCCCGTTTTTGGCTCTTCCGGACACTTTTGGAACTAAATGTTTCTTAGATGTAGCGAAACGAATCTACGTCAAGCTTCCAAATGGAGACGTGGTTCCCTTTCTCAGTCTCATTGATGGTTTCCGTCAGGATTCTGGAAGCATTTCAGAGTTTGTTAAACTTGTCCGAAGTGTTCTTCCTACGGCAAAGGTTCTCGCTTCTGAAATTGGGTCTCCTACTGATCTGGAAGAAGCAGTTAGCGCTGGATGCTTTGCTCTTGGTAAAGGTGGGTTCTGTGGCGATTCCGAGAAGGCTTTCGAAGAAGATTTACGTGAAGTCTTTCCAAGTCTTCAATTTGTTTCCAGCATTGAATTCGCCTGTAAAATTGGCCAAGTTGGAGACAACTGCAATGTCGGAAAGTATGGAGATTCGGCTGGAAAGCGAAAGGGAAACAACCTTGGTTGCACCCCAGAAGAATACCAGCGTCGTCTCGATGATGCGGTCATTCCGACAATTACGGACAGTCTGGGACAACCTCTCAATGACCACACATGCTATCTTCTTGAGATTGGTCCTTCCGGTGCGATATTCTCGCCCTATTCACCTCCTTCTTGAAGAATCAATCAATTTTTGAATAAAATATCCTGCTCCGGCTGGGTATTTTCCAAAATTTATAATTAAAAATATTTTTTCTGATAAACGCCCCTTTTTCCCCGCCAGCGGGGTAAAGGGGCGAACAGATAAAAAACGAACGTTTTTTATCTCTTAATTTTAAATGACTTCGTCATTTAAACTGAACCCCCAAACAACAATTTTTCCCAAAATTTATAATTAAAAATATTTTTCTGATAAATATAATCTATCAGAAATTACGACCTCTACAGGGTTCGAACCTGTGGCCTATCGGTTAACAGCCGATCGCTCTAACCAACTGAGCTAAGAAGTCAAGTCTAATCTTTTGTAATTTCCGGAAACATAAAGTTCCCAAAAATAAATATATTTTTGGGAAAATAAAACACAACAACTCTCTCGGCGCGCCCCCACACACTCTCTTCTAAGAATAAAAAAATAGATTTTAAACGCATACACCCTTTTTTCTGATTCAGTTTAAAAGACTTCGTCTTTGAAACCGAATCAGCAAAAGTGCGAGCCCCAAAATAATTAACCTTTTTTCTGATTCAGTTTAAAAGACTTCGTCTTTGAAACCGAATCAGCAAAAGTGCGAGCCCCAAAATAATTAACCTTTTTTCTGATTCAGTTTAAAAACTCTTGTATCGCCCCCAAGTCATCCCCCGCCCTCTGGAATATTTATCATACCCTTCCTCAACCACAATATCCCCCTCATTCGTCATCATCCTCCAAACCTGTGAAGGCCCGTGATTCCAAAAAAGACAATCCTCCCCTTCCTTCACAACATCATCAACCACTAAAAGAGTCCCTGAATTACTAAACCTCATACAATTTACAATGTCCATCATTGCGTCCCGAAAACTATTACCCCCATCAACAAATATCAAATCAAATTCCCCCTCCAACTTAGGAACCTCCACTAAACTATTCCCAAATATAAATTTATGACGTCTCCCAAACTCTCGCTTAATATAATCAGCCCCAACCTTCGAATGGTCCCCCATATCTAAACTTACAACCTCCGTATTTAAACCAGCTGTATTCAATAAAAATAGCAAACTACTATGCCCATAGTTGAAACCAATCTCTAATATTCTTCTGGGACGCCGGCTAATACAAAACTCAATCAAACGGAGCGACTGTTTCTCCACCTCTAATGTATATCCATCTACAATTCGCGTCTTATACTCCCTATCCACATACTCCTTCAACTTATCTCCCTCAAATCGCGTCCAAATATATCGCATCAAAACATCATCAGCATTCTTCTTTAAACGGATAAGAGTATTCTTCAAAAGGGCCTCCCGATTATTGAAAAAATTAACATAATAATTATACGTCTCGTCATAAGAATAAAAGCACTCGTTCTCCACTTGGGGATTCTCTATCAGCTCCATAATCTCATCATTCTGACTTGGAGTAAGAGATGTCGCCAGAAAACAACCGTCGCACCTCGGATGATTACCAGTGTGATAAGCATAGGTCTTCCCCCTCAAAAATGGGTCAAACAAGCTCCCCAACTCCAAGCAAGTCAATGATGGATTCCGGAGGAACCACTCACTACACAAAATACGGCCCAGTGGTCCACACATACACATTATAACGGCCCCCTCCTCAAACTCCATTTTACTCACGCGCTCATAATCCGCCTCAAAAGCATTCCTCTCCGAAACAACCACAGTCTCATAAGGAACTATTCCAAACTTCTCCAATGACTTTATATTCTGAATATTCCTCTCGTTGCTTATAATAACCACTCGCCTATCCGGCATCGTCTCCCGAAATGCATCCAACGTCAGCCACACATTAGAATTTATCAAAACGTTAGTATTCATAACTCGCGTAGATTCCCTGACCAAATCCATACAGCGTCGGTAATCACCCCCCCGACATACATTACAAGGAACGCCCACATAATAATTATCCAAATCGACGTCTAAACAGGCACGTAATTTGGAGGACATCTCGGGGGAAGAATGGTCGGCGCCCCTTGATATAACGGCGGTCGTGTCATAAATTGCGGAAATCTCACCATCATTCATTTTTATGAAACAGAACGGCTCCTTCTTTCTTAATAGGTCATACAATTCTTCGGCACGGTCCATATTGTTCTATTTATATAATCAAAAATTCTTTTAAACTTATTTTTTATATAAATAATTTCGCGAACAATATTATTTTTATAAAATAATCTGTATCATTCGCGAAAAATATAATTTATATAAAATAAAAAGTATATTTTTTCACAAATGTTCAATATTATAATTTCGCAAATAATCTTATTTTTATAAAATAATCTGTATCATTCGCGAAAAAAATAATTTATATAAAACAATAATTTATAATTTTATCAAAAATAATAAAATTAAAATAAATTCGGACATCAATAATTGTTTGGGGGTTAGCACCTTTACCCGCGTATAGCGGGAAAAAGGGGTTGCGGGGAAAAAGGGCCTATTCGCAGTTATCTTTATCATCCCGCATCTCGTTCCTTTCCGCAATTGTCGCATCCAAAACCCTATTCGGAATATCATTCCTCTTCATAAATTCATTCAATGCGTTTGTATCCTTTGGAAAACAAAGGCCACCATAACTCAACTGACCATCCGGTCCGGGAACGTCCGTATGCATCGGATTAATCCACCCATTCTTCAACATCATATCCACAACCGTTTTATAATCGGCCCCATTCTTCTGACAAACCAAATACAATTCATTGAAAAACTGAATCTTTACTGAATAAAAAGAATTACAAAATATTTTCATACTCTCACTCTCCGTCGCCGAACAATAACTAATTACCGCATTTGGATAATAAGTCTGGTAAAATTCTCCAAGTTTATGATGTTCTTCATCCGTAATAAGAGCCGTCTTTCCCAAAACAATATGAGTCTGATTGTGAAAATCCTCATAAGCAGTTCTCGCTGTAAGGAACTCCGGATTATGTAAAATACGCAATTTGTATTTGGAAACCAACTGGTCGCATGTATTAGGTTCAATCGTAGATTTCACTACAAATACCCCTTGATAATTATTCGCGGAAAGATACTCACACGTCTCATACAATGGAAGTTTATTATATTCCTTAATTGAGTGATTATAGACTGTTGGTAAAGCACTGAATAAAATATCACACTCTAATAAATCCTCTATTCTCCCAATCCCACCATTCTTGAATTTATCATATTTTGCATGAACATTTGCACCTTTTTCCTCAAAACTTCTGGCCATTGCCCCCCCAACAAATCCTAAACCAACAATTCCAATTTTCATATTATAATATAACTTTATTATTTCGGAAAAACGCAAATAAATTTATATTTTAATAAATTAAAATGTCATTCGGAATAATTGGAAATGGGTTCGTTGGAAAAGCAACGCAACTCCTAAAATCAAACAACCACCCAATGAAAATATATGATATTGACCCAAAAAAATGTTCTCCTCAAAATATTACTCTATCCGATTTAGCTGATTGTCAAATCATCTTCATAGCAGTCCCAACCCCATCAAACCCAGATGGTTCCTGTCATCTCGAAATTGTTCGGTCCGTCGTCGAAAATATACGCGCTCTTAATATACGCGCTCATATTGTCATCCGGTCAACAGTTGTAATCGGAACTTGTGATGAACTCGACTGCTACTTCATGCCGGAGTTCCTAACTGAAAAAAACTGGGCCGATGACTTCTATCAATGTAGCAACTGGATTTTCGGTATGCGAAAGGGTAATGATATCTCAAATCAAGATTTCATAAGTGCTATAACCGCGCTTATCAATGACGCCTGCGAAGAAGGAAATATCAAATATAATAAAATTACATTTGTCCCAAATAAAGAAGCCGAAATGATTAAGTATTATCGGAATACATTCCTCGCAATCAAAGTATCCTACTCTAATGAAATCCACGAATTTTGTAGCAAAAATAACATTGATTATGAAACGGTCCGTCAGGTCGCAACAGAAGACCGGCGAATCGGAAATAGCCACACAGCCGTTCCGGGACCGGACGGTAGCCTCGGGTTCGGAGGGACCTGTTTTCCCAAAGATACACACTCTCTTCTTCACCAGTTCGAAACCGCAGGAATAAAATCATATATTCTCAAAAGCGCGGTCCAACGTAATAATGAACATGACCGCCCTGAAAGCGACTGGAAGAATGATGTAGGACGCGCCTTTATTAATCCCCAATAAAAAGGACCTTACACGCTTGTAGTATGAATAAGGATATAACATTGTAGAAATTTGCGATGTTCCATAAATAAAATGTTGAGAAAATCAAATTCTTTGCGAATAAACGTGTTTTTAAATTATACTGCGACATCATAAATACAAAACAAAACATATAAAAAATATTCCATGTCCCCATATCTACATATGGTTCTCTCATTACAACATAAGATGCGAGTCCACCTGTAAAAAGATGCCATATATTATGTATCCAATAATAATCATGACATATACACTTCATCTTCCAAGAAACAACACTATAATAAAATATGATGTGGCCAAATATATCCATCAAAAATACATATTTCATAAAATCATACCAATTTAACCACCAAATATAACTCATAAAAATGTGATACTTTATAAAAAATGAGCAAATGAAATCCTCCGCAAAATAGTGCTCCTCCTCATAATAGTGATAGAGTCCACTAAAAAAACAAAGAAATAAACTATAATAACCGAATATTATATCACCCCCAAATATTATATTATATAAGGCCGGTAAGCCATAACTAATTACGGCTGTGCCAATAAGTGATTTTTTACCAAAATTATACATTATTCTACGTAAATTTATCATAAAATAATATAATAAGTTATCTTTATATCTCTACTGAATTCCAGAATACTTCGTTATCCAACCATAATATGGTGGGACTTTAATATACATTCCGGGATAGCTCAAATTTCCACAACCGACCCCACAACTTATTATCCCAATAAGCACCCAAACTCCACGTATAAACTGTAAGCATGGACCTCCACTATCCCCGATACAAGAATCCACGCAAACACCATTTATGACATTCCCCGCAACAAACATATTCTTCGGTATCTTCTTATAATTCGTCTTATCTTTCGATATAATCACAATATCCAACTCGCGCAATTCTAATAAATGCTTCATCTGATTTGGTAAAACCTCCAATGTCTCGCGACCATAGCCTAATATCTTTAATGATGTCTTCGGATTATAATCAATATTGTATTTATTTGATGGAAGAACAACTGGTATTAAATTTGGAAAATGAATTGAGGGAGATTCTATCGTCTGTATAATAGCAATATCATTTTCAAGCGTTGTTCTCTTAAAATCAGGATGTATAACTATCATTGATACTCTCAATTCAACGGATTGCTTCTCCAAATGGACGTCGCCCATTCTTATTATAATCATACGCACATCCCGCTCATAAACGCAATGGGCCGCCGTCAGAAAATAGGGGCCACCTATCCAAATAGCCCCCGCCTTAAATTTATAATAAGCACCATCCAAATACCAAAATGTCGCCATAAATGGATAACTATTATTTTCCTTAACATTTTCGCCCCCAATTATTCTTCCTGTTATTTTAGTGTCATCCATATTTTTATAATATATAATTTTTACAAAAAATTGATATAAAATATTCCACATATATACATTATATCAATCATGAACTACTCTAATTATAAATTCTCATTCGATAAATATAAAAATAAAACATTTATTGAAGTTGCAAAAGAAATTATAACGAAAGATGAAAAATACATTTCAATCATCGGGAAAACAATAGTCAGTCCCAAAATATCTCCCGAAAAAAAGAAGGAATTCCAGAATTTTTTAGAATTCTTTCATGACTATTTTCTCAAAAATAAAGACTCAATTATGGGAGAAGCACAAGCCGAAGTGGAATCTGAACATGATGAAATTGTCCATATACCACCAAAGAACACTGATATTGTAATAAAACAAACGAACAACACTATCTCGCATATCATCCACATCTCAGATATCCATATCCGATTATATAACCGCCAAAAAGAATATACAGATATCTTCCAAAAACTATTCCAAAAAATAAGAGAAATCAAAGCAACAATCCCAAACATTATTATTATCATTACGGGCGACCTCCTCCACTCCAAAAATATCCTATCACCTGAGTCAATCCTCATCACGCAACAATTCCTACAACGACTGGCGGAAATAACGACTACCCTTCTAATTGCAGGTAATCACGACGCCCTCTTGACCAATAACCAGCGCGAAGATAGCATAACCGCCATCACGAAAAACATAGAAATCTCCAATTTTCACTATCTTAAATACTCCGGTGTTTATATTTATGAAAATCTGGCCATCGCCGTCAATTCAATCATCGATAATAAATGGATATTCGCGCGGGATATTCAGAAGCGGAACACTACCACGCATACGGTCGCCCTCTACCACGGATCGGTTGGACTCTGCGAAACCGGCGTCGGGTTCCGAATGCGCGGAGAGAAATTAGTCGACGACTTTGCAGGATATGACTACGCTCTCCTCGGAGATATCCACAAGTTCCAATTTTTGGACCCAGAAGGAAAAAGAATTGCATACGCAAGTAGCCTGATAGCCCAGAATTTTAGCGAATGGAACCACCCCCACGGACTCCTTCTTTGGGACCTCTTCGGAGGAAATCACGAATACCACGAAATTCTGAACACCTTCGGATTTTTCGTCTTCAACCTCCACAATAACCAACTCTTCTTAGAAAAAGATGTGGTCCAACTCGAAAATATACCTACTCATATTCAACACCTCGAATCCGGAATCAATCTGAAACTTAATATCAATCAATGCTCCCCTGATTTTATTGCATCTGTTAATTATGTGGTTAAAAAAACAATAAAAGATGCGAGAATAATACACAATTATATCACGAGTGATGAACAAGAAACATCATCAACCAAAAATGCGACCATTCAAAATGGAGGAACCAATCAATTCAATATGACACACGGCGAACTTCTTACGCAATATCTCGCAGAAACATATAAGACTCTCAAACCGGCAGATGTAGAATATATTATTGAGAAATATAATCAATATCATATCGACGCCGAAATTGCGAATGATAGGGAACTCGCCCACTGGGAGCTCATCGACCTCGAATTCTCCAATATGTTTGGATACGGCGCGAATAATTATATTGACTTCTCCAGATTCAATTCAAACTCACAATCACCGATCGGTATTATCGCCCCAAATAGCCACGGAAAATCATCTCTTATTGATATTATTCTATTTACGTTATTCACAAAATTTAGTAGGACTCGAGGGACTGGCATATCAAAGGATATTATAAATATCCACTGTAATAACTTCAAAACGAAATTGACCTTCAAGATTGGGTCCGAGAAATACACAATTTTGAAAGAAGGAAAACGAGAACTATCTGAAAAAATAAAAATAACTAAGAATGAATTTTACAAGGTTAATGAGGCCGGAGAAACAATTCTTATGACGGATGAAGACCGCAAAAAGACGGATAAAGTCATTCAGGATTTAATTGGGTCATATGATGACTTCATATTCACGAATGTCCAACTCCAAAATAATACGAACTCGTTCAAGGAGATGACCGATAAAGAAAGAAAAGAGTATTTATATAAAGTTTTAAAGCTGAACGTTTGGAATGATATCATCAAAATGATTACTGATATAACGAAGCCACTCCGAAATACGATTACATTCCTCGAAAAATCGACGGAAAATAAGAGTCGGGATGATTACGAATGTAAAATAAAAGGGACTGATAATGAACTTAAAGTGATTGGTGATGCGATTCAAGAGGATAAATTGAAAAAAGATGGAATTGTTGATGAAATTGATAAGCTCCGAAATAAATTGGGGCCAAATATCGGGGAAAAATATAGTGTTGAAAAAATAGAGATGGAAAATAAGAGCGCGGACGATTTTATTAAAAAGAAGAGACATGAAATTGAAGATATATCATCACAGATAAAAGAATCGGAGGAAAAATTAGAAGGATTACAACTCATTTTGCGAGAGGAGGAAATCATCAAAAAATACGAAGAACAATCTCAATGTATTCCCCCTTTTATATCTACACAACATTTGAGAAAAAAAATGAAAATATACTCAAAATTAGAACCAGAAGAAATTATAAAAGATGGAAATTGTGAAAATTCTAAAATTGATAAAAAAGAAATTGATAACCTCAAAAAATTATATGATGAATATTACACACTTAAAATAGAATACACATCCAAATTATATAAAATGACTCCAAAAGATGAAAATCTACTTAAAATTGAAACATCTGGCGATGAAATAAAACAAACTCTCAAAGCCAAGACCAAAGAATTAGGTGTTGTCAATAAAAAGATAACAGCTTTCAGTCAAGAATATGAAGCTTATAAAATAAACGAGAAGATACATCTGAAATATCAGGCGCTCGTTATCAAGAAAAAGGCGGTAATTGATTTTATAGGGGAACTTGAATCCCACGAATATGACCCAAAATGTATTTATTGTATGAAACATCCCATGGTTAAACAAAAGGTGGAAAAAGAAAGGGAACTGCTGAATATCGAAAAAGAAATGAAAGAACTTCGCGGAGGCTCCCTCACAGATTTTGATTTTGATACAAATGATTCTTATATCCAATCAATGGTGGAGCTAAAAGAAAAATTAGAAGAGAAGAAGTCCAAAAAAATAATGCTCGAATCATCAATTGCGAAAATGGAACTGGAAATTGAAAAAGAGGTGAATATTCTCGAAAAACAAGAGGATATCAAAAACAAACTGGCCGAAAATAAAGGAATACAGGCAAAAATTGATAAACTTGGCGCGGACTGCTCTGAATTACAGGGGCGCATAAAAGGGATGGAGGAAATTGCGGAGGCGCATTCTATTGCGCTTGAAATTGTAGAGATTGAAAGCAAAAATCGGATAAGAAGCGACTTCGAAGACTCTGAAACATATAAAGATTTCGTTGAGTTGGAAAGGGAGAGGAAGATGAGGGGCCAGTATCAGTTGAATATTGCGAATTTGAAGATAAAATATAATGGGCTCGATTATGATATTCAAATTGCCACTGATAAAATCGCAAAAAATAATGAAATAATCGAAAAAGTAAAAGATTCTCAAAAAATTATTGTGGAAAATCAGAAAATTGAAGCAAAAATCCATGATTGTGAAACGAAAATTCGTGAAATTGAAAAAGAAATAAACATATTAAACCAAAAGAATGGGGTTCTTACACAACAGCGACAATCATGTCAAAAAGAATATGACGCATTTATTAAAAATGTGCAGGAGCTGAAAGAGAAAAAGAATGAATGCGGTCTTCTACAAATATTGGAACAGTCGCTTGGTAAAGATGGCCTCCCACTCAAAATATTGAACGCATATCTTCAACCAATTACGGACTCAATCAATAGTATAATCGCCCCTTTCATTCCAAGAAAGATTAAATTATACATTAATAATGACGACCTCATTTTAGACAGTTTTACATCATCTGATTCAACAAAGTCAGTATTTATTCATGGGGGCATGGAAAGTTTCATTCTGGATATCGCATTCAAGATAACATTGAGCAATTTTGCGAAATTACCAAAATGTAATATTCTGTTTTTGGATGAAGGAATAAGCGCATTTGATAATGAGAGATTAAGTAATATTGATATGCTATTCAATTTTATTAATCGATACTTCTCGAAGACAATTTTAATCACGCATATCGACTCAATTAAAGAAAATATTCAAGAGAAAATTAATATTATTAAAGATGAACATTATAGTAAAATTGTGTGTAATTATTTATAATTAGGATGATTTTGGATAAAATAAAATAATTTATAAATTATATAGTCCAATGTCCGAATTGTATGAATTTGATACAATTGTCGAAATCCCCAAAGATTCAAAAGTAAAATATGAATTCTGTTGTGAATCTAACAAAATACGCGTTGATAGAATTCTACCAAGCGCATATAATTATCCATATAATTATGGTTATGTTGAAAATACAACAGCTGAAGATGGAGATAGTCTGGATGTTGTTGTCATGAGCGACCAACCTATTTTTCCAATGTCTGTAATCCGTGTCAAACCTGTTGGAATATTATACATGAGAGATGGTAAGGATATTGACCATTTAGAGAGGGACCCTAAGATTTTAGCTTATCCAGTTTATAGTGTTGATAGAAGATACAAAAATATAAATTCAATTAATGATATCCCAGAACTTGATAAAATTATATTGAAGGATTTTTTTACAAACTATAAAAATAACGAAAATAAAATTACAGTTGTTGATGGATTTGGGGATTATGATGATGCAATAAATGTGATTGAAGAATCCAAAAAATGTTTTTTAGAAAAAAAGATTTTTGATAAAAAATAGTAGTGTTATAAAAAAGTTCTTATAAATTAAACTTTTATAAAAAAGTTTAATTAAATTATTATTCAGTTTCTTCTTCTTGGTCCAGCTCTTCTTCTTGGTCCTGCTCTTCTTCTTGGTCCTGCTCTTCTTCTTGGTCCGGCTCTTCTTCTTGGTCCTGTTCTTCTTCTTGGTCCTGCTCTTCTTCTTGGTCCGGCTCTTCTTCTTGGTCCTGCTCTTCTTCTTGGTCCGGCTCTTCTTCTTGGTCCGGCTCTTCTTCTTGGTCCAGCTCTTCTTGGTATTGGTCCAGCTCTTCTTCTTGGTCTTGCTCTTCTTCTGGAACGAATCTCTTTTGTAAAATATATTCAGTTTCTATTTTTGAAATTATTTGATTGTATAATTCTTCAAATAAAATATTACTTTCTGTTTGAGTTGAATTCTCTTTCTTTTTCATATATTTCAACTGATTATTTTTATAATACTTTATATCCCATATAAAATTATTACTATCTAATAGAGCCATAATAATATAATTTTTGGTTCGGATTGTTTCAACACATTGTTTTATATATTCTCGTCGAACATCTGAATTATAAATCTGCGTTAAATTCTTTCCAATTGTAGTATATGCATTATAAAATACTTCATTTTTATTTTGATATACTTTATATCCATTAATTCCTAATCTTTTTATAAACTCACTATCTGCACCAAACCGATTATCATGATAATATCCAATCTTATTATATAATTTTCTATAAAAAATATAATTATAATAATTTGACTTCTTTATCTCAATTACATTATCAATATTATCTTCATAAAATATTCGATTAAATCCAGTTCCATATCCCCAGTATAATATTTTTTCTTTATTCAACTCGTCCAATTTTTTAATCTCATATTCATATTTTTCCGGTAAAATATAATCATCCCCATCAACAAATCCGATATAATAGCCACTCGACATCAATATCCCCAAATTCCGACAATAATACGTCCCACTATTAATTTGAGTCGAATATATTTTAACGCGCCCATTATTTCCAAAATTCTGTAATAATATATTCATTGACTGGTCTGTTGAACAATCATCTACCACAATTACCTCCAAATTCTTATATGTATTGTTCAATATAGAAAGAACCGTCTTTTTAATATGCGACTCATTATTATAATTCGGAATAATTACAGATATTTTTCTATTATTCCTTTTATATTTTATCTCTATCTGATTCATAATTTTTATACAACACTCTTCTAATATTGTATCTTTATAATTTAATATATCTTCCCATTTTAGTTTTATCAATATATCATAATCATTCCATATTATTACAGTATTATTATTTTTTATTACCCGAACAAAACAGTTTTTATCATTAAAATATTTTATTATATCCATATTCTATTTTATAAAAATATAATCATTTCTGAACTATTATATCCATGAAATAATTATATAAATCAGTTGAAACTTTATACCAACTATAATTTTTCTTTATATACTTCTTCAATAATAAATATGTTTTATCATCCAAAACTTCTTTTATATTCTTAAAATTTTTTGATAAAATATTAATAATATCTTGCGAATCAATCTTATTCTTATATAAACCGGCGCCATCTTGAATAATTGTTGAATTAACATAATATATATATGATTCCCCCCCATTTTTATAAATTGGGTCAATATAATCACTGGCACTCCCAGTCATTGGGACTAAAACGCGCAAACCTGACGCCAACGCCTCCAACATTGTCAAACCAAATCCCTCCGCCAAATAAGGAGATATATATAAGTCCGCCGAATTAAATAAATCATTTATTTCAGAATAATTGAGCGTTCCATCTATAAAAATAATATGCGATTTTAATGTTGTTGTATATCCAAGATGGTTTATATAAGCATCAACGAACTCCCGCGATTTATAAAGGTCAGTCATCCCCTTTAATAACAGTTTGAATTGCAATTTTTGGATGATAACTAGATGATAAAGGGCTTCTAATATTAAAAAAATTCCCTTGTTCATTGTCATTGCGCCAATGTTAATTAATAAAATGTCGTTATCGAGAATATTATATTTGCTCCTTATCTGTCGCCGGATTGAATTATTCGAATGACGATAAAAAATAGAAGTATCCACTCCATGCGAAATTATTCGATTCCTCTTTTTATCATCCAAGTATGGTATCATACCCCGAGATGACCATTCTGACGGCGCCGTAAAATAAAATGTTGGGTTTTTAATCAAATAACTTCTGATGTCTTGTTTTGGGTCGTGATGAAAATAACTATTGTTCAAAATTGCGAATTCACTCGTATAAAAAACACATACTGGGACGGGAGTAGGAGTTTGAGGAGGTTCCAAATTATAAGGATATGTTTGTCTATATATTATATCAACTTTTTCTCCATTATATGTCTTGAAATTTTTCAGTATTCGATTATATTCTTTGGAATATGTGAGCTTTTGATTATTTTTCCAATTAATGTCATGATATGAACACTCTCTAACATAAAAAATAATTTTATTCATTTTATCTGGACCATATTGTTTCCATAAATGAACCAGTAAAAATGCTAAAACATTTCCATACGAATGCTGTAAAAGGCGCCATCCCTCGAATAATATACTTATCATCGATAAATATATTATACTGCTTTTTTTATGTTTGTGTTTGTATTTATTTTATAAATAAATTATCCAAATTCTCTAATAAAGCCATTCTTATATATTTCTTTTTTTTAATATCATCTTTTGCTTTTATTAAATATTTAACTCGTTCGTCTCTATTAATTATACATGTCAAATTTTTATCAATAACTGTATTCGCAAAATATTCAGAAGTCTTTACACTATAATGTTTAAAATATAAATATTTATTAAAAATCATTCTTTCTTCAAGCTCACTATCTGCCCCAAATCGATTATCATTATAAAATCCAATATAATTATAAAGTTTACGTCGAAATATTGATATATAATAGGGTGTCATAATATGTTTTATTATTTCATAATTTTGATTCATATACATTCTTGAAAATGGTCTCTGATAAGCCCAATATTGGAGATTGATTGGATTACTCAACCAAATATACATACGTTCTATTAATTTTGGACCAATATAATCATCCCCATCAACAAAAAAAATGTAAGAACCCTTTGAAAGAAGTATTCCTTTATTTCTACAATAATATGTCCCGCAATTTTCTGTATTTATAAATAACCGTATTTTTTTAGATTCAATTTCTTTTTTAAAATTATCTTGGATTATTTTTACTGAATTATCTGTCGATTTATCATCTACAATTATTATTTCTATATTTTTATATGTGCTTTTTAATATACGCGAGATTACTTCTTGTATGAAATATTCATTATTATAATTTGGAATAATTACAGATACTATATTATTATCTATTTTATATTTTTCTTCTATTTTATTGATTATATCTGTTATAATCTGTTTAATATCTATTTGTGAATCTAATTTATATTTAATCTGTATATCAATATCATTCCATATAATTATTTTATCTTTCCTTTTATTTAAAAAAACCCTTGAAAAAAATGGGATTGATGATAATTCATTTTTTAAATTTTCTACAATTTCTGTCATAATTTTGTTTAGATTATATTAAAATTATATAAACAAAAAATATGGAAAATATGGAAAATATGGATAATGTATCAATTATAAAAAATTATATAGCTCCGCTAACACTTATGATTATCCTTCCTATATTATTAATTCTCCTACTAAAAAAATACGCAACTGCATCTTCTAAAAATATATATCCAAATACCTTTTCCCTTGGGGTTTTAATAGTTCTCCTATTATGGGGATACTCCTCCATCAAATTCTTCCCCAAAAATTTTGAAGGACCAACCAACCTCGATGGAACTACCCCCAAATATCAAGGAAATGGATTTGTATTTTGGGCGATAACTACTCTAATAACCGGACTTATCTGCTTCTTTATTCCTACATTCCCCATCAAATTCACGGAAAATTTCATCTCAATCATTATAACTTTCGCAATCTTCGGATTCATATTCGTATTTTATCTATACCTAAAAGACCGAAATACCTACTGGGATAAAGATGAAGACGATAAAAAAGGATACTCCGACGTATTCCGCTTTTATAGGGGCCTCTCATTTCATCCCACTGTGGGAGGCGTCGATGTCAAACAACTCACAAACTGTCGCTTTGGTATGATAGGATGGCAAATCATCATTACAATATTCGCCTTTTTCAGTTATTATAACTACGGTCTCAATACCGCAATGGCTGTCTCATTCATCCTCCAATCTCTATATATCGCCAAATTCTTCTTCTGGGAGACCGGATACTTCAACACTCTAGATATAACTCTCGACCGAGCCGGATACTATATCTGCTGGGGCTGTATAGTATTCGTCCCCGCCTTTTACACATTCGCCTCCTACTATTTAGCAAATAATCCATCCAAGGTTTCTCTGGGTGTAGGCGCCCTATTTTTGGCGCTTGGGGTCGCCTTTATATGGCTCAATTACAATGTTGATGCGCAAAAGGAGGCATTTAAGAAAGATAATGGGGTTATGATTTGGGGAAAAAAAGCAGAATATATATCAGATGTGGATTCTGGGAGAGAGGGAGCGGGAGCGAGAGCGAGAGGAAGGAAACTTCTGACGAGCGGTTGGTGGGGCATCAGTCGGCACATTAATTACGTCTTCGAAATTGGCCTGTCCGCCTGTTGGTGTGGAGTCGCTCTCAAATTACCTCCTCTCGCATACCTCGCTTATATTATCATACTACTCGTCCATAGAACGTTCCGTGATGAGGAAAAATGTGCGAAAAAATACGGAGAATTATGGAAACAATATAGCAAAAAAGTCAGATACTATATGATTCCCAAAATATTCTAATTCGGAAAAAAGTGATTTAAAAAACATATTATAATTACATTATGTATAATTATATTCCCAAAATGAGTTCTAATAACCAAGAATATGAAGTATCAATTGAAGCCGGAATCGGCGTAGGAAAATCAACGATTCTCGATATATTTTCCAAAAAATACGGAGATAAAATCAATGTTATCTTTGAACCACTACAAGAATGGCTCGAAAAATACAGCGACGGAAAAACAAATATTTTGAACATGTTCTACTCCGATATCCAACGATGGGGATACACTTTTCAAATGAACGCATTTATGACCAGAATCCAAAAAATCAAGAATGAACGCGTATCAGGAAAAATTAACCTGACAGAACGAAGCATTTTGAGCGATTACCGAATCTTCGCAAAAATGCTATTTGACGACGGTAAAATAACCGCAGTCGAATGGAAATTATACGAGGACTGGTTCAAATGGTTGAGCTACGAATTTAATAGCGTCCCCAAGAAGATAATATACCTCAGATGCGACCCAGAGGTCGCATTTCAGAGAATACACAAAAGGAACCGCTGTGAAGAATCAGGGATTGCGTTTGAATATATCGAGAAACTCCATAAATATCACGACGATTGGTTACTGAATGAAAATGAAATCCAAGTTCTCGTTATTGATGTTAGTTCAGATTTTGAGAGCGATGATGCGAAAATTAATGAAATCTATGCGAAAATTATGGATTTCATATAAGAGTCAGTGGTGATTTTAGTATTGAATATTTCAAAACAAAAAACTTATATTATAATTTATTTTTTTAATTCGAAAAATTATTGTTAAATTCAAACATCAAATCCACGTTTTGTCAAATAATAATATTGCGCTCGACAACAGGGACACATCTCCTTCTTTGATGTTTCATACATCGTCATAAGCTGTAAAATGATACAATTTTGACAAAAAGAATGACCACAAGTCATCTTCGTCGAACAATCATCATATTTACAAATTGGACAAGTAGTTTGGAGTGCCGAGTCTGATTCTATCAGTTTTTCAACAAATGGAATCGTTTTCATCAATGAATCAATCTCATCCTGCGAACTCTCTTCTGTGTTTATCAACTCAAACAAAATCTCATAAACGACCCGATTTTTCCAAGCGAAAAGTCGGTCTTCATAAATATTGAGTTCAATTGTTGGAATCCGCGATTGTATCAATAGCGCACACTGAATATAATTTTGTTTGATGGTGGTTTCCATCAACTGCTGTATATAATTTATTCGTTCCTCGGCTTTGATCGCATTTATATGATGAGGAAACAAATGTTCAAATAACAGACGAAACCCCGTGTATAATCCATCTTTTATCAATATTTGAGAACATTTCATAAGTAATGAAATATCAATCGACGATTTTATTTCGTCCCAAAATGAATGTAGTAAATCAATCCTCTTGAAATAAGTAAAAATTGAATAAATCGAAAGTAATATGACAGAATCATTTTTGTACTGGTGTGAATAAGAAATCAACTTGTTAATTTCATCAATACCCAATTTTGATTTATCATAACCAACTAAAATACTATATAATCCATCAGATTTGATTGTCTTATTAATCAATTTTCCAGCCAAACATAATTGTGTGTGCTCAACTGTATTCATCGAATAATCACAAAATTGGCAAACGTTGGTAATTGTAAAACCACGGGCCCTGTATTTTTTGACACGTTGAACAATTTTCGAATTCAATTGATTTCGGTTGTTTTTTAGACAACTCTCGCACATACACGGTTTGATTAATAGGGTCCCTCGTTTTTCCAAAACATCAGTTATGGTTGTCCTCAAATAATAGATTGTGTTATTTGATACAACTACCGAACAAAATGATAAATCGACGGCATCTGCTAAATCTGAATAATTTAACTTTTTTCCAAGATTAACCAATTGGAGTTTTCTTTGGAGTCCACTCCCCAATCCATTTGGTTTGATCATGTATTCTGTCAATCCTTTTATATCTAAATTCGCATAAAACATCTTTTTTATTGTCGGAATTGTTCGGAGGAAATAAACCATTGGACAAGTTTCCAGAAATAACATGATTTTATGGTAATCGTGTTCGAAACAATAAATATCAAAATCACGCGCATCCCACGATTTATTTGTTGATTCAATTGGAGAAAAAACAACGTCGTGTAATACGGAACTTCCTCCCCAACACGCATCCGGAAATGCCGTCAATAGTTTTCTTATATACTCATTTATCCTTGAATGGTCCAATAAGGGTTGACTTTCCATAAAATTTGGAAATAGTGTTGAATTTGGACTGGGATCGTTTATTTTTGGCTGTATTTCAGTCATTTATTATAAAAACGATAAAAACTGTAATAATATTATTCAATTTTTACTTAAAAGCAATTATATATTATATATAACATATAATTATGAAAATCGATAATATAATCCAACAACTCATCCAAGAAACAAATAAGTGCCAAATGATCAGTAAGCATAGCGCAATGCTTATTTGTGCAGGAAAACCAGTGGCCTGTGGATACAACCATCCGCGAACATGTAATCATAACAAGGAGACGATGTCATATCACGCCGAGATGCACGTCCTCCGAAAATATCTCAATACGAATAATGAATATAGCCTTTCTGGTTATATGAATGATTCCCCGCATACCTTGATTGGTAAGCAAAATCAATCATATCTTTTACACAAACCAACGTCAGATCGAAAAAAATAACAAGGGAACTCCCAAATGTCTCAGACGAAAATTGGAAATTGTGGTTATACGCGTGAATAGATTCGGCTGTCTCGTTAATAGTAAACCTTGTAGTAGTTGCCTGTATTATCTCCGGTTATACGGAGTGCGAAATATATATTACAGTCAAGATGACGGGGAAATGATTAAAGAGAAAATTGCGGATGTTGAAACGAACCACAAATCTATTGGACATCGAAGTCTGTTCAAGTATTTAGAATAGGAATCAAGATATTTGGGAGTAATGTGAGATTTTATTATGAAAATAAAATGTATTATTATAAAAATGGAACAACAAATTTCGAGTGATGATATAGAAGGATTTAAAGTGTTGGTCCATGAATGGTTGAGTATTGATGATAAAATAAAACAACTGAAAGAAGCTGAGAAAAAACTGAACGAAGAAAAGAAAAAGTTGAATGAACCAATAATGGAATTCATGTCGAAAAATAATATAGAGGATTGTAATACATCTACCGGAAAACTGAAATATGTTGTATCAGAGGTTAAGAAACCAATTAATCGTCAATATCTTATTGATAAATTAGCCGTATTTTTTAAAAATACGCAAAAAAGTGAAGAAATCACCTCTTTCCTTTTTGATAACCGCGAAACTGAACAAAAAGTCAATTTACGGAGGTCTATTATCAAAGGAATAAGTATAAAATGAAAGTTTTTATTATTTCAATACTTTAAATGATAACGCATCTATTATTTAAAGGTCTTAATTCTTTCAATATCGGTTCAATTATGTTTCGTAAAATACTGGCGATTATTGTAGCAGTCCTCATTTTTGCTCTTGTGTTTTTAGCTGTTAAATTTACGAAAGTAGAAGTCCCCAATTTTAACCGGAATCTTATAATGTTGGCGGTTGTAGATATTTCTGCTTTCGGACTCGTAATGTGGAAATTTGGATGTCCCATGGAAAAATGTGGTAAAGAACCAGAAATGGAAAAAGTAGGAGAAGAAGCAAAATCCGTAGAAAAAGAAGGAGAAGAAGATGAATCAGAAGGTGTCGTAAAAGAAGGAGAAGTGGCTGGGACTGGGTCTGGGTCTGAGGATAAGAAAACAAAAGAATCTGGAAATAATGCGAAAGAAGATGTAGAAGATAAAGCCGAAGAAGAAGCCGGAGATGACGTTGAAGAAGAAGCCGGAGGAGAAGAATCTAAATAAAACGAACTATTTCGCCATTACATGATACTCTCGCCTCAATAACTTCTTCGAACCAACATACCCCTCATAATAATTAACCGGCTTCAATCGATAGCCCATAAATTTGAATATCTGACGCACAATATTCACCCCCGGAAATGTCTGCTTTTTAACTGCGCACGTATGTAGCGCCGTCAGCGTATCACTCGGGAAAACCACACGCAAATCAAACTGCATTTTAAAAAGCTCCCTTATAACTATGGGGTCATTCAATTTATCAAATGGAATTACACTCCCGATTACATTTTTATAATCAGAAATACCAACAATCTCACATATCCGAGCGAAAAATTTCTCGCGAATTAAAGACTTGTTTTGCTTATTCAATGAATTATACTCCGTCTCACTCAAATTCTTGGGGACCTTTGTTTTAAATGCGATTGGTTGCAAGAGGAGGGGCGCAGGCGCAGGCGAGGCTTCTTCCAACTTTTTTGCGATTCTTATATTCTTCTTCTCATTTAGTGTTTTCTTAGGTTTCGGAATATTACGAATGACATGCTCCTTTATTTTTATACCACCATTGTCATTTATTAAATATGTCTTAATAATCATTGTATATAATAATATTAGTTTTTTATTTAGTTTGTAAATAAAAAATTATTTTATGAAGGAGAAAAAGAAACCTGTCACACATTTGATTTCATTCCGTCCAACTTCTTCAATAAATCCTGATAAAAATCTCTTCTCGTTCTTGATACTCGCTTAGTAAATAAATATATCCTGTCAAAATCTATTCTATAAAATACACCCCGATTCATAACCCGTAATACCGGAAATTCATCAACAGATATCAATATCCCCCAATTATGAAACTTGTAATTTGACTTTGTCAAATATTTTATATAATCCCCCACATGTAATTGCGACTGTGTAGTAATATACTCATAATCTTCCAATGACTTCTGGTCATCCTCATTCAAAAAATCCATCAGTTCTTCCCATTTCATATTATATTCTATCCTGATATTTTTATTATACTATTCAAATTATCAATGTATTTCTGATGGCCCAAAATATTACATATGTCATAGATTGTTGAAAGTGCATTATTGGGACCATAATTACACTTTTTCGTTGTATCCGCCCCATACATTATCAATAATGATGCAATCTCCCAATTATTCATTAAAGCCGTAAGATGAAGTGGAGTAAAACCATTACCCCCACAAGTCTTCTCTATATTACCCCCATAATATATCAAATTATGAACAATGTTTTTATTCCCCTTTATAATTGCATAATGTAAAGCATTTAATGGACATATCTTATGTTCGTTATTTACAACTACCATTATATCAATATACTCATCCAAATAAAATGAAAAATCACCACTATCACTATTTATCTTCAAAAACTCATAATTATCATCCTCATTATTATCCTCAATCGTCGCAAATAATGTATTTATATCATTCGTAAATTTTAACAGGCGATACCCCTCTTCCATCCGATTCAATCGAACATTTATCTTTATCTTCCTATTCGTTTTTATCTTCTTTAATGACGAAACAATAAACAATATAGTTCGGTTCTTAAATAAACAATTTGTCATCGGATTTATCCAGCTCTTAGAATGATTTATCCAACTGACCAACGTCAATATATTAAAATGCCAGATGTGCGCTTTCTTATTTTCCCACTCTACAATTCGAATACGATACTTCTCATCATATGAACAACGATATATCGGGTCTATCGGGGATTGAATATATATATTCTTCGCCCGCTTTTTATTAGGCCGAAATATACTAATTTTACTCTTGTCTTGACTGTCTCTATCGCATTTTAAAAAATGACGATATGTATTTTGTATTTTAGTAGCATGATAATTCCTCCACTTTAAACAATTAACTCCCACTTTTCCAACATTATTTAACATTATATGCGGATTATATTATTCTATAATACACTTTTTTTTATACCTTTGAACTCAAGAAATATAAATCCAAAATCTTTTATTTTGATAAAGGTATGAAACAGTTTAATTACTTAAACACAATTGCAATAAATTATGCTTATTCCTTTTATATATTCGCTTTTTATATTTCATTATTGATATCATTTTATTAATATATTCTTCCTTATTAATATTCATTAACTGCTCAAATATTTCGGTAATTGATGTATTATAAATAAATGAACAGTCATGTATTGAATAAATCTTCGCTAATTCAGAATCTATAACCAGCGGAATATTCAAATTAATTGCGAGAGGTATTGAACCAGTCAAGCGTTGCCAATAAAAAAGACCAGATTTCTTTGCTAACGGTAAAATATATTTGATTTCACGCAATTTATTTATTAAATCGATGGTCGTCAGCCCGGGGTAATTACGAACGTGTTCATTCGATAATAATATACGATACTTCGTCGTAATAACTTTCCAATCCTGATTTCTCATAAAAAAATATATTTTATAATCTTTATCTGGATATTTTTCCAATATATCAACAATTAATCGAATGTCCTTGTCTTTTGAGATGGAATTATCAAATCGAATTGCTCCAATAATGGCGAATGTAATACGATTTTTAGCCTTTTTATTATGATAACGATAATACGATTTATAAACTGGTAAAATGTTCTGCGTATTTATTGACAATGGTAAATTAATAACTTTTGATACTTTAAGCATTTTCTTCATATATGGCTGTAAATGATGAGCTTGATGCATGACAAATATTGTCTTATTTGAAAATTCTGGGGATTTAAATGTAGGTTCTATCCTCTTATCATCCCCACTCGAACTAAATATATAATAATTATAATTCTTATAATCATTCATTAATAGAGATGGATGACGTATGTCTAATGTTCCAAATAGTTGCTGATAATAATGTAAAAATGTGTAATTATCTGCGTTTATATCATAATATATTACAACATTCCAATGATTGTATTTTATTATTTCTATAAAAGTTCCCATAATTTCAGTATGTTTCGGCGATAACTGTATAAGCGCAAAATTAATCATTTAGATATCCTTATATATAATATATCTTTACGATTTTTACAAAATTAGGTAGGATTTATTTTGTAAAATAAAACATATGAATTATTTGTTTAAAGTTTGTCTTGTCGGAGACTCCGGAACCGGTAAAACAACCTTTATCGAGAGTCTCATAAAGAATTTCTACTACGAATCAAAGGAAAAAACTGTTGCGATTGATTTACTAACTTATATGGTGGATGATATAAAATTCCAAGTGTGGGATACTTCCGGAAATATAATGTTTATCGGAATAGTGCGTTCATACTTCAAAGATACTTCCGGTATCCTCCTTTTTTTCTCGGATAAAAAATCATTCGATAATATCGACTACTGGATCGAAGAAATCAGGAAAATTAATCAAAAATGTAAAATTATAGTGATTCAATCAATGTGTGATTCAAATATAGAATATATTGGTCAGGATGACATCCGCCTAAAATGCGATAAAAATCGGATTGATAAATTTATTCAAATTGATAGCAAATACATGAAAAATATCGAGAGTGTCTTACCTGAAATGGCGAAACTTCTCGTTCATAAAAGGGCGGTCAGTTTTAATAACACCACCGATTATATAAAACTGGAAGGCGACGGAGAAGAAGGGGGGAAAAGCTTTTGTGATAAATGTAGCATTTTATAAATAATAAAAATATTTGTAATATTATAAGATGCCTCAGACTGCCGGTAAGCCTGTAAAGAAGTCTTCCAAGACGAAATCTTCTTCTACTTCTAAACGCCACTTCACCGTTGTTATTGGAACCAAAGAACACGGATTGTATGTTTCATCCAGTCCATCTTCCGCGGCCAGAAAAGCTGTCAGCAAACTCTGCGGAAAAAAAAATGGTAAGAAGGTTGAATTTTGCCTTCGTGAAATTACTCAAGGGTCCAAGAAGAAGACCTATGGACCATATTTAGGACACATCGAGAAACTCGCAAAGCCGATTGAACTCAAAGGGCGTGTAATCGAACGCAAACCTGTTGCGCTTTTGAAGCCGAAAAGCAGTGCGAAGAAGGGAGGAATGCGGGGGGGGGTGATTGAAGAAAATGGAAAATTAGATGTAGAAGATTTTGTAAAATTTAGAAGTAAAATGATAAAAACTGCGAATAATAATTCACGAAACATGGGAGCCTCAGCACACCGCCAGCCAGAAGAACAGTATAATACAATGCCAAACGATATTCCTTCTGTAAAAATTTTAAAAGCTCTTTCCCAGAAAAAAAACAACAATAACAACAATAACAACAATAACAACAATAATTATATACCTGTTTCCAATGAACCATATCTATTTTTTGGTGAAATGAAAGGTTTTCGAATTAACTATTATAAATATGTTGTATATATTAATCATCTTAGTAGTTCTCCTGAATTTAAAGAATTGTTATATACTTCTAATCATGGCGGTATTTATTATGTATCAGAACCAATTGATATGAGTAAAATAGATAATGAGGCTTTAAAAGAATTAAAAAGATTCCTTATATCAGAAAGAACAAAAAATAATGGGAACTCATCATTTTGTACAAGAATATTTGAATCTCTTTCTGATATTAACATCAATTCATAACCATAGGAATCTCGACCATATTATGCGGGATTTCCCGTATTTTATCCTTTATTAGCGCCATTATTTTACGCTCATCGCGCGTCAAAAAAGCATCGCCCAAAACTTCATGGAATTCCTCCATTTTTACTGACCTCTCCCTCTTATCCGGATAAGCGTCGCAAATCTTCTTTATCGCCCTTGAATATTGCTTATAAACATTATCCATCGTAATATTCAATTTATTTTCTAAATATTTCATCTCGTC
>JACCED012198707.1_pt1 | contig 28531 bp, 27 predicted proteins | sample 7455021 | NCBI WGS metagenome assembly JACCED01 (sample SAMN15323456, study PRJNA562643) | freshwater metagenome | isolation source: river surface water | place: USA:Blue River Watershed | collected 2017-08-19 | reverse complement strand
AGTTGCACGAAGAGGTGGGCCTGCAGCCCGAGCATGTGCGCATCATCGCCCGCACCCGTGACTGGTTGCGCTATGAGGTGCCTGACCGCTACATCCGCCGGGATGCGCGGGGCCACTACAAGGGGCAAAAGCAGATCTGGTTCCTGCTGCAACTCACGGGGCAGGACTGGAACCTGAACCTGCGCGCCACCGACCACCCCGAGTTCGATGCCTGGCGCTGGAACGACTACTGGGTGCCGCTGGACGTGGTGGTCGAATTCAAGCGCGGGGTGTACGAGATGGCGCTCACCGAGCTCGCGCGCTTCCTGCCTCGCCACGACCACCACCGCAACCGCTTCCTCAGGGGGGGCGTGCGCACGCGGGATACCGAGGCCCTCGATGCCGATGCAGCCTCGCACCTGGCAGGCGCTGACTTCGACCTGCCCCCCGGCGGCAGCTTCGACCCCGACCCTCAGGCCCACCAGCACCGGGCGTCCCAGGGACGGCAACGCGCGGGCTGACGCCTGCCCACGCGGCGACCGGCCACGGTCAGCGTGTGAGGACCAGGTTGGTGCGGTGGATCATCTCGGGTTCGGCCACGTACCCCAGCAGCTTCTCGATCTCGCTGGAGGGCTTGCGGCATAACAGGCGGGCCTCGGCACTGGCGTAATTGGCCAGACCCCGGGCAACCTCCGTCCCCGCAGGATCACGCACCGCGATCACGTCGCCGCGCGAGAACTCGCCCTCCACCGACACCATGCCGATCGGCAGCAGGCTCTTGCCATCTTCGCGCAGGCGGCTGGCGGCACCTTCATCCACCATCACCGCACCCCGCATTTGCAGATGGTCAGCGATCCAGCGCTTGCGGGCCTGGCTTTTCTGGGTCGGCGCGACCAGGAAGGTGCCGATCGCCTCGCCCTCGAAAAGTCGCACGAGCGCGTCGGGCTCGCGGCCCCAGGCGATCACGGTGGAAGCGCCGGACCCCGCGGCACGCCGTGCCGCCAGGATCTTGGTGATCATGCCCCCCTTGCCGATGCTCGAGCCCGAGCCACCGGCCATGGCCTCCAGCGCCGGATCGCCCGCCCGCGCCTCGCGCACGAAGGTGGCGGCGGGGTCCTTGCGCGGGTCGGCGGTGTACAGGCCCTTCTGGTCGGTGAGGATCACCAGCACGTCGGCCTCGACCAGGTTGGCCACCAGGGCGCCCAGGGTGTCGTTGTCGCCGAACTTGATCTCGTCGTTGACGACGGTGTCGTTCTCGTTGATCACGGGCAGCACGCGCAGCCCGAGCAGCGTGAGCAGGGTGCTGCGGGCATTCAGGTAGCGCTCGCGGTCCGCCAGGTCGGCGTGCGTGAGCAGCACCTGCGCCGAACCCAGTCCGTTCTCGCGCAGCTTGGTCTCGTACATCTGGGCCAGGCCCATCTGGCCGACAGCGGCTGCGGCCTGCAGCTCGTGCAGTTCATGCGGGCGGGTGGCCCAGCCCAGGCGCTTCATGCCTTCGGCAATCGCGCCGCTGGACACCATGATCACCTCGCGGCCCTGGCCCGCCAGCGCCGCGAGCTGGCGGCACCAGTGGCCGATGGCGGCTTCGTCCAGGCCCCGGCCCTCATTGGTCACGAGGCTGGAGCCGACCTTGACGACGATGCGCCGCGCCGCGCGCAGCAGCTGCGCTCCTTCGGCACTGAAGTCGGAGGCGTCGCTCATTCGGGGGCATCCCCTGCGAAACGGGGGTCGATATCGACCGGCGGCTGCTCCGCGACCTGCTGCGCCTTCACATGCTGGTAGACGGCCTTGATCAAGTCCTCGCAGCCTTCACGCGTAAGGGCCGAGATCTCGAACACCGGGCCCTTGTACTTGAAACGCTTGATGAAATCGCGCACCCGCGCCTCGCGCTCGCCCTCGGGGAGCATGTCGACCTTGTTCAGGACCAGCCACCGGGGCTTGTCGTACAAGGCCTTGTCGTATTTCTTGAGCTCCAGCACGATGGCCTTGGCCTGGGCTACCGGGTCGACGCCTTCATCGAACGGCGCGATGTCCACCAGGTGCAGCAGCAGGCGCGTGCGTTGCAGGTGGCGCAGGAACTGGTGACCCAGGCCCGCGCCTTCGGCGGCGCCTTCGATCAGGCCCGGCACGTCGGCCACCACGAAGCTTTGTTCCGGCCCCACGCGCACCACCCCCAGGTTGGGGTGCAGCGTGGTGAAGGGGTAATCGGCGATCTTGGGCCGCGCGTTGGAAATGGCGGCGATCAGCGTGGACTTGCCGGCATTGGGCATGCCCAGCAGGCCCACGTCGGCCAGGACCTTGAGTTCGAGCTTGAGGCTCTTGCGCTCGCCGGGCCAGCCCGGGGTCTTCTGGCGGGGGGCGCGGTTGATCGCGCTCTTGAACCGCATGTTGCCGAAGCCGCCATCGCCGCCCTTGGCGATGGTGACCACCTCGCCCGGCACCAGCATCTCGTACAGCACCTGACCGGTCTCGGCGTCGGAGATGATCGTGCCCACCGGCATCTTCAGCGTGATGTCGTCGCCCGCAGCGCCGAACATGTCCGAGCCCATGCCGTGCTCGCCGCGCTTGGCCTCGTGGCGGCGCGAGTAGCGGTAATCGACCAGGGTATTCAGGTTGGGATCGGCGATGGCGAACACATGTCCCCCGCGCCCGCCGTCCCCCCCGTTGGGTCCGCCGAATTCCTTGTACTTCTCGTGCCGGAACGACACGCAGCCGTTGCCGCCATCGCCGGCGGCAATGTCGATGTAGGCTTCGTCGACGAATTTCATGAGCGCTGCCGGACCGCCCCAAGGCGCGAAGGCCCCCTCGGGGGGCAGGAAGCTACACGGAGTGAGCGGACGTGGGGGCGCATGGTCTTTTATTCTAGGCAGTGGGCCAACAAAAAAGCCCTGCGCAAAGGACGCAGGGCTTTCTTGCCGGAAAGCCGGAAGGTCAGGCCGGGGTGACGCTGACCGTCTGCTTGTTCAGGCTGCCCTTGACCGCGAAGGAGACGTGACCGTCCACCAGAGCGAACAGGGTGTGGTCCTTGCCCACGCCGACGTTGGTGCCGGGATGGAACTTGGTACCGCGCTGGCGCACGATGATGGAGCCTGCGGAGATCAGTTCACCGCCGAAGGCTTTCACGCCGAGCATCTTGGGCTTGGAATCGCGCCCGTTTCGCGTAGAGCCGCCGCCTTTTTTCTGTGCCATGTCCCTTGCTCCTTAGCCGGCAATCGCGCCGATTTGCAGCTCGGTGAACTGCTGGCGATGGCCCTGGCGTTTCTGGTAGTGCTTGCGACGGCGCATCTTGAAGATGCGAACCTTGTCGTGCTTGCCGTGCGCCACGACCGTGGCTTTGACAGTCGCACCGGACACCAGGGGCGTACCAACCTTCAGGCCGCTGCCGTCGCCGACAGCCAGCACCTGGTCGATCACGATCTCCTGGCCTACGTCCGCAGCAATCTGTTCTACTTTAATTTTTTCGCCGGAAGCAACGCGATACTGCTTGCCACCGGTTTTTATGACCGCGTACATGTAAAGACCTCTTGAAAACCAAGCGGCAGTTGCCCGCCCCATGGGTTGATCACTCTCCGGACGGATTTCCGAAAGAGCCAAAGACTATAGCATAGTTTGTGATTACTCCGCAAACCGCCTGGCTCAGGTCCGCGAGCCTGCGGGGAGGCTCCCTATAATCAGGCCCACTTTTCGGGCCCCTCCGCCCCCCTTCAGCCCCTCCTTTCAGCCCCTCCTCCTTCCCCCGGGTCTCCTTCCTTGACCGCCCCTGCCGCCTCCGCCGCCTCGACCCTCGCCCTCATTGCCGGCGACATGCGAGAGGTCGACGCCGTCATCGCGCAACGGCTGGACTCGGGTGTGCCGCTGGTGGGGCAGGTGGCGCAGTACATCATTTCCGCCGGCGGCAAGCGCCTGCGCCCCGCCCTGTTGCTGCTGGTCTCCGGCGCCCTCGGCTACCGGGGGGCCCAGCGCTTCAACCTGGCGGCGGTCGTTGAATTCATCCACACCGCCACCCTCCTGCACGACGACGTGGTGGACGACTCCACCCTGCGCCGGGGGCGAGCCACCGCGAACGAGCGGTTCGGCAATCCGGCCAGCGTGCTGGTGGGCGATTTCCTGTATTCGCGGGCCTTCCAGATGATGCTGGACGCTCGCGACATGCGCGTCATGGAAATCCTGGCCGAGGCCACCAACGTCATCGCCGAGGGCGAGGTGCTGCAGTTGATGAACATGCACGATGCCTCGCTCGACGAGGAGGCCTACCTGCGGGTGATCCGCTCCAAGACCGCCAAACTCTTCGAGGCCTCCACCCGCCTGGCCGCCGTGCTGGCAGGCAGCCCGCCGGCCGTCGAACAGGCCTGCGCCGACTACGGCCAGGCCCTGGGCACGGCTTTCCAGGTCATCGACGATGTGCTCGATTACGACGGCGACGCCGCCGAGATGGGCAAGAACATGGGCGACGACCTGCGCGAAGGCAAATCCACGCTGCCCCTGATCGCCGCCATGAAGCGGGCGGCGCCGGCGCAGCGGGACCTGATACGCGACGCCATCGAGGCGGGCTCGGTGGACGCGCTCGATGCCATCGTGGGCATCGTGCGAGAGACCGGTGCCCTCGAGGTAGCCCGCCGCGCTGCGGCGGCCGAAGCCCAAAGGGCCATCGACTGCCTGGCCCTGCTGCCCCGTAACGATTACAGCGACGGCCTGCTGCAACTGGCCTCGTCGCTGCTGGACCGCCGTCACTAGACAGACTTGATCGAGCGGAGATGGCGAGCACCTACATCGCGCTGTTTTTCACGGTGGTGCTGTTGGTGACCAAAGGCTATTTCCTGGTCGGCGGGCTGCCCCTGCTTGTGCTGCAGCATGACACGCCGCTGGACGGACACTTCATCCGGCGCTTCTTCGAGGTCTACTATGCGGCGGCCCTGGTCGCCGCAGCGGGTGCAACCCTTGGCTATGCGCTCTGGGGTAAGCCCTGGTTCGCCGCAGGCACGGCGACGATCGGCCTGATCGCCCTCGTCCTGCGCGGCGTCATCACGCCCGCCATGGTGCGACTGGGGGCGAGGATCGAAGCCAGCGAGCGGCAGGCCATCGCCAACTTCCGCAAGGTCCACGGAGCCGCCCTGCTCATGAACCTGCTGCAGCTGATTGCACTGGTCTGGGGCGTGATCCAGATTTCCGTCTAGACCCGCCCGGCGGATGCACCCTCGCGATTTGCTACAATGACGGGCTGTGCTTCGGGGTGTAGCTTAGCCTGGTAGAGCGCTACGTTCGGGACGTAGAGGCCGGAGGTTCGAATCCTCTCACCCCGACCATTGACACATCATGGGCCCCATCTCAAACCCAGCAGGCACTGCCGGCTTGCTGGGTTTTCTCTTTCCAGGGGCTTCCTGCGGCGCCGTGAACCGGGTGCGCCAGCCCTGAAACCCCGGGCGGTCCATGGCTGAAGCCCTTGACCGCCAAGACGCTCAAGCAGGTCAACTACCTGGCCCACCGAACGGTGGATTGGTCCAGCCTCCAAGCCCTGGAAGCACTGGGCACAAGTGCTGCCGATGACACCCTCATGCAGCGACACGAAATCACTGCGATAGCCTTCAAGTCCGCACAAGGCGTTCAGCGCACGATCCGTGCGACGCTGCCATGGGGTCCCCGGTCACGGCGCACGCTCTACGGATCAGTATGGAAGCCCGGCTTGATAAAATTGGGAGAAGCTTCCGGGACATCTTTTGAAACTCCTTCTTGCCCTGTCCCGCCGGATCGACAGCCTGAGCCGGGCTGCGGCAGTGGTCGCGATCTGGCTGGTCCTCATTTGCGCGCTGGTGTCGGCTGGCAACGCGCTGTCGCGTTACGCCTTCGACCTGTCCTCCAACGCCTGGCTCGAGCTGCAGTGGTACATGTTCGGCGCCACCGTGCTGCTGGGCGCACCCCGCCTGTTGTGCACCAACGGCCATATCCGGGTCGACCTTTTCTACACCAAGCTCAATGACCGCCAGCGCACCTGGCTGGACCTGGCCGGCCTCATCGTCTTCCTGCTGCCCTTCGCGTACTTCATGGTCGTGTACTCCTGGCCCTGGTTCGTCGAATCCTGGATGCAGCAGGAAACCTCGGCCAACGCCGGCGGGCTGATCCGCTGGCCGGTCAAGCTCCTGCTGCCGCTGGGCTTCGGACTCCTGATCCTTCAGGCCCTGTCCGAGATCATCAAGCGCGTCGCCGCCCTGCGGGGCCTCGTGGCCATCGACACCCACTACGAACGCCCGCAGCAATAAGCATGAACCCGATCGACATCATGGCCCCGGCGATGTTTGCCGCGCTGGTGGTCTTCCTGCTCCTGGGCCTGCCCGTGGCCTTCTCACTGGCGGCCCTGGGCCTGGCCTCGGGCTTCGTGGCCATCGAGGTGGGACTGTTCCCGCCGCAGTTCATGGCCAACCTGCCCTATCGCGTGTTCGGCATCCTGTCCAACGAGCTGCTGCTGTCCATTCCCTTTTTCACGCTCATGGGGGCCATCCTGGAAAAGAGCGGCCTCGCCGAGGACCTGCTGGAGGGCTTCGCACAGGCCTTCGGCGGCCTGCCGGGCGGCCTGGCCTACGCGGTGATCCTGGTGGGCGCCATCCTCGGCGCCATCACCGGCACGGTGGCCGCCTCGGTCATCGCCATGGGCGTGATCGCGCTGCCGATCATGCAGCGCTATGGCTACAACATGCGCCTGGCCACCGGCGTCATCGCGGCCTCGGGCACCATCACCCAGGTGATCCCGCCCTCGCTGGTGCTGATCGTGCTGGCCGACCAATTGGGCAAGTCGGTGGGCGACATGTACCTGGGCGCGGTCGGTCCCTCGATTGCGCAGGTCCTGATCTTCGTGGCCTTCATCGCGGTGATGTCCCTGCTGCGCCCGAAGTCCATGCCGCCGCTGCCGCCCGAGGCCCGCACGCTGCGGGGCTGGCCCCTGGCGCGCAAGGTGATGGCGGGCGTGCTGCCATCCACCGCCCTGATCTTCGTGGTGCTGGGGACGATCTTCATGGGACTGGCCACCCCCACCGAAGCTGGCGCCATGGGCGTGGTCGGGGCGATCGCGCTGGCCGCCTTGCATCGCCGCCTCGACTGGGAGATGGTGCGCGGGGGGATGGCGGCGACCATGGAGATCACGGTGATGGTGATCTTCATCCTGATCGGCGCCACCGTCTTCACCCTGGTGTTCCAGGGCGTGGACGGCGCGATCTGGGTGGAGCACCTGTTCACGGCGGTAGGCGCCGACGACGCGGTGACCTTCCTGCTGGTGGTCAACGTGATGGTGTTCTTTCTCGCGTTCTTCCTGGACTTCTTCGAGATCGCCTTCATCGTCGTGCCGCTGCTGGTGCCGATGGCCAACAAGCTCGGCATCGACCTGATCTGGTTTGGCGTGCTCCTGTGCGTGAACATGCAGACCAGCTTCATGCACCCGCCCTTCGGCTTCGCGCTGTTCTACCTGCGCGGGATCGCCCCCAAGGAGGTCAAGAGCTCGGACATCTACCTGGGCGCCCTGCCCTGGGTGGGGCTGCAGCTGCTGCTGGTGGGCATCCTGGTGTTCTTCCCGGAGATGGTGACCGGCATGCTGGACAAGGCGCCCACGGGCAACCTCGACGCGGTGGAGATCCGGGTGGACGAACCGCCTGCAGCCTCTGATGCGCAGCCGGCCACATCGGGCACTGCGGCGCCGGCTTCCGGCGATGCCGCACCGGCGGCGGCACCGGATCCGGCGGATTACTTCAACAAGAAGTAGGGGACTTGGGGGGCTTGTCCCTGTGCCGCGCTGCGCGGGCGGGAAAAGAAGCGCGCATGTTTGAGCCGAAGGCGAGTTTGCGCGCTTCCCGCCTGGCGCGAGCACCGCAAGGGAGCCCGAAGGGCCTGCGCACTTGAAGCCGGAGGGCCCATGCCGCCCACCGCGCGCCACGCGCCCAGCCGGCGAAAGATAAACCACGAATCACCCACACAAAAAAAAACGGCCTCCCGAAGGAAGCCGTCTGAGTCACCGAAACCCGATCAGAGCTTCTGGCGCGTCATGAAGTTGTCGAAGCCGCCCTCGGCCACGCGGAACCAGGCCACCTGGTCACGCTGGAAGGCGCGCATGTTCTCGTACATCTTCTTGAAGGCGGGGCTCTTGGCCGAGGCTTCCGTCATCAGCTCGGCATTCGCCTTGTAGCAGGCGTCCATCACCGACTGGGGCAGCGCGCGCAGCACGGCGCCGCCTTGCACCAGGCGCTTGAGAGCGACCGGGTTGAGGGCGTCGTAACGCGCCTGCATCCAGGTGTTGGCTTCGGCGCTGGCGGCCTGCAGGGCGGCCTTGTAGGCGTCGGGCAGGGCGTCATAGGCCTTGGCGTTCACCTGCAGGGACAGGGCGGCGCCGCCCTCGTTCCAGCCGGGGTAGTAGTAGAACTTGGCGATCTTCTGCAGGTTCAGGCGCTCGTCGTCGGCCGGCACGGTGAACTCGGCGGCGTCGATGGTGCCCTTCTCCAGCGCGGAGTAGATTTCACCGGCGGGCAGCTGCTGCGTCACCACGCCCAGCTTGGTCAGCACCTGGCCGCCCATGCCGCCGGTGCGGAACTTCAGGCCCTTGAGGTCGGCGACCGACTTGATCTCCTTCTTGAACCAGCCGGCCATCTGCGAACCGGTGTTGCCAGCCAGCAGGCTGACCACGCCGCTTTCACGGGTGAAGTCGTTGAACATCTTCTCGCCGCCGCCATGGACCCACCAGGCGTTGTACTGGCGGCTGTTCAGGCCGAAGGGCACGCAGGTGCCGATGGCCCAGGCCGGGTCCTTGCCGATGAAGTAGTACGGCGCGGTGTGGCCGCACTCGATGGTGCCCTTCTCGACGGCGTCCAGCACCTGCAGCGGCGGGACGATCTCGCCGGCGGCGTGGGCGGTGATCTGGAACTTGCCGCCGGTCAGCTGGCCGACGCGACGGGCAATGAAGTCGGCCGTGCCAAACAGCACCTCGACGCTCTTGGGAAAGCTCGAGGCCATGCGCCAGCGGATCACGTCCGAGGCTGCAGGCGCCGCGGTCTGGGCTGCGGCGGTACCGGCAAGGGTGGCACCGGCGACGGCGGCGCCGCTCTTGGCGAGGAAGTCACGACGACTCATGGGGTATCTCCTTCATTGGGGTCGTTGTCGTTGCACAAAACACGGTCGGCACGCGGGGCGCCGGACGCAGACGCGAGGTCTGGCATTCGTGGCGGGTGACTATAAACCGCGCCAAGGCGCAGCACCGCAATTCCCTTGTCGCGTCAAGAGGGTTGCGCGGGTCGGACACCCATGTGCCAAAACGTTTAGGGAATTCAGGAAAAACAGTAAACTAGGCATGACTAATTGGGGAATGCTGATTTAAACGGCCACCCAATGAAAACCATCGAATTAAAATTAACCGGAGACATACTTTTTGTCTACCAATAACTCCAGCAACAGGGGCGACGCTCCCGGCAATCTCACCATCGGCGAAGGGGTCAAGGTGGTGGGACAGCTCGTGGTTCCCGGCCTTGCCGTGATCAACGGCACCCTGCAGGGCGAGCTTCAGGCCGACGAGCTTCTGGTCGGGCCCAAGGGCTCGCTGTCGGGTCAGGTGCGCGTGCGCACCGCAGACATCCACGGCAGCACGCACGAGACCCTGGAGGCCTCGGAGTTCCTGTGCGTGCGCGGCACCGGCCGTGTCAACGGCCAGGCCCGCTACGGTGAGATCGAGATCGAGAAAGGCGGCGTGATCCGCGGCGCGATCGCGCCTGCCGGTGAAGCCGCGCCCCCGGCGGCCCCCCTGGCCCTGCCCGTCACTGCGGCAGCACCCGCGCCGGTCACTCCCGTGGACCCGTCGGGCTCGGCCGACTGACCGGTCGCCGCTCGCTTCGTTCCTGATACCCCACCATGCTGAAGTCGTCTAGAAACGGGCTGCGTCGCTGGACCAAGCTCGTCGTGGGGTTGTGGGACCGTGAGTACCATGACTCCCGGATCATCCTGGAGCAGCAAGGCGAGCTGAAGTACCTGGTCATTCCGGCGCGTGTGCAGCGCAATGTGGCGCGCACCCTGCTGGTCACCTGCTCGGCCACCCTCGTGCTCCTGGTGGGCATGTCGGGAACCGCCGCCTACCTGCACACCCGCAAGCTGATGCTCGAAGACTCCCACCGGGAGATCTACGTGGCCCTGCAATCGGCCGGTATCAACCCCGATGCCCAGAACGGCGAATACACCCAGGAAGACATGCTCGAGATGGCCCGCACCATCCGAGAGCGCGACATGCAGATCCGCCAGTACCTGGGCGACTGGACCGAGAACCTGGCCAGCCGAAACAGCCAGCTGCGTGGCCTGGTGAAGTCCTCGGGGCTGAACGAGAAAGTGATCAGCATCATCCAGGGCAACCAGAAGGTCGGCGGCTTCACCGAGAACTTCCGGGCCAACCCGCTTCTGAGCAGTGCCTTCGCCAAGGAAACGGCGATCAACAGCGAACTCAAGAGCGTGCTGGAAGCCCTGCCCTCCAAGATGCCGCTCGAGGAATACGTGATCACCTCGGACTTCGGCATCCGCAAGCACCCGATCGACAACAAGCCCAGCCTTCACGCGGGCGTGGACCTGCTGCCCCTGTCCAACAAGGACAACGTGCGCGCCGTCAAGCCGGGCAAGGTCACCATCGCCCGATTCCATGGGCACATGGGCAACACGGTGATCGTGCGTCACGACCGCGGCCTGGAGACGCTCTATGGCCACCTGGACAAGATCCTGGTGAAAGAGGGCCAGGAAGTGGCCGAGGACACGGTGCTAGGCACGGTGGGCAATACCGGCCAGTCGACCGGCAAGCACCTGCATTTCGAAGTGCTGGTCGGCAGCTACCAGGTCGACCCCAAGAAAGTCGTTCAGACCGCCCAAGATGTTCGCAAAATCGAAAAATAAGTCCACGGACACGTCCCATGAGGAGCCTGAGGAAATGACCCCCGAGACGGGAACTCCCCCAACGCGCGGCGGCGCCTCCAGCGGATTCCTCCTGGACAGCAACAAGCCCTCCGTCATCAGCGAGGGCTTCTCGCTGGTCGGCGACATCTCCGCGCAGGGCGTCCTGCACGTCGAGGGCATGATCAAGGGCACGGTCACGACCGAGGCGGTGAACATCGGCATCACGGGCGCGGTCGAAGGCAAGATTCAGTGCAACTCCCTGCAGATCAAGGGCGCCTTCGTGGGTGAAGCGCGCTGCCAGGAACTGATCATTGCGAGCAAGGCCCGGGTCCGCGGCAACATCACCTACGAGACCCTGTCCATCCAGCGGGGCGCCTACGTCGAAGGGGAGCTCGCCCGCGCGAACTGACGCCTGCGGGTGTGCCCGACAAGGACCCTGAGCCGACATGCGCAAGACCTGGACCAACACGGACGCGCAGCGGCTCAAGGCGCTGCGTGAACAGGCCGGCACCGACCTGGCGGCCTTTGCCAAGCGATACGCGCTCTCGACCGGTCAGGTGCGCGAGCTCGAGGGCGGCAAGCCCGGCTCCTTCTACTCCGACGACATCAAGGCCCACACCGGGCGCAGGCTGCTGGCCGCCCTGGGCTACGTCGCCCCCGCCGAGCCGGAGCCGGAGCCTGAACCCGAGCCTGACCCCGAACCGGAGCCCGAACCCGGGTCATCGACCGAAGGGCAGCCCCTGCTGTCCCAGCCTCCCGAGCCCCCGCCAGCCCCGCAGATCAGCGAGGCGCCCGCTCCCGAGCCTGAACCGGCTCCCCCCGCTGCCATCGCCGAGCCCGCCCCTGAGACACCCGCCCTCCCGCCTGAACCGTCACCCGAACCGTCACCTGCGCCTGAGCCGGCCCCCGCGCCGCCGCGGCGGATCATGGGACCGATGGCCCTTCTGGTCGGAGCCGCCGCGATCGGCGTCGCGCTGGTCCTGACCGCAGGGAACGGTCCGAGCACGGTGGTTTCCACGGTCACCGTGGAAGTTGCCGCCGCGCCGGCGGCCTCGGCAGCCGCTGCGGCCTCCGTGCCGGAGCTGGCAGCGTCCGCGCCCGCCCCCGTGGCGTCGGCGTCCACCCCCGCAGCCGCCACGCCAGCCTCCGCGCCCGTCACGGCGGCCGCGATGGCCAGTGCCGCCACGCTGCCCGCCGGGTGTGAACCCGCCACCCCGCGGGAACCGACGGCCTACCAGTCGCCCGTGGCCGACAAGCCCGCCACCTATGTGTACGTGGAGTCCATCCAGGAAGCTCGCGTCTGCGTGTTCGACAGCCGCAACCAGGCGCGGGTGGCGGTCCTCAAGCCCGGTGAGTCGATCAATTTCTCGGGCGTGCCCCCCTTCACGGTGCGCAGCGCGCAATGGAACGACCTGAAGGTCTTCTTCCAGGGCCTGAGGGTCCAGCTCGAGCCGGGTACGGCGTCCGGCAACGTCCTGATCCTCCCGCGCCGCCCCGGCTGACCGCGGGGGGGGATGCCTCAAGGCCGCCCCAAAAAGAGTACCTAGATTTACATAATTCCCGCTTTCAGGGATGATCCGCAGTCTTTTCAACGACATCCTCGGTGCCTGTATCCACCGGAGGTTTTCGCGTACTGCCGATGGCTACCCTGGTTGCGCCGCCCCTTTCCGACTCTCACCCCCTGGCCCTGCCGGGCCTGGCCAAGGCCCTGATCCAGGCCGGCAAGCTGGGCCAGGGGGCGGCCGAGGACCTCAGCCGCAAGGCCCAGGCGGCACGCTCCACCTTCATCGCTGAACTGACCGGCTCAGGCGCCGTGTCGGCCGCCGACCTGGCCCACACCCTGTCGGGCGCCTTCGGCGTGCCCCTGCTCGATCTGGATGCCGTCGACGCGCGGCGCCTGCCCCGCGACCTGCTGGACGCCAAGACCTGCCAGGCCTTTCGTGTCGTTGCACTGGCCAGGCGCAGCAACCGCCTGGTCGTGGCCACCGCAGACCCGACCGACCAGCAGGCCGCCGACAAGATCAAGTTCGCCACGCAGCTCGGGGTCGACTGGATCGTCGTCGAATACGACAAGCTCTCGCGCCTGGTCACGGCCTTGTCCACCACCGCCGCCGAGGCGATGGACAACCTGATCGGCAACGACTTCCAGTTCGACGAGTCCACCCTGGACCCGGCCCTGGACGACACCGAGGAGAAGTCCGCGGGCGCCGACGTCGGCGATGCCCCCGTCGTCAAGTTCCTGCACAAGATGCTGCTGGACGCCTTCAGCCAGCGCGCCTCGGACATCCATTTCGAACCCTACGAGCACCAGTACCGGGTGCGCTTTCGCATCGATGGCGAGTTGCGCGAGATCGCCGCGCCCCCGGTGGCGATCAAGGACAAGCTGGCCTCGCGGATCAAGGTGATCTCGCGCATGGACATCTCCGAAAAGCGCGTGCCCCAGGACGGCCGCATGAAGCTCAAGATCGGCCCGGACCGCGTGATCGACTTTCGCGTCAGCACCCTGCCCACGCTGTTTGGCGAAAAGATCGTGATCCGGATCCTGGACCCGTCGGCGGCCCGTATCGGCATCGACGCCCTGGGCTACGAGCCGCAGGAAAAGGCACGCCTGCTCGAGGCCATCGGTCGACCCTACGGGATGATCCTGGTCACCGGACCCACCGGCTCGGGCAAGACGGTCTCCCTCTACACCTGCCTGAACCTCCTGAACAAGCCGGGCGTGAACATCTCCACCGCCGAGGATCCCTCGGAGATCAACCTGCCCGGGGTCAACCAGGTCAATGTGAATGAAAAGGCCGGCCTGACCTTTGCCGCGGCCCTGCGATCCTTCCTGCGCCAGGACCCGGACATCCTGATGGTCGGCGAGATCCGCGACCTGGAAACTGCCGACATCGCCATCAAGGCCGCCCAGACCGGCCACCTGGTGCTGTCCACGCTGCATACGAACGACGCGCCCACCACGCTGACCCGCCTGCGCAACATGGGCATCGCGCCATTCAACATCGCCTCCAGCGTGATCCTGATCACCGCCCAGCGCCTGGCCCGGCGCCTGTGCCCGAACTGCAAGGCACCGGCAGACCTGCCGCGCAGCAGCCTGCTGGACGCGGGCTTCAGCCCGGACGACCTCGATGGCACCTGGACCCCCTACCGCGCGGTCGGCTGCGCCGCCTGCAGCGGCGGCTACAAGGGGCGCGTGGGCATCTACCAGGTCATGCCCATCACCGAGGCCCTGCAGCAGATCATCCTGCGCGACGGCAATGCCCTGGACATCGCACGCCAGTGCGAACGCGAGGGCGTGCGCAGCCTGCGCGCATCGGGCCTGCACAAGGTCAGGCTCGGCCTGACCTCGCTCGAGGAAATCCTGGGCTGTACCTCGCTCTGAGCCTCGCACCGTCACCCGGCATCCGCACCCCATCCCCGCCCCCCGGACAGGACCTCCCCATGGCCACCCCCCGCGCCCCCGCCGCCCCGATCCGCGAATCCGTCTTCGAGTGGGAGGGCAAGGACCGGCAAGGCCGGACCGTGCAGGGCGAGACCCGGGCTTCGGGGGAACCCCAGGTGAAGGCGTCGCTGCGCCGCCAGGGCATCACCCCGACACGCATCCGCCCGCGCCGCCTGCGGCGCGGCGCGCGGATCAAGGCACGCGACATCGCGCTCTTCACCCGCCAGCTGGCCACCATGATGAAAGCCGGCGTGCCCCTGCTGCAGGCGTTTGACATCGTGGGCCGTGGCAACGCCAATCCCGCCGTGGCGCGGCTGCTTTCGGACATCCGTGCCGACGTGGAAACCGGCACCTCGCTCTCTGCAGCGTTTCGCAAGTTCCCGGCCCAGTTCAGCGACCTGTATTGCAACCTGGTCGAAGCCGGCGAGGCGGCGGGCATCCTCGAGTCCATCCTGGAGCGTCTGGCCACCTACATGGAAAAGACCGAGGGCATCAAGTCCAAGCTCAGGTCGGCGCTCATGTACCCTGTGGCCGTGGTGCTGGTGGCTGTCATCGTGGTGGCGGTGATCATGGTGTTCGTGATCCCGTCGTTCAAGGAGATCTTCTCCTCGTTCGGGGCCGACCTGCCGGCGCCCACGCGCTTCGTGATCGGCCTGAGCGAAACCCTGGTGAGCGCAGGCTGGCTGATCCTGGCGGTGCTGGTGGCGGCCGGCTACGGGGGACTGCAGGCCTGGCGCCGTAGCGCCGCGCTGCAGCGGCTCATGGACCGCCTGCTGCTGCGCGTGCCGGTGTTCGGGGCGCTGGTGCAAAAAGCGGTGGTGGCGCGCTGGACGCGCACCCTGGCCACCCTCTTCGCCGCCGGCGTGCCCCTGGTCGAGGCCCTGGACTCCGTGCGCGGCGCGGCGGGCAACAGCGTGTACCGGCTGGCCACCGAGACCCTCCAGAAGGAGGTCTCCTCCGGCACCAGCCTCACGACGGCCATGAGCCAGTCCCGCGTGTTCCCCGTCATGGTCCTGCAAATGTGCGCCATCGGCGAGGAATCCGGTGCGCTGGACCATATGCTAGGCAAGGCCGCCGACTTCTACGAAGCCGAGGTCGACGACACCGTGGCCGGCCTGTCCAGCCTGCTGGAACCCATCATCATCGTCTTTCTGGGCAGCGTGGTCGGCGGCATCGTGGTGTCGATGTACCTGCCGATCTTCAAGCTGGGACAGGTGGTCTGATGCAGGACACGGCGCCGCTCGTGCTGGCCGCGGCCGCTGTCCTCGGTCTGGTCGCCGGCAGTTTCCTCAACGTGGTCATCCACCGGCTGCCCCGCATGCTCGAGCGTCGGTGGGCCGCGCAGGAAGTGCACCCGACGGGCCATGCAGCGACCCGGGACACGCCGCTGAACCTGGCCGTCCCCCCCTCGGCTTGCCCGCATTGCGGTCACCGCCTGCGCCCCTGGGAAAACCTGCCCCTCCTGAGCTGGCTGCTGCTGCGCGGGCGCTGCTCGGCCTGCAAAGCGCGTATCAGCCTGCGCTACCCCCTGGTCGAGGTGGCGACCGCTGCGCTGTTTGGCTACGCCGCCTGGCGCTGGGGCGTGACGCCAGCGGGCGCCGCCTGGGCGGCATTCGCGGCCACGCTGCTGGCCCTGGCGGTGATCGACTGGGACACCACCCTGCTGCCGGATGACCTCACGCTGCCCCTGCTGTGGGCCGGCCTGATCGCCTCGGCGCTGGGCTGGACCGGGGTGCCGCTGGCCCACGCGCTGTGGGGCGCTGTCGCAGGTTACCTGTCCCTCTGGTGCGTCTACCAGGGCTTCAAGGTCCTCACCGGCAAGGAGGGCATGGGCTATGGTGACTTCAAGCTCTTCGCCGCCCTGGGCGCCTGGCTGGGGTGGCAGGCGCTGATCCCCGTTATCCTGCTGGCTTCCATCACCGGAGCAGGAGTCGGCATCACCATGAAACTCACAGGCCAGCTGCGAGAAGGCGGCTATGTGCCCTTCGGGCCTTTCCTGGCGCTGGGCGGGCTGGCGTCCCTGGCCGGCGGATCCACGCTGTTCTGGCGATGGCTGGGCCTGTGAGCCCGATGACCGCTGGCATGCAACGCATCGGGCTCACCGGGGGAATCGGCAGCGGCAAGAGCACGGTTCTGCAGATGCTGGCCGAGCTGGGCGCGGCCACGGTCGATGCCGACGCGGTGTCCCGCAGCGTGACCGCCCCCGGGGGCGCAGCGATGGCCGCCCTGCGCGAGCGCTTCGGCCCCGACTACATGGCCGCCGATGGCAGCCTGGATCGGGCCCGCATGCGCGAGCACGCCTTTGCCGACCCGAAGGTCCGCGCCGACCTCGAGGCCATCATCCACCCCCGGGTGGGCGCTGCCATCCGCGAGCAGGAGCAGCAGGCCCTCGCCCAGGGGCGGCCTTGCCTGGTCTATGACATCCCCCTGCTGGTCGAATCCGCGCATTGGCGCCACACGCTGGACCGCGTGGTCGTGATCGACTGCAGCCCCGAGACCCAAGTGACGCGCGTGATGGCGCGCAGCGCCTTGCCGGAAGCCCAGGTGCGCGCGATCCTGGCTGCGCAGGCCTCGCGGGCCCAGCGTCTGGCGGCGGCCGATGTCGTCATCTGCAACGAGGGCCTGACCCTGGCCGCCCTGAAGCTGGAGGTCCGCGCGGCGGCGATGAGCTTCGGGCTATGATCGCGGCTGCCGTGATCCTGTACGAATACCCGTTCAACGAGCGCATCCGCACCTATCTGCGGCTCGAGCAGTTGTTCCGGCGTCTGGCGGTGCTGATGGCCCGGGATCACCCGGTCGACCACCACCACGCCCTGGCCACCCTCTTCGAGATCATGGATGTCTCGGCGCGGGCCGACCTGAAGTCCGACGTCATGAAGGACCTCGAGAAACAGAAGTCCGCCCTCTCGGCGCTGCGCGGCAACCCCGCCATCTCCGAAGAGTTGCTGCAGGAAGTCATCGACCAGCTCGACAGCGGCTACAACGCCCTGCACGGGCAGACGGGAAAGGCTGGCCAGTCCCTGGCCGACAACGACTGGCTCATGAGCATCCGCAGCCGGATCGGCATTCCGGGCGGCACCTGCGAGTTCGACCTGCCGGCCTACCATGCCTGGCAACAGCTGGATCCGGCACGCCGTCAAGCCGACCTGCTCAAGTGGGTTACACCGCTGAGCGTGCTGGCGGAGTCCATCCGGCTGCTGCTCAAGCTGATGCGGGATGCCGGCTCGCCGCAGAAGGTGATGGCCTCCAGCGGTCACTTGCAGCAGGCCCTGCCCCAGGGCCGCACCTTCCAGCTGATGCGCCTGCGCATCGACCCCTCCCTGCACCTGGTGCCGGAGATCAGCGGCAACCGGCTGATGGTGGCGGTGCGGCTGATGAAGCACGAACCCGGTGAGCGCCTGCAGGCCAGCCAGGACGACGTGCCCTTCGAGCTGACCCTTTGCGCCTGAAGGCCCGCGCCCTGCGGCGACAATTCACGGATGACCGAGCCGACCGACCGGCGTTCCGCCCCGACCCGCATCGTCACCTGCCCGCGCTGCGGCGGTGACAGCGTCTACGCGCCCAGCAACGCCTTCCGCCCCTTCTGCAGCGAGCGTTGCAAGCAGATGGACCTGGGCGCCTGGGCCAGTGAAGATTTCCGGGTGGCCAGCGAGGCGCCGCCCGACGACCAGCCCTTTGGCGACGCACGGCTGCAGTAGGCCTGGCGTGCGCGCCCGGCGTTGTCGGCGCGGCGGACGGCGCCTCACTCCTGAAGGATGTCAAACAGGCGCACCACGCGTCTGACGCCGCCGATCTGGCGCACCAGGGCGGTCGCCCGATCGGCCTCGAGCGGGGTCACGCGTCCCATGAGATAGACCGTCCCGCGTTCGGTCACGACCCGGAAGGCGGTGACGGTCATGCCCCTCGAATCCATGAGCGCCATCTTTACCCGGGCGGTCAGGTAGACGTCGTGGGCCCGCTGGGCCAGCGGGGTGGCGGGCATGATGCCCAGTTGGTTGAAGACGCGGTGCACATTCTCGAGCCGGCCGACCAGGCGCTCGGCCCCTTGCTTGCTCGCCTCATCGGGCACCTCACCGGTCAGCAACACCTCCCGGTTGTAGCTGGTGACCGTGACATTCGCGTTCGGGCCCAGCACCTCGGACAAGGCGCTGGCCGCACGCAGCTGGATGGTCTCATCTTCCAGTTGCGCGCCGGCGGTGCGTCGATCGATGGCGACCCCGGCGCCGACCGTGACGGCCTTGACCGTCAATTGCGCGCAGCCGGCCAGGCTGGCATGCAGCAGGACGGCAGTCAGGACCCCAGCAAGACGTTTTTGCACGGTTTCAGCGCTCTGGCGAGGGTGAGGAAGACGCGTGCGTCGCGCCCGCGAAATCGCGCTCCTGCGCCAGCCAACCCAGCACCGGCACAGTCCCTGGCAGCACGGGGGCCGACTGCACCGGCAGGCTCTCCCACGCAAACGACTGCCCTTCGCGCATCTGCAACTCGCCCGTCCAGGCGTGGACCTTGCAAAAGTGCAGGCGCACCAGCGCGTGCGGATAGTCCACGCGCTCGACCTTCCAGGGGTGGGAGGCGCTGATCGTGATGCCGATTTCCTCCTGCAACTCGCGGCGCAAGGCCTCGTGCACGGTCTCGCCGGCCTCGATCTTGCCGCCCGGAAACTCCCAGTAGCCCGCATAGGCCTTGCCCGAGGGGCGAGACGTCAGAAGGAAGCGGCCGTCAGGGCGCAGCAGCACGCCCACCGCCACCTGGACCTCCGTCCGATCGGTGCCGCCCTCTCGGGGACGGTCCCCATCGGCCACCAGCACGGAACCTGTCACTGGCGGCCCGCGAAGTCGCGCGCGAACTGATAGGCCACCCGGCCCGAACGCGAGCCGCGCTCCAGGGCCCACACCAGGGCCTCGGGCTTGGCCGCTTCGGCCTGGGCGGCGCCCACACCCAGCGCGGTCAGCCACTGGGTCACGATGGCCAGGTATTCGTCCTGGCTGAAGGGGTAGAAGCTGACCCACAGGCCGAAGCGCTCGGACAGGGAGATCTTTTCCTCGACCACCTCGCCGGGATGCACCTCGCCGTCCTCGGTGTGGGTGTAGGAGAGGTTCTCCTTCATGTACTCGGGCAGCAGGTGGCGGCGGTTGCTGGTGGCGTAGATCAGCACATTGGGCGTGGCCGCCGTGACCGAGCCGTCGAGGATGGACTTCAGGGCCTTGTAACCCGGCTCGCCGTCCTCGAAGCTCAGGTCGTCGCAGTAGATGATGAATTTCTCGGGGCGTTCGGCGACCACGTCGATGATGTCCGGCAGGTCGGTGAGGTCGGCCTTGTCCACCTCGATCAGGCGCAGGCCGCGCGGCGCGTATTCGTTCAGGCAGGCCTTGATCAGGGACGACTTGCCGGTGCCGCGCGCACCCGTGAGCAGCACGTTGTTGGCGGGCAGGCCCTGCACGAACTGCTCGGTGTTGCGCTGGATCTTCTCCTTCTGGCCGTCGATCTCTTTGAGGTCCGCGAGGCGGATGCCGGCGACATGACGCACAGGCTCCAGCGTGCCGTGGCCGCTGGCGCGCTTGCGATAGCGGTAGGCCACGGAAGCCGCCCAGTCGGGCGCCGACAGGGGCTGCGGCAACACCGATTCGATGCGCGAAATCAGTTGCTCTGCGCGCGCGAGAAATTGAAGCAGCTGGGGGTCCAAAGGAATGTCCTTCTCAAAGTGTCTTGTTCAAGTGCCGGCGCGGATCCGGCTTTGCCGGTCCGCTGCGGGCGCCCCCTGGGGGGCAGCGCCGAAGGCGCTTCGGGGGGGGTCAGCTTCTGTAATCCGCGTTGATCGTGACGTACTCGTGGCTGAAGTCGCAGGTCCACACCGTGTCGGCGGCCGTGCCGCGGCCCAGGCCCACCCGCACCGTGATCTCGCTTTGCTTCATCACGCGCTGCCCGTCCTCTTCGCGGTACGAGGGGTTGCGCCCGCCGCCCACCGCCACGTGCACATCGTCCAGGAACAGGTCGATCTTCGTCTGATCCAGGTCCTCGATGCCGGCATACCCCACCGCCGCCAGGATGCGGCCCAGGTTCGGGTCGCTGGCAAAGAAGGCGGTCTTGACCAGCGGCGAATGCGCGATCGCATAGGCCACCTGCCGGCACTCGGCGGCGGTCTTGCCGCCTTCCACGCGCACGGTGATGAACTTGGTGGCGCCCTCGCCATCGCGCACGATGGCCTGCGCCAGCAGGCGCGCGACCTCGAGCATCGCGCCCGCCAGGGCGCGGCCCGCCTCGCTCGTGAGCGAGGTCACGGGCGGATTGCCCGCCTTGCCGGTGGCGATGACGATGAAGGAATCGTTGGTGGAGGTATCCCCATCCACGGTGACCCGATTGAAGGAGCCCTCGGCCAATTCGGTGGCCAGCGCCTGCATGAGGCCGGGCGCCACGGCGGCATCGGTGGCCAGGAAACCGAGCATGGTGGCCATGTTGGGCCGGATCATGCCGGCGCCCTTGCTGATGCCGGTGATCGTCACGGTCTGGCCGCCGATCACCACCTGACGGCTGAAGGCCTTGGCAAGGGTGTCGGTGGTCATGATGCCTTCGGCCGCGCGCAGCCAGTGGTCCTCGCGGGCATCGGCCAGGGCGGCGGGCAGGCCGGCCTGGATGCGGTCCACCGGCAGCGGCTCCATGATCACGCCGGTGGAAAAGGGCAGCACCTCCTCGGGCGCGATCTCCAGGTGGCGGGCCAGCGCGATGCAGGTGGCGCGTGCGCGCACCAGACCGTCCTCCCCGGTGCCGGCGTTGGCGTTGCCGGTGTTGATCACGATGGCACGCACGGCATGCCCGGCCTTCAGGTGCTCACGGCACACCTGTACCGGCGCGGCGCAGAAGCGGTTGCGGGTGAAGACACCACCGACCGAGGCACCGGGCTCGAGCAGCATCACGGTCAGGTCCTTGCGGCCCTGCTTGCGCACGCCAGCCTCGGCCACGCCGATGCGCAAGCCGGGGACCGGCAGCAGGTCTTGCGCGCGCGGCGCTTGCAGATTCACAGCCATCGAAAATCCTCGTGAAAAATAGTGTCGTCGGTCAGAGGCGCTGTGGGCACGAGGTCTTGAGACCAGTGCCAGCGCGGAGCCGGCTTTGCCGGTCCGCGGGTGGCGCCCCCTGGGGGGCAGCGCCGCAGGCGCTTCGGGGGGTGCCTAGTTCTGCCTCCAGGGCAGGCCGCGCTTGCGCCAGCCTTCGAGCACGCCGCGATGCCCTGCGTCGTCGGGGTCCCCTTCGAAGCCTTCCAGGATGTTGTAGGCCTCGAAACCCAGCTCGGTGGCGCGGCGAGAGGACCCGATGGATCGCACGCCGCTGCGGCACAGCATCACGACCTTCTTGCCGGCGGGCACCGCTTCACGCAGGGCATCGTCAAAGGCCGGGTTCAGGGCCATGCCCGGCCAGTGTTTCCAGGGCACGTGCACGGCGCCAGGCACAAAGCCGACCCATGCCAATTCGGCATCGGTGCGTACATCGACCAGGACCGCTTCACCGGCCTGCCACCAGCGGCAGGCGATCTCGGGAGAGATGTCACCGGCATAGCCCGGGGCGGGCTGCACGGCATCGGGAGTCTTCGTCATCCGCTGATTTTGCCAGCGGGAGGCGCCTGGCCCGGCCCCCTGCGGAGATCCCCAGCGCTAGCGTCAAACGCAAGCCACTGCGCAAATCAATCTAAATATTTACAAAAGTCCGACTCGGTTATTGCCTTGGTAGGTGAATTCCTCCGTGAAAACCCTCTTTGTCAAGACGCCGTACTCAGCAAGAGTGTCACCTGGACTTTTCACAACTCAACGGAGACCTCAATGACCGATCTCAAGACGCCCCGCCGCCGCGGCCTTCTGAAAGGCGCCGCTGTCGCTGGCGCTGCCATGTCCGCCCCGATGGTGGCGATGGCGCAGACCACCACCCTGCGCTTTCAGAGCACCTGGCCGGCCAAGGACATCTTCCACGAGTACGCCAACGACTTCGCCAAGAAGGTGAACGACATGGCCGGTGGCCGCCTGAAGATCGAGGTACTGCCCTCGGGCGCCGTGGTGCCGGCCTTCCAGCTGCTGGACGCCGTGAACAAGGGCACGCTGGACGGCGGCCATGGCGTGGTGGCCTACCACTACGGCAAGAACACCGCCCTGGCCCTGTGGGGCTCGGGCCCGGCCTTCGGCATGGACCCCAACATGGTCCTGGCCTGGCACTACTACGGCGGCGGCAAGGCCCTGCTGGAAGAGATCTACAAGTCGCTGAACATCGACGTGGTGTCCTTCCTGTACGGCCCCATGCCCACCCAGCCCCTGGGCTGGTTCAAGAAGCCGATCGCCAACGTGGCGCAGCTCAAGGGCCTGAAGTTCCGCACCGTCGGTCTGGCGGTTGACGTGTTCAAGGAACTGGGCACTGCGGTCAACCCGCTGCCCGGTGGCGAGATCGTGCCCGCGCTGGACCGCGGCCTGATCGACGCGGCCGAGTTCAACAACGCCTCGTCCGACCGCGTGCTGGGCTTTGCCGACGTGGCCAAGAACTGCATGCTGCAGTCCTTCCACCAGAGCGGCGAGCAGTTCGAGATCCTGTTCAACAAGGGCAAGTACGACGCGCTGCCTGGCGAACTCAAGTCGATCATCGACTACTCGGTGCAAGCTGCCAGCGCCGACATGAGCTGGAAGGCGATCCACCGCAACTCGCAGGACTACATCGAGCTCAAGACCAAGGACAAGGTCAACTTCTACAAGACCCCCGACTCGATCCTGAAAGCGCAGCTGGACGCCTGGGACAAGGTGACCGATGCCAAGTCCAAGGAAAACGCCTTGTTCAAGAAGGTCATGGACTCGCAGCGCGTGTTCGCACAGCGTGCCGGCTCCTGGCAGAACGACTACATGGTCGATTTCAAGATGGCCTGGAACCGCTACTTCCGCCAGCCGGCCAAGCAGCCGGCCAAGAAGGCCTGATCCGCTGGGGTTTCCAGCCTGGGGCTGCCGGCTCGCACCGGCGGCCCCTTTTTCGTGATGCGGCCCGTGTGCAGGGCCGAGGGAGGACGACATGAAAAACATACTCTTGGCGGTGGACCGAGCCTCCACCCGCCTGGGCCAGACCTTCGCCTGGCTGATCGTTGCGCTCACCTGCCTGATTGCCTGGGAGGTGTTCTCGCGCTACGTGCTCAACACCCCGCATGACTGGGCGCTCGATGCCCAGATCCAGATGTACGGCACGCTGTTCATGCTGGCGGGCGCCTACACCCTGGCCAAGAACGGGCATGTCCGCGGCGACGTGCTCTATGGCTTCTTCGAGGCGCGCACGCAGGCCTGGGTCGACCTGATCCTGTACGTGCTGTTCTTCCTGCCTGGCATCGTGGCCCTGACCTGGGCCGGCTGGACCTTCGCGCAGGAGTCGATCGCGATCCGCGAGAGCACCTTCTCGGCGACGCCGCTGCCGCTGTACCCCTTCAAGTTCATGATCCCGTTGGCCGGCCTCATGCTGCTGCTGCAGGGGCTGGTGGAGATCGTGCGATGCGTCCAGTGCATCCGCGACGGGCAATGGCCCTCACGCGAGGAAGACGTCGAGGAGGTCGACGTCGACAAGCTCAAGGAAATGGTGGGCATCGACGACGCTCAGGGCACCGCGCCCAAGGCGGGAGGCGCACGATGATCCGCATCCGCAAGGAACTCTATTTCGGCTTCATCCTGATGGCGATCATCATCGCCGGCACCGGGGTGATGCTGCTGGCCGCCGACAAGATCGTCAGCGGCCACCTGGGCCTGATGATGCTGGCCCTGGTGGTGGTGGCGATCATGCTGGGCTTTCCCACCGCCTTCACCCTCATGGGCATGGGCATGATCTTCACCTGGCTGGCGTACGACCGGGACACCGGCAAGACGCTCACGCTGATGGTGCAGTCGGCCTTCAAGGTCATGGGCAACGACGTCCTGATCTCGATCCCCCTGTTCGTGTTCATGGGTTACCTGGTCGAACGGGCCAACCTGATCGACAAGCTGTTCAAGAGCCTGCACCTGGCGCTGGCGCGGGTGCCGGGTTCGCTGGCCGTGGCCACGCTCTTTACTTGCGCGGTGTTCGCCACCGCCACCGGCATCGTCGGCGCGGTGGTCACGCTCATGGGCCTGCTGGCGCTGCCGCAGATGCTCAAGGGCGGCTATGACGTGCGGGTCTCCGCGGGTGCCATCACGGCCGGCGGCTGCCTGGGCATCCTGATCCCGCCCTCGGTGCTGCTGATCGTGTACGGGGCGACGGCCGGCGTGTCGGTGGTGCAGCTGTACGCGGGCGCCTTCTTCCCGGGCCTGATGCTCGCCGGCCTGTACATCCTGTACGTGATCATCCTGGCCAAGATCAAGCCGAACCTGATGCCGCCGCTCTCGGCGGAGCAGCGCTTCGTGCCGCTGCCGGCGCCGCTGGAGCGGATCTCGCAAGGCGTCTCCAAGCTGGCCCTGCCCGGCCTGCTGCGTGGCGGCAGCGTCGCGGCGGCCGAACCCGGCTACCTGCGACGGCAGCTGGGTGTCGCCCTGCTGCCGGCGATCGTGTTTCTGCTGGTGGCGGGCCTGGCCTGGCATCTGAACACGCGGCCTGCCGCGGTCGATGCACCCGCAGCGGCGCCCGCCCAGGAAGAGGCTTCCAGCGAGCCGGCTGCGGCCTCTGGCGGCCTGGCCGAGCCCCCTGCGGCAAGCGGTGGCGTCAAGGAGCCCGCCGGTGCGGACAGCGGTGTGAAAGAGCCGCCCGGATCGGATTCAGGCGTGAAGGAGCCGCCCGGTGCCGACTCGGGTGTCAAGGAGCCCCCCGGGGCGAGCGCGGGCGTGAAAGAGCCCCCCAGCGCAGAAGCTGGCGTGAAAGAGCCGCCCGGCGGGACCGCCGCAGCGGACGGCGGTGTCAAGGAGCCGGGGACGGCCACCGGCACAGGCACGACTGCACCGGCTTCGCTGGAGCGCACGCCCGCGACCACCGGCTACTGGATCGGGGTGGGCGTGGGCGCCTTCGCGCTGGCCGCGCTGTACGCCCTGCTGACCTTCCAGCGCCTGGAAGTGTTCAAGATGCTGCTGGCGAGCTTCTTCCCGCTGGTGATCCTGATCTTGTCGGTGCTCGGCTCGATCGTGATGGGGCTGGCCACGCCCACCGAGGCGGCGGCGGTGGGGGCCTTCGGCGGCTACCTGCTGGCGGCGGTCTACGGCGTGATCAACAAGCGCGCCAGCGGACGCGGCGGCGTCTTCGGCCTGTGGGTGCTGCTGTGGGCTCCGGCGCTCGCCTCCATCGTCTGGTTCATCCTGAAGGACGAGGGCGCCGGTATTCCGCCAGTCCCCACGCTTCTGGGGACGGCCGGCGCGGTCGGCGTGCTGGTGTGGGCGATCCTGGCTTACCGACAGGCGAAGCTGGAGTCCGCCGTGAAGGAGTCGGTGCTCCTGACGGCCAAGACCAGCGCCATGGTGTGCTGGCTGTTCGTGGGCAGCGCGATCTTCTCGGCGGCCTTTGCGCTGCTCGGAGGCCAGGAGCTGGTGGAGAAGTGGGTCATGTCCATGAACCTCACCAAGACCCAGTTCCTGATCCTGTCGCAGGTGATCATCTTCATCCTGGGCTGGCCGCTGGAATGGACCGAGATCATCGTGATCTTCATGCCGATCTTCATCCCGCTGCTGGACAACTTCGGGGTCGACCCGCTGTTCTTCGGCCTGCTGGTGGCCCTGAACCTGCAGACCGCCTTCCTCAGCCCGCCGGTGGCGATGGCGGCGTTCTACCTGAAGGGGGTGAGTCCGCCGCATGTGACGCTGAACCAGATCTTCGCGGGCATGCTCCCCTTCATGGGCATCCAGATCGTGGCGATCTTCCTGCTGTACATCTTCCCGGAGATCGGGATGTGGCTGCCGCAAGTGCTGTACGGGCGCTGAGCCTGGCGGCCTGGAGTGAAAAAGGCGTCCTTCGGGACGCCTTTTTTCATCACCCATGAAGACCCGCTCCGAATTGACGTTGACGTAAACGTCAACTATGCTGGCGGGCTGAGGAGATTCCCATGACCGACCTGTCCGCCGAATTCAAGGCCTTGGCCGAATACCGCCCCACGCACAAGGTGCGTTTCGTCACGGCTGCCAGCCTGTTCGACGGGCACGACGCTGCCATCAACATCATGCGGCGCATCCTGCAGGGCATGGGCGCGGAGGTGATCCACCTGGGCCACAACCGCAGTGTCGACGAGGTCGTCACCGCCGCCCTCCAGGAGGACGTGCAGGGTATCGCCATCAGTTCCTACCAGGGCGGCCACGTCGAATACTTCAAGTACATGGTCGACCTGCTGCGCCAGCGCGGCGGCGGCCACATCCAGGTGTTTGGCGGCGGCGGCGGCGTGATCGTGCCGGCCGAGATCCGCGAGCTGCAGGACTACGGCGTCACCCGGATCTACAGCCCGGAGGACGGCCAGCGCATGGGCCTGCAGGGGATGATCGGCGAGATGGTCATGCGCTGCGACCAGGACCTGGCCTTGCACGCCCCCAAGACCACCGACGCGATCCGGGGCCATGGCGAGATGGCCTGGCGCGCCCTGGCGCAGTTGATCACCGCGATCGAGAACGGCAAGGCCGATCCGGCCCTGGTGAAGAAGGTCCGGGCCGCTGCGGCCGATCGCCAGGTGCCGGTCCTGGGCATCACCGGCACTGGCGGCGCGGGCAAGTCTTCGCTCACCGACGAATTGATCCGCCGCCTGCGCCTGGACCAGGACGACGCGCTGCGCGTGGCCGTCATCTCCATCGACCCCTCCCGGCGCAAGAGCGGCGGCGCCCTCCTGGGCGATCGCATCCGCATGAACGCCATCAACCCCTGGAGCCAGGGGCCACGCGTCTTCATGCGCTCGCTGGCCACACGCGACTTCGGCTCCGAGATCTCCGCCGCGCTGCCCGACGTGGTCGCCGCCTGCAAGGCCGCCGGCTTCGACCTGATCGTGGTCGAGACCTCGGGCATCGGCCAGGGCGATGCCGCCATCGTGCCGCACGTGGACATCCCGATGTACGTGATGACGCCCGAGTTCGGCGCGGCCAGCCAGCTCGAAAAGATCGACATGCTCGATTTCGCCGAGTTCGTGGCGATCAACAAGTTCGACCGCAAGGGCGCGGCCGACGCGCTGCGCGATGTCGCCAAGCAGGTGCAGAGGAACAAGGAAGCCTGGACCACGCCCACCGAGCAGATGCCGGTGTTCGGCACGATGGCGGCCCGCTTCAATGACGACGGCGTCACCGCGCTGTATCAGGCGCTGAAGGTGCGCCTGCAGGCCCTGGGTCTGAAGCTCAGGGACGGCCGCCTGCCCCTCGTGGACGTGCGTCACAGCACCAACCAGACCCCGATCGTCCCGCCCGCGCGCACCCGCTACCTGGCCGAGATCTCCGACACGGTGCGTGGCTACAAGAAACGGGCCCGCGCCCAGGCCACCCTGGCCCGTGAGATCCAGCAGCTGCAGGCCGCTGCCGCCATGCTGAAGGTCGACAAGCCCGACCGCGCGCCTGCCGCCGAGGCCGCCCTGGACCTGGCCGCCAAGCGCCAGGACCGCCTGGACACCGATGCCCGCCACCTGCTGCAGCAGTGGCCCGCCATGCAGCAGGCCTATGCCGGCGACGAATACGTGGTGAAAATCCGCGACAAGGAGATCCGCACCGCGCTCACCACGAAATCGCTCTCGGGCACCACCATCCGCAAAGTGGTCCTGCCATCCTATGAAGACCATGGCGAGATCCTGAAGTGGCTGATGCTGGACAACGTCCCGGGCAGCTACCCCTATACCGCCGGCACCTTCGCCTTCAAGCGCGAGAACGAGGATCCCACCCGCATGTTCGCCGGTGAGGGCGACCCGTTCCGCACCAACCGCCGCTTCAAGCTGCTCTCCGAAGGCATGCCGGCCAAGCGCCTGTCCACCGCCTTCGACTCGGTCACGCTCTATGGCAACGACCCCGACGAGCGGCCCGACATCTACGGCAAGGTGGGCAACTCCGGCGTGTCCATCGCCACGCTGGACGACATGAAGGTGCTGTATTCGGGCTTCGACCTGTGCGCGCCCGCCACCTCGGTGTCCATGACCATCAACGGCCCGGCGCCGTCCATCCTGGCCATGTTCATGAACACGGCCATCGACCAGCAGCTGGAGAAGTTCAAGACCGACAACGGCCGCGAGCCCACCGACACCGAGACGGCCCAGATCCGCGCCTGGGTGCTGGCCAACGTACGCGGCACGGTGCAGGCCGACATCCT